>JABAOH010004191.1_pt2 | contig 16571 bp, 19 predicted proteins | sample 7062181 | NCBI WGS metagenome assembly JABAOH01 (sample SAMN14538630, study PRJNA623070) | marine sediment metagenome | biome: marine biome [ENVO:00000428]; feature: marine pelagic biome [ENVO:01000023]; material: deep marine sediment [ENVO:00002113]; isolation source: pool of 5 deep marine...
GATATAACAGATACACAAGAGATGGCAGCAGGACGTCGTGAGCGTAGAGCATCAATTGTACAATCAGTATTGATTCCACAATCATGGAGTATTGAAAGAGCATACAAGTGGATAGATAGTCATGGGTTTAAGAGAAAGAAGGTTGATGAGACTGAAAAATTCTTAAGATTTAGGCAGATGTCACCAGATAAGTTCCAAAGATTCTGGACACAAACATTATCAAATGGTGTTAGATTGGTCCATGGTTATGTGTGAATGCCCACAAAATATAGTATATTGTGATAATGGTAATTTTGATATTTTAATGTGGGTTGGTTTTTGTCATTTCAATTTGGGGTATTTTATATTATACAATGAAAACGTTATGACAAAAACCCACCCGCGTAAAATAATAATAATATTTAGGGTCCCTTTTTGTCATATCAAATTGGAGGTATTAATATTATACAATGAAAACGTTATGACAAAAAGGGACCCGCGTTTTTTTCAAAAAATAATTTCTAAATATATAGTATATAATTAGAAATGTCAGGATTGATATACGAGATTTATGAGATCGCAACAAACAAACCAATTTATGTTGGTAGCACGAAACAAACATTATTGAGAAGGAAGAATGAGCACAAATACAATTTTAGAAATGAGAGAAGGAAGCATTACAATTACAAGATTTATCAACATATAAGGAGTATAGGAGGATGGCAAAATATTAAGTTTAGAGAGGTGTCAAGATACAATAACATAAATAAATATATGTTGGAGGCGAAAGAATCAGAACATATTAATAAAATGTTGTTGGATGGACATGATTTACAGAATGTGAATAAAAAGATATCGAGCAAGGTAACATGTCAATGTGGTTCTAAGATAAAACGTAGAGGTTATGAAAAGCATTTAACAACAAAAAAACATAGATTATTTGAACTTGAAAATAGAGTATAAAAATATCTTGTATAAAATAAACAATATATTATATACAAGAAATGAGTAAAGACTATTCACTTTCAGCGAATGATGTGATGCAATTAGTAGGAGAAAATATACCAGTTGTGTTATCATCAGAATATAGCAACTTTCATGATATAGATGATTTATTACAAGAAAGTGATAAAGTGTTATTGTTATATGAGGACTCAAGGCAACCAAATGCGATAAGAGGACATTGGTGTTGTTTGTATAAATTTTCAGATAATGACTTGTGTTTTTTTGATAGTTATGGGGAAATGCCAGATGATCAATTGAAACATATACCAGAACAATATAGAATGCAATATAACATGATGCATAGATGGTTGAGTGATCTGATGGCAAACTCAGATTATAATTTACATTTTAATCCATATAAGTTACAATCAGATACAACTGAGACATGTGGAAGATGGTGTGGTATGATTATGAGAGAGCAAGTTGATCCGGAAGATTTTGCAGATATTATTTTAGATATAGCAAAAAATAAAGGATTAAAAAAACCAGAACAATTAGATAAATTAATAATTGATTTATCAGATGATTATTTGTAATATAAAAAAAAAATATATTATTTGTAATATATATATAGAAATACAATGTCAACCGTTTCAGGAGTAACATCAACTATCGCACTCGATCCTCGCGTGGCAAACAGCCCAGGACACTACTTTGTTGAGAAGGGTGGTACAAGTGTTAATTATTTTCGTAATGCTGCAACTTCATATTCTGATTCATCTGTGATTTTCTCATTGATTCCTCCTAGCAAGGATATCTATGTGAGCAAGAAGATGTATCTTGATATGTCCGCACGATTCACAATTGTTGGTGATTCTGGTGATGATGAAGTGCCTCTTGTTGATCAACAAAATGTTCAACCTTGGGGTAATATTATGATATCTCAGACTGATGGTCTTGCATTTATGCCTCTTCAATCTCGTGCATGTGAGAACTTTAGTCTTCAACTTAATCAACAAACCATTAGTGGTAACATGAAGGATTGGTTAGCACCTCTTTGCCTTTATGGATATGGCAAGGACCCTGAGGAAACTTATCTTTCCACTGGACCTGGCAAACCTGATCAATTCGTTCGTCTTGGAAACTGGTACCAACTTGGAGATGCACGTAACAGTCTTTCTTCTTATGGTGCAAGTGAATTCCAAAACCGTGGATCATTCTTGTACAAGATTGTATCTAACACTCGTACTCAAGCAGTTATCGATGTTGAGTGGACTGAACAACTTATGTTGTCTCCTCTCCAAGTACAAAACAAAGATGAGCAAGGTTTCATTGGTCTTAACAACTTGACTCTTAACCTTTCTCTTTCTCGCCTTGAACGTATGTGGAATCATGACAATCAAAATGGTCATCCAGTAACAAGCATTGCTGCAACCATTAACCAACGTCCTCAATTACGTTTGTGCTATCTTACTCCTCCTTTGATGGCAAAGGCAAGTTTGAACAACACATATTCTTACTACCAAATTGAGCGTTATCAAACTGATAAGGGACTTGAACTTGCACCTGGTGCATCTGATCAATTTGTATCTAACAACGTGCAATTGTCTTCTGTGCCCAAGCGTGTATACATCTATGCACGTAAGCGTGATTCTGATCGTTCAGGATTTGATGCTGATGGATATGCTGCAATTCGTGGTATTGATGTGCAATTCAACAACATGTCTGGTATTCTTTCTAGCGCCGACGAGCGTGATCTGTATGATTTGTCTTGCCGTAATGGACTTTCTACACCATGGACTGCATGGCGATATTGGTTGGGATCTGTATTGTGTCTTGACTTCTCTCGTGATATTGGTCTTAATGAACTTGTATCTTGTGGAATGCAAGGACAATACAACTTGCAAGTTAACTGCCAAATTGAGAATGTGTCTGATGAACCTGTGACTCATACTCTCTACATGGTTGTTGTATCTGAAGGTACTGTTAAGATTGTTGGTACCGAAGTATCCAAATCTGTTGGTGCTGTTGTGCCTCAAAACTTGTTCCAAGACCTCGAGTCTGTTGATGCAATTCCATTCCACCCCGAATCTCGTAACTTCTACGGAGGTGTATATTCTGGTGCTGGATCATTCTGGTCTAAACTCAAGAAGATTGGTTCCAAGGTTGCTAAGGGTGTTGAAACTGTTGCACCTTATGCATTGCAAGCTGCCAAATTCATTGCACCTTTGCTTGCTGCAGGATATTCCGAAGATGAGACTATCTCTGCTGTTTCTTCTCGCATGGGAGGACAACTTTCCAAGAAGGAGGTTGAAGCAATGGTAAAGGCTGCAGGTGGTAAGCGCATGTCCAAGTCATCTTTGATGAACCGCATGTAAATTGCAAATGATTATGTAATATTAATAAAAACCTATTTAAAGAAATATTTTCTTTAAGTAGATTTCAGTTAATTTAATTTAAAGATGGTGACGGCATCCAATAGAATACGACACCTGAAATGAGAGGCATAAAAGCATTGATTGGTACAATGCCAGTTGCCGCGAATGATGTTCCTATAGCAATAATTGTGCCAGTAATAGCAACTTGTGTCCAATAAACAACTGATTTAGTGTTGGTAGACCCAAACCCAAAAGGTAAGTTGATACTGCGAACAGGTTGAGCAGGGTAACGGGAACCATTTGAGTCCTCAGAATCTGTCGTAGTAGTAATGACGCTACTTTGTTGTATTGCATTCTGTTCCATAATATATATGATTATACTATGGAATAATTTTTTAAAAATATACAATAATGGCAGGCGGTCGAGATTAAACAATTATTTCTTCTTTACTAACTAAATTTGGATTTTCTATATTATTTGCTGGAGATAATTTTTTATAAATTTTACCGAGTTCGTCAGTGTAGAATTTGATTGCGATAACAGTTTTTCTGATGTTTGTTAGATTTTGAATCATATGACCAAGGTCAGCGACGTATGTATCAAAATCATCAGGTTCAGTAATATTCATTTGAATTGATAGATATTCATTTAACTGTTTATCAAGGTCTTGGATTTGTTTTGTTAAATCTAATTCTTGTTTTTCCAATTCTTCGCGATTCATACGTAGTATTATATATATTTGAAATATATTATTTTTTATATATATTAAACATATATAGAAGATGTCAAAAACAAAACATTATACAACGGTGAATGTGTTGCCTGATGAATCAATTTATTATGATTTGACGTTAACAAATCCTCCGACGGCAACAAAGGCAATTCCTGCATCTCATGTTGAAATCCGTACCCAACCAATGTTGATGAAACAATCTGAATATAAAGTTTCTTTGATGAGAATGGATTTACCAAGTACATCAATCCCATTATTTTTTCAAGATGATAGAGATTATGAAGTATCAATCTACTATGCACCTGATAGTTTGTTTGGAGATTCTGTTAAAGTTCCATATATTCAGACGTTTGATCCTTCTTATTTTACAGAATATGAAGGTAAACAACCAGTGTTTAATATTATAACATTTGTTTCAGCAATAAATATTGCAATGAAAGAAGCATTTTTACTAATGGTATTAACATATGAAGCGATAAACGGAATAGGAACTTGGACAGGAGATGCAAACAAACCACAAAATCATCCATTTATAAGAATTGACGAAGGTCGTAAAATAGAATTATATTGGGATGTGAGAGCAAAGAGTGATGGAACAGATGGATGTTTTATTTATACAACATCACCATTATGGTATAAATTGCAAACTCTTGGATATAATTTATTCTCATTTAACTCACCAACAAAACGTGATGCAAGATTTGGAATTTATGATTTACAACAAAATAGAGTTACATTGAATGCTGGACAACCAAATGAATATGAGGCATTTGTTAGAAAATCTGCATCAACGATAATGAATTTGTGGCATGACGTATATAAAATCATATTGTCATCAAATACGTTAGCAACACGAGACGAATTTATTACAACAACAATACGAAATGAATCGGGTGGTGAAAATAAAAAGTTTCCAATCCTTGAAGATTTCCAAGTGGAATTGGGTAACACACCAGATGATTATTCTAGGATTGTATTTTATCCAGCAGGACCCCCACGTAAGATTGATATGTTGTCTGATCAACCATTATATAAGATGGATTTCCGAGTTCAGATATTACAAAATGATTTATCACTTGAAACATTATTCTTACAACCAGGCGAATCTATGAATCTTAAATTACTGTTTCAAAAAATATATTAGATATATTTATATGTTGCATCAGAATTATCATTTACGTAACTTGTTGCAAGTTAATCCAAATTTGCGAAATATGTTGAGTGCAAATTATCATCTGACGTATGATGCTAATAAAGAATTTGAAGAAAAAATAATGTGTAACAAATATATAGAAGACGAAATGACAAAGAAAAATTCCCAAGGAAATTCTAACCAAAAAGAGTTACCTGTGAAATTCGGTGTTGAATTGGAAAAGAAAGCAAAAGAAGTAATGCCTAAGGATAAAACGACTGATGATAATAGATATTACTTGTTAGTTTGTACAGATTTTGAGACACGTAATACTACAGTTGTTGGTCTTGAGCGGGATTACAATGAAGCAATCTTAAAGTTACACATTGCCTACCAAAATTATCTTGAAAATCCAGAACAGTATATTGTACGTCAAGTATCTGCCACAGATATCATGGTGTTCAAAAGAAGTCTAGGCTATGTTTGGAGTAGCAAATCAGAATACCTCATTTTCAAACTCATCGCCTATCAGTGCTAAATATTGGTTTACAATAAAATGTATGTAGTAATATATATAGAAATATTATATATATCACTGTGTGATCATTCCGTAATGCTACGCATTACTCCATGGCGCGAAAATCGCGCGTTTATTATTGATAATATACAATAAATAATCGGGAAATATACGTTATTTATGATTTTATATAGAACGGAGACCAAAGTTACTTATGTTCTCATATAAAATTTAAATTTTATATGGATTTATATGGAACTTAACAGAACGTTCTATATAAATATATAATATTTTACGTTACGTGGGGATTATTTATTGCGTAATTCCCAATTTTTATGAAACTTAGAACGCAAATGTTGCGTTTTTCCTGAATATGAATATTCTTTTCCACAATCACATGTAATCTTAACTTTTGCCCTATCACGCAATGATTCACGATTAGATTCACGATACGATGATTGATATGCTTTAATTTGGTTTTCATTAATTTTATTATATTCAACCTTATATTCTTTATTAGTTCTACCAGCCAATTCTTTATTTAAAAGTTTGATACCTTTACCAATATACTCTTTTATAACTTTACCTTCTTCAACATCAAGTTCATGTTTAATAGTACATGGGAATTTGTACAACTCTTCTATTATGATACATTCCCATCCGCCAATTGATCTGATATACTTATATAAATCATTATTGTAATGTTTATGTGTTTCTAATGTACATGCACATTTATGATTGCTTCGTCTATGTCTAAGATTAATTGTTGAACCAATATAAAATATAACAGATTCGCCACGTTTGCGAATTGAGTATATTAATCCATTTTGATAATTTGTATTTGCTCGTGATCTCTGGGACATTGTACTATATTATATTTTTATATAATATAATAAAATTAATTTTTAAACGCACACTTTTCGCGCCACGTAGCAATACGCAGTATTGCGAAGTGTATCAATAATTCGACCCACAAATTATAGGTTATATGGTTATGATATATTTTGACATTTTTACGCGGGTGGGTTTTTGTCATATCAAATTGGGGATTTTATTAATATACTAGGAAAACGTTATGACAAAAACCCACCCGTGTAAAATTTCATTTTTAGGTTATTATTTACCGAAAAATAACCTAAAACGTTTGATACAATAATATACATTTATATATTTTTAAGAGTATAATGCACATCCTTGATTTGTAAGACTAGTTGCCAAGTCTTGACCAGAAAATCCAGCAGGTACTCCGGCAGTTGGTGCTTGTCCACCAACTTGGATAAAGTTTGCACCTGCGCCATTATTTGCCCATAATCCACTTGCGCCTATTGTTGCCTTTGATTGATCTGTTAATCTGATTGCAGTGTCAATTGATGAAAATGATAAATCTCCGGGTTGTCCTAAAATTGAATACAATTTCAATGATGAATTATCTTCTATATCACATGCTATTGTTCCTGTTGATGAAATAGAAGCAGGGTTTGGTGTTACTATACGAGTTGTATATGGTTTAATTAAACAATCAGAATTTATTTGACATCTTAAAGCAATGGCACCTGCAAAATTTTGAATCTTAAAATCAGGTGTAACACCACCTGCATCATTTTGAGGTGTGAATGTAATATGAGAACCTTCTCTAGCAACACATGTATCTCCTGTAGTTAATGATGATTTACTCATATCTAAACTACGTGAAAAATCTACATCACTATTTATTGCAGTTACACATGTTCCTGCAGCACCAGAAATACCTTTCAAAACACAATCTTTTATATTTGCTCTTGATCTCTCAATGTCCATACAATGATGATCAGGATTTGGTGATACTTGAATACATTCAAGATATTGCATATCATAAATCGCAGAATCTAAATCAATACAATCATCTACGCTATTTAAATGTAAAGTACTTGTTGATTCACATGCAACATTTTCAACACGAAACTTTGAATCATCAAACCTACAAAATTGTGTTACAATATGATTACGAACAGTCATTGGTGTCTTTATTAAATGACAATTTCTAGCAACAAGTAAATTACTACTATTAAAAAAACTTGCTGTTGTATGATCATCAGAAAATGCAACACATCCGTTTGCTGTCCAATCTCCTCCAAAATAATTAATTCTATGTGTATCAAAAACACATCCATTAACTTTAATATCTGTTGGTGTCCTGTTTCTTAAACTTGCATAAAATTCTGTTGCTTGGTCAACAATATAAATTCGCATAGTTTCAATTGATACTGGAATTTGAGAAACAATTGCACATTTACAACGAATATCCAATTGTGGTCCACCAACATTAAATAATTCACCACCAAATTCATTAGATCGTTGACCTGCTATAATAACTTCATCAGGAGCATTATACGATGATACTGCTTCAAACCCATAATTATCACCATCTTGAAATCTAGATATTCCATGTGTATATGCCGCTGTTAATGCCAATCCATTCCAGAAACGGAATTGTCCTAATGGTATCGTATTACTTGCAGCACCTTGTGGAAGTGTAAATGAATCTTTTCTTGGTCCTCTAACTGTTACATAATCATGTGAGTAAGATACAGGTGAAAAATCCCATAAACAATCAGCATCCAATATTGCAGGTACGACCTCTTCTGATGGATCAAATGTATCTGTTTCTAAACCATCTATATTTAAAATTGCAATTGATCCAGATTTTGATCCGGCAACATCCATCAATCTCTTCCATGTTAAAACTGGTGTCAATGGTGACAATCCATCATTCAAATCATCTCCAACTGTTCCTTGCTCAGGATCAGTATTTGTATTTAAATAAAAATCATTTGTTGCCGTTGACGGGTTTGACAATACATACAAATTACGTGTTTTTAATGATTTAACATTAAGATTTGTCCACTCTTGTGGTTCGCCACCTTGATCAAGTAAAAAGTTTGTACTCATTTTCTATATATATATTAATTTAATATTTTTTTTTAAACTTGCATTATCAAACACATTTAGTTTTGTACAATTAAACACATATTGTCAGCAGCGACTACACTTGTATAAGTAGTATTCTTATATGCATTGGCAGCCAAGTTTTTTAAAGTTGTTCCAACTGTTAATTGGAGTCCACCACCACTATTTGTAATTGAATTTACTTCTAATCGTGATGCTTGATCTAATAATAAACAACTATTAGCAGTTGTATTTAACGTTAAAACAGAAACATACATATTTGATACTCTATTTAATTGAATAAGATTAGCTGCTGTCATTGGTGTTGTAAATGTCATATTACCATCACAAAATAGTTTAGAATTTACATTCACTCTTATTAAAGTTGATACTCTTGCGGTTGCAGTATTAAAATTACATCCATGCAATTGAAGTAATGAATTTAAAAAAATATTTATCATTAAATTAGCAGTTGTACTAACAGTATCATTCAATGTAACTTGTTTCATTTCAACTTGCGAACCATCTGAAATTTCAATACCTACGCTACCACCCCATAGTGTAATTGCTCCATTTGTAATATTAACTTTAGAACCACGTGAAATGTCAAAAGTTACAGTACCAACCATATCTTCAATAAACACTATTGAATCTTGTGATTGAAATGTTGCACTATAAGGATATTGTCTACTTAGATTGAGTTTTGAACAAAATTCAATTATCAGATTACCAGAATAAGCATATTCATCTATGAGACCAGAACAATTTTCAAGTGCTGTAAAAGTACCAACACAATTATTAAAGTATAAATCTGAGTATCTAATTGGGCTGCCTATCTTACAGCCTACACATGCTAATTTAACAATATTTTGTGTTGGTTCTTCAAACTCACAATTAGATGCATCGACCATATTACAATACTCTAATATGAAACTAGAACATCCTTCTAATGTAAGATATCCACTACATACAGTTTGGAAGTCTGTACATCCTCTCAGATCAAAATTATCACCTATTAAACCAAAACCATTTGAAACATTAGCAAAATTCATACGTTCTAAGATTACACGTTTCCCATATGCTAACATCAAAAACTGTCCCACTGGTTTAGCAACATTATCATCATAGAATACTACAGTGTTACCAGCAGATGGTGCTGTGTTATATGAATACAGGTTTGATGATGTTGATGTTGATCCAGTACCAACGGCGGCGTATCTATCAATAGAAGGAAAATATACAAAATCAGGCAATATACCAACGTACGCATTATGTGTGATGTTATCAAAACTAACATTGTTTGCTGGAACACCAGGATTAATAGGTTGGTATGATTGCTTTGTAAGAATAGTCTCAGTAACACCTGAACCACCTTGATCTGTAATCAGTTTAATAATCGATGCACCTAATGGTCTCAAGTCCCATATGCTATTATAAGTCCTGCTGTAAATAAAATTTTTGAATGATGAATCCATAGGAGATAATTGATTATTGTAATCCTGATTCCACAAGTGAATGGTTATCTGTTGTACATTATATGTTGCTCCGATTTCTAATACTTTGCTCCATGTTTGTACTGGTGTGGCATTTGTTAAACCATCATTAGCATCTGATCCCGTTAGTTCATTCCAATACAAATCAACTGTTATTGGATTGAATGGAATACCTCCTGATGATTGTGTTACATATTGTAATTCTGTTGCACCTGAATTATATGCTAAAATTTGTCCATTTAAAGGAGTGGTTGTCGTAACATTAACACCACGTATTGATTCTGCATCAGTTCCAATACTAGGATTTATATATTGTAATTCTGTTACACCTGAATTATATGCTAAAATTTGTCCATTTAAAGGTGTGGTTGTCGTAACATTAACACCTTGTATAGATTCTGCATCTGTTACAGGTGGAGGCAATGGTACATTTTCCCAAGTTTGAGTTCCTGCATTATACCTAAGTATATCTTGATCATTTGGTGTTGTTTCTATTTCTTTGTTATGTATTTGTACAGCGTTTGCTTGTTGTGGGTGATCCCATATCAGTTTATCATCTATTGAGGAATATGTAAGACATTGAAAATTTGTTGGTACGTCTACATCTGAAACTTCAATACCTCTAATATAATCTGCATCTGCTCCTGCAACTGGTACTTCTGTTGTTAAACTTCTACAACGCAAATCAACCCATGCTGCTGCGTTTTGTGAATTTCCATTATCCAAAATAAAGTTCAAACTCATTTTTTATACTATATAAATTACATAAGAAATATTATATTTTAAAACGTAATTGGTGTTGCTGTTATTGAAAAACTACTTATTATCATATTATTAGCTAATGTCGTATTTCTTACAACAAGTTGTACAGTCTCATTTTGAATTAACATCAATACACCCGCCAATGATATACATACTGGTGCCCCAACAACATCTGTATTAACTTGAATCACACCTGTTGGATTCTGCAAATCTGTTGATTTCGCAACACCAAAATATAATATATCATTATTACCTATTGCCAATTGAGGACTAACAGATAACGTCACTTGAATCAAAAAACCTTTTGATACACCACCCACATATGTCAGACTTGTATTCGTTCCAGTAAATCTCTGAGATTCTGGTGTCAATGTTGAACCAGTTCCTGTTACTGCAAAATAATTTGTTGTGTTTCCAATTACGGTAATTTCTGCTGATGTTGGTTTACTAATTTGACCAAATTCTGCACTATTTTCAATTGGTCTATTTTCTGTATATCTACTTCTATTATCTAATCGAGTAATATTATTTGCTGATAAATATGTACCAACACCAACGAATAAATTTGAATTAAGAATATATCCCTCTGTTGGTATTGTTGATAAATTATTTATATCCAATCCAGTTTCTCCTGCTCCAACTGAAAATAAACAATTATTAAAATATAATCTATTTGAAATTGTTGGTGTTCCACCTATACAAGTTGTACATGTATAAAACTGACAAAATACAATAAATGATGTGAATATTGTTCCATCAAGTAGTATTCCATGTGTTGAATCAGATATTCGTGAATATGCTATATTTAAAAAACTACATGAATTCACCTTTATTCCTGCTTCTGCATCCATGATATCTACTTTATCTACAAATATATATCCGGTTGGTGCTGATATTTCAATTGCTCTTGTCTTTTTCCCTGAACATTGAATTTTTAAACTTTGTATTGTAAGATTTCCTTGTACGTCAATAAATGTACCAACATAATCTGATATGAATCCAGATGACATATATGATATACCTGTTAATGTACTATTTGGTGCAGTTCTAATTTGTGTTGTACCCATATCAATCAAATCTGTAATCAAATATGTTATTCCATCTACTAATTGAATAATGTCACCAACTGGTGCTGGAAAATCTTCTTTTACATTAACATAAACCAAATCACCTGAACCACCACCTGATGGTAATGGTACATTTTTCCATGTTTGCGATATTGCATTATATCTAAGTATATCTTGGTCATTTGGTGATTCTTCTATCTCTATGCCTCTTATATAATCTGCGTCTGCTCCTACAACTGGTATCTCAGTAGTTAAACTTCGACAACGCAAATCAACCCATGGTGCTGCTTTTTGAGAATGTCCATTATCTAAAATAAAGTTTAAACTCATTGTTTTTATTCTATATTATATTAGTTTATTTTTTATTCCTTATCGTTCTAATTTTATCTATGTAATTTTTTTTAAAACATTCTTTACATCTATCTTTATATCGTAATCTTCCGTACTTTGGTATTTTTTCTTGACAGTTATTATCTTTAAAACCAACACATTGTTTGTATTGTGCCGAATGACATTTTTCACATATCAATGGATATTCATAAGGCAATACTATTTTTAATCTACATATCTGACAAAATTTTCTATTAATCTTAAAACATCTTTTACACAAGTCTAATTTCTTTTGTTTTGGTGTTTTACAACAATATATTTCGTTCATTTGTAAACAATTTGTACAATACAATAATCGATTCTTTACTTTAATATTACAAAATTTACAAAAAATCCCGTCCATATATTATCTTATATAATAACACTCAAGGCATTTATTTTCTATCATTGGAAATTTCTTTTTACAAGAAATACACTTTTTTATATAAGATGTTATACAACTATTACATAAAGATTCTGTTGATGTTGGATCAATAACATATTTTCCACATTTATTACAACATTTCTTATTTAATTTCAAACATCTTTTACAGGTTGACATACCATATCCTATTAACCTAGTACATATTGGACAAGGCTTTCCCATGGAATGATATATATATAATAAATATTTTTTTATTATATATGTATTTAGTTTTGGGATTCAACCCATTTCTGATGTTTTATTGTTCGTATGTGTCGTGGTATTCCATTTCTTCTTACTTCTGTACCACAATCACATAAAACTCTTTCTTTATTTCTTTCGTTTAGTCTTTCTTTATTATTATTATAATAATTTGATTTGTATTCTTTTAGTTTTTCTTTATTGTCTTCTGAATATTTTTTCATATAATTAGAATAATATTCTTTATTATCTTGTTTATATTCTTTAGTTGTTCTTCCAGCAATATTACCACATTCTAAAATATAACCCTTAGCAATATATTCTTTCTGAACCCTTCCTTCTTCTAAACATAATTCTTGTTTATTATTGCATGGAAATTTATGTAATTCTTCAATAATTATACACTCCCACCCACCAATACTTCTGATATATGTATATATTCTACGATTATCTGTTTTACTACTATATTTATGTTTATTACGTCTTTTACGTAAACATGTTGTTGAACCTACATAAAATATGTTTTGGGTTCCTCGTTCGCGCATTGTATAAATAAGTCCATTCTGATAGTTCACCTTTGTTTGAGACATTGTCTTAATTAAATATATTCTTATATCAGAAAATATTTTTTCGAAAAAAAACGAGCGATGTTTTATTCATCATCTTCGGATACATAATCATCTTTTTCTTCAGATACATGATCATCTTTTTTTCGTAAATCAGATATCTTAAAATTTTCTGGCGGATTTTCAATACTATCTTTTGTTCTATATGATAAATGAGTTTTAATAGAATGTCCAAATTGCTTACTCCATTCTTCCATCTCATCATTTGACATATTTGGATACTTAACATGTAAAGCATCTATCGCCATATGTCTTATTTGATTCACTGTAAACCCAAACATCTTTTTTATTAATGCTGAAAAATTTGATTGCACCATATTAAATAGAGAATCATTGTGTTTCATATTCCATGTATATCCCTTTAATAGTTTATTCAAATCTTCTGATACATCCACTTCTTGTCGTCCAAATGTTCTCGACGTCTTGTACTTATAAAATACAAATTTGCCTTTTGATGGAATATACCAATTTGATTCCACATGTGATGATTTATTTGATGGTTGTCCTCGTGCCTTCCATATCTTCATAGCAACATAATCTTCTATTCTACGTGGTACTTGGTCTGTGTATAACTTTGATATTATTTTATACTTTGTTGATTTTGGTTCCTTCAATACTTTTAAATCTTCATACTTACCATCTATCTCTAATTGATTCGTTGGTCTCTTTGCCAAATCATTTATCAATGAATGGAGTTTTTCTTCATACGGTTTTAAAAATTTATCATTCTTTCCTTCTTTTGCAAATCCATAGATAATCGATGTCATAATATAACGCTTAGTTGAATCTTTAAACTTTAATTCATCCAAATAATCAACTCCGTTCTCTTTGAACTTATCACCATACTTATCCCACATGGATGTATAGCGTTTTCTTGATGAATCTTTCAAGTTTTCCCAACGGGAATCAAATCTATCTGCAATAGTTGTCATATAGTTTTATATTCTTATATAATAAAACTAGATTTTATTTTTTTGATTTGCGATGAAATATTTCCAACTTTACTTTTGTGTCTGGAGATGCTGACTCTGTTTCTAAGTCTTCCAACTCATCAGACAATACAGAATAATGATTTTCTTCATCTTCTTCTTGATAATGTAATTTGCCTAACATAAAATATACACATCCTTTCTTAAGTATTTCAAGTATTAACTCTTCATCACCATCCAAATGATAGTCATGTTTATTGCAATAGTCTATAAATAAATTTTGTACAACACTTAATCTTATTGGCATCTCTTGAAGTATACGAAACAATATATCTGCACAAAATCCTGATACGCAATTTTCCATTTTTTCTATATATATTTATAAAGAAAAAATTCAATTATTATATACGCATTTTTAATTTTACATAACTTCTGCTTGATTGTAAGGATATGCACCTTGAAGAGTTCCGTCCCACGCTGTTCCTTGTGGTACATATGTCGAATATGCTGGTGCCAAATCTAATGTTCTGCTAATTGCAAGACCTGCAATATCCAACTCATAGAATTTGTTGATTCGTGCTCCAATAAAGTATGCCTTTGATCCATCTTTAGAAAACCAAGATGTATGTCCAATTGAGTTTTGTCCACCTGGGGGAACAGGATCAACAACAACCGTTGCCAATACTGATTCTGATCCTGCTGTTATATCCAATACAGATACAGAACCTGCCTTGTGATTAATAGATATTGCGCGATTTGTTAATTCATCTCCAGGTCCGCGAGGAATATAAGGTGTTACATGTCCTACACCTGCTCCACATACTAATGTCTTATCAATTGTGAATGTTGGAAGATCAATAATAAATACACGTCCTTCTGTGCTTCCACAATATAATTTTTTGGCGTTTGCTAATGGCATTATGAGGCAATGATGTGCGCCCATAGTTGCAGGATCATCAATACCATCTTGGAGAGGCAGATTAGTTGCATTGGTGAATGCCCAATCTTGTATATTAAATTTCATGATTGATGGGCGAATTGGTACTCCTTGGTTTCCTTCGCATACTGCATAAAAGTTAGAATCAGTATCTGCAATCACATGATGAGGTGATGTTGGTAATGCTAACTCTGCTTTTTGTGTTTGATCATAAATATTAAAAAGTCTGAGTTTTCTATCAACACGATCACAAATTATAAAGTTTTGTGAATCAACCCATTGTGGATGTCCTGATGCCAAACCACCACCGAAATCTCCAAATGCTGGAGGTCCTGCTGTTCCTGGTCCAAATGTTCCCAATATTTCTAATGTCTGTGCATTTATAATAGTACACAATACCTTATCTGCTCCACCAACTGCCATCAATCCAACATTATTAAATGTGCTTGATCGTGGTTTGTGTGGAAGTGATATTGTCACTTTTGGTGCAAAACTTGTAACATCTAAAATATCAACGGATGATGATCCACGTGTTGACACAAATAAGTTTTGCCAAGACAAATCAATAGGATAAGGTCCTGCACCTTCTGTATTTATTGTGTCAATCACTTCCATTTTATCAGTGTCAACCATGTATACTTTGTTGTTTGTATTATCACTAATCGCAAATGTCCGTTTGTTGTTGTTTCTTGCTCTGTTGTAAAATAACTCACCTTGTACAATCAAATTGTTTTGCACACGAATGTTATCAACATTCAACTTACTCCATGATGGAGGTATAGATGATTCATCTTGATCAAGAATAAAATTGAGACTCATTCTTCCTATAGTTATATATACATAACAATTATATTATTTTTATATAATATGTTATCTCAAATAATAATTGATGAACTTAAAAAAATAGATCAATCCGCTGTTATTTATCAGTACAATACAAAATATTATATATACTTAAATGGATCATTATATAGACTGTTTACTTTTGGTCCTAAAGGTTATCAACTTATAAAAGTATAATATTTTCAATATCTCACACATAGTTTGTATATTGGTAATATTATTTTATTATTTTACGCGGGTGGGTTTTTGTCATAACGTTTTCATGATATATTATAAAATACCCCAAATTGAAATGACAAAAACCGACCCT
>JABAOH010159259.1_pt2 | contig 16571 bp, 16 predicted proteins | sample 7062181 | NCBI WGS metagenome assembly JABAOH01 (sample SAMN14538630, study PRJNA623070) | marine sediment metagenome | biome: marine biome [ENVO:00000428]; feature: marine pelagic biome [ENVO:01000023]; material: deep marine sediment [ENVO:00002113]; isolation source: pool of 5 deep marine...
GACTGGCGCGTGGTTCCCAGCAAGGTGGCCAGGGCGCTTTGAGAGAGATGGATCTCGCCGTAACCATCGGCCTCGTCCAGCAGCATCTCGGCCACCTGCTCTTTGACGGTGCGGTGCATCAGCCGGAGCACCCGCCGCTGGGTCCGTTCCAGTTGGCTGAGACCGGCCACCAGCCAGCGGAGAGCGATGACCGGGTGCGCGAGCAACACCGGGAGCAGCTTGTCGCGATCGAGGCGAAGGGCCCTGACCCGATCGACGGCCCGGGCCGAGGAGATGTAAGGCTCACCGCGGAACATGGCGATGTCGCCGATGACCGCCCCCACCCCCACCCGTCCCACAATGCGCCGATCGCTGCGCCCGCTGCGGGACAGCTCGACTGTGCCCTCCTCGATCACGTAGGCGGCCCGTGCCGCCTCGCCCTCCCGAAAGAGGTGGGTACCGGGGTACTTCCCGATGGGCTCGCCGGCGCCCGAGAGCGCCTCGAGGTCGTCGGGACTCAAGGGCAGGTAGTCGGTGCGGCCGAACGACTTGGCCAACCAGGCGTAGTGCTGGGCCTCACCCATGTCCATGCCCCTTCCAACTCGGCGACTGGTTCCTACCGGCCGCAATGTCGGCCATACGACACTGTACTCGGCCGGGGCCACCCGGCCGTGGCCGTCGAGGCGGGGCAGATCCCAGGCCTTGGTGGACGTATCGCCGGTGAGCGGCAGTCCCGAATCGGGCATGAACGCCAGGAATGCCAGGGCGGCCGGGGACACGATTCCGACGGCAATCGTCGAGCTCTGGATCAGCTTGCGGCGCCGGACCGCCCGGCGGCGCGCCTCACGTCGACACGCTTCGCGGACTGCTGCTGCTTGCGGCTCACCGAGAGGAGTCAACCGCCGCCCTCGGCCGTCATTCCGGGCCACTGGATGGGCGCGAGCAGAGCGGGTGGCCTCCCGCTGCCTGGTGGACTCCCCGAGCCGGGGAGTTCAGGGGGCTTCAAACCTCGGTCGAGGCCGACCCGCTCTTCAGTTGGCAACATCATGCTACCGCCGCGGCCCAGCGATAGGGCCTTTCGGCCGTAGATCGTTCGCGGCGAGCGTGCTATGGACTTCGAGCCATTAGCTTGCCCTCATGGCCAAGGACGAGACGTTCGTCGAGGTCGACGGCCGGAAAGTGCGGATCTCCAGCCCGGGCAAGGTCATGTTCCCCGAGCAGGGCTGGACCAAGCTCGACGTGGCCGAGCACTACCTCATGTGCCTGGAGGGGGCCCTGCGGGGCGTCTACGGGCGCCCCACCATGCTCAAGCGGTGGCCCAACGGGGTGGGGGCCGATCCCTTCTATCACAAGCGGGCCGACGTCAACGACCCCTTCGAAACCGTCCAGATCCGCTTTCCCTCCCAGCGGCCCGGACGCATGCGAGTACCCCGCACCGGTGTCGACGTGCTGCGCATGGTCCAGCTCAACTGCCTGGACCTCAACCCCTGGCCGGTCCGGGCCGAGGACATCGACCATCCCGACGAGATGCGCATCGACCTCGACCCCACCCCCGACGCCACGTTCGACGAGGCCCGCCAGGTGGCCGGCGTGGTCCGCGAGGTCCTCGCCGAGCACGGACTGGAGGGCTGGCCCAAGACGTCGGGCTCTCGGGGCATCCACGTCTACTGCCGCATCGCCACAGAGTGGACGTTCCACCAGGTGCGTCGGGCGGTGCTGGCCCTGGCCCGGGAAGTCGAGCGCCGCCACCCGCGGGCCACCGTCGCCTGGTGGAAGGAAGAGCGACACGGGGTGTTCATCGACTACAACCAGACGGCCCGGGACAAGACGATCGCCTCCGCCTACAGCGTGCGCCATACCGGATTGGTGTCGGCACCGTTCCGCTGGGACGAGCTCGAATCGATCGAGCCGCACGATCTCGACCTGGCCCGCTTCCCAGATCGCTGGAGGCGGGTCGGCGACCTCTCGGCGGGCATCGACGACCATCCCGGCCGGCTCGATTCACTCCTCGAGCAGGTGGCCGTCGACGAGGAGAGCGGCCTAGGGGATGCCCCCTGGCCGCCCCACTATCCCAAGCAGCCCGGAGAACCGCCCCGGGTGGCTCCATCCCGCAAACGCAAGGAGTGATTCTCAGCCCGAGTCGGAGGCCCCGAGCACTTCGGCCACGAACGCGGCGGTTTCGTCGAGCAGCCGGTTCCCCACCGTCAACTGATAGTCGTTGTGGCGGGCCCCTTCGATGGCGACGAGCCGCCTCATCCGGGGAGCGGCAGCGAACACCCGCTCGCTCAGCCGGAAGGGAACGATCTCGTCGTCGGGTCCGGCGATGACCAGGACCGGCACCCCGGCGGCCGCCACCGCGTCGAGGGTGGGAAAGGTGTCCTTGAGCAGCCACCCGACCGGCAGGAAGGGGTAGTGGGCCTTACCGACGTCGACGAGCGAAGTGAACGGAGAGCGGAGCACCAGCGCCGCCGGGGGGCGGTCGACGGCGACGCTCGCCGCCACTGCCGAGCCGAGCGACTCTCCGAAGTAGACGGGAGGAGCCCCGCTGAGCCGGGCCAGCCCTTCGACGGCGGCCCGCCCGTCCTCGAGGAGCCCGGGCTCGGACGGGCTTCCCGGGTTCCCGCCGTAGCCGCGATAGTCGAAGAGCAACGTCGAGATGCCTCGCTCGGCCAGGCCCCGGGCCAGAACCACCCGGTCGCTGCGATTGCCGGCGTTGCCGTTGAAGACCACCGCGGCCGCCATCTCCTGATCCAGCGCCGGCAGATACCAGCCGCCCAGCTCGAGGCCGTCCCCGGTCGTCAGCGTCACCTCGCTCCCCCCGGGAAGGGCCTGCTGCAGGGAAGGCAGGTCGCCGGAGGGAAAGTAGATGAGACGGCGCTGGAACGCCCAGCCGGCGCCCACCAGGAGCGCCACCACGGCAACGATCGTGCCCAACACGGTCAGGAGACGCCGCCGCACGACCCCACCCGCGATGGCCCGCCGTCATCGGCCATGGGCCACCACCTCCCCGAACCCGGGGCCCTCGGGGCGCTCCAGCTGGTCCATCGTGCACTGCTCGGCGTCCTTGTCGGGGCGCCATCGCTCCAGCCGGGTGGCATGGCGAAACCGCCCCTCGGCCAGCTGGTCGTAGCTGACCTGGACCACCACCCCGGGCTGCACCGGCACCCACGACATGTCCTTGCCTCCCGACCACCGGCTCTCCATGCCGGGACGGCGGGCCTCGTCGCCGAAGCTCTCCCCGGTACGCAGCTGCTCGAACTGTTGGAGCAGCTCCACCCGGTCGTGGTCGGAGAAGCCCGAGCAGTGGCCGATGAAATGCAGCTGCCCCCCGGCATCGTAGAGGCCGAGGAGCAGGGACCCGATCTTGTCCCCGTTCTTGTGGACCCGGTATCCCCCGACCACGACGTCCACCGAGCGGCGGTGCTTGACCTTGATCATCTCCCTCTTCCCCTCCACGTAGGGGGCGTCGGTCTTCTTGGCGATGATGCCGTCACAGCCGGCCGCTTCGAACTCGGTGAACCAGCGGCGGGCCTCGTCGACGTCCTCGGTGGACGGGGACTGGTGCCAGGGATGGTCGAGCCCGGCCATCAACGCGTCGAGGCGCTCCCGCCGCATCGTGAACGGCTCTTTGCGCAGGTCGGTGCCGCCGGCGGCGAGCAGGTCGAAGGCCACCAGCCGGGCCGGGACCTCCTCGGCCAACAGCGCAATGCGCGATTGGGCCGGATGGATCCGTAGCTGCAGCGAATCGAAGTCGGTGACGTCGTCGACGACCACCACCACCTCGGCGTCCACCACCGTGCCCCCGGGGAGCCGGCCCAACGCCGGTTCCAGCTCCGGGAAGTAGCGGAGCAGCGGCCTCTGGTTGCGACTGTCGAGGCGGGGCTCGTCGCTCCAGGCCACCGCTCGGAAGCCGTCCCACTTGGGCTCGTAGGCCCAGCCCGGCGATTCGGGCAGGAATTCCCGAACCCTGGCCTCCATAGGCGTGATCGGCGGATCGAACGGCCACATCGCGGCGACTCTACCGGTCCGGCTCCCACCCACCGAGGCGGGGTGCCCTGGTGGCGGCGGTCAACCAGGCGGTGTGGGCCGCCGGCCGACGCTCGGGCCGGTCCGGGCCCCGACCCCGTTCACTCCTGATCCCCGCCCTCGGCCGGCGCCGCCTCCGGGGCCTCTTCTTCTTCTTCTTCTTCTTCGGGCGCGGCCAGCTCCGGCCGTCCGAACCGGGCCATCCGCTCGGCCATGTCCCGGAGCCGGTCGTCGATACGCCGGTAGACGGTGCCCTCGGGATAGGCGCCGTCGGGACCGCGCCGACCGGCTGGAACCCCGGTGAGCAGCTCGACGCCCTCTTCGGCGGTTCCGACGGTCCACACGTGGAACCGGCCGGCCGCCACCGCCTCGACCACCTCCTCGCGCAGCATCAGGTTCTCGGCGTTGGCTGCCGGAACCACCACCCCCTGCTCGCCGTCGAGGCCCTTCAGCTTGCAGACGTGATAGAAGCCCTCGACCTTCTCGTTGATGCCTCCCACCGCCTGCATGCGTCCTTGCTGGTCGACCGAACCGGTGACCGCCATGCCCTGGCGGAGCGGCAGGTCGGAAAGGGCGGACAGCAGCGCTAGGAGCTCGGCCCCCGACGCCGAGTCGCCTTCGACCTCCGAGTAGCTCTGCTCGAAGACCAGGCGGGCGGTGAGGCTGAGCGGATAGTCGACGGCGAAGCGATCGGACAGATAGCCGGAGAGGATCATCACCCCCTTGGTGTGGATGGGTCCCCCCAGCTTGGCCTCGCGCTCGATGTCGACCACTCCGGCCTGGCCCAGGGCCATCGAGGTGGTGATGCGGCTGGGCCGCCCGAAGGCGTAGTCGCCCAGGTCGAGGACCGACAGCCCGTTGATCTGGCCGACGACGGCGCCCTCGGTGTCGATGAGCAGCACCCCCCGCTCGATCATCTCCCCGATCCGCTCCTCGATCAGATTGGACCGATAGATCCGGGATTCGACGGCCAAATCCACGTGCTTGGCGGCGATCCGGGGCGAGCCGGCCTTGCGGGCGAAGTGGCCCGCTTCCCGCACCACATCGGCCAGATCGGCGAACCGGGTCGTCAGCTTGGTCTGGTCTTCGGCCAGGCGCGAGCCGTGGGCCACCAGGCGGGACACCGCCTCCCGATCCATGTGGGGCAGGTTCTCCTTCTCACACACGGCCCGCACGAAGGCCACGTAATCGCCCACATCGTGGTCGGCCCGGTCCATCCGATCGTCGAAGTGGGCCTTGACCTTGAAGAGCTCCTTGAAGTCCTCGTCGAGCAGATAGAGGAGGTGGTAGAGCAGCGGGGTGCCGATCAGCACCACCTTGACGTTGAGCGGGACCGGCTCCGGCCGCAACGTGCGGGTGGTGGTGAGGCCGAGCCGCTCGGCCGGCTCCTCGATGTCGATCTCACGATTGCGCAGCGCCCGCTTCAGGCCGTCGTAGGAGAGGTAGTTCAACAACAGCTCACGCACCGGCAGCACCAGGTAGCCGCCGTTGGCCTGGTGCATGGCCCCGGGTCGCACCAGCGTGAAGTCGGTGTACAAGGCCCCGAGGCGGGACTCCTTCTCCACCCTGCCGAACAGGTTGGTGTAGGTGGGGTTGAGCTCGATCACCACCGGGGCGCCTTTCTCGTCGCTGCGGTCGACCATCACGTTGACCTCGAAGTCGCGCAGCGGCAGCTGGGCCAGCCAGGGCGGCACCACCAACCCGCCCTCGGTGTCGGCCTGGAACACCTCCTTCTGGGCGGGCAGGGCTTCCCGTACCTCACCAAGGTAGGCGACCACACTGTCGAGCCCCTCGTATTTCTCGATCAGGTCGTCCACCAGCCCGCCCACCAGGAACAGCACCACCTCGCGGTCCAGCTCTTCGACCTTCTCCTCGGCCTTTCTCTCCAGATCGCGAATCTGCTTGAGCGTGTTCTGCACCTTTTCCTGTACCTCGCTCTGGCGTTCCTCCAGCTCGGCGCGGAACTCGGCGGAGAGGGAGCGGGCCAGCTCCTCGGTCAAGGGCCGTCCCTGGACGGTGGGGATGAGCGACACCCCGAGAGGGGTGGTGTGGACGACGAACCCGGCGCTGCGAGCCTCCTCCTTGAGGTGGTCGAGCAGGGCCTGGCGCTGCTCCTCGAACTGACCGGTGATCTCTTCCTTGCGGGCCGAGTACTCCTCGGTTTCGAACGCCTTGGGCACCTCGGCCCGGGCTCGATCCACCAGGCGCTCGATGTCGGCGGCCAGCGTCCGGCCCCGGCCGGCAGGCAGCTCGCACACCCGCGGGGTGGTGGAATCGGCGAAGTTGTTGACGTAGCACCAATCCGACGGCGTGGCCTTGCCGGCCGCCAGCTCCTCCAGGAACGACACCACCGCCGTGGTCCGGCCCGTTCCGGGTCGGCCGGCCACGTACACGTGAAAGGTGGGGTCGCCCATCTCCAGGCCGAACTGGAGGGCCTCCAGAGCCCGGGGCTGGCCGATGATTCCCTCCACGGGCGGGACGCTCTCCGTGGTTTCGAAATCCAGCTCGGCGGGGTCGAGTCGGATCCGGAGTTGCTCGGGAGCAAGCTCGGTGATCATCTCTCCCCTCTCGTCGCCCTACCGCCAATGTATGGCGGGAGCGACCCGGCCTCGTAGGGCCGTTGTCCCCTGTCTAGGAAGTACCTGCGGCGGTGCGCGCGGCGCGGGCGGCCTGCCGGGCCCGCCGCAGCGGCTCGGGAGTGCGGGTCCTCCGTACGGTGGCCAGGACCGACTCGACGGCCACCTCGGCGTCGGTGCGCCAGCCGGGGTGTACCACCAACGGCCGGACGCCGTTCCGGGTGCACACCCAGTAGCCGACCGGCTCACCCCCCGCCCGCAGCGGACTGGTCGCCCCTCGCCGGAGCTCGGGCCAGTCGCCGGAGCCGAGAAGGGGACGATGGGTCACGCCGACGGAGGGCACATCGAGGATCGCTCCCAGATGGAGGGCCAGGCCGGCCCGGCGAGGATGGTCGCGCCCGGTGGCATTCACCAAGAGGACATCGGGGGACTCGGGCAGCGCTCGTACCGCCGCCTCCAGCAGCGGTCCCTCCCGCAGCGCCAGTAGGCCGGCGGTATAGGTGGCTCCGGCGCGGCCTTCCACCGCCACCGACGCGATGGGGCGGCCCGCCCCCACCAGCGCGGCCCCGCCCCATCCTCGATCGCCGGCCCTTCCCGGCCCGGGGACGCCCCGGCCGAAGCAGACGAAGCACCCTCCGGCCGACCAGCGCGGAGGCGCCGACCACGGCGCCGGCTCGGCCTGGGCCAGCCGCTGCTGCTCGACGACGAGCTCTCGAGGAGTGGCCGGCCACTCCATGAGCCCAGCCTACGGGCAGCCGGAGGGGGTCAGTCGATGGCGTCCAGCGCGGCCCGCAGGCGGCTCCAGGTCTCGGTGATGTCCTCGGGGATGACCCGGGCATTGCCCACCGCGGTCATGAAGTTGGTGTCCCCGGCCCACCGGGGCACGACGTGGAAGTGGACGTGCCCGGGGACCCCGGCACCGGCGACCCGCCCCAGGTTGACCCCGATGTTGAACCCCTCGGGCGCCATTGCGGCCCGGCAGGCTTCCTGTCCCCGCACCAGCACATCCCACACCTCGGCCCGCTCCGCAGGGGTGAGATCGCCGAGCTNNAGATCCCACACCTCGGCCCGCTCCGGGGGGGTGAGGTCGCCGAGCTCGGCGACGTGGCGGTAGGGACCGACCATGAGGTGGCCGGTGGTGTACGGATAGAGGTTGAGCACGCTGTAGGCGGTCTCGCCCCGCTCCAGGATCAAGCCCTTGTCGTCGTCTTCGGCGGGAAGCCGGCAGAAAAGGCACGCGGTCTCGGCCTCGCCGATGCTGGAGACGTAGGAACTGCGCCAGCCGGCCCACAGGATGTCCACGCCCTGAGCCTAACCCGCAGGGACTTCCGGCCCTATCGCTCGAGGGACGGCCGCAAGAGCATGGAGAGGACGAGAGGACGAGACTCATGCGAGCCCGAGGAATGGGGTTTCGGCGCAAGGGCGCCGACTACACCCACAAGCGCTCCGGCCGCCGCCAGCGCCAGTCGCACCGCAGCCAGGAACTCGAGGAGCGCTTTCGCCGCGTCCACGACCAGCACGAGCGANNACGAGCGAGAGCTGGAGCATCCCCGCAAGGGTTCCCGGACACGCTGAGAACGGCTAGGTACGTCGGCGTTCCAGCAGCTCGGCGACTTCGGTCACCAGCGCGTCGCGATTGGCGGGAGTGAGGCGCATCAACGTGACGTCGGGACGGGTCTTGAGGGCGTCGGTGAAGGGATGGTTTGCGGCGTGAACGGTGGCCAACACGCCGCCGGCACCATCCATCAGCCGCACCACGGCTTCGCGGAATGCCGGGGACGCCAGCTCCATCTTCCCCAGCTCGTCGACCACCACCACCCCTCCCGGTGAGCGGTCGAGGGCGGGCAGGGCCACCCGCTCGAAGGCATCCAGATCGACGCCGTAGCGGCCCACCCGAACATCGCCGCGGAAATCAACCCGGGCCAGCCACTCCCGGGCCCCGTCAATGGCCTCGACCAGGAAGCCGACCCGGCGGCCTCGCTCACGCACCTCGGAGGTGGTGAAGCCAGACACCGTCACGCCAGCCTCAACCAGGCGCCCGATGACGCGCTGGACGAGCGTGGTCTTGCCCGAGCCGGGGCGGCCCTCGACGAGGACCTTGGCCACGATCCACCTCCTCGGCAGGCCGGCGTTGTCACCCGGAGCGATGGGAGCCGGCGATGCTTGTGTTGCTGGTGTCGCCCCGGCATTCTGGCTGGGCGGCCCCAGAAAAGCGGCGGGAGCCGGGCCCCACCCTGCCACCGGAACTGGGCCGGATGCGATAATGCCTGTCTTGTTACTGGGAGACGAGGGGCAGCATGGCCAAGGCAACCAGCGACCTCATCGCATCCGGCCGGGCAGCGATGGAGGCCAATGACTGGGCGGCGGCGTTCGAGCTGTTTCAGGAAGCCGCCGCGGCGGGGGTGCTGAGCCCACCCGAGCTCGAGGATCTCGCTCGCTCCGCCTGGTGGTCGGGGAGACCCGACGATTGCATCGCCGCCCGTGAGCAGGCTTACGCCGGTTACACGAAGTCGGATGACCGGAAACGGGCGGCGATGGTCGCCCTGGCCCTGGCCGAGGACCACTTCCACACCCGGGCCTCGGCGCTCGGGCACGGCTGGCTGAAGCGGGCCGCCCGGCTGCTCGAATCCGAGCCCGAGGCGGTCGAGCACGGGTGGCTGACCCGGACCCAGGCCGTCATCGCATTCGAAGAGAACAGCGATCTCGACACCGCGCTCGAACTGGCCGAACGGGCTCACGAGATTGGGGCGGCGTTCGGAGACCGGGACCTGCAGGCCATCAGCCTCCACGACCAAGGCCGCATCACCGTCGCCCGCGGAGACGTCGACGAGGGAATGGCCCTCATGGATGAGGCCATGGTGGCAGCGGTCGGAGGAGAGCTCGGAGCCTTCTACACCGGAAAGATCTACTGCAACATGATCGACATCTGCGAGCAGCTCGCCGACTATCGGCGCGCCGGCGACTGGAGCGATGCCGCCAAGCGCTGGTGCGACCGAGCCGGTCACAGTTCCGGATTCCCCGGCGTGTGTCGCATTCACCGAGCCGAGATCATGCGGTTGCGAGGGGACTGGGAGTCGGCCGAGGCGGAGGCCGAACGGGCCGCCCGTGAGGTGGGGAACTTCATCGATTTCGCCGGCGAGGCCTTCTACGAGATCGGACAGATCCGGCTGCACATGGGCGATTACGAGCGCGCCGAGGATGCGTTCCGAAGGGCTCACGGCCTGGGGCGCGATCCACAGCCGGGCCTGGCCCTCCTCGAGCTCGCCAAGGGAAACGAGGAAGGGGCCTCGACGCTCATCGGCGAAAGCCTGGCCGAGGCAAGGCACCCCTGAAGCGAGCCCGGCTGCTCCCTGCTCTGATCGAGATCGCCCTGGCCCGGAGACGCTTCGATCTCGCTCGGGACGCCGCCACCGAGATGTCGACCATTGCCGGGGAATACGGGTCACCGGCCTTGCGAGCCCACGCCGAGCACGGCCGGGGAGCGTTGCTCATCGCCGAGGGCGATCCGGAGCAGGCGCTCGAGCACCTGCGTCGGGCCGCCGAGCTGCTACGCACGATCGATCTCCCCTACCTGGCGGCCCGGTCCCGGATGCTGCTCGGAGATGCGTATCGGCAGAGCGGCAAGGCGGACCTGGCCAGCCTGGAGTTCGGGCCCGCTCGTGCCGCGTTCGAGAAGCTGGGGGCGATGGCGGACGCCCGGGCCGCCGTGCAAGCTCTCGGAGCCGGAACGGGCCGCGCCGAAGGCGGCGAGCGAAGGACCATGGCCCTCATGTTCACCGACATCGTCAACTCGACACCACTGATCGGCGTGATCGGGGACGAGGCCTGGGGGCAGTTGCTGCGTTGGCACCATCGCACGCTGCGTTCGCTCTTCGCCGGCCGGGGGGGACGCGAGGTCGAGAACACCGGCGATGGATTCTTCGTGTCCTTCGAGCGGCCCCAGGCAGCGGTGGACTGCGCCGTCGAGATCCAGCAGACCCTCGCCAAGCAGCGACGGGAGCATGGCTTCGCCCCCGATGTGCGCATCGGGCTTCACGTGGGGGAGGTGACTGAGATGGCGGCCTCCCTCGCCGGCGAGGATGTCCACAGGGCGTCCCGGATCGCCGGCCACGCCGCCGGCGGGGAGATCCTCGCCAGCCACGAGCTGGCCCAATTGACCGGGTCCGCCGGCGAGACTCGCTCGATCGAGCTGAAGGACTTCGCCGGGGAGATCGAGGTGGTCAGCCTCACCTGGCGTTAGGGAAGCCATTCGGCCGGCCGGTGCGCCGGGTCGCCGTTTCCGGAGGTTCGGGGTGGACCCGAACGCCGGCGATGGGAGGCCGCACCCGGCCCCGTTTCACTCCCTATCCTCTGTAGCGAGATGCAGGCAACCTCGGATTCGGGTACGTGGCCCGGAACGGATTTCCTCGACCGAGGACAATCGATCATCGATGAAGCCCACTCGCAGCCTGCCCGGTCCGCCGGAGCCGCCGTGGGAGCATCTCGTGGACAGGGCCAGCTCCCGCTCCGTCCCGGATGGGGCCGGCCGGCTTCCTGCACTCGACCTCGGGGGACGGATCCGGACGGGATCAGCCGCTGATGGATTTCGTCAGCGACTCGATCGTCATCGGACTGACCGAGCAGGCCCCGCTGGTCCTGGCGGCCATGGGCTTCGCCTTGCTGTACCGCCTCACCGGGCTCATCAACGTGGCCTACGCGGAGACCGTCACGCTCGGCGCCTACTTCGGGATGTGGGTCAACACGACCTTCGGCCTCAACTTCTACGCGATCCTGATCCCGGCCGGGATCCTCGCCGGGCTGGTGAGCGTGGCCACGTACTTCGGCATCTTCCGGCCGGCAAAGCTGCGAAACGTCGGGGTCTTGGAGATGATCATCATCTCTTTCGGGCTCTCGATCTTCCTGCGCCACGGACTCCAGTTCGTCTTCGGGTACCCGGTCCGGTTCTACGAGGTCCCGTCCCCCGACACCATCCGGGTGTTCGGGGTCGGGGTGTCGTCGTTCCGGATGCTGGCCCTCGGTAGCGTCGCCGCCCTCGCTCTTCTGCTCTACCTGTTCATCCAGAAATCCAAGTTCGGCCTCCAGATCCGGGCACTGGCCAGCGACGAGGACCTGGCGCAGGCGAGCGGCATCCGGCCCCTGGCCGTCACCGTGCTGATCTGGTTCATCGCCGGGGTGGCCGGAGGCTTCGCCGGCGCGTTCTACGGGGTCGGGTCCTCGGTGAGGCCGCGGCTCGGATGGGACGTGTTCCTCTTCATCCTGCTGGTCGTGCTGGTGGGAGGAGCCAAGAACATAGGCGGCGTGATCATCGTCGGGGTTGCCACCGGTGTGGCGCTGACCGCTATGACCCTCCAGTTCGGCCAGGTGCTGTACGCCCAGCTGATCCTGATCGTCGCTTTCGTGATCATCTTGAAGCTGCGCGGCCGGCGAACGGCAGAAGCGGCAAAGGTGTAGCGGTATGAACCTCGATTGGCTCGACGCGTTCCTCATCTCGGGGCTGTTCTTCGTGGTGATGGTGATCGGCCTGGGGTTGCTGCTTCACCTGCAACTGGGCCTGGCCCGCATCGCCAACTTCGGCGTCGTCGGCTTCTGGGGCATCGGGATGTACTCGTTCGGCGTCCTGTTCCTCGAGGTGGATTGGCCGTTCGGGGAACCCTGGCCTTTCCTGATTTCCGTGGCCTTCGGAATGGTCGTCGCCGGCCTGAGCGGCCTCCTGGTGGGGTGGTTGATCGCCGACCTCGACGACGACGGCGTCCTGGTGGGCACGCTCGGCTTCGCCACCGCGGTCTGGATCCTGGCGACGACCGAGCAGGATCTCACCGGCGGCGCGCTGGGCAAGGGCGGGCTCAACTTCCCCTACGACATCGGCTCCGTCAAGGCCAACGAGTTCCTGTGGCTGGGAATCATGACCGCCGTGGTGGCCATGATCCTCTACTACGTGTGGCGGGTTCATCGGTCGCCGTACGGGCGCCTGCTGACCGCCGTCGGGGACAACGAACCACTGGCCCGCAGCCTGGGGAAGCCCACGTTCCGCACGAAGGTGAGGTTGTTCGCCGTCGCCTCGGCCGGCATGGGGCTGCTCGGCGCCATGTTCGGCGTCATGGAACGCTTCCTCGAAACCGCCAACATCGGGATCGACATCACCCTGGCCGCGATCGTCGGATTGGTCCTGGGAGGCACGGCCCGGGTAATGGGGGCGGTCGTCGGCGTGATTTTCGCAGTGGGGTTCTTCGACATCGTCGTGCAAAGCTATCTGCCACTCCCCCAGGACTGGTACACCCAGGCCATCCCCGTCCTCCGGGAAGCGGCGTTCGGCGCCATGCTGATCGTCGTGCTCCTCTTCCGGCCGCTGGGCCTCCTCGGGCCGATGCGCCGCGACAAGCTGATGCGGAGCATGCATGGCAAGTGATCCCCGAGCCGTTGCCGCAGCCGGTCCCGCCGTGAACACCAGCGGAGAACGGCCGACCATCCGCATCGAGTCGGCCGTGAAGAGCTTCGACGGTCGGGTCGTGGTCGACGTCGACGAGCTGACCCTGGGAAAGCATCCGATCGAGGGGCTGATCGGGCCGAACGGCGCCGGAAAGACGACGCTGCTGAGGATGATCATGCACTCCATCAAGCTCGACCGGGGAAAGGTCACGCTCGTCGAACCGGGCGCCGACGGGGGCAAGATCCTGTCGAACTTGCATCCGCACGCCATCGCCGGGCTCGGGGTCGTCAAGACCAACCAGGTCATCCAGGACTTCGACAACCTGACGATCTGGGACTCGCTGCTCCTGTCGGTGGCCGAAGCCTCCGACGAACGCTCCTACCAGATCTACCGGGAAGGGGGGCTGCTCGAGGAGCACCAGGAGGACACCCGCTGGTATCTCGACCATTTCGGCTTCGACGACCCGACTGGGTTCGCTAAGTCGGCCGGAGAGAAGAAGCTGCTCGACATCATCCGGTGTCTGCTGCTGCGGCCGAAGGTGCTGCTGCTGGACGAGCCGGCGGCCGGCCTGCCCGACGACGTCAGAGACGGTGTGATGGAGCTGGTGAGGGAGAAGGCCACCACAGAGAACGTCTCGGTGGTGATCGTCGAGCACGACCTAGACGTGATCTGGACGATGTGCGACTACGTCCACTTCATGGCGGAGGGGAGCGTGATTCTGCGCGGGGCACCCGAGTGGATCCGGGAACACGAGACCGTGGTAGAGAAATACCTGGGCAGTGGGCATGTTGGAGGCTGAGGGCATCCGCAGCGGGTACGGCGGCGTGACCGTGATCAAGAGCCTCGACCTCAGCGTGGGTCACGAGATCTTCGCCGTGCTGGGCGCCAACGGGGCCGGTAAGACGACGTTGCTGGCCACGTTGGCCCGGCTCATACCTCTGATGGCCGGAAGGCTAAGGTTTCTGGGAGAGGATGTCTCCGAGCTGCCGCCGTGGGAAACGGCGGCACGGGGACTGGGCTACGTGCCGCAGGAGAAGGGCGTCTTCGCCGAATTGACGGTGCTGGAGAACCTGCAGGTAGGCGGGATGGTCGGCAGCCGATCCACCGAAGAGCGGATCGGCGAGATCGTCGAGCTGTTCCCGGACCTCGGAGAACGACGGGACCAGCCGGCGGGGACCCTGAGCGGCGGCGAGTCGCGGATGCTGGCGTGCGGGAGAGCTTTGATGCAGGACCCCAGGCTGTTGCTGCTCGATGAGCCCACCGCCGGCCTCTCCCCCCTGTACGTCGACAGCTTTTTCGAACGGATCAGGGCCATTCACGACACACGAGACGTCAGCATCATCCTGGCGGAGCANNGGGCGAGCCTTGATGCAGGACCCCAAGCTGCTGCTGTTGGACGAGCCGACCGCCGGCCTCTCCCCCCTGTACGTCGACCACTTCTTCGAGAAGATCAAAGAGATCCACGAGACGAGGGACGTCAGCATCATCCTGGCGGAGCAGAACGCCACCAAGGCGCTCGAGGTCGCCGACCGGGTGATGGTGCTGAGCCTGGGCGAGGCGTCCGAGATCAGGGACGCCTCGGAAGTGACCATCGAGATACTCAAGGAGGGATACCGGATCTGAACCGGTCCATTGGCGGTGCCGGCCGGCACAACGCAAGCGACTACAAAGGAGGAAGAAAGCAAATGAGAAGACGAATTACGACCAGGGGAGTGCCGGCGGTCCTGCTGGCATTCGCCCTGATCGCGGCGGCGTGTGGCGACACGACCGGCGAGGCTCCCGAGGCCCCGGCCGAGACCGAGGCCCCTGCTGAGACCGAGGCCCCCGCCGAGACGGAGGCTCCGGCGGAGACCGAGGCCCCCGCCGAGACCGAAGCTCCTACGGCCGCCGGACCGGTGGTCGTCTGCGAGCTGGCCTATTACACGGGCGAATTCGCGCCGTACGGGCCGGCCCTGACTGCGGACGTGGCGTTCCCGATCGAAGAGGTGATCAATCTCGATCCCCCGCTCGGGCGTACGTGGGAGCTGATCAGCGAGGACATCGGTACCGTCGGTGAAGGCCAGGCGGCTCGTACCTGCCTGGAGCAGCACGGAGCCGAGATCCTGGTGAGTCCCGCCCACGGGTACCGGCCGTACCGCTCCTTCCTCCAGGAGTGGCTTGCGGAGAACGACTCGCCGCTGATGCCGACGGTCCACGGTGGCACGATCCCCGGGAACCTCGGCGGAACCGGCACGGAGCCGATCTTCCGGGCCCAGGGCCTCGACGAGGCCTTGGGCATGACCGGGGTGCTGTACGCGGAGACGATCGGCGTTGAGTCGATCGTGATCTTTGCCACCCAGGTGGAGGGCTTCCAGCTGGCCGCCGGTGCCGCCGAAAAGGCGGCCGAGGCGGTCGGAATCGAGGTCCTGGCACGGATCGACGTCCCGGCGGAGCAGCCCTCGTACCGGGCCGAAGCCGAGCGAATTGCCGAGCTCGAGCCCGACGCGGTGATCGTGCAGGCGGGGTCGGTGGAATCGGCCACCCTGATCAAGCAGGCGGCCGAAGCGGGCCTGTCCCTCAACTGGATCGGTGAGACCGGCTGGGTCCAGCCGGAGTTCATCGGAACGCTGGGGACCGACGCCATCGCCACCCAGGAGAGCATCGGCTACGGCGCGTTCACGTACGACGACACCACCCCCGCCTGGGAGTTCTACCAGCCGCTGTGGGACGACACCGAGGGGTACGGGTCCGGGACCGACTACGGCGACGCGACGGGGAACTACCACTACTCGACCTACGACCTCCTGGTCCACACGGCGCTCGCCGCCGAGTACGCCGGGTCGTACAAGGCGAGTGAGTGGGCTCCGGCGATGTTCGAAGTCGGCGACCCGCCCGGAACCGTGTGCTACACGTACGCGGACTGCCTGGCGCTGATCAGGGCTGGTGAGGACATCGACTACGAAGGCGTCACCGGCCCCGGCACGTACTCCGAAGGTGGCGTCAACGCCGTCACCCAGGCGTACGCACCGTTCCTCGAGGACGGGAGCGTCGGTGAGGCGGTGGTCATCGACGCAGACCGTGCGCTGGAGGTCATCGGTCTGATCGCCGTCGAGGCGGAGTGCACGGCGGACGGCGAGTGCGAGTGGTAGGAGGCGGCTAGGACAAACGGCAAACCAGCCAGTGCGAAGGCGGCAGCGGGACACCCCGCTGCCGCCTTCNNAACTCAGCACCCGGTCGTATTCCATCGTGAGGTCGCTGAGGTCGTCCGGCCCAGCGAACTCGGCGTTCTTGCCTTCCAGATCCGATTCGTCGACCGCACGGGCCAGACTGCACGGCTTTCAGACGTAGACGGGAACGCCGTGGTCGACGACCTTGTCCCACAACTGACGAAGTGGCGGGAAGCCGACGCCGTGGATGCCGTCGACGACGGCATCCTTCATCAGGTAGACGGCTTCGCCCATGACCACGATTCCGGGCTCGTGCCCGCGATCGATCGCTCCCGAGGCAACGAGGAACGGCATCGTCGCCCGCGTCGGGTCGTCGGAGGCGTAGGTGCCGACGATCAACAGCTTGCCCATGGAATC
>JABAOH010001186.1_pt1 | contig 16569 bp, 28 predicted proteins | sample 7062181 | NCBI WGS metagenome assembly JABAOH01 (sample SAMN14538630, study PRJNA623070) | marine sediment metagenome | biome: marine biome [ENVO:00000428]; feature: marine pelagic biome [ENVO:01000023]; material: deep marine sediment [ENVO:00002113]; isolation source: pool of 5 deep marine...
GAAGCGGGAGCGTGGTGAGGAGCCCCCACGGAGCCGACCATAATATTCCCATGGAGCCATCTGCAAAAAAAGCCGCATGATCCGTTGATCTTGCGGCTCTCTTTAATAGATCGCAACAGTTTTTTATATTCCGGCATATCAGGCGTCGGATGCCTTATCTTCTTCCGGAGCAGCCTCGGCCGCTTCTTCAGACTCCGGTGCTTCTTCAGCCGGCGGCTCTTCCGCTTTTCCCTTCGCCTTCCTCTTGCGCGCTTTCTTTCCTTCAGTCTCCTCGGCGGCTTCCGTCGCCTCCGCCGTTTCTTCCACCTCTTCCTCCACTTCCCGCTTGCGTGGCTTCTTGGGCTTCGGCTTGCTCGTCACCTCCGTCCCAACCAACTCCAGCATCACCGTACTCGCATTGTCGCCGAGCCGAACGCCCGTATTCAGGATCCGCGTATACCCCCCGTTTCGCTCCAGGTATTGGGGGGCGATTTCTTCGAACAGCTTTTTCAGGATCTGCTTTTTCCGGACGAACCGTCCCGCCAACCGCCACTGGGCCAGGGCAAACGCTTCCTTCCGCTGCGCTTCATCCGTCTTCCCCGCATCCCTCAAATCCTGAACTTCTTGATGGGCTGCGTAACCCTTTTTCGCCCGTGTGATGAGCCGTTCGGCGAACCGCCTCGTCTCCTTCGCCTTGGCTGCCGTCGTGGTAATGCGTTCTTTGTCGAAAAGCGAAGTGACCATGTTGCAGATCATCGCCTTACGGTGGCTTCTCGTTCGTCCCAATTTTCTATGATCAACGCGATGTCTCATTTCTGCTTCCTTCCAAGGCCGCCGGAAGAACTCCGGATGCACCGTCTCTCATTCAAAGAACGCCTTTATTGCTGCGCGACCTCGGTCTCTTCCTCTTCCGTCTGGGGCTTCCCTCCAAGGATTGCGTCGACATCCATCCCGAGATACAGATTCATCCCTGCGAGGATTTCGGAAATCTCCTTCAAGCTCTGTTTACCGAAATTGCGATACTTGAGCATTTCCTGTTCCGTGCGGCGTACCAGGTCGCCGAGCGTCTTGATGTTTGCGCGCCGCAGGCAATTGCTCGATCTGACCGACAGCTCGAGTTCCTCAACGCTTCTGCCCAAGAGATCCTTGAGCTTTTCGAGTTCCTCATCGACTTCTTCTTCCTCTTCTTCCATCGGCTCTTCGTCGAAATGGATGAAGAGAAGCATATGATCCTTCAATATCTTCGCAGCGTATCCAACAGCGTCTTCGGGTGTAACACTGCCATCCGTCGTTACCTCGAGCAGCAGCTTGTCATAATCTGTCCGCTGGCCCACGCGGGTATCCTCCACCACATAAGACACCTTCCGGATGGGTGAAAAATTCGAATCGACGGGAACCAATCCGATATCGAAGCTGTCAAGGTTGTGGGTTTCGGCAGGCACATAGCCGCGTCCATGTCCAATGAGGACTTCCAACTCGACTTTCGTCTTCTCCGTAGCGGTGAAGAGAACAAGATCTTTGTTTAGGATTTCGATTTCCGGATCCTCGGTAATATCCCCTGCAGTAACGGGACCTTCCTTTTCGACCGACAGCTTGAGAAACCTGGGATCATCGCAGTGCATTTTCACAACGAGCTGCTTCAGATTCAATATGATGTCGGTAACATCCTCGAGGACTCCGGGAATGTTCGTCAGCTCGTGAAGAACGCCATGGATGCGTACCGCGGTAACCGCCGCACCTTGAATCGATGATAGCAGCGTTCTGCGTAAAGCGTTTCCAAGGGTCGTTCCGAAACCCCGTTCGAGCGGTTCCACAACGTACCGGCCGTACAGCTTGGTCAGCGACTCTTCGTCCCGCTTGATCTCTTTTGGCATCAGTAGGTTACGCCATTTCATTGATTCGCTCCTCCTGATGAGCGCGTTCAGGCTCCGTATATCACTTTGAATAAAGCTCCACAATTAACTGCTCGTTCACTGGAACGGGGATCGCCTCCCTGGATGGAATCTCCAGGAATTCTCCTTCCAGTCTGCTCGTATCCATATCGATGTAGGAAACCGCTTGTCTCGAATCGAAGTTCTTTATGGCTTCCTGGACGACGAACAAGCTCTTGCTCTTTTCCCGTGTTGAGATCCGATCACCCGGTTTCACGACGTAGCTCGGGATATTGACTTTCTTCCCGTTCACCTGGAAATGATTGTGCCGAATAAGCTGCCGAGCCATTGCACGGGAAGACACGAAACCCATCCGGTAGACGACGCTGTCCAGACGCGTCTCGAGAAGGCAGAGCAGGTTGGTACCCGTGATGCCTTTCTGGCGCGCCGCCTTGTAGAAGTAATTACGGAACTGGGCTTCAAGCAGTCCATACATCCGGCGGAGTTTTTGTTTTTCCCTCAGCTGAACGTTGTACTTCGAGAGCTTGCCCCTTCGCCCGCGGCCGTGTTGGCCGGGCGGGTAATTCCGTTTCTCGATGGCGCACTTGTTTGAGAAGCACCGGTCTCCCTTGAGAAAGAGCTTGTCCCCTTCCCTCCGGCAGAGCTTGCACTTCGCATCTCTATATCTCGCCATGTATTCCTCCTGATTCGTTTACTTCAATTTATCATTAGCACGCTGCGAAAAATCGCTTTGGGGTTTGGCTGGATCCAAACAAAATCCTCAGTCAAAGCTATACCCTGCGCCGCTTCTTCTGGCGGCATCCATTGTGGGGCACGGGAGTGACATCCTTTACAGCAGTGACATCCATACCGGCCGACTTGAGCGAGCGAATCGCCGCTTCCCTGCCGGCGCCGGGTCCCCTGATCCAGCACTCGACTTTTTTCATGCCCATTTCTCTCGCTTCTCTCGCGCAGCGATCCGCGGCCTGCTGCGCCGCGAACGGAGTGCTCTTCCTCGAACCCTTGAACCCCATCTTGCCCGGGCTGGCCCAGGAAACGACGTTTCCTTTGACATCCGTGATAGTAATAATCGTGTTATTAAAAGTCGATTTGATGTGGGCCACGCCGGCAACATCTACTCGTTTGGCCTTCTTCTTTCGACCAACTGCTTTTTTCGGTTTTGCCAAAACATGCCTCCTGGCTGGGCAAACGCTCTTGACGATCTACCTGCGAACAACGGTCGAATACTCGGGGCTGCTACACGCGCTGCGGGAAAATTATTTTCCCTTCTTTCTGGCACCGCCGGGTCTCGCCCGGGGGCCCTTGCGCGTCCTCGCATTCGTGCTGGTGCGCTGGCCTCGAACGGGCAATCCGCGCTTATGGCGCTGACCTCGATAGCAACCGATATCCATCAGGCGCTTGATGTTATAGCTCACCTCTCCCCTCAGCGAGCCTTCCACCTTATACTCATTCTCGATCACACTACGGATCTTGATGGTCTCATCTTCTGTGAGATCCTTCACGCGCCTGTTTGGATCAACATCGACCTTGCTGAGGATTTTCTCCGCTGATGTTCGTCCAATACCATAAATATAGGTAAGGCTGACGATCACCCGCTTTTCGTTAGGAATATCAACTCCTGCAATACGCGCCAAAGAGCGTTCTCCTTTCTAATACGTTATACAATTCACAACGATTGTCGTGTTCTCCGCCACGGCACTTGTCCGGCTACCAGGCATCACACATCAGCCCTGCCGCTGCTTGTGCCGCTTGTTCCTGCAGATTACACGGACGACTCCTTTTCGCCGTATGATCTTGCAATACGGGCAAATTTTCCTGACTGAACTTCTTACTTTCATTTCTATCACCGCCCATGACCCGCGGGATCAAGAGCGTCCCTGTGCGCGCGCCGTGATACCCCGAAAACAAGGAATTATTTATATCGGTATACGATTCTTCCTTTCGACAGGTCGTACGGCGAAAGTTCGATGGTTACCCTGTCGCCCGGGAGTATCTTGATAAAATGCATTCGCATCTTTCCCGAGATGTGAGCGAGGATAACGTGTTTGTTCTCCAGTTCCACACGGAACATGGTATTCGGCAGCGCTTCGATCACAGTTCCTTCGACGGATATGACATCTTCCTTGCTCATAAGATAGCTAAAGCTCGTGTTACCTGCTGCTCCGTCTCTGTCAGCGAGTGAGGATCGCGGGGCCGTTCTTCGTCACCGCGACAGTATCCTCGAAATGAGCGGACAGCTTGCGGTCGGCCGTTACAACGGTCCACCCGTCATCCAACGTGAGCACATCGGATCCGCCAATGTTCACCATCGGCTCGATCGCGATCACAAGTCCCTCTTCCAGCACCGGGCCCTGAGCCGGAGGGCCGAAGTTCGGCACTTGCGGTTGTTCGTGCATTTGCTGCCCGATCCCGTGCCCCACGAGCGTTTTCACTACGGAAAACCCGTGCCCCGTCACATAGCTTTCCACCGCGTGGGAGATATCGGTGAGATTGTTACCTACAACGGCCTTGGCAATGCCTTTTTCAAGGGCTTCCCTCGTAACCTTGAGAAGCTTCTTGACCTGGGGTGACACCTCTCCCACAGGAAATGTTCGGGCAGCATCCGCGTAATAACCGTCTCTATACACCCCAACGTCGATTCCGACGATTTGCCCTTCCTCCAACACCCTGTCATCCGGTATTCCGTGGACAACTTCCTCGTTGATCGAGATGCAAGTAGCCGCCGGAAAACCGTGAAAACCTTTGAAAGCCGGCTTGCCGCCGCGCTTGAGAATTCGTTCCTCGATAGCCCGATCTATTTCCACCCTCTTGACGCCAACCCTGATCAGTTTTCCCGCGATTTCGAAGCACTCCTTCAGGATCGCGCCGTTGGATCTGATGATCTCGATCTCAGAAGGCGATTTGAGGTAAATCATTCACTGACCAGCCGCGCTATCGCCGCGGACACCTCGTCGATCGGTTGGGTCCCATCGATACGGTGAATCCGATACCTACCGTCGTAGAAATGGATGATCGGGCGAGTCCGGTCGTTGTAAACGTCCAGCCGTTTCCGTATCGTATTCGCTTTATCGTCTTCCCTCTGGATGAGTGCGTGACCGCAGATGTCACATTTGCCCTCATACCTTGGTGGATTGTTCAATAAATTATAAACTGCCTTACACGATTCACAAGTCCTTCTGTTGGATAGGCGCTCGACAATCACATCCGGATTCACATCGAGAACGATGACCGAATCGACCTTCTGGCCGATCTCTTCGAGCACCGTCTCGAGCGATTCCGCCTGCGCAACCGTGCGGGGATAACCATCGAGAATCCATCCCCTTCGATTCCCCTTGGTGCTTTTGCTCGTCGCCTCGCGGATGAGCTGCAAGACGACCTCGTCCGAGACGAGTTTTCCAGATCTGAGTATGCTCTCGACCTGCTTTCCCAGCTCCGTCCCTTCGGCCACCGCTTCACGCAGAAGATCACCCGTTGAAATGTGTGCGAGCTCGTGCTTACGAGATATCATTGCTGCTTGCGTTCCTTTTCCGGAACCGGGTGCTCCGAGAATTATGATGTTCATCCGCGCCTCCCTCTCAATCTCCCATGCTTGACGAAGCCTTCATAGTGCCGCATGAGAAGATGCGACTCGATCTGTCTCAACGTGTCCAGCGTGACGCCCACAACGATCAGAAGTCCCGTCCCTCCAAAATAGAAAGGAGCGTTCAACACGGTCGGCTTCATGAGTATGTCGGGCAGCACCGCAATGAACGCGAGAAATATTGCTCCCGGCAACGTAATCCGGGAGAGAACCCGGTCGATATACTCCGCGGTCCGCTTGCCTGGCCTGATACCGGGGATAAAGCCTCCCGATTTCTTCATGTTGTCCGCCACATCCACGGGATTGAAAACGATCGCCGTATAAAAATAAGTGAAAAACACGATGATAACCGAATAGAGAATTATATAAACAGGCGCTCCCGGCTGGAGAATCATCGAAATCGTCTGCATGAACGCCAGATTCTTGAAGAACGCCGCTAGAGTCCCCGGAAACATGATCAACGACTGCGCGAAGATGATCGGGATAACGCCTGCGATGTTCACTCCCAGGGGGATGTGGCTTGCCTGCCCCCCGTAAATTTTTCTCCCAACGACCCGTTTTGCATACTGAACGGGTATGCGGCGCTGCCCTTGCGTGACGAAAATAATCCCAGCGATGATGCCCGCCATGATCACCAGGAGGATCGCCAACCTGAATGGAGACATTTGCCCGAGAGTGATCTCCCTCCATGTATTCAGCATGTCCGTCGGGTAGCGGGCGATGATTCCGATCGCGATGATGAGGGAAATACCATTTCCGATACCGCGCTCCGAAATTTGCTCTCCGAGCCACATCACGAATACCGTTCCCGAGGTGAGCGTCAGAATAGTCAGCAAACGGAATCCCATTCCGGGGAACATCACGGCCGCCTCACCCGCCGGGCCACGGAGGTTTTCGAGAAAGATAGCGATACCGAACGCCTGAATCGCAGAAAGAATCACGGTTCCGTAACGGGTGTACTGCGTGATCTTCTTTCTTCCCTCTTCACCCTCCTTCGCCAGTTTCTCGAAGTAAGGGATTACCGCCTGGAACAGCTGCAGGATAATCGACGCGCTGATGTACGGCATGATCCCCAAGGCGAAGATCGTTGCTTTCTCGAGATTCCCTCCGGCGAAAAGATCATAAAGGGCGAAAATCGTACCCTTTTGCCCGGCGAAGAAGCCGGTGATGACCGTTGCGTCCACGCCGGGTGTCGTGATGTGCCCGCCTACCCTGTAAACGATGAGCAAGGCAATCGTGAACAATACCCGCCGCTTTAGTTCGGGTATGCTGAAAATCTCTTGAAGCTTTGTAATCATTTATCAAAGAGCGGATGGCCCCGATAATGGGCACTCAATCAACGAGCCGCACTTCCCCCCCCGCTTTCTCCACGATCTCCCTCGCCTTTTTGCTGCACGCGTGTACAATGACTTTCAGCGGTCGATCCAGCTTGCCGTTTCCCAGGAGCTTCACCGGCCGGTGGACCTTTTTAACCAGTCCTTTGTCAAGAAGGCTGTCCAGGTTGATCTCCGAATCTGCGGGGAAGCGATCGAGATCCCCGACGTTCACAACCTGATACGGGACTTTGAATATATTCGTGAAGCCACGCTTGGGCACCCTGCGCTGAAGCGGCATCTGGCCGCCTTCGAACCAGGACGGAATCGAGCTTCCGGATCTCGACCTCTGTCCCTTCGAACCCTTGCAGGCCGTCTTGCCGTGACCGGACCCCGGTCCGCAACCGATTCGTTTTCGCTTCTTTTTCGCGCCTGCAACGCCCTTGAGCTCTCCGAGCTTCATTGCTTCTCCTCCCCGGCTTCCTCCACTCGAACGAGATGCCTCACCTGGTGCAGCATTCCTCTGAGCTGCGGCGTATCCTCCTTAACGAGTGTCTCCTGATGGTGGTGAAAGCCGATGGCTTTCATTGTCCGTTTATGCTTCGGTTGGCTCCCGATCAGGCTTTTCACCTGCGTTATCTTCAGTTTCTTTGCCATGGCCGTTGCTTTCTATTCCGAATAATTGATTGACCGATATCCCTCTACGTTTAGCAACTTCTCTTGCGCTCTCGAGCTGTTCGAGTCCTTTCATTGTCGCTTTGACGAGATTGTGAGGATTGTTGGAACCAAGTGATTTCGCGAGAATGTCTCTGATTCCAGCCGATTCCATGATGGCCCGCACCGGCCCTCCGGCGATCACCCCGGTACCTGGAGAAGCCGGCTTCAAAACGATATAACCCGCTCCGTACTTTCCATGCACTTCGAAGGGAATCGTTCCTCTCAAAAGGGGAATTCGGATCATCGAGCGTTTGGCAGACTCGGTTGCTTTACGGATTGCGTCGGTGATTTCATTCGCCTTGCCAAGACCCACGCCGACTCTTCCCATACCGTCTCCCGCGGCCACCAGTGCGTTGAAGCTGAATCTTCTGCCGCCCTTGACGACTTTCGCCACGCGGTTTACATGAATCGTCTGCTCGATATACTCGGGGCCTTTTGTCTTCATGTCAGCTCCCGGCTCGGGACGTCTGTCCCTCTGCCTCTGCCCCGGTCTGCCACCCGGTCGACTCTGCGGCTTGCTCGCTGGTTTCCGCGCAGGCTTGTCTTCCGGTTGCTTCCCTTCATCTTTCGTCATAAGCTTGAACTCCACCTCTTTTCTTTCAAGGAATGTCCCTTTTTATCGCGTTTCAACAGGGAGAGACACCCTTCCTCGTTACTTTCAAAACTCGAGGCCCTCTTTGCGTGCCGCATTGGCGAGAGCCGCCACACGACCGTGGTACAGATAGCCCCCTCTATCGAATGCGACCTTCGTAATCCCTTTTTCCTTGGCGAGCCCGGCGATGGTTTTTCCCACAACGCATGCCTGGTTCATCATCTTGCTGGCATCTTCTTCAGGTTCCATCTTCTCAAGCTTCAGACTGGATGCTGAAGCAAGCGTGCGCCCGTTCGAATCATCAATGATCTGCGCGTAAATGTGCCGGTGGCTCCTGAAAACGCACAGCCGCGGTCGATCGGGGGTGCCGACTACCTTCCTTCTCACCCGAAGGTGCCGCCTTCTTCTTTTATACACCTTGTCGATTTTTATTTTCATACCGCGTATCCTCGCGATTTCCAAAGCATATCCACAGCTTCTAAGCTCCAACAGCAGCTTTTCCAGCTTTTCGATGGATATGCTCGCCAGCGTAAAGGATCCCCTTTCCTTTGTAAGGTTCCGGTGGCCGCAGGCGCCGGATATCTGCGGCAACTTGCCCAACTTTCTCCTTATCGATGCCAGACACTTTGATTTGTGTCGGAGAAGGCACCTCGATCTTGATTCCCTCAGGGATCTTGAAGTGGATGGGGTGCGAGTAACCGAGTGACAGAATGAGCTCCTTGCCTTTCGACTCCGCTCTGTATCCCACGCCCACGATCTCCAGCTCTTTGAGAAAGCCCTCCGTGACTCCGATGACCATGTTGGCAAGTAGCGTGCGGGTCAGGCCGTGCATGGATCTATGGGGCTTCGAATTGGTTGGCCTGGTTACACGCAGCGTGTCCCCCTTCTGCTCGAATCCGCAGACCTTGGGCAGTCCCCTCGTTAGCGTCCCCTTGGGGCCTTTCACCGTTGCATTCGATCCCTCAAAAGTGACGGACACCCCTGATGGGATCTTGATAGGTTGCATTCCGACTCGAGACATGACAACTCCGTCTTGTGCTGAATGAATTCAATGCACCTATGATTGGCTGTTTTCCCGGAACATCACGGTAATCCGATATTCGATGCCCTCCGTGATGATCACCGGATCACCAAACCTCGCAGATCACCTCTCCGCCAATCCTTCTTTTCAAACACTCCTTATCAGAAAGAATCCCCTGCGAAGTAGAAAGAATCGCCATTCCATAGCCACCGAGGACGCGGGGGATTTTTTTCCGCGGCGAATAGATGCGCAGGCTCGGCTTGCTCACGCGCCTCAAACCGTTGATAGCGCATTGCATTTCCTTGTCGTACTTCAAATAAAGCCTGAGAATCCCCTGCCGGTTATCCTCGATATATTTCACATCTTTCAAGAAGCCTGCATCGACGAGTATTTTACTCAGCTCCGCCTTCACGCGTGAGGCGGGGACGTCGACGTGTTTGTGACGGGCCCTCGCGGCGTTTCTGATTCTCGTCAAATAGTCTGATATGGGATCGGTCATTGTCACAGCGTTTGCTCCCTGCAAAAATCCTTAGTTTCCGCGGCGCTTACCAGCTGGCTTTGACAACGCCGGGAATTTCCCCTTGCAGCGCCATTTCACGGAAGCAGATTCGACAGATTCCGAACTTTCTGATATATCCTCTAGATCTACCGCAACGGCTGCACCGGTTATAGGCGCGCACCTTGTACTTAGGAGTGCTTCTCGCTTTTGCTATCCACGACTTCTTGGCCACGTTTCTCCTGCTTTGCTAAGTGGTCCTGAACGGCATATTCAAATGCTTGAGCAGGGCGAGTCCTTGCTCGTCGTTCTTTGCGGTGGTAACGATTGTTATATCCATTCCCATGATCTTCATTATTTTATCGTAGTTGATCTCGGGAAAAATGATGTGCTCTTTGATCCCAAGTGTGTAATTCCCTCGCCCATCGAAGCTCTTCGTGGGAACGCCACGGAAATCCCTGATACGAGGCAGCGAAATGTTGACGAGCCGATCATAGAACTCGTACATACGCTCTCCCCGTAGCGTGACCTTGCATCCGACCGGCATTCCCTCCCGGATCTTGAAAGCCGCCACGGATATTTTTGCCCTGCAGAGCTTGGGCTTCTGGCCGGTAATTGCGGCAAGATCTTCCATCGCCGCATCGAGGAGCTTCGGATTCTGATTCGCTTCCCCGACTCCCATGTTGACCGTGATCTTGTCCAGGCGAGGAACTTCCATCAAATTCTTGAAACCGAACTCCTTCCGGAGCTCCGGTACTATTTCCTTGAAATATTTTTCCTTAATTCTCGACATCTGCAGCGTCTCCCGTTCGCTACTCGTTAGCCGCCAGGGTTTCGTTGCAGGATTTGCAAACCCTAACTTTCGTCCCGTCCGATAAGAAGCTTACGCCCGTGCGTGACGGTTTGGAGCACTTCGGACAAACCAACATGACATTCGAGACGTGGATCGGTGCTTCTTTCTCGAGAATCCCGCCCTTATCGGTGGCCGATCGGGGTCGTCTGTGCCGCTTGACCAGATTCACCTTCTCTACGATCACACGGTTAGAATTGGGAAAGACCTTGAGAACCCTTCCGATCTTGCCCCTATGGTTTCCCGAGACGACCTTCACCGTGTCATTCTTAATGATATTCATCATGGCTTGTCTCCAACGTCTCTCACAGTAGATTACTTACAAAGCCTGGGCGCAGAATCCGCGTCTCCACCGCCTCTCTATAAAACCTCTGGAGCAAGAGAAATAATCTTCATGAATCTCTTTTCCCTGAGTTCCCGCGCCACCGGTCCAAAGATCCTCGTGCCGATCGGTTCCCTGCTTTCGTTGATGATCACGGCCGCGTTCTCATCGAAACGGATGTAGCTTCCATCCTCTCTTCTGATTTCCTTCTTGGTCCGCACAACGACAGCTTTGGTAACTTGCCCCTTCTTCACCATCCCCCCGGGCATGGCTACCTTAACGGAAGCGGAAATAATATCCCCGACGCGCGCATACCGGCGCCTGGTTCCACCGTGCACTTTGATGCAGAGAATGCTTTTCGCGCCTGAATTGTCCGCAACCTGCAATATTGTTTCTGCCTTGATCATTTTCTACCTGCGCTTTTCCTCTATAGGTCCCCGCAAGAAAAAGCGTCAACGATCTCCTGCTGCCTGCTATCGGGCCTTCTCGATTATCTCAACAAGGCGCCATCGTTTCGTCTTGCTGAGAGGCCTCGTGGATATCACCTTTACTTTATCGCCGACTCCGCATGCATTCTCCGGATCATGGGCCTTGAGCTTCGCCGTCTGCTTGATGTACTTGCCGTAGATCGGATGTTTGACCAACCTCTGAATCTTGACGACGGCGGTTTTATCCATTGCATTGCTCTCAACAACTCCGACGAACGTTTTCCTATGCTTCCTATCGCCCATCTCTGCTCCCTAACGAATTCTTTAAGGCTTATTCTCCATCCGGTCCCGTTCAGGCTTCAGCTTCCTGCCGCTGCCCCGGTTTCTCTCCCGGCATGGCGCCTTCCATTTTTTCTTTCAGGATCGTCTTCGCCCGAGCAACTTCTCTGCGCAACTGCCGCACCCGCATTGGATTGTCCAGCTGTTTTATCGAGAGCTTGATCCTGAGGTTCGCGAGTTCATCGATCAGACTGTCGTGATGAATCTTGAGCTCCTCGAGGGTCATCTCCCTCATTTCTTGGGGCTTCATCTCTCTAGCCCTCCGCCTTTTTTCTCTGGACGAATTTCGTTTTCAGAGGCAGCTTTGAAGAGGCGAGTGTCATCGCGCGTTGGGCGATTTCCGGTGCAACTCCTTCCAACTCGAACAGGATCCTTCCAGGCTTCACGACGGCCACCCAATATTCCGGGGCACCTTTACCTTTGCCCATTCGGGTCTCCGCCGGTTTGACCGTCACCGGCTTGTCCGGGAAGATCCGTATCCACAGTTTCCCAGCCCTCTTGATATGACGAGTGATCGCAATCCTTGCCGCCTCGATTTGCCTGTTGGTTATCCACTTCGGCTCCAGGGCCTTGAGGCCGTATTCACCGAAAACGATGGTGCTTCCTTTCGTGGCTTTTCCTTTCATCCGCCCGCGCTGTTGCTTGCGGCGCTTGACGCGCTTCGGCATTAACATGTTCTATCTCGCCCCTTCCCCGGCCTTTGCCAACGATCTCTTGAATTCTTTGGGATAAATTTCTCCCTTATATATCCACACCTTTACGCCGACACACCCGAACGTCGTGTGCGCGGTTGCGCGTGCAAAATCGATGTCCGCACGGAGCGTATGAAGTGGTACCCGGCCTTCGTGGTAACCCTCTCTTCTGGCCATCTCGGCACCGCCCAAACGTCCAGCGCACTGCACCTTGATGCCCTGCGCGCCCATCCTCATTGCAGAGGCGATCGTTTTTTTCATCGCTCGCCTGAAAGACACGCGTTGTTCGAGCTGCATGGCGATATGCTCGGCGACCAACTGAGCGTTCAGTTCGGGCTTTTTCACGTCTTTGATATTGATCTGAATTTCCTTTCCCGAAAGGTGTTTGAGCTCATCCCTGAGCATATCGACCTCCGCACCTTTTCTCCCAATCACCATTCCCGGCCTGGCGGTGAAAATATTCACCGTGGCCTTGCCGCTCGAACGCTCGATTTCGATTTTCGCTACGCCCGCTTTATACAGCCGGCTTTTAACATATTTCCTGATCCGAATGTCCTCGCTCAACCACTTCGCGTAATCTTTCGACGAGAACCATCGCGAATCCCACGTCCGGTTGATCCCGATTCTAAGTCCGATGGGGTTTGTCTTTTGCCCCATTCAAAAATCCTCCTAAGGTTTCTACTCCTCTTTGAGCAGGGAGATAACCACCTTGATGTGGCTGCTCCTCTTTCGGATGCGATATGCTCTGCCCTGCGCACGCGGCCTGATTCGATAGAGCGTTCTTCCCTCATCCACCAATATCGATTTGATGACCATATCATGAGCCTCCACCGTGCCGCCCCTCAGATTCACCATGTTGTGCATCGCCGACTTAATGGTCTTACCCATCGGAACTGCAGCGGCGCGCGGTGTGAATTTCAAGATTTCCATCGCCTCTTCGACGTTTCGGCCGCGGACGAGGTCAGCAACCTGGCGAACCTTTCTCGCGGAATAACCGATATGCCGGGCAATGGCCGTGGACTCCATCGAATTTCCTCCAGATTATTTTTTCTTGCCCTTCTCTTTTCCGGTTTTGCTCGTGTGGCCTCTGTAAGTTCTCGTCAAGGAAAACTCACCGACTTTGTGCCCCACCATGTTCTCAGTTATATAGATTGGGATGAACTTCTGGCCGTTGTGGACGGCCAGAGTGTGGCCGACGAACTCCGGAGAAATCGTAGAGCGGCGCGCCCAAGTCTTAAGAACCCGTTTGTTTCCTGTGCGATTCATTTCGAGAATCTTTTTCAAAAGCTTCTGGTCGATGAACGGACCTTTCTTCAAGCTTCGCCCCATAATCCCTTCCTACAAGTTTAGGATTTCTTCTTTTTCTTCTGTCGACGCCGGACGATGTACTTGTCGCTCGGTTTCCGCTTACGCGTCTTGTAGCCCTTGGTTGGCTTCCCCCACGGAGTCACAGGGTGCCTACCGCCACTGGATTTGCCTTCGCCGCCGCCTAGAGGGTGATCGACGGGATTCATCGCTACTCCTCGAACCGAGGGCCGGATTCCCATCCAGCGGGATTTGCCCGCTTTCCCGTAGACGACGTTCTCATGATCGAGGTTCCCGACCTGCCCAACAGTGGCGTAGCACTCCTTGCGAACTCTCCTCACCTCTCCGGACGGCAACCGCAGCTGGACGTAACCACCCTCTTTTGCCATGATCTGGGCATATGATCCGGCTGCGCGAACGATCTGGCCTCCTCTACCGCGGATGAGTTCCACATTGTGCACCATCGAACCAAGGGGAATCCTCTCCAGCGGCAGCGCGTTCCCCGGTTTGATGTCCACACTGCTGCCGGCCACAACGGTATCGCCGATCTTGAGGCCATCCGGTGCCAGGATGTAACGTTTCTCTCCATCCATATAATGGAGAAGCGCAATCCGCGCAGAGCGGTTTGGATCATACTCGATCGACGCAACTTTTGAAGGAACATCCAGTTTGTTTCTTTTGAAATCGATTTTGCGGTAGCGCTGTTTGTGCCCGCCGCCTCTATGACGAATCGTAATACGGCCTGCATTGTTCCTGCCACCCGATCTCTTTAGGGGCTCCAGCAGCGACCGCTCTGGCTTACTCCTCGTGACATCGGAGAAGTCCGACACCGTCCGGTAACGGAGCGTCGGGGTCGTTGGTTTGAATTTCTTGATACCCATCGGTCTTCTCCAGCTCTTCGGATGTTTAAAAAATCCTCTTGTTACACGACATCAAACACATCGATCGTCTCGCCCTCGGCGAGCCTGACGATGGCTTTTTTCCATCTCGGTTTCAGTCCCTCGAATCTTCCGGCGCGGTTCATCACGACCGTCCGCTTGCCCCTATACATCGCAGTTTTGACGTCCAGCACATGCACATTGAAAAGCTCTTCGACTGCTCTCTTTATTTGTCTCTTGTTCGCCTTAACGTCGACTCTGAATACATACTTGTTCGAGGTCTCCTTGAGGCGCGTGCTCTTTTCGGTGATGACCGGCTTCTGGATTATTTGTCGAATGTCACTCACTCTTGAACACCTCCTCCATCACCTTGACAGCGCTCTCCGTCAAAATCACCTTTTCTGCCCAAACGACATCGTAAGTCGTCAACATGCTGCCAAGAACCACCTTCACACCCGGAATATTTCTGGCGGATTTGACGACAGCTACGTTCGTTTTATCGATAACGAACAGTATCTTTTGCTGATGGCTGTCCATATTTTTCAGGAGCGAAGCGAACATTTTCGTTTTTGGCTCCGTGTAATCCAGGTCGGAGATCAGCATGACGCTGCCTTCTTTTGCTCTTGCCGAGAGCGCCGATCGAAGCGCGAGACGTTTCACCTTCTTCGGCAGATTGATCCGGTAGTCCCTCGGATGCGGTCCGAAGACCACACCACCTCCTCTCCAGATCGGAGAACGAATCGTTCCGGCACGGGCCCTCCCGGTTCCTTTCTGCCGGTAGGGTTTGCCTCCCCCGCCTGCAATTTCCGAGCGGCCCTTGGCCGATGCCGCGCCCTGACGCTGATTGGCCAGGTATGCCACGACAGCTTCATGGACGGCGTGTTCGTTGACCTCGCACCCGAACAGGCTATCGGGGAGCTCCCTCGTTCCTTTTTCGGTACCGTCTTTCTCGAACCATTTTGCCGTAGCCATGATTCCCTCTTTATAAGAATTAAGCCTTCCGAACGAAAACAACTCCATTATTTGCTCCAGGCACGGCTCCCTTCACGAATAGGAGGTTGTTCTCCGCATCTATCTGAACCACTTCGAGGTTTTTCATCGTGGTTCGCACACCACCCATCCTGCCCGGCAAACGTTTCCCTTTGAAGATACGGCTTGGCGTGGCGCAGTTCCCTACGGATCCAGGAGCGCGGTGACTCTTGTTTCCGTGGGTCATTCGGCCGGTGCGGAAACCGTGACGCTTGGTGGTGCCGGTGAAACCACGACCTTTAGAAATACCGATAACATGCACGCGGTTTGTGCCCTCGAACATCTTTACATCGATCGCATCGCCGACTTTGTAATTCTCGGGATCCTCGACCCTTACCTCTTTCAGAATCCTCTGGGGCTTCACTTTGGCACGCTTGAAGTGGCCCCGCAGAGGCTTGACTGCGCGCGATTCCTTGACCTCCTCGAATCCGAGTTGAACAGCGGCGTATCCATCTCTCTCGGGCGTCTTCACCTGAACAACCGGGCATGGACCTACCTGTAACACCGATACGGGGATCACCCTTCCGGCATCCTCGAATACCTGCATCATTCCCAGTTTCTTTCCTATCAGGAGTTCCATGCTCTGACCTCTTTGATTCCTGTTTTCGTTTGGCTTGCTCCGCTCTATTTGGTCTCCTTTTGGATTCCGCCGAAGGTTCCGGGCGGTTCCGTTTCTTTCCGCGAATGAATCTCGCCGCCCCCTCCGAAGACGCGCAGCAAGCCCTTGATATGGGTGCCTCAGGTCTTGATCTCAATATCCACGCCTGCAGGCAGAACGAGCTTTGTAAGATCGTCGATCGTTTGCTGGGTGGTATGAGTCAGATCAATGAGCCGCTTGTGAACTCGAATCTCGAACTGCTCGCGAGATTTCTTATTCACATGAGGGGAGCGCAGCACGGTGTAAACGGTCCGCTTCGTGGGCAACGGTATCGGGCCCTTGACGCGGGCGCCCGTGCGCTTCGCTGTCCGAACGATCTCGTCGGTGGTCCGGTCGAGTGTCGCGTGCTCGTAGGCCTTTAGCTTTATCCTGATTTTCTGAAAATTCATTCGACGCTCCAAACGTCCCTGATCGGGCTATTCCGTGATTTCCGTCACCACTCCGGCGCCGACCGTCCGTCCGCCCTCGCGAATCGCAA
>JABAOH010005837.1_pt1 | contig 16569 bp, 17 predicted proteins | sample 7062181 | NCBI WGS metagenome assembly JABAOH01 (sample SAMN14538630, study PRJNA623070) | marine sediment metagenome | biome: marine biome [ENVO:00000428]; feature: marine pelagic biome [ENVO:01000023]; material: deep marine sediment [ENVO:00002113]; isolation source: pool of 5 deep marine...
TCGCCGTGTTCGCCGCGGTGTGGGAAGGACATTAGAGGCCAGAGGATCAGAAAGCAGAACGTCAGAACAGCAGAACGTCAGAACAGCAGAACGGCAGCAATAAGTTTCGAGTGTTGAGTTTCGAAAAAAACCGGGAAGCAACAATCCTGCAACATTAAATCTCTATAAAGTATATGGGTAATCAATAGATTTTGTGAAATCTCTCGAAGAATTTGTGCATCGTACATTTAAGTGTTTTAAAATGGCGTAGTATAGAGGAAGATATGAAAAAACATATAGTCATAGAATCCGACGACATGAAGGATGACCTGGGTGTGACCTACGACGATGGAGATGAACATCCCACATCCGCACTCATAATCCTCGTAGACCATGCTCCGAACATGTCGTTTATAACCCATGGAAACGCAGAAAAGATAGCTCGCCTCATATTCGGGGCTTACAGGATTGCCATCGAAAAGGCCTCGGGCGGGTCCGTTCAGGATGCGTTCTTCGTGGAGATGCTCGAGAAGGTTTGCGAGGATATCGCGAGAATCGCCAGTTTCAGGAAGGCCAAAATCGACCCGGAAGAATTGCTCGAGAAGTTAAAAGAGCAATTGGAAATAGACGGTTCCGATAAGAACAGAAAAACGCATTAATAAATGTGCAATATCTTTATTTAAATGGTTAGCCATATGATATCTGGTTCTTATTTTGGTTTTCTCTTTTTCCTTTAATCCGATTTCTTTTTCTTCTTTCCATGAGATAAAGCTCTTCTTTTCATCTTGCGATCTATCGTTGAACAATGGGATATCCGTGAAATATCTCTCCTGATGGGTTAACAGACGTATGGTGGGTAATATTTTTTCCTGGGTCAGCATTTTCACACCCATTCCGCATAAACCGACGGTACATTTTTCCAGGCACGTTCGCCAGTGGTGTTATAATAACCGAGAATATCATTTGTATAACACTCCGGTTTGGAAAAGTATTAGCGTTTAGCATTCTCTCCAATAACGGTCTACGCATAGATTGCCGGATCTTCAGGGAGGTTTTATATGGCGCCGGATGACAATGCCGATAAACTGGGAAGCCCCATCCTCCTCACCCGCTTCGAGAAAGTGCTCTCCTGGGCCAGGAAGTATTCTCTCTGGCCCCTGCCCTTCGGCACGGCCTGCTGTGCCATCGAGTTCATGGCGGTGGTGGGGACCCACTATGATATTTCCCGTTACGGGTGGGAGGTGGTCCGTTTCTCCCCCCGGCAGGCCGATCTTTTGATCGTCGCCGGCACGGTAAATTACAAGATTGCCCCGGCGCTCAAGACTGTTTATGAGCAGATGCTGGAGCCCAAGTGGGTGATCGCCATGGGCGCCTGTGCTACCTGCGGTGGTTTCTACGATAATTACAGCGTCGTTCAGGGCGTCGACAGGTTCATTCCCGTCGATGTGTACGTGCCGGGCTGTCCGCCAAAACCGGAATCTCTCATTGACGGCATGATGCTCATAAAGGAGATGATCGAGAAGGGAGAACCCAGGGCGAGGGACGCCTGGGAACAGAAGTGGAAGGAGAGGTACGACTGATGAGTCAGGAAAGTTCTCTGCTATCTCTTTTAAAAAAGCGCTTTGCAGGAGACGTGGAGGAGACCCATTCTTTCAAGGGTGATGACACGGCCGTCGTCAAAAAAGATAAGATACTGGATGTCCTGCAATTTTTACGGGACGATCCCGGGACCTCCTTCGATTTTCTGATGGATGTTACCGCCGTGGACTGGCTCGGAAAAGAGCCCAGGTTCGAGGTAGTCTATCACCTCTATTCATCTAAGAAAAATCACCGTATCAGGGTCAAGACGAAAGTTCCGGAAGAGAACGCTGAAATTGAAACCGCCACGGGGATCTGGAAGGGGGCCAACTGGTTCGAGCGGGAAGTGTGGGATATGTACGGTATACAAATAAAAGGCCACCCCGACCTGCGCAGGATTCTCATGTACGAAGGGTTCGAGGGGCACCCCCTCAGGAAGGACTATCAGAAGGACCTCAGGCAGCCAACCGTGCCGAGCCTCGCTTTTCCCGATCCCCGGAAGGACGTCCGGAGGGTGATCAAGGCCACCGATCTGATGCGGGGAGGGGGGCCGGAGCAGGGGCAGGGCGAATCGGGGAAGGAAGAATAGAGGTTGAATTGTGAGCGAAGAAAAAACAGATCAGATGTCCGTTGGAGAGCAGGGCGTGGAGTGGATGACGCGGGAGGGTGACAATCTCATCCTCAATCTCGGGCCGACTCATCCTGCAACCCACGGCGTTTTCAGGGTCGTGACGGAGCTCGACGGTGAGACCATCGTCAACTGCGACAACCAGATCGGTTTCCTCCATCGGTGTTTCGAGAAGGAGTCGGAGAACACTACCTGGACTCAGGTGATTCCCTACACGGACCGGTTGAACTACGTCTCACCCCTTATGAACAACGTGGGATACGTCATGGCAGTGGAGAAGCTGATCGGAATCGAAGTTCCCGAGCGGGCACAATTCATAAGGACGATCATCTGCGAATTGAACAGGATCTGGGATCACCTTCTGTGCATCGGCGCCGCCCTGGTCGATCTCGGAGCCCTCACCAACTTCTGGTATTTCTGGAGGCCCAGGGAGGACATATACGACCTGGTGGAGGAGCTGACTGGTGCTCGCCTGACAACCTGTTACACGAGGATCGGGGGACTCATGGCGGATCTCAACGAGGGCTGGATCGAAAAAGCCAGGCATGCAATAAGAAGCGCAATCCCCCAGGCAATCAGGGATGTGGACCGGCTCGTGACGAAGAACAGGATATTCATGGACAGGACCATCGGTGTCGGGCCCATATCATCGGAAGACGCCATCGCGTGGGGATTTACGGGTCCCTGCCTCCGGGCCGCTGGGGTTCCCTACGACCTGAGAAAGGACCAGCCCTACCTGGTATATGACCGGTTCGATTTCGACATTCCCATAACCGATAATGGCGATACCTACGACCGCTACCTGATCAGGATGGAGGAGATGTGGCAGTCCCTCAGGATACTGGACCAGGCATTCGATACGCTCCCGGGTGGCCCCGTCAACGTGGAGAATTGGGACGTGATCCTTCCTCCAAAGGATGAGGTCTACGAGAACATCGAGGCGCTGATGGCCCACTTCAAGTTGATCATGGAGGGAATAAAAGTTCCCCCCGGTGAAGTTTACCACGCCACGGAGGCGGCCAACGGGGAGCTCGGGTTTTACATCATCAGCACCGGCGAGGGTACTCCCTACAAGGTCAAGGTGAGACCCCCCTGTTTCGCCATATTCAGCGCCTTACCGGAAATGGTAAAAGGGCACATGGTAGCGGACCTCATCGCTGTCATGAGCAGCTTGAATATCATTGCCGGAGAGCTCGAGAGATGAGCGATAAGCACACAGCAATTGAATTTTCAGATGAGGGGATGCGTGAATTCAGCGAGATGGTCAGGAGGTTTCCTGAAAAGAAGGCAGCCATCCTGCCGGCCCTTCATATCGCACAGAGGGAGTTCGGGTACATATCCCCCGATGTCATCAAGTACGTTGCGGGACTTCTCGGGCTGTCGCCGGCCCGTGTTCACGGGGTGGTTACCTTCTACACCATGTTCAACCAGAAACCCGTGGGCAAATATCACCTCCAGGTATGCAGGAACGTGTCCTGCTCGCTTCTCGGCGCTTTCCATCTCATCGAATACATCTCGGGAAAACTCGATATCGAGCCGGGAGAGACCACACCGGACGGCAACTTCACCCTTTCGCTGGTGGAATGTCTGGGCTCCTGCGGAACGGCGCCGGTCATGCAGGTGAACGACGATTACGTGGAGAATCTCACCGAGGAAAAGATCGACGCAATACTGAACAGAGAAGAGTGAGGCGCAGGGAATTACTATGGAGCTGGTGCTCACGAAATACTTTCACCTCGATGATTACCGGGAGATCGATACCTATATTCAGCATGGTGGATATTCGGCCCTCAAAAAGGCCCTGAAGATGGAGCCGGACCGGATAATCGAAGAGGTGAAAAAGGCGAATCTGCGCGGTCGCGGCGGGGCCGGCTTCCCCGCGGGTGTCAAGTGGGGATTCATGCCGAAAAAGCCCGACAAGCCGAAATACGTGACTGTCAACGCCGACGAGAGCGAACCCGGCACATTCAAGGACCGGCTCATCATGGAGCGGGGGCCTCATCTGCTCATCGAAGGAATCGGTATCACCTCATATGCGGTGGGCGCCCACACCTGTTACATCTACATACGGGGAGAGTTCGTGAGACCCGCGCAACTTCTGGAAATCGCCATAGAGGAAGCCTACGAGAAGGGGTATCTCGGCAAAGACATCCTCGGTTCGGGGTTCGACCTGGATGTTTACGTCCATCGGGGCGCCGGAGCTTACATCTGCGGCGAGGAAACGGGAATGATCGAATCCATCGAGGGTGAGAAGGGACAGCCGCGGCTGAAACCGCCCTTTCCGGCACAAATCGGGGTTTTCGGATCTCCAACGCTGGTCAACAACGTGGAGACCATAGCAGATATTCCCTACATCATAGAACACGGGGGAGAGAAGTTCAGGTCCCTGGGCACGGAGAAGGACGGGGGCACCAGGCTCTACGGAGTATCCGGATACGTGAAGAAACCGGGTGTTTTCGAGCTTCCCGCCGGGACGAACCTGAAGGAGATCATCTACGAACACGCTGGCGGGATTAAAGATGACCTGGAGCTCAAGGCAGTTATCCCGGGAGGAACCTCGGTGCCCGTTTTCAGGGCCGACGAGATCGATGTCCCCGCCGATATGGAGTCGATTGCAAAAGCTGGATCCATGCTGGGGACGGGTGGGGTCATCGTGATTCCCCGGGGCGTGTGCATGGTGAGGATGCTGTGCATCATCATGACCTTCTACGCCCATGAATCCTGCGGAAAATGCACCCCATGCCGGGAAGGGACGGAGTGGATGAGGATACTCTTAAACCGCATCGAAAAGGGGGAGGGAGAAGAGGGGGACCTCGAACTCATTCTCGATGTGTGTGACAACATGGAGGGTAAAACCATCTGCGCCCTTTCGGAAGCCGCCGTGATGCCAGCCGTATCCTTTATCGGGAAGTTCAGGGAGGAGTTTGACTATCACATCAGGGAGAAAAAGTGTCTGGACGGGGAATTGAAAATTTAGCCGTGCAGGGAACAATTTAGAATATGCCGAAAATTACTCTCGATGGCAAAACGCTGGAAGTTGAAGCAACAGCGACCATAATAGAAGCCGGAGACCGGCTGGGCATCCACATTCCGCGCTTTTGCTACCACCCCCATCTCACCATCGACGGAAACTGCAGGATGTGCCTGGTGGAGATCGAGGGGGTGAACAAGCTCCTTCCGGCCTGCGCCACGTATGTGGACCACGACATGGTGGTTCGAACCGACACCGACGCGGTCAAAAAGGCCGTGAAGGGGGTTCTCGAATTCCTCCTGGTGCATCATCCGATAGACTGCCCTATTTGCGACCAGTCGGGGGAGTGCTACCTCCAGGACTACTACGTACAATTCGGCCTGTACAAGAGCCGCTTTCCCCTGAAGGACAAGATACACAAGGAGAAGGTGAAAGATATCGGAGGTGATATCGTACTCGATGCGGAGCGGTGCGTGCTCTGCACCCGCTGCATGCGCTTTTTGCGGGAGGTGACGGGGACCGACGAGCTCAATCTCTTCGGGAGGGGTTCCCATTCATCGATAGACATCTACCATGACCAGCCCCTCCATAACCAGTATAGCTGCAATCTTGCCGATATCTGTCCCGTGGGAGCGCTTACCAGCAAGGATTTCAGGTTCCAGTGCCGGGTCTGGTATCTGAAGGAGGCACAATCGATCTGCGCCGGATGCGCCACGGGATGTAACGTTTTCGTCCATCACCACGAGGGGAAGGTGTGGAGAATGAAACCGAGGTTCAATGAGGAGGTAAACGGCCCCTGGATGTGCGACATCGGAAGGTTCTCCTACAAGGTTGCAAACGAGAACAGGATATTGAAACCCCGGACCCGGGAAGGGGATGAGCGATTAACGGTTGATTGGGATGCAGCTTTTTACTCAGCGCAGCTGAAGGTCGATGAGGTAAAGCGGGAGGTCGGCCCCGGCGCTATAGCCGTCATAGCATCACCCCGGTCATCGAACGAGGAGCTCTACCTCATGAAGAAGCTGGCCTTTGAAGTGATCGGCACTCCCCACCTCGCATTTACATCGGCCGTTATTGCCGACGAATACAGCGACGATATTCTGGTGAAGGCAGATAAGAACCCGAATTCCCGGGGAGCGCTAGAATTAGGCATCGCTCCAGCAGAAGAGGGCTTCGACTTTGAGGGCATTCTCGGAGCTTCGAAGGTGGGAAAGATCAAACTTTTGATCGTGATGGGAAGTTGTCTCGGAAACCTGAGCGAAGATGCCACCGGGCAGGTAATCAAAGCGGTGGAGGAAACGGTGAACATCGCGCCCAACGAGAGCGCCGTATCCGAGTTCAGCTCCTTGGTGTTTCCATCTGCCTCCTTCGCTGAGCGCGGGGGGACCTACACGAATGCAGATGGAAGGGTGCAGCGTTTTCATCGCGTCTATCCCCCGAGAGCAAGCGCACGGGAGGACATTCGTATTTTGATCGATCTTGCCAGGAGGCTTGGTGCTGATTGGGAATACAAGAACGAGGAAGCCGTATTTGACGAGATGAGCCGCTGCGAGCCATTTTTTTCCAGTCTCACCTACCGGGATATCGGGGAAACCGGTCACAGGGTTGAGGGAGTTTGACCGGCAGAATTTTGCCTATAATGGAGTCTGAGACGAGGTTTTTATGATCAGGGTGAAAAAAATATCCAGGCCGAAAGATATGACCCTGTCGGAGAGGGTCTACCTTCTCGAAATCGTGAAGGGGCTCTCGGTCACCATAAATCACTTCATCGGCAACCTCCTAAACCCCCGGAAGATCCCCACCATCGATTACCCGGAGGTTAAGCGCCCCGTTCCTGCGAGGTTCAGGGGGAGGCACCGGCTGACAAAAAGGGATGACGGAAACCCGAAGTGTGTCGCCTGCATGTGCTGTCCCACGGCCTGTCCTGCAAATTGCATCACCATAGAGGCGGGAGAGCACCCGGATCCGAAGATCGAGAAATACCCGATAAGGTTCGATATCGATATGCTCCGGTGCGTCTTCTGCGGACTCTGCGTCGAGGCGTGCCCGGTGGATGCCATCAGGATGGACACGGGGTGGTACACTCTTCCCGAGCGAAGCAGAGACGATCTGGTGTACGATATAGAGATGCTGCTCAAAGATTAGGTCTTTCACTGAAAGATAAAATGAAAAAAACGGATATTTTGCGCGACGAAGAAGGGATATTCGAAAAAGGCCCCACACCGGAAGGATTCCAACGTTTCAGAAAAATCCTCTATCGCTACTATCGGAAAGAAGGCAGGGACCTTCCCTGGAGAAATACGAACAATTCCTATCACATCCTCGTCTCTGAGATCATGCTCCAGCAAACGCAGGTGGAACGGGTTTTTTCGAAATATGATCAGTTCATCTCCGCCTTCCCCGGTTATTTTTCGCTGGGGAAAGCATCCTTAAAAGATGTTCTCTCGGTGTGGCAGGGTATGGGATACAATCGCAGAGCGGTGGCGCTTAAAAAAACCGCTGAGACAATTGTTTCGAAATTCGACGGAGAAACGCCGACCCGTCTCGAAGACCTGACAACGCTGCCCGGAATTGGCCATGCCACCGCATCTGCCGTCGTCGCTTTTGCCTTCAACAAACCGGCGGTTTTCATCGAGACCAACATACGGAGAGTCTTCATCCATTTCTTTTTTCAGGACAAAGACCGGGTCAGGGATGCAGAAATCCTGCCCCTGGTGGAAAAAACTCTCGATGCAAAAAATCCGCGGCAGTGGTACTACGCCCTCATGGATTACGGGGCGATGCTGAAAAAGAGCGTTCCGAACCCGAACAAAAAGAGCGCCCACCACCAGAAACAGCCGCCTTTTGCGGGTTCCATGAGGCAACTCAGGGGGAGGGTGCTGAAACTCCTCCTCCAGAAGCCAGGCGCCACGGAGAGGGATATCTCTCTGCTCCTTAAGGTTGATCCGGATAATGTCAAAGAATGCCTTTATCAGCTTGCCAGGGAAGGCTTTATCGTGAAGAGCGGGCGAAGGTATTCGATAAAATGATACCGGGCGTAACTTTGGTCTTGATCTTTCCTGATAATTTTGTGAGATAAGTAAAACCACGTATAGTAGATGGGTAATCAAAAAAGAGGGGGAGGAAGTCATGGTGTATCGGATCGGATACGCGGGGACAGATGGGAGAACGCTTCTTTCCGCCATCGAAACTTCCAAAGCGGTGAGCGAGATATACCACGATGAGATGGCGGGGGTGGTTATCAGGGGCACGCCGAGCATGCCGAAGTTCTCCGAGATGATGGAATGGCCGATAGCCTTTGTGTCTACCATGGACAACACCATGGAATCGTACGCCGAGGCCATATTGGGGGCGTTGAAGGAAGGAACCGTCGACTGCGTCATCACCATGCCCGAATCGCTGCTCTTCGATGGTTTGATAGATAACCTCGAGGCGAAAGATCCCGATCTTGCAGAGCGGGTGGCCGGCCTGACCATGAAAGGTTCGTTCATCGAGGCCGACAAGATCGGGTGCAAGAGGTTCTGCAAAGAGAAGGGTATCCCCGTGGCGGACGAGTGGCGCGAGGTGGATGTGCGCGATTATGAGGGGGTGCTTAAAACGTGCCTGGACTTCTTTGACCGATTCGGCGGTGCTGCCCTAAAGTATCCCTACAGTGCCGAAGGGAAAGGCTCCCGGGTCATACGAACCCCATGGGAGATAAGAGAGGTCTACGGCACCCTGGTAAGCGATTATAGGGACCGATACAAAATGACCTTCGGAAAGAAAGAGCCGTGGCCGCTCCTCATCGAGTCGCTCATGTCGGGCGTGGAGATCAGCTTCACCGTCCTCGTGGACCGATCGGGCAATTTCCAGATCTTGCCCACGGCAATGGATTACCCTGAGCGATTCGAGGGCCCTGCCGGAAAAGACAACCCCATAACCGGCGGAATGGGCTCCATCTCCCCGCACCCCATCGAGACGAAGGAACTGATCGACATGGCGGCGAAGGACATTATCAAACCGCTGGTGAGAGGCATGGAGGAAATCGGGATCCTCAGACCCTGTGTCCTCTACCCGGGGTGCTTCGTGTCTCTGGGTGAGGGTATGCGTCCCGAGAGGATACGGGTATCGGAGATAAATATCCGCCCCGGGGAGCCGGAGTTCCAGCCAGTAGCCCGGAGGGTGAGAAATCTCGGAGCCCTCATAAAGGCCATGTTCGATGGAAAGCTGGATACGGTTGCACCGGAAGTAAGGGAAGACCAGGTATCCATATGCCTCGCACTGGTAACGGGGCCGGGGGGACCGAAGGGTCAGAAGGGCTATCCATGGTCGCTCACGAAGAATGAGCGCCTGGAGATCGACTACGAATACTTCAAAAAGAAGAACATCCAGATCATCCCATCTGCCATGAGCTGGGATGAGGGGGAGGGCGTGTTCAAGTCCGACGGCTCCCGCGTTGCCTATTTGAACGGGAACGTCACCGCAATAGAGGGTTCCCCCGGAAAGAGCAGGGTGGAGGTGGCCGACCGGCTGCAGAAAAGGCTGCTCCAGGCATTCGATGCCGGAAAGATCCGCGTGATCCCCCGTGAGGACGAAAAGGGGAACCGCCTGGATCTTCGGAGGGATATAGGCTCCCACTACAAGATAGCCGAAAGCGCCTTCCTCTAAACCCAGGGGGTCTAAACCCAGGGGGTCAGGTCTACACATTTGACAAAAAACATCAAACAAGCATTCCCCACCCTCGTTCCGACGTCTGGGCCACCGATTTCATCTCAAAAAGCGCAAATTGCATACGGAAAAAAGGGGTGACACCGAAGATAACCATAAGGCACATCCTTCCCGCCGTCATGATTGTCGCGGTCATGATCATAGCCGTCCAGACCCACGCACGGGGATTCCAGATAACCCCATTTTTTGGCTACCGCCTCGGCGGCGATTTCAAGGACGCCGAAACGGAAGAGGAGATTGAGTTTGGTGATGACGAAAGCTACGGGATCATCCTCAACGTGGATTACGAGGAGAACACGGAGCTGGAATTTCTCTACGGGTACCAGGGGACGGAACTAAAGCCCGTTGATCTTTTCACCGGCGAATCATTTATCGGGCTCGGCGTCCACTACCTCCATCTCGGGGGGACCTACTTCTGGGACTATGATTGGGCGAAGCCATTCGTGGCGAGCACCATCGGCGTTACGATCCTCGACCCCCACCCGGGAGGTCTCGACTCGGAGGTTCGCTTCTCCCTCAGCATCGGTGGCGGCGTGAAGCTCTTCGCCTCGGACCATTTCGGGCTCAGACTCGAGGGCCGCGGTTTCGGCACTTTTTTTGACGGCGGCGGTGCGGTATTCTGCGGCGAAGGTGGATGTACCGCCATAATCGAGAGCGAAGTCCTGGTACAGTTCGAATTCATGGCCGGGCTGATCTTCGCCTTCTGATAGGAAACTGTTTCAGGTGGTCCTTGCGTGCTTTCCCTTGAAAAATCTTTTTCCAAGTTACTTTTCCAGATTCATTTCTATCCTGTCGAGGAGGAGCCTCTCACGGAACGTGGAAGATTCTATCTTCTGGAAATCGGCCTTCCGGATCTTTCCCTGCTGCTGCAGGTATACTTCTTCATCGGGGCCCAGGGGCCTGAAGAAGCCCNNTTCCGGATCTTTCCCGTCTGCCGCCGGTATACCTCTTCATCGGGGCCCAGGGGCCTGAAGAAGCCCTCTTCATCGGATACGATTCTCACCTCGGTTTTTCTCTCGCCCAGCCTCATTACCCTTATTTTCAGATTGTATCTCGTGAGGATCGGTGAATAGGCGTGGCTCTGCGACAGAAGGCCCGGTGATACGTCGTAGGTGAAGGGCTCAGGGACCGCCACACGCAAAACCTTTAATGTTACCCTTGTCGGCCTCTCTTTTATGATATTTGATATCTCCAATGTGGTCGTGATCTTCCTTCCGTTTGCTTCCTGGATGATGTCATAGGGGAGAAGTCCGGCCGCATCGGCGGGCTGTCCATCCGTCACGTGGATCACGTACACCGTATCGGGCGTTATATTTCCGAAGAGCGCTCCCATATCCCAGGATTTTTCTCTTCCCAAAAACGATATCTTCTCCCTGCGTACGAAAAGCGGCGTTGTGCCCTGCACCCAGTCTGTCATCATGATTCCCTGTTCTCTGTCCGCGGTGACGATGGGATGACTTTTGAGAGTCTTCCACACGGCTGACCAGGTTGTTACGAAATCCGACTCGAATGTTCTCGAAACCTTATAGCCGCGGGAGCTTTTGCGGATATACGTGGAGCATCCCGCGAAAGAAAGGATAAGGATGAGAGTACAGAGGGTTCGAAAAGCCTTCCCGTTCATATCCATTCCCAGATGAATATTCCGGGCATCACCCCCCGGAAATGATATGGGGACAAGTAAAAGTTTTGCATTCCTTTCCGAATGATACCGGATATCGCCTTCTTCTGCAAAAGCGTGATCGGAAGAACAGGGAAATAGGGTTTGTATGGAGAGGAAGCCTTGAATATCTTCGTTTCCCATATTACATTCTCACCTTCTCACTGCTAATAAAGTAATTTTTTTTGAGCAATCTTGCAGCCGGAGATCGATTTTCAACAATAACGATAATGGTAAAATAATAGGAAGTTACCTATAACCTGACAGGGGATATAAGTATGAGAGGTTCTGGACTGAAAAAATGGGTATTTCTCTTAACCATTCTTTTCCTGGTATGCGCAGTTTACCCGTACGGCTTCCCATCGGATCACATGGCCTTCAGAGGTCGGGAGAGATTGAGAGATGAGGTGTATATAAATTTAGCTGTAGATAAGGTCGATGTGGATAAACGTGAAGCTTCCCGGGGTGATAAAATCACCTTTACAGTAACCCTCCACAACAAGGGTGAGTTGATTAATGGGCCCGTTGTGGTGAGAGCCGTCTCGGGGCAGAAGACACTGACATCGAAACTCCTGAGCAATTTCTACTGGGATGTTAAGGATAAAATGGAAGTAATTTTGGCGTGGGATACGTCCAAAGCCGAGCCCGGAAGTTACCCGGTTAAGGTTGAAGCACCTCTTTTCGAGGATGAGGACGATTTCGATAACGACCTAAATCTTTCCTTCGAAATTGTTATACGGTAATTGGGTATTATCAGAAACCTTGCAATCCGAATTCCGAAACTATAAAGGAAGTTCGTAGTTGTGAATATCGGACTTCAGTTTTTCGGAACTTCCGGTCTTCAGTTCTTCTGGTCCACAGAATTTCCGATTACAGGTGTTCTGTTTTTTTCTCGGGACCCTGGACTCAGGACTGCAGAAGTGTTCGTATATTAATTTTATTTATGACTTCGCTTTATGGAAGAATGCTTCGAGGCGTCTGAACCAGTCTTCGCGCTCTTCCGCCGTCATGAGGAGGTCGAATCCCCCGGCGGCACGCTGGGCGTTCATGAGGGCTATGAGAAAATCGGTTGCTGCATTTGCCGCTTCGAGATCGGCAACGAGAGATGCTGTCTGCGCGTCCAGAAGATCGATGATGCCCACGACGCCCCGCGAGTAGGAGTCGGTGATCAGTTCGAGGTTTTTCCGAGCCGCCCTCGCGGCATCGTTTGAAAACTCTATCGTGGTGAAGGCCGTGCGGGCTACGTGCAGGGCCGAGCGGATCCGCTCCTCGACTCTCTCGGCTGCGGATGCTCGCTCGAGCTTGAGCCGTCCGAGCTCTTCGATGGACCGGTTTATCTCCGCCTTTTTGGCGCCCCCTTCGAAGAGAGGAAATGATGCAAGGGCCGAGATGCTCCACTCCGTGTCGTCCGCCTCGGGGATGGACACGGGGAGCAGAGCGCCAAGGGATGCATCCGAGCCTTCCCCACCTTCAGAGAAGATCTGCGTTATATCAGCCTGAAGGGAGATGACGGGCAACCAGACCGCCCGTTTCGCTCTGAGAAGGATCCTTCGCTGGGCTGAAATGGAGGCATTCACGTTCTTCAGTTCCGGAGATGCCTCGAGGCCCTCCCGGACGATGAAATCGCGGAAGATGCTGAAATTTTCCGGGTTGTCGATGTATTTATCGAGGCGGCCTTCGCCAATTATGTGGGAAGGGTCGTAAATGTCCGTCTCTTCCGTTGCGAACTGCTCTTCCAGGGGGCGGTTGAGGACCCGGTTGAGTGCAATTTCGGCCACCCTCCTCTGGGTTCCAGCGTTAAGGACGGCGATCCGGTCGGTTGCGATCTCGCTCTCCCAGCGAAACACGTCGGAGGGGCCGGAGTACCCGATCGATTCCCGAAAGCGGGCGAGCTCAAGGTTGGACCTGGTCACCTTGAGGTTTTCTTTCTGAATGCCCTCGATCGTCTTCGCCTTGAGGAGGTTCAGATAATCGACCGCCGCTTCGAAGATGATATCGAGGAGGACCCGTGTGCGCTCCTGCTCTCGCCCAGCCTGTATACTTCGCCGAACATCGTAATTTGACCGCGCATCCTCCGAATAGATCAGCTGGGTGAGCGTCGCCGAGCCGGAGAGGGTTCTTTCAGCCTGTGATCCCAGACTTGCTCCCGCCCGGTCGTCGTCGATGATGACCCCCAGGACGGATAAATCAACCTGTGGAAACATTACGGACCGGGATATCCTCACTTCCTCTTCTCCCGCTGCCACCTCTCTGTTTGCTGCTGCGAGATCGAGGTTCGCGGCGAGCGCCTCGTTCACGGCGCTCTCTAAGGTGACTCTTCGCGGGATATCCGGGACCTCTTCATTGATCAGGTCCGCCTCGGTGAGGGTGTTCCAGTCCGGGGAGTAACCGATGGACCGGGCTGTGGCCATATTGATGGAGAGGTGGAGCCCCTGGAACAGCGCCACTTGAAACGTAGCGGGGTCCTCTCCGATGAGGATCCGCTGAACGTTCAGGGCCACCCTTCGAGCGAGGCGGGTAATGTCCGATTTCGGTGAAACGGCAGCGAGGACTCCCTGCTCCACCTCCGTTTTCCCCCAGAGGGAGAAACTCGGGAGTCCCTTTTCGATCAGGCCATTTACCAGGTGGTCGAACTCCACGGGAGTGAATCTCACGAGGGGGCTTAAAAATACTGCCTCTGTTTCCGGGCCCAGGGCTGCGAGGACTGTCTCGGCAGAATCCGTCGCGGGCACGATCGAGATCTCGATGGCGTTTTCCCGGGAGATCTTTTCCGCTATCTCGCGAACTTTTGGAAAGGTTTCCATGAGGAGCCGGTCGATGAGAACGGTGAGGCGGGAAAAGGGAACCATCCCCCGAAAGATCTTCACGTCCCTTCCGGCTTTTTTAAACGATGTGATGTAGCTCAGGTTTTTGACGCCGCTCGTCCCTCTGACGATTGGAAGTCCCTGCAGTTCCACGTCTATCACGATGGGGGCGATGACGGGCTTTTGAAGTGCCCCCCGCTTGCAGATTTCGCTGGATGCAACCGAGCCCAGGGTGATGACGATATCAACTTCCGGATCCTGAAGAAGCCGGTCGATTGCCTGGTTGATCCCCTCTCTCGTCATGTCTGCGAAAAGGGTCTTTTCCCGGGGGAAGCGAACGTCGAACTCGTTTCTCGTAACCTCCAGGATCTCTTTCATGAAGACCTGGGCGTTTAAATCGAGGCGCCCCGCCGAAGGCCCGTCACCGATCAAACCAATACGCACAACAGGGAGGGCCTCGGAATATGCCCCTTCAAACCCGGGAAAAAATATTACACCAAAACAGAGCAGGAAAATTGAAATTGCCGGCATCCTGTTTTTCATGATTCCTCCCCGTAGGTGAAATCCTTGAATCCTACGCGGAAAAAGAGGGAATAGAGTACGGGAACGACACCCAGAGTCAGGACTGTGGCGAAGATCAGGCCGAAGATGATCGATATCGCCATGGGCTCCCACATGGGGCCTCCGCCGAACCACAGAGGCATCAGTCCTCCGACGGTTGTGGCAGCAGTTAACAATATGGGCCGCAGGCGCCGCTGGGCCGATTCCACGATCGCTGTAGCCGGCTCTATACCATTTTCCTCTATCTCGATCCTGATCCGGTCCAGGAGCACGATGGCGTTGTTGATGACGATACCTGCAAGTGAAATGATTCCCAGGAGAGTCATAAAGCCGAAATATGACCGTGTGACCAGAAGGCCGAAGGATACCCCGATGAGGCCCAGGGGTATGGTGAGAGCAACGATAACAGTCTTTCGTATAGAGTTGAACTGCCCGACCAGGAGCAGGAGGATGATGAGGCCGGCGATGGGGAGCTTCACGACTATCGACGCGTTCGCTTCCCCCGATGATTCATATTCTCCTCCCAGTTCATACTTGTACCCGATGTCCCAGTTTTCGCTCACCCCCTTGAGCCACTCATCCATCTTATTGCTTATTGCGATCGCATTGACGCCCGGAGTTATGTTTGATTGGGCGGTGACTGTCCTCAACCGGTCCCTCCGAAGTATTTTTGATGGCTGCCAGACCATCTCGGCATCTGCCACCTGCTTGAGCGGCACCGACTTCCCGGTGGACTGAACGTAGATATTGTGGCTTTCAAGCTTTCCGATATCCTTCCGGTCGGCGGCCACGGAGCGGAGGGTGATGGGTATCACTTCATCCCCTTCCCGGTAGTCGGTCGTGTCGATGCCGGTCAAGACCGTCTGGAGGGAGACCGCTATGTCCCGGCTTGTCAGGCCGGCTCTGAGAGCCCGGGGCTGGTTTACCTTGACAAGCAGTTTCTTCGTGCGCTGCCCCCAATCGTCGGTGATATTTATGGTACCGGATACGGTTGCAAGTTTGGCCTTTACCGATTCGACGATGCCGAAGAGAACGTCGTTGTCTCTCCCGGAAATTCTCACTTCCACCGGGTTGTCTACCGGCGGGCCCAGAAAGAGGAGCCGGATATTCGTCGTGAGGTCGGGAAACCTTCCGAAGGTGTATGAATCGAGCTTCGGAATGATCTCTTCGACTATGTGATCCCGGGAAGTCCCATTTATGATCAGGTAAGCGTATTCGGTGCTCGGAGGTTCGGGATTGTATCCCAGGACGTACCTGGGTGCCCCTTCCCCGACGTAACTTACCCAGTCTATGATTCCCTCCTTTCCATTTTTTGGATCTGCCAGCAGCTCTTTTTCCATGAACCTTTCGATTTCGTTCACCACACTATCTGTTTTGCTGAGGGGCGTTCCGATGGGGAGTCTCAGCTCAGCGAAAAATATGGCTTTGTCGTTTTCCGGGAAGAATATTTGCGGTACGAATCTGAACCCGAGGATGGCCAGAGCGAAGACGGCAGCGGTGACGGCGGTGGACAGCAGCGGACGGTGCAGGGCTCCGATAAGAAAACGGCGATAGGTCCGGTAAAACCGGGAATCGAATCCTTCCTTTCCCTGATCCCTTTTTACCTTCAGCAAGGAAACGCAGAAAAGGGGAGTCATGGTGAGGGCCAGGAGCCAGGAACTGAGGAGGGTGATGGTTACGACCT
>JABAOH010007339.1_pt3 | contig 16565 bp, 15 predicted proteins | sample 7062181 | NCBI WGS metagenome assembly JABAOH01 (sample SAMN14538630, study PRJNA623070) | marine sediment metagenome | biome: marine biome [ENVO:00000428]; feature: marine pelagic biome [ENVO:01000023]; material: deep marine sediment [ENVO:00002113]; isolation source: pool of 5 deep marine...
TATATGCCACGCGATCGCTTCGAGGAAATGAATAGACAACGGGAAGCTGCGGAGGAGAAACCCTTCGCCAATCCGCGAAATGCAGCCGCGGGTTCGGTGCGGCAGCTGGACCCCTCGATCACGGCCACGCGCCCCTTGAGTATCTTCGTGTACGCCGCAGGGGACACGGAAGGGGTGGCCCTGGAGACGCAGTGGGCTGCCCTGACCTATCTCCAGCGGATGGGCTTCCCCACGGCGGAGGACATCGCCCTTTGTGAGGACCTGGACCAGGTTTTCGCCCACTATGAAAGGTGGCTTGGCCAGAGGGAAGAACTGAACTACGATGTCGATGGCGTGGTGATCAAGGTCGACAGCTTCGCCCAACAGGAGGTGTTGGGCGACGTGGCGCACGCGCCCCGGTGGGCTATCGCCTACAAGTTTCCGGCCCACGAGGGGATCACCAAACTGCTGCGCATTGGTATCAACGTAGGGCGTACCGGCACTCTCAACCCGTACGCGGAGCTCGAACCGATCCAAATAGGCGGGGTGACCATCCGTCGCGCAACTTTACATAACGAAGACTACATCCATCGCAAGGACATCCGCGAGGGCGACACGGTGATTGTGAAACGGGCGGGAGACGTAATCCCTCAGGTGGTGGGTCCTGTGAAGGAACTGCGTACGGGGGAGGAGAAGCCCTTCGAGATGGTCAAATCCTGCCCCGTGTGCGGGCAACCGGTGGTCAAGCCTGAGGACGAGGTGATGTACTACTGCATCAATGCGTCGTGCCCGGCGCAGTTGGTGGCGAGAGTGGAGCACTTCGCCTCCCGGGGGGCGATGGATATCGAGGGTTTCGGCGAAAGACTGGCCCGGACCTTCGTGGAGAAGGGGCTTCTGCGAGACGTGGCCGACTTCTACTACCTGAGGCCCGAAGACGTCTTGGCGATGGAGGGTTTTGCGGAGAAGAGTGTGGAGAATCTGCTGCAAGCCATTGAAGAGTCCAAGGAGCGGCCACTGTGGCGTCTCATCACTGGCCTGGGCATACGAGGGGTGGGAGCGACCGTGGCACAGCTGCTCACTCGGCGCTTTGCCTCGCTACAGGAGCTGATGCAGGCCAGCGACGAGCAGTTGGAGGCCGTAGAAGGGCTGGGACCTCACACGTCGCAGAACATCGTCGACTTCTTCGCCCAAGAGCGCAATCAGCAGGTCATAGAGAAGTTGCGGCAGGCCGGGATACGCATGACGCGCCTGCCGGAAGAGGCAGCTGTAGAGGAAGGGCCGTTGAGCGGTTTGACCTTTGTCATCACCGGAACTCTGCCCACCCTGAGTCGAGACGAAGCCACCGAGTTCATCGAGGCGAGAGGAGGGCGGGTCACTTCCAGCGTGAGTCGCAATACAAGCTATCTTCTGATCGGTGATGGCCCCGGCGGCACCAAGGTCAGAAGGGCGCAGGAGCTGGACGTGCCTTCTATTGACGAGGAGGGATTGAGGGCGTTGGAGGATTCCGGGTAGGCACATTGTAAAGCGATGGCGCTCGACTTGCAGTTATGGCGCGGGCGACGGACGAGAAAGGGGGAGGCTGGAGCATGGAAGATCTGCGGTACCCGACCGTGGTAGAAGTGGAGGTCTTCACCACAGATCACCATCTTCTCGGCAATCTGTCCACGCGCGGCAGACGTTTCTCCAACTGGCTGAACCTGGAAGATGCACCAACGATAACGCTCGATAACGCCGCGGTGCGCTCTCTGCAGAACCCGGACGCCTCCGATCTGTCGGTAGGCTACGTTATGGTGAACAGGGAGTCCATGCTGGTGGTCATCCCTCGGGAGACCCCAACGCCGGTGCCACCGTCGGAGCTTGACATGAGGCCCTGGGAGTACGTTGAGAAGTCACGACACGAAGTGTTTGTGAGCGTCGCTCCATTCGTCTTGAGGGGCCACGTACATGTGGCCATGGGGGCCGACGTGCGCCACGCACTCTCCACTTTCAGCGATTCCTTCATGCCTGTCACCGATGTGAGGATAGTGTACGCGCCTAATCCCAAGTTGCTTTGGGAGGGAGAGGTAGTGCTCTTCAATCGGGCCAAGGCGCAGTTGTACTGGCCTGCTCCTACAGCGCAGAGGGAGGAATAATGCATGCCGAGCCACGCAGGCAAATCGAGATAGAGGTGTTCACGGACACACATGTTGTCACGGGGCGCCTTCGCACGACGCAAGGCCGCCTATCCGATACGCTGAACTATGAACAGCCGCATGTGCTTGTGCTCACCGAGGCTACGAGCAAGCCTCTGGAGAAGGTTGAGGAGCCTGGTGTGGCGGGCGGCTTCGTCCACATCAATACGATGTCCATCGCCTTCATCGTTCCGCATGGTCCCGAGCCTGCCCTGGAGGAGCGGCGCCAATTCAGCAGCTTTGAGTACGGGGAGAAGGAGCGTCACAAGGCGGTGGTGAGGGTGCCACCCTTCAGTTTCGAAGGTTGTCTGCATCTCCCCAGAGGCAATGATGTGGAGCGCTCTCTGTGGCAGCTCACTCCATCCTTCGTCCCCCTCTCTGACGCCAAGGTCACCCTCAAGGATCACCCTGAGGTGACTTGGCACAGGGACGTAGTGATCCTAAATCGGCGCAAGGCGCAGATAATGCTGCCGGAGGATGGGGATGGATGACTGTGTGCAATGAAAGTGGGACGGCGCTTGTTGGAAGGGGCTTTCATTGCCAGGGAGAATAGGTTTCGTGCCCGGGTGCGGCTGGCAGGTGAGGAACGTGCTGCCCACGTCCCGAACTCCGGGCGGCTGACGGAGTTGCTGTCCCCTGACCATCCTATACTGCTGGCGGAAGCCAGAAGCCCGCATCGCGTCACAGACTATGACCTGCTGATGGTGTCCCTGCCCCACACTCTGGTATCCATCGATGCCCGCTTGCCCAACAAGCTGTTTCATGAAGCCGTCGAGAATTGCGCTTTGCCGGAGTTCTTGCATTACTCGGTTGCGCAACGAGAAGTTGTTTACGGGGACAGCCGGCTGGATTTCCTCCTCGAAGCCGATGGGGAGAGAGGGGCGTGTCTGGTGGAAGTGAAATCGGTTACCTTGGTTCAGGAAGGCATAGGCCGTTTTCCCGATGCGGTGACCGAGCGTGGAGCGCGCCACTTGAACGAGTTGCGGAGAGCTTCGCTCGATGGGAACCGCACGGCCGTCGTCTTTGTGATACAGCGGGCCGATGCGGAGGCCTTTGCTCCACACGATGAATCAGACGCACGCTTCGGCGAAGTGCTGAGAGAAGTGGCGTTCGACGGAGTGGAGGTCTATTCCTACACCTGCGGGGTCAGCCGCAGTGAGATCGTCGTCCGCAAACGAGTGCCGGTTCTGCTAGGAGGGGACGTGTAGGCGCTCGGAGCGCACGTGCCCAGGAGGCCTGACCTTCGCCTCTGCAGGTTCTGAGAGTGGCGGCAAAGTAGGCGCCATGGTACTTCCCTGGAACCGCGTAATTCGAGTAGTGGAGGGAACATGGGGATGGACGCAGGGGTTGAAGTTGCGGAGTTCTTCACGCAGCAGTATCGCATCGTGGGGACCGTGCGGACAGGGGGACAACGTTTGACGGACATACTGAACGATGAGCTGGCATCCTCAATCGAATTGAGGGATGTTCAGGTGACAAGACTCCTGAGTCCCAAGAAGGGGATCGCGAGCTACACCTCCGCCACTCTGGAGAAGCAGAGTATCCTGTTTGCCATCAGTGGCAAGGAAAGCGACAGGGCGGCGGAGCGTCGCCTGTACAAGCACGTCGCAACTAGGGAGTGGGACGTCTTCCTCACGGTGCCTTGGTTCGAGTTGACAGGTAAGTTGCACGTGCGAGGGACTGGGGAGTTGAAGACCGTGCTGGTAGCATGGACCCGCCGGTTCATGCCTCTCACTCAGGCAAGGGCGGTATTTACACTCCTGCCAAATACGAGCTTCACCGGAGAGGCCATCATCGTTAACAGGGGCCTCGTGCAGATCATCTGCACTGACCCCAAGAGTGCTGTCTGACCTCGGTTCCGAGCACTCGATGGAGGGAAGTGCTGTGGGTGCGACTGTCAGGGTCGTGTGGATGGTGGAAAAGGTGGTGATCTGTCAGCTGGCTCCAGAGGCAAGGCGCCGTACTTCGAAGGTGGCTGCGGACAGGTGCACGACGAAGGAGTACCGACCTCTGGTGGCATGATCCTGGTTGCGAAACAAGACTGCGGGTCAATGGCGCCGTTCCCGAGGGATACTGGTCAGAAGCCGGGGCGGCGCTTCTCTTAAGGTCGCTCTTAGCCAAATGCCTTCAGTCGTGATATAGTATTTTCTCAAATGCCGAGAGGTGGGTGCAGATGAGCAAGCTCCAGGACTTGGAACTGGCCTTCATCGGGAGTGGCGTGATGGCAGAAGCCATGATGAATGGCATCCTCAGTCAAAGCTTGATCGACCCCGCCCACATCATGGCCAGTGATCCCCTCATGGAACGTGGACAGGAGCTGCGGGAGAGGTACGCTGTCAAAGCTACGACCGACAATCGTGAGGCCGCCAAAGCGGCACAGATCGTCATCCTCTCTGTTAAGCCTCAAGTACTGCCCGTCGTTCTGAAGGAGTTGAAGGGAGCGGTCGAACCCGGTGCTCTGGTGCTCTCCATCGTCGCTGGCGCCCGGATCAAGGTCATCGCCGACGGTCTCGGGCACGATGCCGTGGTGAGGGTGATGCCCAACACCCCTGCACAGGTGGGTGAGGGTATGTCTGTGTGGACTGCTACTCAGGGAGTAAGGGAGGAACAGCGAGCTCAGGCGCAGAGCATACTCCAGGCTCTCGGTGAGGAGATCTATCTCGAAGATGAAGACTACCTGGACATGGCCACGGCGCTGAGCGGGACCGGGCCGGCCTATGTGTTCCTGTTCATGGAAGCTCTCGTCGATGCAGGAGTGCACCTAGGATTTCCTAGACGCATCGCTCAGCAGTTGGTTCTGCAAACCTTGCAGGGGTCCGTCGCCTTTGCTCGCCAGTCTATCGCCCATCCAGCGGAGCTGCGCAACATGGTCACCTCGCCGGGTGGCACTTCGGCAGAGGCCTTGTATCAGCTGGAGAAAGGTGGTTTTCGTACGGTCCTGTCGCGGGCCATCTGGGCGGCGTATCAGAAGTCGAAATATCTTGGCGAGCTGAGTAGCGAGTGACCCACCTTGCCCTAGCCGCTGCATTTCGGTATAATGTCGCAATCTTGCGTTCGCGTTTGTTGACAGGAGATGCGTGGGGTGAACCGACGAAGCTTCGGAAGGAAAACCGATCGATCGGATGGTGTTAGGCAGCTTGTGGATCTCCTGCCCTTGATCCTGCTGTCTGTCCTGATCGCACTGCTGGCGACAGCGGCTGGGCCTGCGTCCAAGATGTGCTTCTTCCAGTCGCCCATAAGCCCCATCGCCCCCCCTGAAGCGTCGCCTGCAGCACCGCAAGTGACAGCAACACCACGAGTGACGGTGGAAGGGCCAGCCTTGGTCGCCGTGCCCACTGCTCCCAACTTCATCCCGTGGGCGATAGGCTTGCTGGTAATAGTGATCGTGGTGGGGAGCGTGATGTACTGGAGACAAAGGAGAGAGGGAGGAGAAGATAACGAGTGAGCAAGTTGCGCAGAGTCAGTGGTTTTCTAAAGGCAGAGCTCGAGGCTGTCTTTTCTCTCGTGCCCTTGATTGTCGTTGCCGTCGTAGGTGCGCTTGTGCTAACCGGCACCAGCGTGACGGTGGCCTACCCTGCCTTCCAATCTCCGATATCTCCGGTCGGAACCCCCGCGCCTACCCCAACCGGGGTCCCTGCCCCGCCGCCGACAGAAGCTCCGGTGGTTCCTCCCGCAGAGCCAACACAGTCCCCGCCCGCCGGCCCGCCTGAGGTGCCAGGGGAAGTGGAAACTCCTGCCAGTGAACCTCAGCCTTCTCCAACGGAGGGGGCGCCGGAGGCCACGCAGGCCGCAGGTGATCCCGGGGAAGAGGCTCGGGGGATCCGGCGTCTCCGGGGTCTCTCCTGGGCGGTGCTCATAGACACACTCGTTGTTGGTCTGTCCTCGGTGTGGCTGTGCTGTGGCGGGATAGTTCTCGTACTCTTCGTCGTGGGGGTGATTGCTGCCTTCGTCTTGCGGGTTGAGTGATGAACCCCAGGCGGTCTGCCTCGGCAGACGCAGCCCGTCTTTTTCTGATCCTGTTGGTTCTCCTGGCCTTTGCGCTTCGTATCTATCAGCTGGACTTCCAGAGCCTGTGGCGCGACGAGATGGACGCGATTCGGTTCTCCCGTCGCGATCTGAGCGGTCTGCTTCCTCTATTCGTCAGGCCCGGACACAATGGTCCCCTCTACTACCTCATCTTGCACTTCTGGACCCGGCTTGTGGGAGACACCGAGTTCGGCGTCAGATTTCTGTCGCTGGTCTGCGGGGTGCTCGCTGTACCTCTGATCTTCAAACTGGGGAGGCAGTGGATGGGCTGGAGTGGCAGCCTGGTGGCCACTCTCTTGTGCACTACTTCTCCGTTCCTCATCTGGTATTCTCAGGAGGGCAAGATGTATGCCCTCCTTCTTCTGCTGTCCATGGCCTCAACGTACGTCTACCTCGTGGCCCTGGAGCGACCGCGTGTCTATCTATGGGTCTCCTATCTGGCGATCATGGCCGCCTCTATGTACGTCCATCTGCTGTCGGTGCTCCTCGTTCCTTTCCACTTGTGTCTGTTTCTCGTAACCTGGCCTCGCTACCGGACGGCACTCAGGATGTGGCTGGTGGCATTCCTTATCCTGGCTCTGCCGTATGTACCTCTGGCTCGGTGGGAGGTCCCGCTTCTGTTCTCGCCGTTCGCCACAGGTCACCAATTCTACCGGCTGCACGAGGTGTTGAACATTCTCCTCTTCGCCTTCAGCCTCAATGCTGCACCATACTGGAGCTTGGTGCCGATAACCCTCTTCGTCTTCCTGCTTCTGGCAGGGATGTTCCTCTACACACGCACCGATACATCGGTGGAGTCCAACGGCGTGAGGCGCGTTCTTGAGGAACGCCAGGAGAGCATCTCCTTAAGCCTCTATCTCTTTCTGCCTGTCGTCCTCGTGTTCCTGATCTCACTGGGCATGCCCATCTTCACCGACCGGTATCTGATCACTGTCGTTCCCGCCTATCTGCTCCTGCTTTCCTGCGGTCTGGTGGCGGTGAGGCAACGGTCCCGCGCTCTGGCAATGGCTTGCTTTGCTGTGGTGCTGGTATCCAACATTTACGTGGTGTCGCTACAGGGACACAGTCCGATCAAGTCCGATTTCCGCTCCGCTGCGGAGTACGTCAGGCAGGATGGACGCGGGGATCTGATGATGTTCCTCATTCCTCACGGAAGGGGGGTGTTCGTTTACTACTACGGTCCCTCCTTCCGTTGGGCTGAGCCACCGTACACCAATGGGGGCATGGCATCTGAGGACGTGGGCCGGGCGATGGACGAGGCGACCGCGGGGCACGAAATGGTCTGGCTGGTGGTCAGCGAGGAAGAGTTGTGGGACTCGCGAGGATTGGTCAGGGAGTGGTTCCAGAGCCATGGCGACCTGCTGAGACGTAGTAGGTTCGCCCGAGTAGACGTGTATCTCTACTCGCTACAGCGTCCCGACGACTTCTCGGCAACGGAGGTCAGCTGAATGAGATGCAAGTTCTGCGAGCGGCCTGCTTGGTACAGGTGTGCTCGCACCGGCGTCTCTTTGTGTCCCGTGCATGCCAGACTGGCGGTGGTGGCTTCGCCTCCTCAGCGGAAGGCACCGGCCTTCGAGGTTCGGGTATCGATCGAGGAAGACTATCCCCGCTTGAAGCAGATGGCCCTCGACTTCTGGGGGGAGACGCAAATGGAGTGCTTCGACGGAGAGTACGACGTGTCCGACTTGCCTGCCTTCGTCGCGTCTGTGGGCGACCGGTTGGTTGGCTTCCTGTCGTACGCCATCGAGAGGGACGCGCTGAACATAGTGGTGCTCAACGTCCTGCCTGAGTATCAGGGGGCTGGCGTGGGGAAGGAGCTGGTCAAGACTGCCGGGCAGGAAGCCCGGAAGAGGGGCGTGTCGCGCCTCATCGTGGCCACGTCCAACGACGATCTGCCGGCACTGGAATTCTATCAGCGCTTGGGCTTCGTCATCGAGGAGGTGGTGCCGGGGCGAATCCTTGAGCAGCATGGTGGGGATGAGTCGGGCTTCGCCGGCATCCCCGTGCGGGACGAGGTGCGGCTCGAGCTGGCGGTCACCGGGGTTGAAGACCTCGACGAGGAGTTGCCAGAAGGCTAGTCCTGTGCTATACTGGAACCAGACGTGCCCCCGTAGCTCAGGCGGATAGAGCAGCGGCCTCCGAAGCCGTGTGCGCGCGTTCGAGTCGCGCCGGGGGTACTTTGACCAGGTGAAAAGGGGAACGAGCAGTGGAGCGTTCCCCTTCTACTTATGTGCTGACTCTTCCCAGCGGCATTCCCTGGCACAGCCTCAAGGCACCGGCGCTTCTCTTCGAGGTTGGCTGCTTCCGCTGCCAGCCGCAGCCGGGCGCGGATCACGTGGGGGCGGGGGCGGTGTACGTGGCGGACCGTCAGCCTGGCTAGGGCGGTTCGGAAGCTGTTGAGCAAGTGCAAGCCAGCAGCACGTCACCAGGCATCCCTCTCACGTCTTTCTTGCTGGGTGGCGGATCCGACCCGCCCCCTCCCAGTCCTGGTTTGATATGAAACTCTTGGTGACACTTCACCGATCGGTGGTACAATTGGCCACACTGAGCTGCCCGCACCAGACTCCTACAGACGGTGGATTCTCGACTTCGTGAGGAGGAGCTCCCTATTGGGCAAGAGGGCGGCAGTGACAATCATTGCTGTAGCAGGCGTGCTGGCTGGGCGTGCTGCTCCCGGTCCTGGGCTGACACCCAGCCTGAATCAAGCCGAAGCCACTCTGCAACCGATTTACGAAGGAGAAAGATCAGGAGTGCTGTGATCTGCGAAAGTATCTCTGCCAAGGACCAGAGCGCTTTGAAGGAGGTATACACATGAATACAGTTGTCAAGACCCGATGTGGGGAGGTCCGTGGCAGCGTTGCCGATGGCGTGAACACGTTCAAGGGCATCCCCTATGCGGCGCCACCGTTTGGCGCCAATCGGCTTCGGCCCCCACAGCCGGTTGCGCCCTGGAGCGGCGTGCGAGAGGCGCTCGCCTTTGGCCCGAAGCCACCGTACCCGCCGATTCCGCCGCAGATACAGGAACAGGAACTCCTCCCACCAGAGACTGCGGACCCGGGTGAGGATTGCCTGAATCTCAATATCTGGTCGCCCGAACTCGGGTCAGTGCGTCGACCGGTGATGGTGTGGATTCCTGGCGGTATGTTTGAGTATCACGGAACGGGTGCATCGCCCTGGTATGACGGCAGTCGTTTCGCCCGCGACGGCATCGTCTGCGTGACGATCAATTATCGAATTGGCGCCGACGGCTTCCTCTATCTAGGCGAGGGAAACGCCAACTTCGGCTTGCTCGACCAGATCGCCGCGCTCGAGTGGGTACGAGACAACATCGCCGCCTTTGGTGGCGATCCTGGCAACGTGACCATCTTCGGCGAGTCCGCTGGTGCGTTGAGCATCGGCACGCTGCTTTCGATGCCCCGTGCCGAGGGCCTTTTCCGGCGCGCGATCGTGCAGAGTGGGTCGGCTCATCACGCGATGTCGGCCGCGACCGCGAAGCGAGTCACCGAGAGCCTCGCGGAGAAGCTTGGCGTCGAAGCCACTCGAGAAACGATCGCAGCGGTCCCGCTCGATCGCATGCTCGAGGCGCAAGCGGCGTTGAGGGCCGATCTCGTCACGTATCCCGACCCAGAGCGCTGGGGTATCGAGGTGGTGACCTCCATGCTGCCGTGGCAGCCGGTGGTCGATGGAAAGATCATCCCCGCGCGTCCGATCGATCGCGTTGTTGCCGGAGCCGGCGGGGGTGTCGATCTCATCGTCGGCACGAACGTCGATGAAACGAGATTGTTCCTGGTACCAGGGGGCGCGATCGACCAGGTCACCGCCGAGGCCTTGGCCGCCGCCGTGATGGCCTACGGGCTCCCGGTCGAATCGACACTGGCCGCCTATCGCGCGGCATATCCCAACGCGAGCGCGGGCGATCTGCTCTCAGCAGTCCAGACCGACTGGTATTGGCGCATCCCTGCGATTCGCCTGGCCGACGCCCACGCGAAGAGCGCCTCGGCCACGTACATGTACGAGCTCGCCTGGCGCTCACCGCAGTTCAACGGGCTCCTTGGTGCATGCCATGCGATCGACATCGCCTTCGTCTTCGACACGCTCGGCAAGGCGACTGAGCCGCTCTGGGGAACCGACCCTCCGCAACAGCTCGCGGACACCATGCACGCCGCCTGGGTGGCGTTTGCCACCAATGGTGACTGCGGCTGGCCGAAGTACGATCTTAGCCGCAGGGCAACCATGCGCTTCGATACGGAGTCGGAGGTCGTGGACGATCCTCGATCCGCAGAGCGGGCACTATGGGAAGGCGTGCGTTAGCTTCCGCTTATTCGTCAAATCGCTCTTAGACGAAGAAACCGCCCTGCGCCAGTACGGTCAACTCAGGCAGAATACTCGCTCCAGCTCCATTACTTTATACGCACTCTGCACGGCCAGGCGTGGGGTTACTTAGATTGGGCGGTCAGGCAAATACCAGTTCGACAGTATATGTAGGAAGTACTCCCCCGGGGGTACTTCGACCAGGTGAAAAGGGGAACGAGCAGTGCAACGTTCCCCGTCTACTTATGTGCCGACTCTTCCCAACAGCACTCACCGGCAGAGCCCCAGGGTAGCGTCGCCGGGACGTTGGGCCCCGTCCAGCGCCGCCAGAGAAGCTATGACAAGGCGAGGTCTCGAGATTGTGGTGCTAGGGTATGTAGTACGGTTGGTCCAGTTCGCAGCCCGACCACTCGCTCTGCGGGAAAATGTACAGCGTATAGCAGAGTGTGGCACGATAGCCAACATACTCCTTGGCTAGGGGGTCTCCGCTGCCTGGCCCCACACAGACCTCCCTTCCGCATCCCAAGGCCTGCTGAGCCTCCTCAAGGGAGGAGAACTCATACAGCACCCTGTGCACGCTAACGTTCTTGTCCTCCTCGAGGACACCCAAGGTATCCCAAAAACCATCCGTGACCTCGATGCTGATCTGACTTGAGCGCCGAAGATCCTTGGCCTCACCTAGATAGACCACGATCGTGTGGGGATAGTCGACACGAGCATACCGACCCAGCAACCCAATGGAATGGGGGCCGCAGTCGAAGGCAAGGTGAGCCCATGTACCACGATCAATGTGGAAGTGTTTGGTGACGCCATTCAACTCCAAGAACCACAGAAGATCCAGGTCTTGGCAGTCCTCGAGAAAGTGGATGGTGTCGAACGCGACCATGGCGTACACCGGCTCCGGGCACGGCTGCAGCCGGACATGGCTCTCGTCCGACACGGCGCTCCAGGGGGAGTGCGCTGGCCCCGCAACGGCGCGAACCAGCCATGTGACGTCCATATCACAATCCCTCGGCAGCCTTACCTCGTACCACCTGGCTCGGGGATCTACCAACGACCAACCACCACCCGCATTGTACAACACCCCGTTGAACCAGATCTGGAAGCCGGATATGCTGTTTGGATCTCCGTCCCACTTCCAAGAAAGTCCGCGCGCCAGTGGATCGATCGCCGCTGGTGGAGGGGCCGCGCCAAGCGACACATCATAAGGAGCACGCATCATCGGATCCTCGTAGCCGTAGGTAGTCACCAGGCCACTGGTGTCCAGCGCCGCCCCCAAAGGCTTGATCGCCACGTCGATCTCGAAGCCGCTCCCCGGCAAAGGGTGCGGTGTTCCATCCCATTTGTCTCTGCGATACTTTCCCGAGAAATTGCCCAGTTCGGTGAGCACCCGCTCCGGGGACCAACCCAAACAATCTCCCTGGATCTCCAGCTCCTCGTCTCCAGGGACGGGCACCACCACCTTCCTGTCGCCGCTGGCCCAGGGACCGATGTTGGCTACACCTGCTGCCGCCTCCAGGAAGCCCCTCTCCAACTCACCGCCGGGCACCTGGACAGCACGGGCGCCCTCAAGAGACGCGTAACAGTAGACGTCGGTGTAGCCGCCGGGCACGGCCATTCCAAGCAGCTCTACCTGCAAGTGCGTAGCCAGGGTCTGAGGGCAATCCTCCCCAACAGACGTGCCCACCTTGATGCTGGGCTGCCTTCCCCAGGGATTGACCGCCTCCACCCAGACAGTGCAGGGTCCGGGGGACGGCGCAGGAAACTCGACCCAGACCCAGCTGCCGGCTCCCGGCTCCACCTCGGCGATCAGGCGGGGGTCCTGCCAAGGTTCCACAAGGTACCACACCTCGTAGCGCTCTTCGTTGTCGGCATCGTCCATCCACACCAGCCTTACGGTGCAGTCATACACATGGGCATAGAGTATGGACGGCGCAGCAGGGGGTGAGCCCATCATTGCGAGGGCCATAATATCCCTGGGCGAGATGAGAGGATCTGCCGGGAGGACGCGAAGCCGCTGGCCAGTTGACGGAGGCTGCGCGCCTCCGTCCGGGGGCTGGGTACCACCGGTGGGCAACCTCGGCCCGACCGGCGGGCCCTCAGGGCCCGGCGCCACCTTGGACCGCGGAGGAGGAAGCACGACCTCGCTGCCCGGGGGCGGCTCTTGACCACCCAAGCCAGGGTTCAACTGCCGCGCGGTCTCTGGGTCGACATCGTAGGCCGTGGCGATGTCATCCAGCGTCTGACCCTCCTCCACCGTCACCACCCGGGCGGGGTCGTCAGGACCCGGCCTCTCCACGCCGCCCACGTTCACCGGCCAACTGTCCCCTATGATGCCCATAGCGTTCACCGCCCGCACATAAACCATGTGCAGACCTTGGGTCACAAGCAGATTGAAGGAGACGTGGAGAGGTGAGACACCCTCCGGAACGTGGCTCTCCTTCGTCTCTATCAGCTGCCCATCAACCCACAGTTCGGCCCGCGCTATGGGTACGGCGCCGAAGGCGGTGGCCGAGACGGGGAGGTAACTCCCCGCCAGGGTCGAGATGCCGGAGTCAGGGTAGGTGATGGTCACGCTCGGCGGCTCAAACTGCGCCCGGGCCCGCTGCTGCCGCAGGTATAGCCCGGCGAAAACGCCCAGCGCAACGCAGGCCAGAGCGGCAAGCACAGAGAGAGTAACAGCGATCGGTTTGCCGCAGCCGCGACGCTTGTCCACAGCAATCCTCCTTTACCCTACGCAGCTGTCCCAGACGCTTACGGTCCGCACCACACCACCCCGCTCAGTAGTCGGCGATATAGAAGGAGCCGGTACCCCACCAGGACACGTTGCCTCGAGCGGAATCGTCCGTGGCTCTTATGCGGTACTCCATCGTCCCGTCGCAGATAGCGTGCTCGAGCGGGATGTAGGTCACGGTCCAGTTGTTCCCGTTCCTTGAAAAGACTCCGCACCATTCCTCACCGCCGCCGCCAGACCAGGTACAGAACAATTCTACCGAGCTAACACCGGATGGGTCACGGACCCTGGCACTGATCTCTATCTCCATAGGCGCGGTCAAGCAGTAGACAGAGTTGACTGACTGTCCAACATTGCCGATCCTAGGCCCCTCGGTATCGGTGATCACGGAGACGGTCAGGCTTGCGCTCACCTCACCTCCCGGGCCCCTGGCCCGCAAGGTATAGGTCGTGGTCTCGCTAGGGCACACCCCATCCCACGAATCGTGGTCGCGCACACCCTCTCCGTCAAGCCATACCTCGCTGATGAAGCCCTCCACCGCCCAACTCAGTGTGGTGCATTCCCCCTCCTGGACTTGGACCGGATTCGATTGGAAAGAGACGATGGTCGGAGGAGGTGGAGTGGTAGGAGTGACGGTGGGCGGTACCGGCGTGGCTGTGGGCGGCACCGGCGTCGCCGTCGGCGGGACCGGCGTCCCAGTAGGAACTGGTGAGGACGTAGGCGAAGGAGACGGCGTTTCTGGCGTCACGATTTCCTCTGTGGGCAGCGCTGTAGGCGAGGGCGTGGGGGAATCCCCCAGTTCGCCCACGGTGACGACAGCTGTGGACTCGGGGCCGGTGTTGCCCTGGCTGTCCGTGGCCCTGGCGCCGATGGTGTAGACACCCGGCGCGCTCGGGTTCCACCCCACCGTCTTGTTCTCCAAGACGCCCCCGCCCATGGGAACGTGCGCCAGAAGGGTGCTACCTACGTAGAACTCGAGACTGGCCACACCATCTTCGTCCGAGGCATGAGCCGTGATCTCCTGCGGCTCCAAAGGCAACATCGCCCCGTCGAGCGGCTGATCCAACCAGGTGGTCGGGCCCTGAGTGGACGCGGTGCCGCACGCGGACAACGCCAGGGCCATCAGCAGCACCATTGCCCAGCGGATGAGCGACGGTCTCACCATCCTACCTCCTTTCGTTGCCATGACTCTGCTTGCTCAGCGACTCCTACACAAGCATATCAGCCTGCTCCCGCATTTCTGGCAGAATGCCGAATCGGCAGGATTCGCATAGCTACAAGACGGACAGTATGAGAGTTGATTGGGATCGGACACTCGAATCCGCCTTTCTCTCATACACGAGTCTTGTCACGAATACCTCGGGCTTACTGCAGGTTTGCGCTGCTCGGCAGGATACCACAGTTGAATGTCTTCGTCAAATCTCTCTTTGACGAAGAAACCTGGCCTGCGCCAGTAGGGTCAACTCAGGCAGAACACCCGCTCCAGCTCGATTGCCTCATGCGCACTCTGCACGGCCAGGGATTCATGCAGAGCATAAGGAGAAATGGCCTGCTCTGGTCGTGGCTCGTTGAGTCGATAAGTCATGGTGACTTTGGGCCTACGCTTTCCCTGCACCTCAATGACATCCGCTGTAATGCTAGGAGAAGGGACTTGGTTTCACCTACCTGTTGATTGAAGTATGTCGTGTCTTCTTGTCTTCTGACAAGTTGCCGCCGGTATCTTCTCAGCTCATCTCGTTCTCTATCTCGTCCGCCCGAAGGGTAAGGCTTGGGCATTTCTCAAGGTATAGGCGTCTTGGCCATGGCCATCACCCGTAACAGAAACTCCTCCAGGACTTTCCGGCGTACGTGCTCAGGGGCTTTGTTGAGTATGTGGAAGGCCCGTATCAGCTCCGGGCTGTATCCGGTGAAGTCCATCGTTTTTCCCTCCCTCTCTGTAATCAAGAAACACCGTCCCGCTCACTTGAGCAAGACGGCGCTGTGTGCTAGAATCTCCTTGGCCTGCCGTTTGCTTGCTCAAGCGGCGGGTCGGGCCGATCGCGGTAGTGGAAGGCTACCCGGTGGGCCGGCTCCCTTATCTCTTTCCCTCTGCTCTATTCTCTAAGACATTCTCTAAGTGCTTCGCTTACACTCATACCTCGACGGTGGGGCATTTCTTCGGCCTCGCTTGAAGCGCTCCAGCCAGTTATTGCTGCTCGATCTTTCTAATCACCCTGGCCGGATTCCCCGCCACGACCGTATTCGCTGGAACATTCCGGGAGACCACTGCCCCTGCGCCCACCACGGCATTCCGGCCTACCGTCACCCCTGGCAGGAGGATAGCACCGCCCCCCAACCACACATTGTCCTCGATCACTATCGGCTTGGCTACTTCCCAGCCCTGGTTGCGGGCTTCCGCCTCAAGGACATGGGCTGCGGTATAGATCTGGACGCTAGGCCCAATCATGACATGGTGGCCAATACGCACCTCATTGCAGTCCAGAATCGTACACAAGACATTCAGAAAGACATGATCGCCGATATAGATGTTCGGGCCGTAGACACAGTAGAAGGGTGGCTCAATGATCGAATTCTGACCGATCTGTCCGAACAACCGCTCCAGGATGGCTTGTCGTTCACTAACGGCCTCGGTCTGGTTGTAGAGCCGGAGCACTCCCTTGGTCTTCTGGCGTTCAGCCTCCAGGTCAGGATGGAGACAGTTGTAGGTTTCTCCGGCTAGCATTTTCTCTTTTTCGGTTCTTAAGGGCATCTAGTGACTCCTGTTTGACCAACTCCAGCACATTTCTTGGTTTGCTCAATCTCGCCATCGGAGTGTGACCAGCTTCTTGAACGGTGCTGGCGCTTTTTCCATCCCGTGTCCCCTAGTGTGTGCCTTCACGGCGCGGCTGCACTTCACGGTGCCACCGGACATTATGGCCGGGATGCGTCTGGGCTGCCATACTACCACGAACAGAGTAGACCCGCAACGCGGTTTCTCAAGAGAACGAGGCCTCGCTGCCGGAATGTGTCAAGAGATTTTGCAGGTGTGGCGTTAAGATTCGGTTAGGGGTGCAAGTATGCGGTGGAGGGGCAAAGTGGGGCAGTCGGGCCCCGGCGCCCCGCACAGCAACGCGCTGGCCAGCACATTGACTTTCCCGCCGCCAATGGATATGCTCTGGCCTGGAGGAATCCATGAGCGCCGACGCGAGTGAGAGATCCCCTGCATCTGTATTCATCAGACTGATAAGCCGCCCTCGCCCCCTGTGGATCACGGTGGGTGTCAGCCTGTTGCTCTTCCTGCTCCCCATCGGCGTGGCCTACGTAGACGGGCTGTTGGGGGTCTTCTTCAGTGAGGGCTATTGGCG
>JABAOH010030738.1_pt1 | contig 16562 bp, 11 predicted proteins | sample 7062181 | NCBI WGS metagenome assembly JABAOH01 (sample SAMN14538630, study PRJNA623070) | marine sediment metagenome | biome: marine biome [ENVO:00000428]; feature: marine pelagic biome [ENVO:01000023]; material: deep marine sediment [ENVO:00002113]; isolation source: pool of 5 deep marine...
ACAACCTGAAACGAGAAGCTATCTTCTGGCACTGCCCCATATACCTTCAGGGTGACAACTATCAAGGTGCCAGAGACCCCCATTTCCGGACACGCCCCGTCGGCGCTGTGCGCAAGGGCGACTGGAAACTGCTGCAGTATTTTGAGCAGTCGAAGTTCGGCGATGAGCCAGGTCTGCCGGAATTGGAACTATACAACNNGGCCGACGACCTCGGCGAGCAGAATAACCTAGCCAATAGGATGCCCACCAAGAGGGACGAACTACTTGAAGAGCTCACGGCGTGGCGCCGGTCTTTGAACGCTCCTATTCCGACCGAGCAGAATCCTGACTATACCGGATAACCTCCAATACGTAACCGGAACCGGAAGACAGAAGAGGAAAGTAGAGAAAAACAAAGTAAGCCAAATCGAGGATATTATGAATCGACGTGAATTTTTGAAGAAATGCGGGGCAGTCGCAGCAGCAAGTCCTATGCTGTCGAATCGAGCTTTGGAAGTCGGTATTAATGCAAAGGGCCCCAATGTACTGTTTGTCTTGGCTGACCAGTGGCGAAACTGCGCGTTCAGTCATGGTGATTATCATGACCAGCTTGTGCAGACCCCCAACTTTGATAAACTGGCCAAACAAGGGGTGCGGTGGTCTCGATGCTACAGTGCCCACCCAGTGTGCACTCCAAATCGCTCGGCCATTATTACCGGGCGATTTCCACACGAGACGGGTATGATTCAAAACAATTTAATGCTGCCACCCAGTGAGCAATGCATAGCTGAAGCATTCAGCCAGGCGGGTTATAAAACACACTACATTGGAAAGTGGCACATGGACGGGGAAGCAAAACCGGGTTTTGTTCCTCCAAATTGGCGCCGTCGCGGATTTGCGACCTTCGAGGGCTTTAATCGAGGGCATTTCTACTATGATTCACCGACGTTTACCGACGATGGGGTCAAGATGTCCGCTACGGGGCAGTATACACCCGGTCAATACGAGCCGACATTTCAGACCGACCTGGCGATAGATTTTATCAAGCAAAACAAAAACCGCCCCTTCTTTTGCTACCTGTCGTGGGGACCGCCACACACTCCGTACAGGCCGCCTGATAATTTTGACATATATAAGCCGGATGATGTCGTGTTTCGTCCAAACGTTGTGAATGGCAATCGCAAAAGTCTGGCCGGTTATTTCGGATTATGTACTTCCCTCGATCACGAGTTCGGTCGCCTGGCCAAGACGTTGAAAGAGCTGAAATTAGAAGCTAACACTCTTGTGGTTTTCACTACCGACCACGGCGACTGTATTCAGTCGCACGGCATAGAGCATAAAAATCATCCGGAAGAGGAATCGTGCCATATACCGCTGATTATGCGACTACCCGGTCGCCTCAAGGACGGCCAGGAGGTCAGCAACCTTATCAGCTCCATCGACCTGATGCCTACGATATTATCAATATGCGGCCTGCAAGTTCCCGAGACATGTACCGGCAAGGATAAGTCCGCGGCTGCTCTGGTCAGGCACAGCCTGGCCGACGAGTCCATCTATGCAGAGAAAGCAGGAGATTGGCGGGCTGTCATAATGGGCCAGCACAAGTTTGTAGTCAAGTCTATCGATGGCATTCAAACCGCAACAAAACTATTCGATCTCGCGAATGACCCGTATGAAATGAATAATCTCGTCGACCTGCCAAAGTACGCCGGCGTGCAGGCAGCACTTTTAGCTGAGCTGAACACGTGGAAGCAAAAGACCGACGATCCATTCCCCGCTACACCGTCCAAGGCAAAAGCAATGTATGACGCGTAGGCGTTGAACAGGCCCGGGCCGAGGGCAAGAGAGCGGCAGAAAGAGGCACGCAAAAAGTTCGAGCCTTTTCCTTGATTCTTAGCCTCAGAGCATATATACTTATTTTTAGACCTTAAATTCTTATTCACAACAAATTGGAGCACCGTCGTGAACGAGCAAAGAGGATTCACTCTGATAGAACTTCTGGTAGTAATCGCGATCATTGCGCTATTGATGTCGATATTGATGCCGGCGCTGCAACGGGTAAGGAAGCAGGCAAGGTCAGTTGCCTGTCAGTCGAACCTGAAACAATGGGGCGTTGTTTTTTTTATGTATACAGAGGATCGCAATGGGTATTTCATGTCAGGCTGGGAGAGTGGCGGTTTTGAGGAGAACTGGGTAGGGGCGACTCTGCCGTACTACAACGAGACAAAGATACGGCTTTGCCCAACGGCGACGAAGCCGACAAGTGAGGGACACCGGCATCCGTTCGCAGCCTGGATCTATAACCACTCCACAGAAGGATTAATACTTGGCAGTTATGGGCTGAACAACTGGGTCCTTGACCCTCCGGGTGAGTGGGACAAATATGTGACCGAAAAATTTTGGCGGCACCCAAATGCCCGAGGTGCAGCTAATATACCGGTGTTTGCCGATTGCAGATGGAGGGCAAGCAGTCCGGATTACAAAGACTTGCCTCCTGAATTTGCCGATGCGCCATACGTAGGAGGGCCCGGCATTAGAATGCAGCGTTTCTGCCTCAACCGACATGAGGGGCATGCGAACTACCTCTTTATGGATTGGTCAATCAGGGACGTGGGAATTAAGGAAGTGTGGACACTTAAGTGGCATCAACTCTTCGATACTGCAGGTCCCTGGACCAAGGCCGGCGGTGTTCAGGCGAGCGACTGGCCGGAATGGATGAGACACTTCAAGGACTATTAGTTGAGATCGGGGAGACTGGATTTGAACCAGCGACCTCTGCGTCCCGAACAAAACTCCCCGTCATTTCATAAATTACCCATATTTCTTAACTTACAAAGCCACATTCGCGACTGTTCATAAATCATTGATACATCATAAGATAAACATGGCATAAAATCCACTAAAATCAACACCCTACCGGTTTTAGTTGGTTTTAGTAAATTATTTAACATAAAAATGTTCCAAAAAATGTTCCAAAAATCCTAGACGGTGGAACCGAGCGAAGAACTCCTTCGTAATTGGAAGAAACAGAGGATCTCATGGGGGAGTACACGCTACGCTACAACGAAGAAATGCGCGGCCAGCAGCAGTCTCTCAACCACTTTCAATCCGCCTCTAAGATTCTGCCGCCAGCAATCGTACATCAAATAGTTGTGCTTAAAGCATTGCTTCAAGTCTGTTCCAAGTTTAGCCCTAATAAATCCAACCACCGTTCACTTCGTGAAGAGCAAATGGCATAGCACAAAAAAAAGTCAGGCTCAAGCCTGACTTTGGTATGAAGTATCCCACGTATGGCCTCCAACTTAATTCGTGCCAATACGTGTTATTCGTGGTTTTTTAACAGTTTCGATTCAATATAGGTCTCTCGTCAGAGCCTGCCCTGAGCGAAGTCGAATGGATTTCACTTTGCAGAATGACCACCTTCAAACCGTCACACGGTCTCCAACATTATACGTACAATCCGCTCCGCAGCTTTTCCATCCCATAGTGGAGGAATCTGTGGCTCTCTCCATTGTCCACTGGTCGCATTACGATATGCAGCGAGAATCTTCTCTGGATCTGTACCAACAACTTGATTCGAGCCGATCTCTGCCGTAATTGGCCGCTCAGTATTTTCTCGCAGCGTGATACATGGAACTTTGAGTACTGTTGTCTCTTCCTGGATACCACCCGAGTCAGTCAAAACAACCTTAGCACAGGAGTTCAACTTCAGAAAGTCCAGATATCCAATTGGATCCATAAGATGTATATTTCGCAATGAATCCATACGATCCTGCAAACCCAATGCATCAAGATTTTTGCGTGTTCTGGGATGAATTGGGAACAGAATAGGGATATCGTTCTGAATGACCTCTAATGCATCAAGAATTCTCGAGAAGGTCTCTGGATCATCCACATTTGAAGGTCTATGCATGGTGAGTATAGCAAAATCACCTCCATCAAGACAACCTTGCTTTTGCAATTGATCAATAATTGTTGACTTTTTAGCCTTCTCAAGATTGCTAAGAAGTGTATCGATCATAACATGACCAACTAAGTGGATCTTTTCTTTTGCAATGCCTTCTTTAATTAGATTATCAACACCACTTTGCTCGGTGCAGAAAAGAAAGTCGCTTATAGAATCTGTCAAGACACGATTAATTTCTTCCGGCATAGAGCGGTCGAAACTGCGCAGGCCGGCCTCTACATGAGCAAGCTTTACGCTGAGTTTTGTTGCCACAAGGCCACAGGCAATAGTACTGTTCACATCGCCTACTACCACAACCACATCTGGTTTGTAGTCGATGAGAACCGGCTCAAACCTCTTTATGATCTCGGCGGTCTGCACGGCATGGCTGCCAGATCCCACCTCTAGATTGATATCGGGCTTGGGAATACCCAACTCACTGAAGAAGAGCTTACTCATTACGTCGTCGTAGTGCTGTCCCGTGTGGACAAGAATTGCATGAATGTTCTCGTGCCGGTTGTACTCAGCCATCAACGGCGCTATTTTCATGAAATTCGGCCTGGCACCAACTACATTTAGTATCTTCATAAATGCTCTTGTGGAGAAAAATAGACAGATATGTAAATGGTCTGAGATTTAGATTAGCATACTCTTGACCTGCGGCTTGCCCCCATTTTTGTCATGGATTACATGATTGCCTGCCACAGGGCTCTCATGCAAATCTACGCAACTTCAAGCCAGCTACACACAAACCGAGCATACCAAGAATCACGGCACCCGGCATCGGAACCAAGATGAATCCGTCACTGTATTCATTATCCTCGCCGAGTTTCTGGACGTGCAGTGCAACTCGTAGACTTACTTCTGTGAGGGGGTTTTCAAAACCCTGGTTGATTGCTGCAAGAACATCAGCAAACGTCTTGCCACTTTCAATATCATACAATAGTCCCAGAGACTCACCGGGGTCCACTCCCCAAGTTGCTGGTGGAGGTTCAGCTGCGGCCGAAAAGTCATAGGCATAGGTTACATCAAACGGAGGATTCAACCCCCCCCCCTCAGGAAATGAGCCCGTTGTGGGTGAATAAAAAGCTACCCCCTCTGAAGGGTTATCTTGAATGGCTGCCAAGCCTCCCAGTACCCCTTCTGCTCCTCCTACATCCACAAAATATTCAAGATACACTTCTGTAACAACACCGTCTAAAGGAAAAGGAACATCATAAATCGAAGATAATGGACCATCGTTGTAGAAAGTAAAAAGCACCTGATCACCTCCAGGGTCGGTGATGTCAACGGAAAGCTGCGCCGCCATCGTGCCACTTTCGCCCGAATTGTCTGAGATAGCCTCAAAACCAAACAACTCTGCTTGAGCCTCTGCTGATAGAATAACCACGAAGACAAGAACAAGACTCAGAAAATTCATACGACGCTTTGTACTGCGTTCCACTGACATTCTTACTCTCCTCACAAACTTGCTAACATGTTCGTTGTACTCTTTGTATATACCTCCATGCCCTTGATAGCATTTCAGGCTAACACACCCCCCCCGATAATAGAAGACTATTTTAAAGTTATATTATCGCGCTCGGTTCCGATAATGTCAAGTTATTTTTTTCAAAAAAAACTAATTTATCCTGAATCCGAGCAGCTTATCCAAAATCTCTTATACTAAAGTCTTTAATATCAGGTGCTTACGAATTAAATGTGACTTTGTTCCAAAAACTTTAAATTTTTTGTTAAAAACTCAATAATTGCGACCAGTATTGTTAAAATAGCTAAAGTTTACGAACCCCTGACAGGTTACCTATGCGAGTGTTTTGACCTTTGACAAGGCCGCTTGGGTTATCAGACTTAGTCAGCGATACGCAGCACAAACGGCAATGCGTCGCTCGATTTCCTCAATAAGCCGGCGGTAGGCTTCCCCTCCCACACCACCGTAGCGTGACTGCAGCTCAGCATCGGGAATTCCTTCGGGCAGGTCGGCCGCTAGTGGGAAAAACTCCTCGACCCGAAAACCACGAGCGATACGATCTTGCATGGCGCGAGCAGCCGCCTCGTTGCGAGTTGCCCGGGCTGCGAATGTGCTGCCAGCTCGGCCCGCGAGCAGATCGGCGAACGAGAAACCACTTCCACCTATGTCGGCATCGAGATCTTCCATGAGTAGGCCGGCGGCGTCACTCAAGACCTCATCGGAAAGAAGGGTGATCGCTGCGCTCACGCAAAAATGCTTGGCCCAGTCGGATCGCTCCCGAAGAACGACACGGCGCAAAATTCCTCGAGCAGCGCCATTGTCGCACTCGGTAAGAACTGGCCCCAGGAATTCCTCGATGCGAGGATGACCAAGAAGCACTCCGAGGGCGAAGATACCCGCCCGGTTCTCGGTAACCGGATCCCGCTCGGCTGAGCGATCACGGGCAAGTGAAAATACGGTCTCGAAACACATGCCAAAGCTCGGTCGCGTATGAGGTAATTGGCTGACAACAGCGAGAAGATGGTCCACTTGAGCCCGCGTGGATGCAAGCACATCTTCGCTCGCGTTGGCCGGACCGAAAAGATCCTCTCGAAACCCGGGGGGCAGGTGCAGGCGACCATAGGTGACTTCGATCGAATCTGGCTCGATAATTACTCTTCTGGTGGCTTCCAGAAACGGCTTCAAACGTCGGTCATGGCTAAGCAGCGATGTAACGACAGGAGAAAGGACATTGAGAAGACAGCGCGGGGTTTCCACGGAACCTACTCGGCATCGGTCCACATTCAAGCTCAGGATTCCCTCTTCGATTTGTGAGTAGCCAGCAATCACTATGTTTAGGTAGCGAGTTTTTCCTCCGTCGAGCGTCACTCCAACGGACATGGAGAGCGAAGCCGAGTCGCGCGCCAGGCTGACCTTCGCTTTTTGGTTTGGCGATCCGAGCGAGAGACCCCAGGAAAGCAAGGCGTTGATGTCGTGCTCAGTCAACCGCAAGGTGTGGGTGTGGCCTTCATTCAAAGATCTTGGACTCTTGCTGCGGATGAGATGCACGAGCCGTCGCTTCTCGGCAGAAGTCACGCGAGTGGCTTCGAAAGACATTGGCGTCTTTTCCACTGATAACCACAGAATGATGTCCGTGCAAAGAGCAGCCAGGAAAACCAGCAAAGCAATCTTCGGCAGGAACCAGAGACGAGCCCGCCAGCCGCGAAGCCATGTCGTGCCCATCCACGTTCCGAAGAGGCAGCCAAGCAGAGGAAATGCCAGACCGACTACTACAGCTAAATGCCACGACCAGCCAATCTCGATGGTGCGCACCAGGACCGCAAGTGTACTTCCTGCCGCCAGAGCAGGAAGACTAATCGGAAACCGGCGAAACCACCTCGAACCATAGGGAACAACCATTGTGGCGATAAAGCCAAAAGGAACGAAATACGCGAACTCATAGAGATTTCTGAGGACAAGCCCGCCAATCCACGCGAGAAGCTGGCGTGAGTCTTGTAGCTCCCACACGAGGACGCTCGAAACGTCGCTGACTTCACCCTGATGCAGGGCTCGATATACGAGGAATAGGGAGTATGCGGCCAGTACTATCCAACCGATGGATTTACGGGAACCACTCGTCCCTCTTTCCGGCATCACGGCGATGTCGGAGTTGCTGTGGCTGGATCTATCGCTGCATTCGTTGGGGCAGACATCCGAAGTTTGTCCCTTGGGCGCGTTCAAACTCGCTCGCGCAGAACGCACAGTGCCGTCAATTGATGGGCTGATTGACCAACGTTGGTTAGAGTGCAATATCTTTTCTCCGTGAACTAAGCCCCTTTGCGCAAATTAACGTTATGTTTTCTTTATTCCACACCTTTATTAAACATGCTCCTACTACAAATGCAGTACTAATGTGGCTTGTTCGGCCCGATTTTGCTCGAAGTCATGCTCATAGTTTGCTTCTCACTTCTCTGGATAATTATCGTGATTTCTGACCGTTCGTCAGGTGTGAATACGTCAAGCTTATCATCAATCTCCAATGCGTTCCTCAGGTGCTGTTCTGCTTGAACAAGATCATTGAGTTTTGCACAAATGCGGCCAAGCTGTAGAAGTGCCTTTGCTCGTTCTGGAGTATCAGGGGGTAATAATTCTTCAAGTCTTTCAAAGTCGTTCCTCGCGTCGGCAAGCCGGTCAGCCAGATTTAACAGAATCGTACCCCTCGTATCAAGAAGATGCGACTCATTGGGCGCAAGGCTTAAACCTCTATTCGCCAACTCCAGTGCCTCGGCATAGCGATGATAATGCTCTTGAAGAATCCATGCAAGGTCGTTGAGAATTTGTATGTCATTTGGGTACTGCTCGAGCAACTCCTGGTAGATCTTCTCTGCACGTTCGGCATTTCCTGTCTGATAGAGGGTGGAAGCCAAACCCAGGCGTGCATCGAGCAATGTCGGCGATAGGGTAACAGCATGCTCAAAAAGCTTTAATCCCTCTTTTTTGAGTTTCATCGAATCCGATGCGGCTAAGATCGATGCGGCCCTCACAAGTGTCGTTGGATTCTGCTGTTCGGCCGAAAGATATGCAGAACTAATTTCCGCAAGCTCCTCAAATCGGTTCTGCGCTACCAGCCATACAAATCGGGCATGGATAACTGCTTGATTATTCGGGTCCAGCCGTTCTGCCTGCTCAATCCTTTGTTCTGCCTGGTCCATGTCACCGGCGAGACGATACAGGTCGGCAAGTGTCACAATTGCGGCAACACTGCTGCTTCCTTCCTTGGTTTGGCAATAGGCCTCCAATTCTGGAATTGCCATATGAGGCAATTCCAGAGATGCCAAAACATGTGCTCGCGAAAGCAGCAGCTGTCCATTTGTAGGGTTGCTGCCGAGCGCAGATTCGATCAGCGTCCGGGCCTCCTTAAGAAGGCTGTTGTCCTTGCTCTTCAGCGCCTTTGCCACAATGATGTCCCGAGGTTCAGTATTGTTCGGATCTTTTGCAAGCATCACATGAGCCAATTCGGTCGCCTCCTCAAGAAGACTACGATCCTTGCTGCTTAGCCAAGCATCCACGAGTATACCCAGGGCTTCAGCGTTGTTTGGATCTTCCTCAAGCACCATATGAGCCAACTCAGTCGCCATCTGAGTATTCCCGATCGCAGCCTCTGCCCTGCCTCGAGCCGACAGCAATGCCTGGTTGTTTGGGTTGGAGCCGGTAGCCCGAATCGCATAATCACGGGCGGTCTCGTACTCTCCCTCCTGCATCACAATACCAATCAGCACAAGATGCGCATCAACCGCTGTCGGTTCCAGTTTGATAACATTTTCCAACTTCTCTCTGGCAGTCTTAAGTGACTGTGGTGTCGACTCCTCTAATATTTGCAAAGCTCGGAGCTTCATCAGTTCGGGATCCTGCGGCAGTCGTTTTTCAAGTGTCGCAAGGATTTCAAGTGCCCTCTGTCGGTCTTGCGCAGGCCCGCGCAGAAACAATGTCTTCATCAGCCTTCGTTTCAATTTCAGATCTGCAGGATAAGCAGCCAAACCCTCTTCAAGCGTGACTACGGCTCTATCAAGTTTCTCATTGCGAGCATAGAAGTTGCTTAACAGTTCATAACCTGTCGCGCCTTCTTTGGCGAATGTTGTCAACTGCTTATAGTCCTTCTCGGCACGTTCAAATTCACCTTCATTAGCCAGGTATGCCGCCCGCATCATATAGGCACCGAAGGCATTACTATTCGCCACATAATCATTAAGGATTCGCTGGGCCTCTTCGGCTTGACCTTCTGCTCTTAGGATTGCCACTCTTGCCGCTGTTAGCGCCATGGAGCCCGACGTTATCGCTTCGGCTTCTTTCAGGTACGCAAAAGCCTGGTCGGCATCCCTGGTTTGCCAGTAGACCAGTCGCGCCAGAAGTATTCGTGAGTTAGCGTCTCGGTCGTCATTGGATACCCTGAGTTTCAACTCGTCGATGGCTCGGGAAAAGTCCCCCGCTCTCAGTGCCATTCGGATATACCACGCACTGGTAACCCGAGGGTTTGTTTCAATCTGCTGTAGAACCTTCTCGGCATCCGAAAAGCGGCCTTGTTTTTCAAGGAGGGTAATTAATGTGTCTGCGATATCAGTTGCCGAAGGATTTCTGAAGAGCGCTTGCTGGCATATATCTTCGACACGTCTGACGTCCTTCAGCCTCTCATACATTTTCACCAGGAGTAATACCGGTGACGACCACTCAGGGTCTGAATCAATGCAGTATTGAAGCGCATCAATAATATCCGGCTGCTTTGAACGCCAGTCATCGGACGACAGCCATAATGATGCTTGATGCAGACGCCACAAAAGCCCGCTTTCCCGTTCGGCCTCGCGCAATTCCCTGACCAATTTTTCGGCCATTGTCTGGTCCTCTTGGACTTCGCGGATGCCCAGAAGGAGCGAGCGAGCGCGGACTTCCTGTTCATCTTGCGCTGCAATCTCGCTCAGAAGTCTTATCCCGGTGGCCCGATCCGCATACAAAAGTTCCAGTAAGGCAAGCCTTATCGATAAAGACCGCTTTTCCCACTGGCTGGTTGTAGCATTCAGTCCTTGCTTGAGGCAACTGCGTGCCGAGTCATAGTCTGCGTTTGCCACATGAAGTCCCGACAGAGAAAGCCAGGGCTCGGCAACCTCGGAATGACGCTCACAGGCAATCTGGCAAACGCTGATCGCTTCGGTCATACGTTTGGTCCTGTAATAGTGCCTGACAAGCTGCATCTCAGCTCTTAGTGGTTCCTTACACTCTTCAATGGCCAGCTTCAGCTCCCTCTCAGCCTTGTCAGCCTGTTCAAGGTAAACAGCGATGATCGCCTGCAATATGCGAATATCAACTCGATCGGGATGCTTCTTGCGCAACTCTGCCAATTCGGTTGACAGCGTTTCGAGCTTTGGCGTGTTTATTCTGTAGCGCTGCTCGGTCGCCAGATAAATGCTCGCCTCAATGCGAAGCAGTCTGATGACAATGTCCGTTGGATCCAGAGGCTCCGCAAGTCGCGCGGTTTCAAATGCCCTGTTCCAGTCTCGCAGCTTGAGGTACTCCTTTGCCAGTTGCAGTGTCATTTCCGGATCTCGTGGATGAAAACGAAGATATTTTATCAGGGCGCTGACTGCCCGTCTGGTCTGATCAGTTCGACTGTAGGCCTCCGCCAATAGCTGCCACAGTTCGGGACGCGAGGCGTCATTCACAACGACCGGTTGAAGAACATCAATGACAACATATGGTTTTTCCTCGGCTTTCGCCACCAAGGCCTGCAAGTAGGCAAGCCCCAGCTTGGGCACTGTTGCCCCTTCTTGGGTATACATGGTGTCAAGATACTCATCAAGACAGCGCCGTGCCTCCACAACCTTGCCTCCAGCAATATAAAGCCCAATAGCAGACGGGAGAACTTGAACCCTATGTCTTTTTTCTTTCAGCACTGTCAGCGCTTCATCGGCCAGAGAGGTACCTTTAGTTGTGGCTTCCCTTTTTATCGCCAGCTCCGAAGCGAAGAGAAATCTCGCTACGGTCCAGTCATCTATATCGAAAAAGTGTTCCTCTATTATTTCCTGCGGGAGACTCTCAGCAGCCTGCAGTTCGGCGGCGGCCCGCTCAAGCTCACCATGTGCCATCCATTCTGCACCTAAGAAATAGCGAATTCGGGGGTTTTCTGTGCCAAGCTCGTCTGCTGCCTCGAGATCTTTGCGAGCGGCTGCCAGCATATCTTCCTCGCTCATGCCGGAAATGTCAGGTGTTGCGCGGTAAAACCGTGCACGATGCGCCAGTGCCTCAACAGATTCCGGGGCATAGTCTACAGCCTTGTTGAAGTATTCCAGAGCCTCCGTTTTGTCTTCGGTGGAATTATCTTCGAGGATGTTCTGGCTCATCAGTGCACAAGCTTGCACATACTCGACATGCTCGTTAGGAAGTGCCTCGAGTTCCTTTATGAATTTATCGAGTGTCTGTCGAGCCTCATCCGTTTTGCGCAGGCGGATTAATGCATCAGCCAGCCACAGCGGGGCTTTTCGGTCATTCGGGGTATGCTCAAGCCGTGTTCTGGCAATGTAGGCAAGCTCTTCGAAATTGCCTATACCGATATAGAGCATAGCAAGCTTGTCATAGGCGACCTCGTCGAGAGGGGCCAGTTGCATGACACGACGATATGCCGCGATTGCTCCAGTAACAGCAGCAGCGTCGAGCGGCCGGATGGACAGCCGTGCTTCGGCATACTTCTTGAGGATTTCGACATCATCGGGATTTCTGCCGAGGTATTCCCTGAAGTTTTTATACGCAGCCGGCCAGTCCTTGTTTTCAAAAGCAGCTTCCCCTGCTTTTAGAGACATTTCCGAGAGAATGTTTCTTCGGATGTGACGAGCAGCAAATAAGGAGGTTCCAAGTGCTACCGTGACAATTATCAGAATGATAAGCACCTTTACGTTAATCTTCGCACATTTGTTCCAATCAAGCATGACACACCTCCTTTGGAATATCACTGACTTACCGTTTATTGACGTGTTACCGGTATTTAAATCTGAGTTGAAGATGATTTGAACAGGCTCTCAAAAACAATACTTTATACAGAAAAGCCACGAAATACTCTTCATCTGGCAAGTATGCTTTGCAAAGCATATTCGAGCCAGTTATGTGCGAAGATTTCCCCCATAGTAGCTCCTGAATTTAACCAAGGAACTCCATTTCGAATATAGAAACAAAAAACCCACTTTAAGCAGAGTGAATACTTTCTCCACCCCGCCTCTATTAACGCATCAAAGCAAAACTAGTTAGTCGCTCATCGCTCGACTGCACAGACCTTATACTTCCCTCTGCGAAGTTCTTTTGAAAGGCTTCGCGCCTGTCGTATCAGTGCCTACAGATTGCCGATTGCCTACTATGAGGCTCTCATGCATACTTACGCAATTTCCAGCCAACTACACCCAGGCCGAGCACACCAAGCAGGACCGCTGTCGGAACAGGAACACGAACTATAAAATCTTGGTACTGGCTGGTACCACCCTCCTGTGGGTGAGTAAGACCCAAGTAATTGCTATAGGGGCCACCACCCGAAAGTGAATCCAACATGTTGTTAGCCGCAGTAATGACAGAGGCATTAGAGGCGGCGTCTAAGTAGAAAGTGCCTGCGTCTGGGCTTACACTCCACCCTGCTGCAGGAGGAACCGGAGTTGGATTAGCCGGAAGAGCCTCGTCGAGAATTTCCCATAAAGAAACCTGCACAGCAGCGGCCTGCACGTTAGTCATACCCGACACCCAATACGTGTCCAGCAGTTCGGCGACATAACCGGCCTTTGCTGTTCCCATTGGCCCGGCATCCGGATCAGGGACCTGAGGCACCGTCTTAATGTCATAGGTATTCCAGTCGTAGGAAACACCATCAAAAATATCAACGCAAAACGCTTCGATTGGATAAGCTGTCGCGGTCCCATCACCAAGATATAGGTCCGGTGTGTACGTGGAGTTTCTCACTTCAATATTGAAGACACCGACCGTGGTAATTTTGTTTGTGTAACCGGCGTGTGTTGACCATATACCTACCTGTATACCCGGGCTGACGTTTACAAAGTCTACCTCGATCGTTCCAACAAAATCTGCCATCACCGGCGATGCTACAAACGCACATAACACTGCAATAAAAACTACTCTTCTCATAATTTATCACCTTCCTTAAGATGTCATAATAAATAATAAATCCTTAATTCGGTTAAGTAAGTCCCTCAATCCACTGATTGCTCCCACGCACAAAACAAATCCAGAGGGATCGCACCTTTTAATCACAATGCCGGTAGAGAAAGGCTTTATACTACAGCAAGGTGCGAACACGCGGGAAACAATCAACCTTGCAGAACCAGAGGAGGTCCTCTAGATGCGAGTACACATGGCGTGAATTGTGATTTTCGCCAAAGGGACACAACGGTCCCCAGGCGGTATTGTGGAAGAGAATCCTCCACCGTGCAGACCGGCTGAATAAAACAGTAAACCGGTACTTGGCAGAGAGATTCGGGTGTTACAGCAAAACTGTGACCAATCTGGAAAGGACCACCGTTGTGGTACCATTCCGGGATAAAGCCAAAGGATAGTCTTTTCACCCAGTGAGCAGAACTGCACAAACCCAGGCCTATCAGGGCAGACAGACATAAATTGAAACTGCCCATCCCATCCGTCAAGATTTGTGGATGCTGCATCTCAGAGGTTTGGCTGACATCCGCATTTGCCTTGGGTAAAAACTCGACAGACCACATATCCAGATCAGCGACTCTGGAGCAATTAGATGGCCTGGATAAATTCGTGTACTGGAGATCTGCCCGGCCGCAAACGTGCAGTGACTGCCGGGGTTCAGAATCCAGCCTGGACACTGGTATCATGTCGGCATAAACGACCGGCATAATGACCAACACACCAATAACTGCTATGAGAAACTTCCTCGCGTTGATCATCGCCCCATTACTCCATAGACTTTCTTTTATATATTTTTACCGGATTTTCCTCTCGATGTCAAGAATATTTTTCAAAAAATATCATTTTTTTCACTGCCGATTTCAAAATGGGCGACTTCGCCCGTAACTTCTCTGTTAGTATGTAGTTATAATCTGCCAACCAACGAGGAAACTCAGCTTCTACCAGGGTATTCCCCTGCTTATTTTAGGGCATTTCCGATTTGGAAATAGGCTTTGCAGCCTTCCTACGACAAATTCGAGCCGTTTTCCCCAAAAAGCCAATTGTCCCGAGTCCCACCCAGGCTAACTATTCGGGTCTATGCATATTGCTTTCCTCTCTTCATCCGTTTCGCACCGGTTCGGGTGGCTAATTTGGTTTGCGCTCCTGTTTGCTCCTGTTGTGGATTGGGCTCAGGCACTTTCAGTTTATCCATCAGCCATAGCTCGCCGAACATAAGTAAAACAGCAACCGGCATCATGGCCAGACCGGCAAAATCATGAAAGAATTTCTCTGCCACTTCGGAGCTTACAAGCAGAAATAATACCGCCGTCACGCAGAGTCTCAAAATATTGCACATCACTGCGACAGGAATACTTGATAAAAGCAGGACTGTTTTTTGTCGCCGTGAGCGCTTCACCATGTACGCCATGAATGCTGCGACAATAACGAACGCTGTCAGCATTCGCAGGCCACTGCAGGCTTCTGCTACCGCCATAGGGATCTTTTCATTCAGCATCACGATATTTCCCTCCTGGCTGACCCTGACACCAAACGCCTCCAAAAGAAATACCGACCCCGTTGTTGCCATTTTCTGCAATGGTCCGCTGATTAAGTTGTGAACGCGCCCGGGCAAAGGGAACATAAGAAAAAGGAACAATAGTATCCATGAGACACTGCGAAACATCTGCCAACCGGCAACCATAAGAACCAGGCCCGCCAAGGTCAGTACCATTGAGTATCGCACTCCCGATTCATACATGAACAGCAATCCGTAAAACCGCGCTGCCTGTGCCAGTATGAGCAGTGCTATACCCCACCAGCACGGCCTCAGCATGCATCTTCTTAGCGTTTTTCTCTCACGCCAAACAAGGAAAAGTGCAATCAGCGGAACAAGCTGGCCCGCAGAGTAATCATCGTTTCTTTGCCATTCCTTGAAAATGTTCGCACTTATCGACCAATACGACAAAACAGTCACGGCCAGCATCGCCAACAAGACTAAAACAATTCCCAAGAGATTTTCCGGCATTTGATGTCTGTCGGAAATCTGCAAGGCACGTCCGCGGCGAATAAGCTTGTTAACCACTCCCAGTCCCCCTAAACATATTGTTAGCATCAAAACGATCTTTGTCCGAGCGCTGATCCTCTTCGGCATCCTCGAACAGTCGGGATATCGATGAAGTTGATTCGGCAGCAAAGTCACAAACTAATCTCGCTGCTGAATCGGCAGTCAGATTCACTGTAGTGGAAGCAATTATCTGTATTTGAGCTACATAACGAACCGTGCCGGAGCCGCGCCATGCCTTTGATCGTAAGAGTGAAACGTCACGGCAATACTGCCCGTCAACAATATAATAATTCAGAAGTACGGTTTTCTTTGTATTTAAAGCTCCACGGGAAAACTGTAAGACCATGCATGGCAGTTCCCTTCCATCACTCAAAGGCAGTTCCATGGAACGCTTGTCAATGAGCGTCCAGCCGGCCCCAGGATAGCAGACCTCCGGGCGGTGCGGCATCAGGTCACGCGCTTTGACACCGTACGCGACATATAACTGGATATTTTCCGAAGAATTGTGTCGTGAATATCTACGGTTGATGTGGGCTTCAGTATCTGTGGCACGAACTATGGCTTCGTCCAGCGGCACTTTCTGGCCCGTCCAAGCGCCAATCTGCAAGGGTAATCGTTCCAATGCAGCAGCAGGCAACGAAGTGGTATTCACTGGAGCCGCCAATCGAGCGGCCAGAACGCGATACGCTGCGCTAGAAACGAGCATCAGGAAACCTGCTACAACCGCAGCTACAATGACCTGTTGCCGATTTGGGTCATCATTTTTCGTCATTCATTCAGCCTTTAATAATCATGAAAAGTGCAACGATTAGCCACTTGATGTTGAAAAAGGGCATAGTGGTTACAACTGCTTCAGTAAAACCTGGACGATTCTCTCGGCGGCACGTCCATCCCACAAAGGTGGAACCTTCGGCTCTCGCCAGCTCCGGCAGACGGCATTTCTGTAAGCAGTT
>JABAOH010100069.1_pt2 | contig 16560 bp, 15 predicted proteins | sample 7062181 | NCBI WGS metagenome assembly JABAOH01 (sample SAMN14538630, study PRJNA623070) | marine sediment metagenome | biome: marine biome [ENVO:00000428]; feature: marine pelagic biome [ENVO:01000023]; material: deep marine sediment [ENVO:00002113]; isolation source: pool of 5 deep marine...
TCAGCGGCAAAGATACTGCGGGGCCAGCCGATCGAGTGGAGTCATCCCCCGACCACCGAGCCGTCGCTCGTCCCAGCTCACGAGGGCGCCCGCGAGGCGCTATCTCGGTTAGCGCAGGAAGATCAATGAGTCATATATTGAGGTTGCCACATCAACCTAGGCGAGCCTAATGAGTGACCTGAGGACCAGTTTGCATAGGTTGTACGCGGAATTAAAGCGCAGACGGTATCTGCGCGTCGTCATCCTTTATGTGATCGTCGGATTTGCCGTGTTGGAGGGCGCGAGCAACCTCGCTTCCGCGCTGAGGTTCCCCGACTGGGTCGTCACCCTCGTCGCAGTCCTCTTTCTGCTTGGCCTTCCAGTCGCCGTCTTTTTCGCCTGGGTCTTCGACATTATGCCAGCCACGACCGAAGGTACGGTTCAATCGACGGCGGCGACCACGACGCCGATCGCCGAGCCATCGAGAAGCAGAAAGTCGATCGCGGTCCTCCCGTTCGAGGACATGAGTCCCGAGCAGGATCAGCAGTACCTGGGTGACGGCATCGCGGAAGAGATCATCAACGCCCTGACGAGGATAGAAGATCTACGTGTCGTCGCTCGGACATCATCGTTTGCACTTAGAGGTCGCGATCAGCAAGCACGCGAGATCGGAGCGAATCTGAACGTCGGCACTCTGCTGGAAGGCAGCGTGCGCAAGGCGGGCAATCAGGTCAGGATCACCGCACAGCTCATCGACGTTGCCAACGGCTACCATCTCTGGTCCGAGCGCTACGACCGCGAGCTCGAGGATGTGTTCGCGATCCAAGATGATATCGCTCGTGCCATTGTCGACACGCTGAAGGTGAAGCTTGTCGGCGACGAGGAGGCTCCGATCGTCAGACCCGGCACCTCCGATCTAGATGCCTATACACTTTACTTGAAGGGGCGCTATCACTGGAACAAGAGAACCGGCGAGGAGCTCGAGAAGGGGATCGCGCTATTCGAACGAGCGATCGCGATCGACGATCGATACGCTCTTGCCTGGGCCGGACTGGCCGACTCCTTCAGCATTCTCGGTTGGTACCGGTATCTCCCGGCTCAAGAAGCCTTCGAGAAGACAGAGTCTGCCGCCGTTAAGGCCGTGGCCATCGATGACTCGCTTGGCGAAGCCTACACGTCTTTGGCGTACGCGAAGTTCCTGTATGGGTGGGACTGGGCCGGCGCGGAAAGTGATTTCCAGCGCGCGATCGAACGCAACCCGAATTACCCGCTGGCGCGGCACTGGTACGCCGAATTCCTGATGGCGATGGGACGGTTCGACGAAGCGATCGAGCAGGTGAATATCGCCCACACCCTGGACCCGCTGTCTCTGACTATCGGATTCGGCGTGGGCTGGGTCCTTTACTTCCTGGGCCGCTACGACGAAGCGATCGAGCAATATGAGAAGACGATAGCCCGCGACCCCAACCTCGTGCTGGCACCCTGGTTCCTCGGGCCCGCCTATGTCGAGGTCGGCGAGTACGACCGCGCGATCGCGGTGTACGATGACTGGATCTCTCGAGAACCCGATGCCGCCGGTCTCGCCGCACTGCGCGCCCACGCCTGCGCGCGATCGGGCCGGCGTGAGGACGCGCTCAANNNGCGTTAGTCTATATCGGTCTTGCCGATAACGACCGCGCGTTCGGGTGGCTGAACAGGGCGTTAGAACGACGCGTCTGGGCCTTGGTGTACCTCAAGGTCGATCCGGTGTTCTCCCCGCTTCGTTCCGATCCTCGATACCGCGAGCTCTTGACCAAGGTAGGGCTCGACCGCACGCCCATCCGACTCGCTAGCTCCTGATCCCAGCCCACGGGTATCGACTGTTCGTCGACCACGCAGTCGGGCCGTGTGCAGCTGCCTCGTCATCGGCCGATTCGCGAGCATCCCGCAAGGACGTCGGCCTAATGCCAAGGTCATCCTCAACTGGCGGCCCGCGCGGTGTTCGTTGCCGGCTCTTATCGTAAGATTCATATTTGCCGATGCCGGGAGGTGGCTAAGACGGAGGCGAACATCCGTGGTGGATCGTGTCTACTGCGCCGTCTGCGGTAAGCGGCTGAAGCGCAACGTGCTCGAACCGCTCTTGTGGGACGCGCACGCCACGATCAAGTACCTGGGTCAGACGTACTTCCTGTGTTGCCCGCATTGCCAGGAAGCCTTCGAGAGCGATCCTTCAAAATACGCGCACCAGGAAGGTCGGAGCGGCGAGCTTGATGCGCCCTGATTAACCCTGTAGAGACTGAGGGCCGCGTCACATCCGGCGGGCCGTCCAGTTCTCGGCGGCCCACTCCGTAAGCAGCGTTGCCGGTGGGTCGGGCACCGATGCAGACAGCGGCGCGCGAGCGTCGACGTTAGCCCGTACGATGACCCAGCCGAGGTGACGGACCCTGCGCGTAGGCGGGAACGCCGAACGGACAGCGCGCCAGCCGGTTTTTCAGCCGGGCGCGCCTCCATTCGACGCGCAGGTCATCCAAACGTTCGCCGACCATCTCGATCCGGCCCTGGCTCATCGCACCTAGGCCCATATCGCGCGCCATGCGGAGCTGGGTGATCGAGTCGACGTCGTGGCTCATGACGCGCGCCGCCGTCGCGTCGGCCGCCACGAGATCGGTGCTGGCGAGCACCAGCCACGAGCCGAGCCGGCTTCGCACGTCAACGGTCTGGCCCTCGCCCGCGCCGGTGGTCGGCCCGTCGCCCTCGACACCGTAGGAGAAGTCGATGACGGCGAGGTCGGGCTTCACGGCCGCGACGATGTCGAGATAGATCTGGGCGATCGAGCGGGTACTGCTGTGATCGAGCACGCGGCCCCGGTCCCAATACCCCGGTTCCCGCCACTCGCCGTAGCGCCGCAAAGGGGTGACCCCGACGAAGTTCTTCAGCGATAGAGTGAGCTGTGCCCAGGCGTGCGTCTTGGCGACCGGTATCGAGATCACCCGGTCGGCTCGCGTCACCAGGCTGGACACGGCGATCGTGCCCAGCGGGCTGCGCGATGGGACCTCATCCCATTCGGGAGAGTCTGCCTCCAGAGAAGCGACCCTGACATCGCCCGAGTACCGTGAACTGAGCCGTTCAGCCTCCTGGGCCAGGTTCGTCGAGCCGTCCAGGGTCATGAACACCCAGATGTTCCCCTGCGCCTCGCGGCGAGTGTAGCTCTTGACCCTGATCCGGACCGCGTCGGCGGCCTGATCCGGCAACAGCGAGGGGACCTCGCTGCAGCCGCCGTCGGGCCGGAACTTCCACCCATAGTAGCAACAGGCGACTTCATGGCCATCGAACTCGCCCTGGTGAAGGGGCATGCCGCGGTGAGGGCAAAGGTCGCGGATCGCGAAGGGCGCGCCCTCGGTGGTCCGACCGAGAAGGACCGGCTCGCCGAGCCGCGTCCGTGGGACCATCCGCCGCCGCTTCAGACGCCGTCCCCGCATCGCCAGGTACCAGAAGTTGCGGAGCGGCTCACTGCCGTTCTGGACTGTCATCGCTCTCCCCGTGCGCGTGGGCCCTCACGTTATCACATTCACCGGAGCCGTGCCACGATGCCGGCACCTACCGTGGCAGCGGTCTTTCCCGGATCAGCCGATGTTGAGCGCGATCCGCCACACCCCCCACGCAACCAGCGACACGCCGAAGAGGCGGCTCAGCCGACGGCCTCGCGGCGCCAACTTCTCGAGACACAGCAAGAGGGTGAGCCCGCCCATCCAGAGAAGGTTCATCACGCCCACCGCGAACGACACCGCCATCAGGGCCCAGCAGCAACCGAGACAGTGGACGCCGTGGCGTGACCCGAGCTCGAAGGCGGCGACCGGTCCATCGCGCCAGCGGGCGAGGAGGAAGCCCAGGGGGCTGCGGCAGTGGCTGAGACAGGCCGACTTGAGCGGGCTGAGCTGGTATGCGCCGGCCGCGATCAGCACGAAAGCGCCGGCCGCAGGGGCCAGCCTCAGCTCGGCCCACCCGGCATGAACCGGGAGCTGAAGCTGGATCAGCGCCGCCGTCAGGCTGAACGCGCCCCAGACCGCGAAGTAGCCGGCGACGAAGAGCGCGGTGTCCAGCCGTCGCCTTTGGGTTGCTTTCTGGCTGGAGCCGAAGCCATCAAAAAGCAGGATCCAGGGGGTGACGGCGGGCAGCATCATGGCGACCATCATGACCAGCCACATGCCGGCGGCGAGCGCCAGAGCGACGAAGCCGAAGGTGGGCGTGGCCAGCGCGGGCTGGCCGTGTGGGTGGGCTTCGGCCTGAACGATCAACCAGAACCAGGAGAGGCCGCAAACCAGCGCGGCTGCTACGAGGAGGATGGTCCGCTCACCGCGATCAAATCGGACGCCGATCAAGCTCTCGGAGGCGCTCATCGGCTCGAGCCTTCGGAGACCGCCCAATCGAAGCTCGACCAGAGTCCGTGGCTGTCCCGGTTGTTCACGACGATCACCCCGTCGTCGTAGCGGGCCGCACCGCGGGCGATGACCATGGTCGACGCGTGGATCTGGTTGTACATGTTCTCGAAGGTCGCCGTCTTCGAGCGATCTCGGCCGCGAATCGCCTCGACGTTCGAATCCAAAAGACCCTCGATCACCACTCGCTTTCTCCGCTCTTCGTCCTCGATGCCAATCGGGAGGTAACGGGTCTCGAGCCGGCGGGAGACGAAGCGATCCAGCACCTGCCAGGGCCCGCCCGCGTCGCCGTTGAGGATCGCTTCCACCGCCCGCCGCTGTTCGGGTGAGGCGCTTCGATCGATGATGATCGCCTCGGTCCAGTTGCCCTCGATCATCCGCTGCGGCGCGTCGTAAGCGACGACGGCGCTCACACCGGCGAGCGGGACTCCATCGCGCTCCCCTTCATCGAAGCGGATCGCCCAGTAGCCCACACAGCGCTCGAAGGTGCAGTTCTGATCAAAATGGACGTGGCCGGGACACACCACTGTGCAACAACAATTCTCGAACAAAAGGCCCCTGGCCCACCAGCCTCCGTTGTTCTTCGCCCGCTCTTTCATATTCAGTCTCACCTTTTTCTCGTCAGGGGCGGTGTGTCCGCCGCTCGCCCCTCTAGCTTACGGCGCAATCGCGCCGCCCAGACGGGTCCGCCCAAGCCCCGTCACGTGGCCCGGCCAATCGGTCAGCGCCCGGGACATGAACTTGAGAGGATAGATGTAGACGAGGACCGTGAAAACCAGCAGACAGCTCAGCACGATCGTCAGCGTGTCATCCAGGCCATATCGCCGGCTCCAGGTATGATGGCCCGACCAGAAAACCATGCGCAGCACGGCGCTCAGGGCAAAAGCGGGGACGCCGCGCGGCGCCCCCGCCAGTTCCCCGTAGCTCGTGGGAATGTCGAGCGAGACCACCAGCAGGGTCAGGGCGAAGGCGAAGGCCGCGTCAGGAAACGTCTCGATGCGTGTCATCGCCGCCCCGTGCAAGCGGAACCCGTCCTCGACCGCAAGCTCGTCCGGCTTCTCGGCTACACTCGTCATCAGCAGGGACCTCCACAGTCGAGTGGTTTTTCCGAGCGTTACGGCTTCAAGGGCGCGCGTCAAGCAGAGCGGTGATGCACCGGCTGCGACGCGGCCGCGACACTGCATCCAAAAGCTTGACAGCCAAACAGGTGGGGACGTAAGGGTTCTCTGCATCGCCACTACCCGTCCACGAGCTGGGAGGTTGATATGACACTGAGAGCCAGCAGGTCTCGGTCGAGGCTATCCGCGGCCGTCGTGCTAACCCTCGCACTTACGGCCAGCCTCGTTGGAGCGGAGTGGCCGCGGGCCGATGCAGTCGGCGCGACGCCGCCCCCGGCGCACCCCGCTCAATCGCAGCTCCACGAGGTGTCGATCAGGTTGGATGTCGCGACCGGTGAGTTCACCTACTCCCTCAACCCCGTGCACGCGAAGCGGGGCGACCGAATTCAGTGGACCAGTGAGCAAGGCGCCTGGTCCGTCAAGTTTCAGCAGGCGACGCCCTTCGACGTGCCCGGCGCCCGGGCCCAGAGGGGCGCTTCCAGACAACTTGTCGTAAGAGCTGACGCGGCGTACCGCAGCTACAAGTACACGGTGGGCCTGGTCGTCGAGGGCGATGTCTACACCGACGACCCGGAGATTATCGTCGGGTCGTAGAGTCGGGGGCCACGAGCGCCTGAAAGCGTGGGTCGTCCCGAAGCGCTTCGAACGTCCAGTCCGTCGCGATGTACTCCTTGCGCTGCGGAACCTCGGCCAGGAAAGCACCCAACAACGCGAGCGCCGCATCCCGGCGACCCGCCAGCAGTTCGACGTTGGCCGCGGAATAGTCGATCCACGGCTTCAGAGGACCGCTGGCGGCGGCGCGGGCCCTCTCGCTGACGGCCACGGCGCTGTCGGCGAGCCCGGCCCGCGCGATCGCCGCAGCCACCCAGACCTGCCCGAGCAGCCGCAGCTGCTCGTGCTGCTGCGGGGCGCTGAGCCTGAGGACGGTGTCGGCCAGCGCCCAGGCCCGATCGACGTCCGGCTCGGCGCCGCCCGGCAGGGCGAGCAGAAAGAGCGAGCAGGCGACGAAGGAGTAGTCGTCGGGGAAACGCTGGCGCCCCTCGTTGCACCAGCGATCTGATTCCTCCATCTGCCTCAGCTCGAGCGACGTCTCGTAGAGCCGAAAGATGATGGTGTTCGCCGCGCGCAGGAACGGGTCGGCCTCCAGCGCCCGTTCCGCGTCGCGTTTCGCCTCCGCATGGCGCGCGCCCACGCGGCGAAGCGTGCTCAGCACGCTCCAGGCGCGCGCGCGTGATGGGTCGGCGGCGACCGCGGCGCGCAGATCCTCTTCGGCCGCGGCACGCAGCCAGGCCGGCTCCGTCAGCTTCGGGCTCTCCGAGATCGCATAGCGCAATATGCCGCGTAGCTCGAGAGCGTGCGCGTTCCCCGGCTCCAGCACCAGCGCGCGCTCGGCGTGCCACAGACCGCGCAGCACATCGTCCTGCACGAGCGTGCCCGGCCCCAGGCTCGACAGCGCTCCCCGATCCCGCGCCACCCAGCCGCGCAAGACGACGGGCTCGACCCAGGCCGGGTCCAGCGCCTCGGCCCCGGCGAGCAACGAGTCGGCCCGTGTCAGTTCGCGCGCGGCGGCCGCGGTGTCACCGTTGGCTTCCAGCCGCTCGGCTTCCGCGCGCAGTTTCTCGGCCCGCTCCACCAGCTCCAGCGCCTGAGCGCTGGCGGTGCCCGCGCGGCGCTCTCGCAGACGGATCTCCAGCCCCAACCGCTTGCGAAGCGCGCGCGCCACCTCCTTGGCCAGATCATCGCGCACATCCAGCCAGTCGGCCACCGCCCCCTCCAGCGCGAAGCTGTCGATGATCGACTGGCTGGCGGGATCGATCAGCGATACGCTGACGGTCAACCGCTCTTTCGACCCCGAGACGCTGCCTTCGACAAGCGTGCCCATTCGTAGCGCACGGACCAGACTGTCCATCGGCACATAGGACTGACGGTAGGGCTTCACGCCTCCTCGAGGAATCACGTCCAGCGGCTTGACCTGCGTCAGCTCGTCGATCAGAGCGCCGGTAAACGCGCTGGCCAGGTGCCCCAGGTCCTGGGCCTCGCTGTCATCCTCGAAGTAGAGAACGGCGATGCGCGTGGGATCGAGTCCGGTGTCCGCCGCCCGGCCCCGGCGCTCCCAACCACCGCCGGTGAACATAACGGTCAGCACCGCACCCACGGCCAGCACGTTCGCGGGTATGCCGATCTTCTCGACACGCGACCACTCCTGGCCCCCCTTCTCGCCGTGGAGGTAGGCCAGCATCAGAACGGTCGGTATCATGCCGACCCAGACCGCCAGGCTGATGTCGCCGATGACCGGCGACAGGCCGTAGCGGCCGACCAGCCAGTCTTGGAACTCCAGCACACCCCAGCCGATGGCCAGATAAACGCCGAGTATTTGGGGAATCCTGCGTCGGATTAGTTCTTGAAGAATGCCGACCCTCACTCAGTTGGGGCACCGGGATCGCTACAAGGCGCCTAAAGATGGTCAGACGCCCGGGAGAGGGCAAACCCCGGGATCGGCAGCCCCACCGCCGGTGAGCCAGCTGGGCCGCGAGGGTCCTCGAGCGCAACAGCTTTGGGCGGCCTGGCAGTCCCCGTATCCGAGGCCCCTTTGCAGCGACCCATCCAGTGTGTTAGTAATATGCCCGCGACCGGCCGCCCCATCTCCGCCTGGCCGGTCACAGCCGAGCCCCCATTTCAACGTGTCTCGAACCGGTGGACCGCCCGTGCGACGGCTAAGAATCGGAATACTCGACCTTGTGGCCAAAGCGCCGACCCGATCCCTCTGGGCCCGGGTCTCGCACGCCAACTTCGCCAGCATCATGCCTCAGGCGGTCGCGGTCTGGTGTGAGGAGGCCGGCCACCAGGTGCACCTGGTTTGCTACACGGGTCTCGAGGACCTGGCCAAAGAACTGCCGCTCGACGACCTGGACATCATCTTCATCGGCGCCTTCACCCAGGCCGCTCAGCTCGCCTACGCGTTGAGCAACTTGTTCCGCCAGCGCGGGGTGGTGACGGTTCTGGGTGGCCCGCACGCCCGCTGCTTTCCCGACGACGCCCAACAGTACTTCGACTACGTTCTCGGGTTCACCGATCGGGAGATCATCGGTCAGGTGCTCCGCGATTGCGCGCCGCAGCGCCCGCTCGGCGTTCAACTGAGCGCGGCGCGGCAGCCGTCCCGGCTGCCCAACGTGAGGGAGCGCTGGAAGTTCATCGAGCCGACGCTGGCCAAAGCCGCCACCTATCTCAAGATCGTGCCGATGATCAGCAGTCTCGGGTGCCCCTACACCTGCTCCTTCTGCATCGACTCCACCATCGACTACCAGCCGACGGACCCCGACGAGATCCGCGACGACCTGCGATTCGTCTTCGAGAAAAACCCCAGGGCGTGGATCTCCTGGCACGACCCGAACTTCGGCGTTCGATTCGATGAGATTCTCACGGCCATCGAGGAGGCCACCGCGGGCCACAAGCCCTCCTTCGTCGCCGAGAGCAGCCTCTCGCTCCTGTCCGAGCCGAAGCTCAAGCGGTTACGCGACGTCGGCTTCAAGGCGATGCTCCCCGGGATCGAGTCCTGGTACGACTTCGGCAACAAATCGAAGACCGGCCACAAACAGGGGCTCGAGAAGGTCCAACGCGTCTCGGATCATGTGAGGCTGGTTCTGCAGCACATCCCCTACGTGCAGGGGAATTTCGTTCTCGGTCTCGATGTCGACTCCGGCGCGGAGCCTTTCGAGCTGACCAAGCTTTTCCTCGACCGAGCGCCGGGCACGTTCCCGGGCTACTCGTTGCTCACGGCCTTCGGCCAGAGCGCGCCCCTCAACCTCGAATTACAGCGGGCCGGCCGAGTGCTCCCCTTCCCCTTCCATTTTCTCAACAACAACCACGCGATGAACGTCCGCCCCAAGAACTACGACTGGCCCGAGTTCTACGACCACGTCATCGACCTGACCAAGTATTCCTTCTCACGCAAGGCGATCTGGCGGCGGGCTCGCGGCACCCGACTCGGCTTCCCGACGTGGGTGAACTTCGTCCGCGCGGTCTCCTCGGAGGGCTTCGGCCGCATCGAGTACTTCACCCATCTACGGCGCTTGCTGGACAGCGACCGCCAACTCCGGCGCTTTTTCGATGGCGACTCGGCGGAGATCCCGTCGTTCTTCGTGGAGCGGGTCCGGCGCGAACTCGGACCTTTCTGGGAGTTCTTACCGGCTGGCGCGTTGCAGCACGATCCCAACGCCTATCTCAAGAAGACGGAACAAGCCAGCATCTCGGCCGCCGCGCGTTAGTCCGGTAGACGGTGGGCGGTGGACGGTTGCCGCCACGCCCGACCGTCTACAGCAGTGTACCGTCTACCGTCTACCATTTACCGCTTACGGAAACGGGCGCCCCGCGTCGATCAGCGCGAGCATCAGGTAAATCCACATCGCGGTGATCGCCAGGCTCACGGCCAGGCTGCCCACCATGGCCACGAGGCGCGCGCTCTTTGCCGTCATCTTCGCCCCCGAGGTTCAGGTCGTGTCACCCGCCTCAGTACCCCCCACACCCCCCCGGGGCTAATCGCATTGTTACCGGCCGGCTGAGCCACCCTTCAGCCCAGCCGGCCCATCCAGACCCGCTCTAGAGGTTCAGCTGCAAGCGGCCGTAGTAGAAGCCGCCGTTGGTCCCGAACTGGGTCACCCGCCGGCTGTAGACGAAGCGGCCGCTGCTCCGATTCCCCTTATCCTCGTCGTGCTCGTCCGGGAACGTGTTGAAGATGTTGGTGCCGCCGGCGACGATCTTGACGCCGGGCAGGATGTCGTAGCCCAGCTCCAGGTCGAACAGCGTCTTGGCACCGAACGTCTCGTCGTTGTCCGGGTTGGCCGGGTGCCGGTAGCGGACGTTTCCGTAGTGGCTGGCCCGGCCCATGAGGTCGAAGCGGTCGATGCGGTAGCGCGCCTGCAGCGATCCGCTCGAGCGGGGCAGGGCGTCCTCCAACCGGTTCCGCTCCTCGCGGTTGAAGATCAGATCCCGTACGGCCTCCTGATCTCCCGCCGCGAACTGGTCCGCCAGCGCCTGCGGGGTGTTGACGCGTTCCACGTCCGTCTTGGTGAGGTTGGCCGAGCCGGTGAGCGTCAACCGGCCATTGCCGACATCCGTGCCGTACGTCGCCACGACGTCCACGCCCTTGGTCTCGGTATCGACGGCGTTGGCGAAGAAAATGGCCGCGCCCACGGCCTGCGCGGCAAACGGCTCGAGGATCGAAGCGATCTGCATCCCCACCGAGGAGGTGCCACCCTCGAAACGGCTGGTCAGCACGATGCGATCGTCGATGGTGATCCGGTAGAAGTCCGCCGTGACCGACAGGTTCGGTAGTGGCTGCGCGGTGAATCCAGCGCTGATGTTCACCGACGTCTCTTCCTGCAGCTCCGGGATGCCAAACGCCTGGGTCACTCCGTCCAGGTTGTTGGCCGTGAGCACGCGCTGGGGCTCCAGCTCGCCGGTGGCCGGGTCGGTCACGAACTGGATGCTGACGTTGTTGAACCAGGTCTGGTGCAGCGACGGGGCGCGGAAACCGTTGCTAACCGCGCCGCGGAGCGCGAACTGCGGGGCCACCTCGAAGCGCGCCGCGATCTTGCCGGTCAGCGTGCTACCGAAGTCGCTGTAGTTCTCGTAGCGACCCCCCACGTCGACCAGCAGCTGGTCGGTGACCTGGCTCTCCAGACCGGCGTAGGCGCTGATGCTGTTCCGGTCGCGGTCGACCTCGTTATCGGGCTGGAACCCTGGAAACACCTGTGAGCCCGGCTCCTTGGACTCCCCAGCCGCTGTCTCCACAGGCCCAAGCACGTAAGATGCCTCCTCGCCCGCCTCGATCTCGTAGTTCTCAACCCGGAACTCGCCCCCCAGCACCAACGAGAGCGAGCGCAGCGCGCCGTCCGTGCTCAATAGGCGAACAGCGTCGAAGTTACCGGTGGTCTGCCGGAAGTTCAGCGTGCCAGCATCGAAGGTGATGGGACTAGCCACGCCCAACGAGGCGTTGTTGCTGTTCTCGATGTTGAACAGGAAACTGTTCGAGCCGTGGGTCACGCTCAGGTCGAGGTCCCAGCCCGAATGCGAGCCCGAGAGCCCCGCCGTGAACGACCCGTCGTCGATGTCGGTGTGGATCTCGGGAAGGAAGCCGTTCGGGAATAGCTCGAAGACCACACGTTTTTCGGCGATCGGCAGGCGATAGAAGCCTGTCGCCTCACCGTCCCGCTTCGTGATACCGCCGAAGGCGTAGAATTCCGCCGCCTCCGAGAGCGGGACCATCGAGTTGAAGAAGACGCCGGCGAAAGTGGCCTCCGCCTGACCCGTCTTCATGGTGAAGTCGTCGCGGGTGAGGCCACTCGCGGCGATGGCCGCCTCATCCGCCACGGAGTCGCTGACGAAGACCCGGTCGGTGAAGGTCTCCGAGCGGTCGGTGCGGCCACGCTCCATGAACTCGCCCGTGATGTTGAAAAAGCCGCGCTCACCGATCTCGAAGCCGTAGTTGACGTCCGCTTTGCCGACGCCGCCGTCGCCTTCGCCGGTGACGCCGGCCATGCCGTTGAATTCGACGAAATCGCTCTGCTCTTTGAGCACGATGTTGATGACGCCGGCGATGGCGTCGGAGCCGTACTGGGCCGCGGCGCCATCACGCAACACCTCGATGCGCTCGATCGCCGCTGTGGGGATCGAGTTGAGGTCGACGCCCACCGTGCCGCGCCCAAAGGTGCCGTTGACGTGCACCAGCGCGCTCTGGTGACGCCGCTTGCCGTTGATCAGCACCAGCGTCTGGTCGGGCCCCAGTCCGCGCAAGCTCGCCGGGTTCACGTGGTCGGTCCCGTCGGCAATGGTCTGGTGCGACGCGTGGAAGGAGGGAACGATGGCGCGGAGTATCTGGTTGACCTCGGGCTCGCCCGACTGCCGGATCTCCAGAGAGGGCACAACGTCCACGGGCACCGGTGTCTCGAGCGCCGTACGAGTGGTGCGGGAGCCGACGGCCACGATCTCGTCGATGAGGATCGCTCGCGTCTCCAACGCGAAGTTCAGCGTCGCGGTCTGGTCGGCGACCACCCGCACCTGCTGCGAGGTCGCCGCGTAGCCCAGCAGCGCCACCCGGATCGTGTAGACGCCGGGCGCCAGCGTGATCCGGTAGCCGCCGTCCTCGGCGGTAACCGAGCCGCGCGCCGAGCCCACTACCAGGACCGTGGCGCCGGCCAGCGGCTCGTTGGTCTGCGCCGCCGTGACCCGACCGGTGACCGTTCCCTGCTGCGCCCACAGTTCGCCGGCGCCGGCGAAGGCGAGCAGAGCAACAGCAACGACCACTCTGAGGCAAGCGGTAGCGAATTTCGAACCCATTACATACCTCCTCGTTTGATAAGGGTGCCCGAAGGCCGCGCGAGGATCGCGCGAGGTGTATGTGCAATGTCGAGCGGAACCGCGATTCGCGTGGGCCGCTCGATGCGAAAGACCCTAGGGATCGTCGGATTGTAGTCGGGGCTATACGCGGTCAGTTTGCGACCGTGCGCTCCCGCAAAGCGCACCGAACGACAACCTTAGCTGCCCGGCGCGGAAAGTTCGCTAAAACCCGCTAGAATGGAGTTGCGCCAATATCGGCCCTGGGCACAACGGCGTCAACCGCGAGACTTCCACCAGCCGCCCCGGCACTCCCCCGGAGGCGCCGAGCGCCCCCGACCCGCCGCTGAGCACCTCGAATCGCGGCGACGGCGCCGCCAGCGCCCACGGCCGGGGCGGGAGTTGATCAGCCGCGCGCGACCTCGCTCATCAGGGCGAGCATGTGGCCATCGCGATCACGGAAAAAGGCCAGCCACAGCTCGTAGTCATCGCTGCGGTGCGTCAGCGCCGGCTCGCGCTCGAACTCGACGCCACGCTCCACCAGCGCCGCGTGCGCCTTCTGGATGTCCTCGACTTTGTAGTAGAGAATCGTGGACGGGTGCGCAGCCCCACCCTCGGCCGTCCCCAGCATCAGCCGCACCGATCCGCACTGGAAGAACGCCATGTTGGGCACCTGGAACAGCAGCTGCATGCCCAGCTTGTCCCGGTAGAAAGCGGCAGCGCGCTCCACATCGCCCACCGTCAGAGCGATCTGACCGATCTCGGAGAGGCCGAGCTCTTCGTGAGACGGACTCATAAAGCCAAACCTCCTAACTGAAAATCACCGCCGACCGCGTACCGCCCCACCGTCCACCGTCCACCGTCCACCGTCCACCGCCCACCGCCTCCCTTGACCGTACGCACCAAAGCGGCTACTATTTAGCTTAGCTAAGGAAATAATACCGTGACCCAGCCAAACCGTCAAGTGCCTCCCGAACGCGACTTCGATATCGCCGATCGCCTCCACTCCGCCGCCATCCACCTGCTCCGCCGCCTTCGACCCGAGGACGAAGCCTCCGGCCTCACTGCGCCCCGCCTGTCCGCACTCTCCGTCATCGTCTTCGCCGGCCCAATCACCATCGGCGACCTCGCCGCCGCCGAGCAAGTCCGGCCTCCCACCATCTCCCGCCTTGTCAAAGAGCTGGAGCGGGACGGCCTGGTCACTCGCGACCGCGACCCGGAGGACGGCCGCGTTCAGCGCCTGAGGGCAACGGCCCGCGGCCGGCGAACCCTGGAGGACGGCCGCCGGCGCCGCGTCGCCAAGCTCGCCGCCGACCTCGCCCGTCTACCGGCGGCTGAGCGCCGACTCCTGGCCCGGGCAGCGGACAGCCTGGAGAAGCTGAGCCGGCCGGCGCCACCCGAAGAGGTCTGAGCCCCGCGCCGATCTTCCGGCGCCCTCAGGGCCGCCAGCGGCACCCGCAACCCCGCAGCCGAGGTGGTCTATGCTAAGCCAAGGATCCGAGGTATCTTAGGTGCCAGCCCCCGCCCTTTACCTCCGGCCAAATCTAGGGGCGGTGCCCGCCGCAAGTGGCGCCGCCGTGCCAAGATCGTCGCTGGGCCGCGACCCGCCCGCGTCGACTGGAACTGCGCGCCCGCGGGCCAGCGAGAGCGCTCGAGAGGGCCCAGCCAACAGGAACACCGCGAGGGCCAGATCATGAGCCATCGTCGTCGCGATCCGATCTCAAGGGTTCGCTTTAGCTTCGCCGTCGTCGCCCTCAGCTTCATCGGCGCCGCCTGTTTCCTCCGGCCTGGGCCGGACGAGGCGGCGGGCGAAGCCGAGCCGGCTCCGTCGGAGGCGGAGGCCGAGGGGCGCAGCGCCGATTACGACGAGCTGGAAGCGGCCTACCAGGACCTGCAAGAGCGCACCACGCGGGCCGAGCTGCGCTTGTTGGAAAAGGACGCCGAGATTCAGGAGCTCCAGCAGCGTTTCGACGAACAGCAGCAGTTGCTCGACGCGACCATCAATGAGGTGGTGCGGGCGAAGGCGAAGCTGCGGAGCGTTGAGAGCAAGGCGGAGGCGGCTTCCGAGATTGCCGAGGCGGAGATCGCCCTAAAGGCGCTGGGCGACCTGCCCAACGGTGCCGATTCGCCCGAGCATCGCAAAGGCATGGAGCTGCTCGATCGGAGCGGCGAGGAGTTTGAAAAAGAGAATTTTGGCGGATCAATCTACCTGACCAACCAGGCCAAGACGATCATCCGGCAGGGGCAAATCCGCCTGCGAGGGCGGGAGCAGCTCGACACGGTAGCGGGCGAGGTCGCTTTTGGCTCACCGCTGCCGTTGCAAGTGACGCGGAGGAGCAACGTACGCGACGGGCCCGGACTCGAGTTCCGGATTGCAATAACGCTCGAGCCTGGCGCATCGATCATCGGATATTCCCACAAAGGCAGCTGGGTGCGTGTGAAGCTGGAGGACGGCTCGAGCGGCTGGATCCACCAGAGGCTGGTGAGCGGCCGCTAGCGCGCCGCGTTGGGTGAGAGGCGCCTAGTTGGCCGCGCGTTTTTGGGCCTTGCGCTTCGCCCCAGCGAGCCTGACTCGGTTGCGCCCGGCCCGCTTGGCGTCGTACATGGCGGTGTCCGCCTTGCTGATGAGATCCTCAGGGTCGTTACCGTTCTCCGGGAAGGATGCGACACCCACGCTGACGGTGATGCCGGCGGAGTTGCCCTGCGCGCCGAGCTTCCTCTCCTCCACCCGACTCCGGATCCGCTCGGCCGAGCGGGCCGCGTCATCGAGCCCCGTCTCCGGTAGCAGGATCAGGAACTCCTCGCCGCCGTAGCGTGCGGCGTAGTCTCCGGCCCGCAGCGATTCCCTCAGCATGGCGGCGACGCCTCTCAACACCTCGTCGCCGGCGAGGTGGCCGTGGCTGTCGTTGTACTGCTTGAAGTCGTCGATGTCGATCATCAGCAGTGAGAACGGGTGGTTGTAGCGGAGGCAGCGAGCCGCTTCGGTGGCCAGCGTCTCCATGATGTACTTGTGGTTGTACAACGCGGTGAGGCCATCCGTGATCGAGAGGCGGTGCAACTCTTCGTTCTTCTCAATCAGGGTACGGTTAGTCCGGTCCAACTGGCCCAGCACCTCGCGCAGCCGCTGCGCCATGTGATTGAACACGCGGGTCATGTAGCCCAGCTCGCCACGACTCGACACCGGCAGGTTCACATCGAGATTCCCGCCCGCGATCATGGCGGCACCGCTCGTCAACCGGTCGAGCGGCCGCACGATCGTCATTCCGAGAACGTAGGCGGCCAGGCCGATGCCGACGAGGACGGCCACCATCAGTAGCAGCGTCACGTTGCGCAGCTGCACGATCTGGGCGTAGGCCAGCGCCCGCTCCTTCTGGGCGACCACCCCCCAGCCCAACCGCTCCACCGCCTCCAGCGACCCGACCACCGCGACGCCACGAGGATCGGTGAACTCGCGGGTCAACCCTTCCCGGGCGAATAGCCGCTCGACCACGGCCGGCTCGAGCCGCAGCGCCATGAAGCCCACGCCCTCGGGCGCGGAGCTCGCCAGCACCGAGCCCTCCGCCGTAATCACGTAGAGCTCGTCGGTCTCGCCCTCGGAATAGGTCTTAAGAATCTCGCCGACGCCGCGGAAGTTCAGCTTCGCGACCAGAAGTCCCAGCAAACCGTCATGCTGCACGTTGCGGATCGGCTCCGCGATCAGGATGAGCCCCGCCTGC
>JABAOH010048560.1_pt1 | contig 16554 bp, 16 predicted proteins | sample 7062181 | NCBI WGS metagenome assembly JABAOH01 (sample SAMN14538630, study PRJNA623070) | marine sediment metagenome | biome: marine biome [ENVO:00000428]; feature: marine pelagic biome [ENVO:01000023]; material: deep marine sediment [ENVO:00002113]; isolation source: pool of 5 deep marine...
TTATTCAAAAGCACGGTGGACTGGACCGTGTAGAAATTGGTCGGGTTTCTGAGCCGGAGCCTGCCGAAGATGAAGTCATTTTGAAGGTCCGCTCCGCCGGCCTCAATCACCTTGATATATGGGTCAGAAAAGGCAGACCCGGTCTTGAAGTGTCGATGCCGCATGTAATGGGCTCCGACGCTGCAGGTATTGTGATTGGCGTTGGTGCAAATGTAAGAAGCGTAAACATTGGCGATGAGGTAATTTTGAATCCGGGCTTGAGTTGCGGTTCTTGTGAATATTGTCGCCGCGGCGAACAAAGCGAGTGTATCTCGTTTGGGATTATGGGTATGACTCGGCAGGGAACGTTTGCAGAACAGGTAGCTGTGCCAGCCCGTAACTTGTTCCCGAAACCTTCCCATATGAATTTTGATGAAGCGGGGACATTTGTACTATCGTATCTTACCGCCTGGCGAATGCTTATGACACGAGCCCGGCTCAAACCGGGCCAAACGGTTTTGATACATGGGATAGGAGGAAGCGTTGCTCTTTGTGCTCTACAGTTGGCCAAGCTCGCCGGTGCCCAGGTAACCGTTACCTCATCAACAGATGAAAAACTGGATCGTGCAGTTCAAATCGGTGCCGATCACACAATTAATTATAAGGTGGTTGATGATGTGGCGCAATGTGTAAAAGATGTTACGTCCGGCAGGGGCGTTGATATTATTATTGATACGGTGGGAGCAGCCACCTGGCCTGTTGACTTTTCAGCAGTGCGGCGAGGTGGCAAGATTGTGTTATGTGGTGTAACATCCGGACCTCAAGCCCCTACGAATTTGCAGATTCTTTACTGGAACCAGTTGACGATTCTCGGTTCAACAATGGGCTCGGATGAGGATTTTCGGCAAATGCTCAAGGCTGTTACAACGGCTAAGCTAAAGCCCGTTATAGACTCGGTGGCACCGTTGGAAGATGTGAGAGATGCGATGAGCAAAATGGAGGCAGGAAAACAGTTTGGAAAGATTGTGTTGAGAGTTTCTCAATAAACGTGTATTGCGGTTAACTCATAGGAAAGGAATTTATTATGGCTGTAACAGCTTCAGAAATGCTTCCCTTGGGAACATCGGCACTGGATTTTAAATTGCCTGATACCGCAGGTAATGTGGTGTCCTTAAGCGACTTTGAGGAAGCGCCGGCTTTTTTGGTCATCTTCATGTGTAACCATTGTCCGTTTGTGAAACATATTTTAGGCGCGATGGTTGAACTCGTTAAAGAGTATCAGGCAAAAGGAGTCGCGGTCGTCGGAATAAATTCGAATGATGTTGTCAATTATCCAGACGACAGCCCGGCGATGATGGCTAAGGTTGTCAAAGAGACAGGTTTCACCTTTCCCTATCTTTATGATGAGACTCAAGAGGTTGCGAAGGCATATCGTGCCGCTTGTACACCAGATTTCTTTTTGTTCGATAGTAAAAGAACGCTTGTTTATCGAGGCCAGATGGATGACAGTCGGCCTGGCACCGGGATACCTGTCACTGGAGCCGACCTTACAGCGGCGATTGATGCCGTTCTTGAAGGAAAGCCGGTCTCCGAAGAGCAAAAACCGAGCTTGGGCTGCAACATAAAGTGGAAACAGGGAAACGAACCGGAGTATGCAAAGTAACTAAAATTGTCAGGTCGTACAATTTCGTTGACCTTCAAAGGTCGTTTACCCTGAAGCAGTAGAGTTTAGACAATTAACGATAATTTTGCAGGAGATAAGAAAATGGCTATAAAGCTGAAAAAATTGATTGATTTGTTAAACATGGATTTGGAATTGGAGTATTCCGCAGCGATACAGTACATAAATCACGCAGCAGTGATGACTGGCGCAGCTTACGGAGATATCATCAAGGAGCTTAAAATTCACGCTAATGAAGAAATCCAACACGCTATGATTCTGGCAGACCAGATAGATTACCTCGGGGGCAGCCCGAGTGTTAATGTTGGCAAAATCCTGACTTCCAAAGACAATGATAAAATGCTGCAGCAGGACCTGGATGGCGAGGAGGACGCCATAAAGAGGTATAAGATAAGAGTAGAACAAGCTGAGCAGCTCAAAGAATTCGCGTTAGCACAGCAGCTAAGGAATATCCTGGCTACGGAGCAAGAGCACGCGATGGATTTGAAGCAAGCTCTCGGTAAATAAAGTCAGTTCTGAAGGAACTGTCCGGAGAATCCCAAACATAAATTACAGGAAAGGAGAATGAAACATGTCAGGTAATGTAACAAGTGCTATTAAATGCGAAAAAGATCTATTTTGCGGCGTGAATGTGGTCAAGGATTCTGACAATATGACAGATCTGGAAAAGAAGCATCTGCCGGTTATCACGGTTCCCAAAAGCGCACGAAAAGGCGAATGTTTCGAGGTGAAAGTGGAGGTAGGTAAGCTCATGGAGCATCCGAATGAGCCGGGCCATCACATCGAGTTTATTGAGTTGTATGCCTACCACACCTACCTTGCGAGGATAGACTTCACGGCGAGGACGACATGTCCAATTATGAAGCTTTGTCTGTCACTGGACCATATCCACGGCAAGCTGCGTGCCTTCGAGCATTGCAATCTGCACGGAACATGGGAAGGTGACGCCGATATTGAGGTAACGGATTAGCATTATGTAATCGCTTGCCTCTTACGTACTCAAATAAAAACGGCTAAAGCTAAGAAAAGGAAAAAATCATGAGCAAGCTTTTATACATTCAAGCTTCTCCGAGAGTTCAAAGGTCACATTCTATTGCTGTTGCCGATGCCTTTATTGGAGCATATGAACGAACGCATCCGGATGATGAGATTGTGGCTTTGAACGTGTTTGAAGTGTCGATTCCAAATTTTGACGGCCTGGCGGTACAGGCCAAGTATACGATTTTGCACGGCCAGTCACATTCAGAAGAGGAACTGCAAGTATGGAAGAATGTTGAGAAAGTAATTGAGCAGTTTACCTCGGCAGACAAGTATGTCCTTGCCGTGCCGATGTGGAATTTTAGTATTCCATATCGGCTCAAGCAGTATATCGACCTTTTAGTTCAGCCCGGCTACACATTCAGCTATAGTGAAGATACTGGATACCAGGGACTTGTAGTTGGAAAATCAATGTTGGCTGTGTATGCCCGCGGCGGCGAATATCCCGCAGGTAGTGCAACTGAAGCGTTCGACCTGCAGACCAAGTATATCGAATTAGTATTTGGATTTATTGGTTTTAAGAATATTCGCTCTGTGGTCGTCGAACCGACCTTGCAGGGCGGCCCGGATGTTGCAGCCGTGAAGCGCCAGGAAGCTATTAACAAGGCAAAAGAAATAGCCGTTGTTTTTTGAACGCAGCATAAAATGGTACGAAAGGTTTTTTATCAGAGTCTCAGTACTATTGTCTTTATCGGTCTTCTCATAGAGGGCTATAGGATAACTGGAGAAGAGAATATGCCGACAATAATGGCCGTACATAAGTATACCAACAGACTTATCAAAGAGACCAGTCCTTATCTGTTACAACACGCTCACAATCCCGTTGATTGGTATCCCTGGAGCTCTGAGGCCTTTGAGCGCGCTAAAAAAGAAGATAAACCTATCTTTCTTTCAATTGGATACTCAACCTGTCACTGGTGTCATGTGATGGAATATGAAAGCTTTGAGAATGAACGCATTGCCGAAATAATGAATGAACATTTTATTAACATCAAGGTTGACAGGGAGCAGCGTCCGGATGTTGACCAGATATATATGAATGCTGTTCTGATGATGACCGGCTCTGGTGGTTGGCCTCTGTCAGTCTTCCTTACACCTGACGGCAAACCCTTTTATGGTGGAACGTATTTCCCCCCGAGAGATGTATATGGCCGCCCAGGTTTTGAGCGAGTGCTCCTATCTATTGCTGATGCATGGAAAAACAGACGGCAGGAATTGGTCGATTCAGCGGATAAGCTAAGCGAAGTTCTGGCAAGCTTAATTGAGCCAACTGATAGAGAGAAACTTTCACCAGAGATACTTAAAGGGGGTTTTGATTATTTCCGGGACACTTTTGATGGTACCAATGGAGGTTTCGGGATTGCTCCGAAATTTCCTCAACCGACTAATCTCTCATTCCTGTTGTGTTATTGGCAGCGCACCGCAGATGAACAAGCTCTGGAGATGGTCGAAAAGACGCTTAACGCAACGGCCAAAGGGGGCATTTATGACCATATCGGCGGCGGCTTCCATCGCTATGCAACCGACGCGCAGTGGCTTATCCCGCATTTTGAGAAGATGCTTTACGACCAGGCATTGCTCAGCAAGGCCTATCTCCAGACCTACCAGATTACCAAAAATCAAAAATATGCTACAACCGCACGGGAGATTTTTGATTATGTACTGCGAGACATGACCGATACTAATGGCGGTTTCTATAGTGCAGAAGACGCCGACAGCGAAGGAAAAGAAGGTGCATTCTATGTGTGGGACCCAAAACAAATTAAACTTATTTTAGGCAAAGACGAAACCGAAGTATTTATTGCTTACTATGGCGTTACTGAGGAAGGTAATTTTGAAGAGGGCAAGACCATCCTCAATATTGCAACCCCGATACAGCAACTTGGAGAACAGTTTAAAAAAGATCGCACTATTGGAGCAAGTATCCTGGCAACCGCTCGTACTAAGATTTTTGATGAACGCTCAAAAAGAATCAGACCGCACAGAGATGACAAAGTCATCACTGCATGGAACGGCCTGATGATTTCATCGCTGGCCTATGGTGGGGCAGTCCTTCAAGAGGATAAATATGTAAACGCTGCCGAGCGTGCAGCTTGCTTTATATTGAATACTTTGCACAAAAGGGGACGATTGATGCGGTACTACCGCGATGGACGTATTGTCGAGCCGGCCTTTCTCGATGATTACGCATTTATGATAATGGCCTTATTGGATCTGTACGAGGCGACCTTCGATACCAAATGGCTCATCGAGGCGAAAGAGCTTAGCGAAGAGATGATAGAGTTTTTTGCCGATAATGAGCAAGGAGGTTTCTTTCTCACCGGCAAAGACACTGAAAAGCTGATTGCCCGCAACAAGCCCGGTTCGGACGGAGCAATTCCGTCTGGCAACTCAATCGCAGCTCTGGCTTTATTGAAACTTGGCAGGTTAACAATGAATCAAAACTTTACCGAACAAGGCAGTAAAGTGCTCGAGTTGTTCTCGCAGCAGTTGAAACAGTCGCCCGCTTATTCATCTGCGATGCTGACAGCGTTGAGCTTTTGGATCGGACCAACCCAGGAAATAGTAATTGCAGGCAATGCCGACGCACCAGAGACAAAACAAATGCTTAAGTTGGTCCACGACAGTTTTCTGCCTAATGCTGTTGTGCTATTCCGTGATTATAGTGAGGCTGGTTCAGCTATCGAACAAATCGTTCCTTTCATCAAGTATCAGACCTCAATAGATGGCAAGTCAACAGCATACGTGTGTGAAAATTATGTTTGTAAGAAACCTGTTGACGAAATCGCAGGCCTCGAGAAAATGCTTTCTGACATCTCTCAAGCAGAGTAGCTGGTTAATAGTTAGACCGGTGATTTTTCCCAGATAACGCGTTGAATCGAGAGAGGAAGATAATGGACATACTTGAATACGCAATGCAGATGGAAAAGGATGGTGAAGATTATTATCGTCAGCTGGCTCAGCAGACTGCTAATAAAGACATAAGAACCATCTTGACTATGCTGGCCGATGAAGAGGTCAAACACTACAATGCCGTCGAGAAAATGAAAACCGGAAAGCCACAGGTTGTTGAAACCAAGATTTTGGCCGATGCGAAGAATGTCTTTGCCCAAATCAAAGAATCCGGCGAAAGTTTTGACTTTAACATCGAGCAAATCGAGTTTTACAGGAAAGCTCAGGATATCGAGAAAAGGAGCCGGGCCTTCTACTTGGATAAAGCCGACCAAGTCGAAGATAAATATCAAGAAGAGGTTTTCTTGAGATTGGCTGACGAAGAAAAAAAACATTATTTTCTATTGGAGAATATAGTTGAATTCGTATCTCGCCCGGAAAACTGGCTTGAAAACGCCGAGTTTTATCACTTGGAAGAATATTGAGAATTATCTATCTGGAAAGGGGAAGTTTAAAATGAGAAACACAATGAGAAGAAAAACAGTGATGCTGGGTATTTTGGTCTTGGTGATGGTCTTTGCATCGATAGTGTATTCACACTGCCAAATACCGTGTGGGATTTATGGTGACCCGGCCAGGTTTGACATGCTCGCAGAGCATATTACCACAATTGAAAAATCGATGAAGCTGATAACAGAGCTGTCCAAACAAGATAAGCCGAATATGAACCAAATAGTCCGGTGGGTTCAGAACAAGGAAAGACACGCTGACGAGTTAAGTCATATAATAACATACTATTTTATGGCCCAGCGAATAAAGCTTGTGGTTAAGACTGAAGGTAAGGCTTACGAAGAGTATGTCAAGAAGTTGACCTTACTGCATCAGATGCTTTTTTACAGCATGAAAGCCAAACAGACGACAGACCTCTCGAACGTTGAGAAGCTCAGAAGTCTATTAGGTGAATTTCGAGCTGCTTATTTTCAGACCGGTACTCGTTAACATTAAGTGGGTTACTCAGATAAGTGAATAAACTCATAAATGACAATTTGTCGTTTCAAAAGAGGAACGACCTCTCTATTGTTTTATGTGGTCAGGCTGGTCAAGGTATCCAGACCGTTGAGTACCTCTTAACGAGGATTTTCAAACTTGCCGGTTATAACGTTTTCGCAACAAAGGAATATATGTCACGTATCCGTGGTGGAACAAACTCTACTCAAATACGCATATCTTCAGAACCTGTCTGCGCATCTGTAAGCCGGATTGATATTCTTGTTCCTCTTAACAAAGGTGCTATCCAGCACGTTGAAAAAAGAATTTCTTCTCAGACAATTATCCTGGCGGAAAAAGAGGCCATAAGTGACGATCTTGACCAAACCGGGCACAGGTTTATTGATGTACCGTTTACTAAAATAGCCTCCGAAATTGGCAACAAGATTTATTCCAATGTGGTTGCCGTAGGGACAATCGCCGGTCTGTTTGGGATCGAGTTACAAACAGTTAGCAAGTACGTGAAACAGTTTTTTTCCGCGAAATCTGATGATGTTGTACAAAAAAATCTTGCCGCAGTAAGGGAAGGTTTCAATCTTGGCGCCGGTTTAGCCAATTCCTCCAAGATCAAGTTTGACATTCGCAATGATGCCCATGTCAAAGACCAAATTCTTTTAAGTGGCACCGAAGCTGTGGCTCTTGGTGCCATAGCCGGGGGCTGTAATTTTATATCTGCCTATCCTATGTCTCCATCAACTAGCGTGTTAGTATTTCTTGCCAAGCAGGCGAAAGATTTCGGCATAGTAGCCGAACAAGCTGAAGATGAAATAGCTGCAATCAATATGGCCATTGGGGCCTGGTATGCCGGTGCAAGGGCGATGGTTACAACTTCCGGCGGCGGCTTTGCCCTGATGATAGAAGGTCTAAGCTTGGCAGGTATGCTGGAGACACCGGTTGTTATTCATCTCGCTCAAAGACCCGGCCCGGCAACAGGGCTGCCCACCAGGACCGAACAGGCAGACCTGGAGCTTGCCCTTTATGCAGGGCATGGCGAATTCCCCAGAATAATACTTACACCTGGAAATCTGGAGGATGGTTTTTGCTTAGCACAAAAAGCATTTAACCTGGCCGACAAGTATCAGGTGCCGGTTTTCATACTCACCGACCAATATTTTGTGGATTCTTACTACAATACAGATTTTCCTGATTTGTCAGACATAAATATCGAAAAACACATAATTAAAACCGAAGCCGATTACAAAAGGTACAAGTTGACGGCAAATGGTATTTCTCCTCGCGGAATACCGGGATTCGGGGAAGGACTGGTTGTGGTCGATAGCGACGAGCACGATGAGGCCGGACACATTACAGAAGACCTTGATTTAAGAACCAAGATGGTTGATAAAAGACTGAGGAAGTTTGAGCTTTTGAAAAATGAAATAATCCCGCCAGAATTGGTTGGATCTGAGGATTATAAAAACTTGGTAGTGTGCTGGGGCTCGACTTACAATATTGTAAGGGAGGCTGTAAAAAATCTTGGCAGAGAGGATGTAGCATTTTTGCACTTCAAACAAGTATACCCATTGCCGAATGAGATAGTCGATTATCTTCAAAAAGCTCAAAAAACTATAATAGTTGAGAACAATGCCACCTCTCAATTTGCAAAGTTAATAAAACTTTATACAGGAATCGATATTAAAGACAAGATTCTCAAATACAGTGGCTTGAGTTTTTATGTTGAAGAGTTGACAGAAAGACTGAATGGCTTATTGAATTAGAGACATAGCTATGGATACTCAAATTTTTGATATGGCCAATATTGATATTGCCTGGTGTCCAGGTTGCGGCAATTTCCCTATTCTTAAAATACTAAAGCAAGCTTTAGCTGAGTTAGAAATTGAACCGACCAACCTTGTGCTGGCTTCAGGTATCGGCCAGGCAGCGAAAACTCCTCATTATTTTAAGACCAATTTATTCGACGGGTTGCACGGTCGAGCTCTGCCGGCTGCAACCGCAATAAAAGCGGCTAACCCTGCTCTTACTGTAATAGCTGAGAGCGGCGACGGCGATATGTATGGTGAGGGCGGTAATCACTTTTTACATACGATACGCAGAAATCCGGATATGACCAATATAGTTCATAATAATATGGTTTATGGCCTGACAAAAGGACAAGCATCACCTACAAGTCAGATGGGCTTTAAGACACCCGTGCAGGTTAGTGGCGTGTTTCTTGAGCCGTTCAATCCGCTTGCGGTTGCTATTGCTCTGGACGCCGGTTTTGTCGCAAGATGTTTCGCCGGCGATGTTGAGCAGACAAAGGAAATACTTAAGAAAGCGATTAATCATAAAGGTTATGCTCTGGTTGATATATTTCAGCCTTGTGTATCGTTTAACAAACTCAACACTTATGAGTGGTTTAAAAAACACACCTATTATCTTGAAGATTCACACGACCACTCCAATAGAAATGAGGCGTTTAAGAAAGCAACAGAAAAAGAACAATTCCCGCTCGGAATCTTTTACATAAACCCTGATAAAAGAACTTTTGAAGAAAATATCGACATATATCAAGAAAATCAACAACCTCTATACGAGCGTAAGCCAAACATTGGAAAACTATATAGTCTGATTGAAACATTTAAAATCGCTGATTAAGAAGGGTTGAGGGGATTTAGTAGTACGAGCTAAGACAAAGAACGGCGAACTGCTCAAAACGCAGAGCAAAGAGGCCATTTAACCAATGATCTTGTCTTGAGGAGCATCATAAAACTTATTTTCAAAGTTCGCGTTTTAAATCCGCCAAGAACGCCCCCTATGATGATAGATTTTCTTCAGAATATTCTGCTCCGCTCTTTCCGCGAACTTCCATCTTTGGTCAGTCGTATAATACCATGGATAAAAGGAGGATACGATGCGGGCCGAGCAGCGTCCCCCTCTCCTCTCTCGGCCCGCTCTTTTATGTTCACACAATCGATAGGCCGGTCTTGCCAGCGTCAAAACCTTGTTTTCGTTCTAATTCGCGTTAAAATCTTTCGACCCTATCTCTAATGCCCTTCAGTTTGAGTCTGGCCACCGTAGCCCGCTAAATACGAACCTTTTTGTGCCATCAAGGTATTAACCATAGGATCGAAATGTGCAAACAAAAGTTTTTCTGAACAGGTGATAAAATGAATAGCTATACTGTTTGGCGCATGAATGTTGTAGCCTATGGTGCGTGGGTGGGATTGTCGTTGATCGCAGGTATGATTACCCCTGGCTTGGCGATTTGCGCCCCCTCAGACGAGCTTCTGGTCGATTATAATTCAACTGAAATCACTTCTAAACTGCCACTATGGAGCACGGGGGAGATTATCGTCAAGTTTGATAATGACATTACTGAGGATTATAGTAACATGATAATCCGGGAGTACGGCTGTTCAGTCGTAGGTAGATGTTTATTCAGCAATGTGCAGCTGGTTCGGATTCCTGAATCCTTAACCGCCGCCGAAACGGTAGACATCTTTCAGCAGGAGGAAGCAGTGGACTATGCGGAACTGAATTACTACGCAAGAATAGCTCTTGTCCCGGATGACACCTTCTATCCTTACCAATGGAACTTGAACAATGAGATTTCAGGTGGGATTGGTGCACAGGCAGCATGGGACATTCAAATAGGCGATCCCAATGTGGTAGTGGCAGTGCTGGACACAGGTGTTGCCTATGAAGACTTCGAGACATATAAGCAAGCCCCGGATCTGGCTGGCACATCTTTTGTGGCTGGCTACGATTTTGTGAATGACGACTCTCATGCCAACGACGATAAAGGCCACGGAACCCATGTGACTGGTACTATAGCTCAGAGTACAAATAACAGTATGGGAGTTGCCGGTGTGGCATTTGGCTGTTCCATTATGCCGGTGAAGGTAATAAGCCACCTGGGAATAGGCAGTCATTTTGACATAGCCAGAGGTATATATTTTGCAACGAATAACGGAGCAAAGGTTATAAATATGAGCTTAGGTGGAGAAGGAGACTCAATTACTTTAAGAGATGCTGTTGGCTATGCCTATTCCCAGGGTGTTACAGTCGTGTGCGCTGTCGGGAACGAATTTCTCCAGGGCAACCCCACAGCTTATCCTGCAGCCTATGATGACTATTGCATTGCTGTCGGAGCGACTCGCTATGATGAAACCAGAGCATACTATTCCAACACCGGCAGCTACCTGGACGTAGTAGCACCGGGAGGCGATATGCTCGTGGATCAAAACGGCGATGGTTACCCGGATGGAATACTTCAGCAGACTTTCAGTGTGGACCCAAATGTTTTTGCATACTGGTTCTTTCAGGGGACTTCCATGGCTGCGCCTCACGTTAGTGGAGCAGCTGCTTTGCTCATATCGAACGGCCTGACCGATCCAGACAAAGTCAGGGAAGTCATTGAAAAAACAGCCAAAGATATTGGCTCTGTTGGTTGGGATAAAGAATACGGATGGGGATTGATAAATGTATGGGCAGCTCTGAACTATGAAGTGCGCGGTGATCTCAATGGTGATTTGCTCGTGGGTACCAAAGACCTAAGCCTTCTGGCTAATCAATGGCCACGTGATGCAGCTCTGAGTCCTATAGCAGACCTTAGTGGTGATGGTGTTGTGAACTTTGTTGACTTTGCGATTCTAGCGAACAAGTGGTCCAAATAGAATCCTGGTGTTACTTTAGTCTTTGCGTCATTCGGCCGCTTGAGCCAATACAACTTTCCAACCTCCTCCTTCATAGAAACGGGCCGCTGGGACCCCAAAAAAAGCTTGATTTAGATCGTAGATGCGATATCCTAATTTGCCAGTACACTTAGCGATCTTGTCTAAGTGTCTGGCAATCTCAACTATTATTTGAATGCTGAATATCTGTTAGCTGCAAAAAAGGACCCTGTATTAACGATTGGTTTTGTTCTTTGCATTGGTTTGAGAAAGGAAAGGGAGAAAGCATAAAGGTAGAGACTGTGGGCAACCTTTGTGCAGCGGAATTGAAGATGTGCATCTGCCTGCGGTATTTTTAGCAGAAACAGCAAACATCAGAGAGAAGTATGCAGACGGTACGTCAAACAATAATCACACCTATGCGAGCCTCTTCAAAACGACAAAGGATTCTTAAGGGGGTCTTTATGGTGGTAATAGTCCTGCTTACTTCCGGCTCATTTGCCCAGCAGGACGACACTTTTGCCAGCTTGAGAGGGATCACCCCTGATATTGTTATCAAGGGCGACCAGGGGTACAGAACGTATACGCTTATGAAGTGGAAAACAGGAACTGTTGTGGATGCAACTTCAGCCAAATGGGATTCGTATATGTATTGCAGGAACAGAAAAACCTGCAACCAAGAGGCCAAAAACAATTATCCTATTCAAATAGGAGCTGACTGGAACGGTGCTCCCCCATCACGGATATCTCTCTATGATAGGGGTACATGCCCGCCCCCGGGTCCACGACTGTTCTGGTATGGCGGTGTGGTTAATGGTACAGCACCGAGGGACTGCACTTGGCGCGAGTCAAAGAACTCGAATGGAGGAGGAATAACGTTTAATGCTCTTAATAGTGTGGTTGACGGAATTAGAATTCACAATACTCACGACCCGATCGTTCCTCTTGAAGGGGGCGATTTCATATACAGGAATTGCTGGATAAGCTATGCACGGGACGATGCTATTGAAAACGATGCTTTCGCAAATGGACTATTTGAAAATTGTTTGTTCGATGGTGTTTACTGCTTTTACAGCGCCAGGAACCCCAGAAAGCCTGGCCGGGACCCACAAGCGATGGCGCCAACAGGCGGCCCTGATAGTGTGGTGAAGTTCCACAATTGCCTGATCCGGCTGCAGAATATGCCGCGTCCCGGTTGGGGTGGTAGTAATGGTTACGGACACGTTTGGAAGCAGTCAGACAGCCGTGGCCCTAAGATCGAGCTTATGAACAACATATTCTATATTGAGAAGCCTGCTGACGGATGTACCAGCAACCGCTATGATGTGACGCCGCAGGGGCTTGTGAAATCGCAAGGCAATACAGTAATCTTTCTGGGTGACAAATATCCTTTTAATCCCAAGGGTTTCAAGGTTATCAACGACAATGCCGAGGGAAAGTCACTCTGGGAGAAAGCAAGACAGGACTGGATCGACAGGCATCCATATGTTGGCCGTGTAGACGGCGATCCTCCGGCCAGGTCCTTCATGCAGATGTAGGACCGTCGTTTCTATCCTGCAACCGGTTGGTTAGGAAGGGAGTGACAAACAGATGGAAATCGTAGATTCCCACGCACATCTTCTGGATGAACCAGGATATATTGATAATCTCCTGAGCACAATGGACAAGTGTGGAATCGCAAAGTGTTGTACGAGCGGGCTTGGGGAACTTTTCGGCCATGCTGATAATGCCAAGGTAAGGCTTGCCTTTCGGGCTCATCCAGACAGGATAATAGGTGCTGTCTTCATAAGGCCGGGTGTTGATGGCCCTGAGAAGGTCGACCAAGCCTACGAGGAAGGCTTCCGAATGGTCAAGGCTCATTTGCCGCGAGTACCTTATAATGACGTATCTTGTTTTGATCTCTGGGCCAAAGCGAATGAGTATCGAATGCCGGTCCTGTTCCATACCGGCGTTGTTGTCTGCAAGGATAGCCCGGGAGAGCTTATCTCCTCATGGTATATGCATCCAATGCGACTCGAGCCAATCACAAGGGAATTCCCCGATCTCGGCATCATAATAGCCCATTTGGGCATTCACTGGAACACCGATGCTGCTGAGCTTGCACGGATGCGTCCGAACGTGTATGTGGATCTCACGGGAGAGCCTGATGGGTGGCGCATGCGTGCCGACACCATAGGAATGGATAAATGGCTCTGGTGGCCCGGGGCATTTGAAAAAGTGGTTTTTGGTACGGATGTACACCACAGCAAAATAGAGCAAATCCTTGATGAAGATATCAATCGTTTGGATCGGCTCAATATACCCACGCAGACCAGACGGAAAATTTTTGCTGGCAACATCCTTAGACTTTTAGGTATGGAGAGTTAGCGATGGACAGAAAAACGGAAATCCGCCGGCTTCTGAAACTCTCACCCGAAGAGGTCCGAGCGAAAGCAGGGCAGCGTCTTATCGTTTGCGAAGATTTGGATACCTTACATAGAAAGTTAGCGGAAGATATCGCAGGAGAGATCCGCGAGAATAATTCCAAAAACGAGCAGACCAGACTGATTCTTCCTGTAGGACCAACTGACCAGTATCCAGTTCTTGCCGAAATCATAAACAGTAACAAGATTTCGCTCTCCGATTGCTGGTTCTTTTTCATGGATGAGAATTGCGGCGAAAACGGAAGGGTTCTTNNTTGTTCCTGTCGAGGTTAGATGCCTCTTGTGGGTTGCAGTCCGAGCGCGTGATTTTTCCAAACAAGGATAATATTGGCACGCTTGCAGCAAGAATCCAAGAAGTGGGCGGTATAGATACATGTTACGGCGGAATAGGTATTCACGGCCATGTCGCTTTTAACGAGCCAGAGCCCGGAGTTAAGGATACGGGCCCCCGGCGGGTTACTCTCAACGATTTCACGGTAACGATTAATGCTATCCGAAGCTGCGTTGGCGGAAATATCGAATGCTTCCCACGGGAAGCCTACACCCTGGGGATGAAGCAAATACTCGGTAGCAAGCAAATCAGGCTCTACTGTCGGAATGGTTGTGAGTTCGACTGGGCTAACACCGTTCTACGTCTTGCTCTATTTGGAATTCCAGGTGATGATTATCCGGTGACGTATATTAGAGATATGGACTATACAATCACGACGGACCGGGAAACGCTGGCATCGCCAAAGAATCTAATTTAAGGAGGTTCCGTTGACAAATGTCAGGACTATTGTACTAGACGCATTTGTGTTTGCCATTCTGTCTCCGATAATCATAATTTCATTTAGCTTCTCGGGCTTGCTTAATCGCGTGGTCGTGGGTTGGGGCATAGCTTATACGCCTTTGGTCTGTCTGTTCACTGTTATCGGGTCCTGGATATCAAAAAGGCTGAGTATTCGGCATCTAAATGTTGTGATAAACGTCTTTTTGGTTTTGTTAGCTATAAGCCTTTTGGTTAAAGGTTAGGTTAAGACGTTAACTAAGGTTTTAGCAAGAGACAGGATGATTGTGAGAGCTTCTGTTAGTGATGAATATCAGACTCAAATATGGTTCTGAGTTTATAGACCTTTCTTTGCGCGATGAGCAAATGATAGGTGTTTTTCAACTCAAGGAGAAAAAGGCGGTTGAAAATCTTCATCAGACGATCAGGGATTCACTGGCTCATCCCATAGGTTCAAAACGATTGAGCCAGATGGGCCAGCCTAATCACAAGGTAGTCGTGTTGGTGGATGATGCTACACGGTCTGTGCCGAGCGCCGAACTGCTTGTTCCCATAGTTGAAGAGCTTGCCAGAGCGAGGATCCCATACAAAAATATCTGCGTTCTGGTGGCCACGGGTCTTCATCGCAAGATGAAACATAGAGAGCTGGAAACCGTGTTGGGGCCCCTTAAAGATAGAATTAAGATTGTCAATCATGACCCGGACAAAAACTTGAAGTATCTAGGACGGACATCTCTGGGCACCCACATCTATTTGAATAGAACATTTCTCGATGCAGATATTAAAATCCTTACCGGCGATGTAGAATTCCATCAATTTTGCGGTTATGGCGGTGGCGCTAAAAGTGTACATCCCGGCATAGCTGATAGCGAGAGTATTCGTCTCGCTCATTCCCGCATGGAAATGGAGGGAACGGGACCGGCCAGGATAAAAGGCAATCCCGTGCGGCAGGAGATCAATGAAGTGGGCCGGCTGGCAGGCGTTGATTTCATAGTCAATGTAGTTCTTAATCCCGACAGGAAGGTGCTCAAAGTATTCTCTGGGAATGTGACAGATGCTTTTTTAGCCGCGACCAAGGTCTGCGATGAAATCTACTGTGTTGACGTTCCAGCTCGAGCAGATATGGTTATTGCCAGTGCCGGCGGTTTTCCCAAGGACATCGATCTCTACCAGGCTCAAAAGGCTTTAGCAAGCGCCGTGCGGATAGTCAAGAAAGCAGGCAAGATTATCCTGCTGGCCGAATGTCGCGAAGGCCACGGCTCAGACCTGGCGTACTCTTGGGCCAGGGAGGCTAAAAGTGCCGATGACATAATACAGCGGATCAGGGCTAAATTTGTTATGGGTGGCCATAAGGCATATCAGCTGGCCCGGGCGATAACGTGGGCTGATGTCTATCTTCTTTCGTCCCTTAAACCGCAGATGGTGCGAGAGTTCTTTATGCATCCGCTGTCTTCCGTTGAAGAAATATACAATCTGGTGGGAGAAAATGATAGTATCGCTGTGCTGCCGGAAGCGACTTTGACTTTGGCAAAGTTGAAACAGCAGAATGAAGCAATCTGATTTTAGAAGCGCCGAAAAGCGATGAATAGTCGGTTGATGCCTGTTTCGTTAAACGAACAAGATGTACTCTGCATTTGTCGTTCACGGTTTACACATTACGGGCGGCAGGATTGTGTGGGCGGACTTATGATAAATCCTTTCAGATCGTTATCTTATAATCCATGTACAAGGTCCAATGGCTGCTGCCTCACAGCACAATGGAGATGTGCTTGACTTCCATAAAAGCTTCAATGCCTTCTTGGCCGCATTCTCTACCCAGGCCGCTTTGTTTGAAACCGCCAAAAGGAGCAATGGTGGTTGAGGGCACATCATCGTTAATGCCAATTGTCCCGGCCTCAATTTGTTCTGCTGCCAGAAAGGCGGTCTTTGTGCTTTGTGTATAAATGTAAGCGGCAAGCCCGTGTTCGGTCGCGTTTGCCTTTTCGACCACCTCTTCCATTGTATTAAAGGCAGATATTGCGGCCAAAGGACCAAACGTCTCTTCGCACATGCACGCCATATCTTCTTTCGCCCCGGTAATAACTGCAGGAGAAACGAAATACCCTTTTT
>JABAOH010006389.1_pt2 | contig 16550 bp, 20 predicted proteins | sample 7062181 | NCBI WGS metagenome assembly JABAOH01 (sample SAMN14538630, study PRJNA623070) | marine sediment metagenome | biome: marine biome [ENVO:00000428]; feature: marine pelagic biome [ENVO:01000023]; material: deep marine sediment [ENVO:00002113]; isolation source: pool of 5 deep marine...
AGGTTTGACCGATATACACATGAATATCCTGAACCTCAAGCATGTCCCCCTTCCCTCTCTCTACCCAAATAGGCTTCAATGACGTGGGGATCATGCTGGATCTCCGCCGGGCTGCCAAGGGCGATGACCTTTCCACGGTCGAGCACCTGGATCCGCTCACACACTCCCATAATCACACTCATATCGTGCTCCACGAGAAGGATGGTGAGCTGATGCTCTTTATGGATCGTTGAAATGATCTGAATGATCTCCTCTGTCTCCTGAGGATTCATCCCTGCCGCGGGTTCATCAAGGAGGAGCAACTTTGGGGCCGTCGCAAGGGCCCTGCCCAATTCCACTTTTCGCTGACTGCCATAGGGGAGGTTTTCTGCGATTTCGTCTTTATGGTCCGGAATTCCAAGGAGGTTCAGGATTTCTAGAGCACGTTCCTCCATCTCTCGTTCAGAGTGCCTGAATCGGGGAATGCCGAGCAGGGTTGACAAAAATCCTGAACCGTGGCGCATATGAAAACCCACTTTGATATTGTCGATCACAGGCAGTGCTTTGAATAGACGGATATTTTGAAAGGTTCGGGCCATGCGCAAAACGGCGTTTCGATCTGGTCGCGATCGCGTGATGTCCCTCCCCCTGAAAAAGATGCGTCCTGTAGAGGGTCGTATGACATTGGTGAGGAGGTTGAAGACCGTGGTTTTACCGGCTCCGTTGGGCCCAATGAGCCCCACCAATTCACCCTCGTGCAGAGTAAGGTCATAGTCCCTGAGGGCTTGAACCCCACCGAAGTTCTTGCCTAATCCTTCGACGTCCAATAATCGCGTACCTTCCGCGGCCATGGGATCCTTCGCTACATTGGCTAAAGGCTGAAGCTCTCCTTTTTCACTCCAGAACATGGATGTTCTTGTTTGCGCACATCCCCTTGAGGATATTCGGCCACACGGTGACACTGACCTCTCCAAGATGTGCTTTCTTGAGGAAAAGCATAAAGGTGCGGGATTGCCCAATGCCACCCCCTATGCTGAGGGGGATCTCGTTTTTGATAATTGCTTGGTGGTATGGGAACTTAAGAAAATCAAGCTGACCGGTAATCTCCAGTGGTAGGATTTTCTCCACCTCTGCACAGTCACCGATGCCAGGCCCTGCCAGGTCTGCCTTTTTGTCTACGATTGGTCTTCTCTCCTTACTCGTTTCATCGCTAAAACTGTCATCGGTTTTTATCGGTTCTCACCTCGTCCGCAACTTCTTCCATTAACCACCATGGCACCTAGCTGGTTGCCACTGAATCCATCTTTCATTCTAGCTCGTCCAGTTCAAAAATCAATGAAAATGTGGCAATCCCAGGAATAGCTGGATTTGCTTCGGAGATTTGCGGGTGGGATCAGGCCTTTTTTTGCATCTGAATACTTCTCACCGGCCATAGGTTCCATGGGCACGCATGTCGGTACCTTGTCAAACCCTTCGCTGGCACGGTAATACGCTAAGTGCAAAGAGCGAGACCCCAGCTGCATTAGACTCTATAAAGGAGATCTATGTACCGTTCGAGTAGATCTGCCACAATGCTTCGGTCTGGAATGCTCGCAGCCATTCCATATACCGGCGCCATCCCCCCTTTTTCATCTGGATTCTCTCTCACATATGCAACAGCGGACCTTAAGTCGTTGAGAAACCTCTCTGAAACCGCTGGCAGGGTGTGTCTGAGGGTGACGCAGATATGAACACAGGGGGGTTTGTGGAGACCGTTCAAGCTCCATTTCCGTTTTGTCATATAGTCCATGACCCGGTAGATATCGAGGGTCTCTGATCCAAAAGCAATGACCCACAGAGGATTCCCAAGAACGTATAAATCGGAAATCCTTTCGATCCCTTTTCGGATCTCTGCTGCTGTTTTCAGAATCTTGTCCGTGGCCTCGGTATATCCGTTCTCCCCCATCTTCACCATAGCGGCCCAACACATTGCGCTCAGGGCGCCCGGCCGACTTCCGGCAAAAGTCGGCGAGAAATAGAGCCCACCAGGCCATTCTGTGGCCTTGAAGTATTGATAATGCCTCAGTTCCTGACCGCGGTATAGAATCACTGAGGTTCCCTTGGCGGCATACCCGTATTTGTGCGTATCGGCCGATATCGAGGTGACACCAGGTAATCGGAAATCAAAGGGCGGAATATCATGTCCCAGCTTTTCTGCCCAGGGAAGCACAAAACCACCCAAACACGCATCGGTGTGAAATCCAATTCCCCGTTCTTTCGCCAGTTCGGATAGTTCTTCAATGGGATCGATGATGCCGTGAGGAAATGAGGGCGCTGACCCAACCAATGCGATCGTTTTCTGGGTTATTGCCTTTCCCGTTTCAACCACATTTGCCCTGTAATCACCATCAACGGGGACATGGATGATCCGTATATTGAAATACTGAGCCGCTTTGTCAAATGCAGCATGGGCAGTCGAGGGAACAACGATTTCGGGTTTCTTGATCCCCTTTTTATTCCGTGCCCAATCCCGGTACGTCTTCATCGCCAAGAGAATACTTTCTGTTCCCCCTGCTGTGACCACTCCGCAGATCTCTTGATCCGTGATTCTCTTTGCCCCGAGCATATTGGCTGTCATCGACACGATTTCGGATTCATATTTGAAGGCACTTGGCCATATGTCTGAATGAAGCGGGTTGCTCTGGGAATTGATCGCATACACTCGGTTCAGAAAATCAATGTGGTCCTCATTACCATGGTAGACGGCACCCGAGACAAACCCGTCTCTCCATTTCGATTCCTCTATAGATCTCAGCTCCTCCATTTCCTCTAAGATACGGTCCCTATTCCACCCAATCTCAGGGATATGTGAGAAGGCAACGGATCTATCCTTGTAGGGCTTTACAAACCCCTCGAGCTCTCTCAGGATTGTTTCATATTCTTTTTCCACCTTTTTCTTCACCGACGGTATGGATTTCATGAGTTTGAGAACGACGGACATAACCCGTGGGTTCAACTTACCACCATACCTATCGATCAAACTTCTCATGTCCATACCTTTCCCTCCAGATCCTTACCGATGGCGCCTTTTCGCCAAATGGCCGCTAGGTTCTATTTAGCCGCTCATAGATTTTTCTGTTGCTCTTATAGATATTCAGGAACTCTCTGAATAACTCGTCATAGATCTTCCGGTTTTTCGGGTTTGGCCTAAAAACCTTTGCAATCTTCACGTGTTCTGGAATATCATGAACGGCCAAATATCCCAGCGCAATAGAGGCCAGAAATGCAGCGCCCCGCACATTGGCCATAATCGGGTCTTTCACCTGTTTTATGGTTCGATCGANNGGTCGCTTAATGAATTTTTCTACGTACCCAAGAAGCCATCTCGAATTATATGCCACACCCTCGTAGACCGCTCGAATAAGATGTTCTCGGGTCGTCCTCAAGGATTGATTGTGAAACCCTGCCCGAACGGAACGGTCATCGACAGGTGTCCGTTCCCCATAGAGCCAGGGCGTAAAGATAACCTTGTCACTCCCTGGGGGTACATTCTCCACGATCCCGTCCAAGGTCTGGTGGATTTCCACACCATCGCCCTTCTCAGGCAACTGATCTCTGTAATGCAGGATATTATCCCTGATGAAAGTCAGACAGGCTCCGGCCGTTTCCTGTTCATTGGCAACGAAATACCTTCCAGGAATGGCTGAAGGTAGGGATGCCATATTACGGAACAAATCGGTCTTCTTGAAGGGCACATGACAGGTCAGCCAAGAAGAGGTGCCGATATAAAGATGCGCCTCGTAATCTCTCACCGCACCCGATCCGATGGCCGCAGATGGGATGTCAGGCGTCCCCATCACAACCTGGACAGTCTCAGGCAGTCCAAGCTCCTCGGCAAGCTCTTTCTTGATGGGTCCCAGTATATCGACGGCCTGCATCAAATCCGGAAGTTTGTCACGGTCGATGGTCGACATCTCGACCAGGCGGTCATCGTAGACGATTCGGGAGATGTCCCGGTTATCGGTTACCCAGTGTAAGGTGATGGAATCAAATGATGAGGCGAATTTTCCGGTAAGACGCAAATTCACATAGTCTTTTGGCTCCAGGAACTTGTACGTTCTTTCATAAATCTCAGGAAGCTCGTTCTTTATGTAAAGTATGTGTGCAATCGGATCTTTACCCGCATGACCCGGTACTCCCCCGGTCAAGCGAATCCACTTGATCAGCTTCAGGACCCCATATCCCTCAAGTTTGATGAGCCCTCCAGTGATGTCTTTGACGTACCGGCTCCCCCGGGAATCCATCCAAATAATAGCATCCATCAGGGGATCACCATTCCGATCAACAGCGACCGTTCCTGACCATTGGGTTGTGCAGCAAAGAGCTACAATATCCTCAACTGGAACCAGTCCCTTGCCGAGTACTTTCTTGCTGGTTTTCACAATGGCATCCCACCATTCACCCGGACTCTGCTCGGCTCCACCATTTGGGAGAAGTTTGAGTCCGACCTCTTGAAATTCGCTATCGACGATCTCCCCATCGGTTGAGACCAAGGCTGACTTGGGTCCAGATGTACCAAGATCAACTGCCAAAATGTATTTGCGTGTGTTTTTTGACATGGCAATTCCTGTCCCTGTCTCGACACGAGACTCCGTCTCACGTCCCCTCTAAGCACGCAATGCGCTCGGTGGCCGGCCTAAAGGCTCCGACAACAGGGTGCCTGCAGAAACATCGATAAATCGAATGGGGTAAGAAGTCAAGCAGAATGACAGCCGTGGAGCGACAGGAGAGAAACTCCTCGACAAGAACCGTAGAAACCACGAGAGAAATCGGCGATCACGTGCCACTTATCGCGTGGTCCTTCCCTAGGATCCGGAATGTCTGAACCGAGAGACCGCCACTCTCGACGACACGGATTATCTTTGGCTCGAAAGGTAACGACCTCCTAAGCTCCTTCCCTGGTCCTTGCCAGCGCCTCTTTCTGCTTGACTGTCTCCAAAAACCTATCTGCTGAGACAATAATCTGTTCGTTTTGGCCCCTTGCTATCTCTTCAAATTCGTCGCGAACCACGATGTCGAGGAACAACCTGCGGCCATTGATCTCCTTTAGAAAGGCCTCTGCCCGAACCTTCACCCCCGGGGCGTGGCCGCAAAATGCTCGATGCTGATCGACGTCCCAACGGTAATCTTCCCCTTTGGCAGGAGATTCTCTATGGTATTGCGTGCCGCCTGTTCCATCAGGAGGACGACCCGATGCGTAGAAAGAACCTCGGCACCGATGTTTCCGGTATAACTCGCCAAGTCTTGACGCTCGACAACCATCTCCTTTTCGCCCCTCAAACCTCTTTGAAGCCTCAACATAAATGCCTCCCCCATTCGGAATCACGCTTTGCGCGTAGTTTTCTCGAATCCCCATTGTACCCAATCAGAAATACCTGGCCTTCAAGATTGACCATGAGGCCGAGACAGTTCACTGGTATAAAGGACGCCTGGTATCGTACAATAAACTATGACCTATTTTTAAACAAAACCACCGTCGTAGGACAAGGAATTTTCCGCGTCGGCCAAATATTCTGTTCGAGTTCAAAGGGGAAGCGTTTCGTTCCGAGGCCCTCCTGACGCTTGAGCCCGGGTACGTGAGACAGGTCATTGATGAAGCATCCGCTGAGTGTCGCACTCTTTTTGCTTTTATCGGGAGGCATCATGGTTGGTTTAAATTCTGGGCAGCCCCAAGGGACCCTAGATCTGGCGACATACAATTGGAAGAATCGGTTACTTCTCGTATTTGCCCCACGAGAAGAAGATGAAACCTATCAAAATTTCATGGAAAAACTCCAAGGTCAAGAAGATGAGATAACGGACCGCGATCTCATTATCTTCTCCATTTTCGAGAGCGGCGAAAGCCGTTTGCGCGATTCGTCGATCGATCAGCATTCAGCAGCTTCTCTTAGGAATCGATTCTCGATCCAACCCGGTCAGTTCATTGTGGTGCTTGTCGGTAAGGGTGGGGGAGAAAAACTTCGGCGCAAATCAGAGGTTGAACTCAAGGAAATTTTCTCATTAATCGATTCAATGCCCATGCGTCAGCGGGAAATGAGGGAACGGTCCGTTTTTCAGCTGCATTGATTACTGAATTCCGGGTCTTTACTTCTCTTAGGATTTTAGCTAATAGTTTTTCGAAACCCTAAGACCAATTCCATTTCCGAAGGAGATAGCAATGAACTGGAAAGAGTACTTTGAAACCAAGCGAGGCAAAGGTTTTCTGGCGACCGCAGGGGCAAATGGGGAAGTCAATATCGCTGTGTACTCCCGGCCTCATGTCATGGAGGACGGCACCCTGGCATTCGGCATGACAGAGAGGCTTACCCACGCCAACCTCCAGGAAAATTCCCATGCAGTATATGCATTCAACGAGAAAGGTTTCGAGGGAGTCCGTTTGTACCTGGAAAAAGTCCGAGAGGAAACTGAAGGCCCTTTACTCGAAGAGATCCGGAAGCGAGCCGACGAAGTCGTGCATCCAGGAACCGGAGAACTCCTCAAATATGTCGTTTATTTTGACGTGAGAAACAATCTCCCCCTGGTGGGCACCTGATTGACAGCACTTTCGCCCAACGGGAAAAGGCGCATATGAAACAAGCCCAATTATTTGGCAAAATTTTGCTCCATTTGATAGATTGAACTTGGATTTGGGACGATCCTTTCACTCTTCTCAGATCTTAACCTGTTCTCATTCTCCATATAGCAAAACTCTCGAGGTGAATAGAGGTGAAGAGCGCGTGGGAGATGAGAAAAGCATTGAAAGATCTTTTCAACGCTCAACATCTAGGCGTGCTGGCCACGCAGGGCGGGGGGCAGCCTTACAGCAGTTTGGTGGCCTTTGCCGCCACGGACGATCTCAAATACCTCGTGTTCGCCACAACCCGTGCTACACGCAAGTATGCCAATCTTTCATCGGAATCACGAGTCGCCATGCTCATCGACAATCGAACCAATCAGGATTCCGATTTCCATAATGCGATGGCAGTCACGGCAATGGGCACAGCCGAGGAAGTCAAAGACAGCGAGAAAGATCAACTGGTCAAACGATACCTCGCCAAACACCCCTACCTCGAGGGATTTGTCACGGCTCCCACCTGCGCCTTGCTGAAGGTGAGGGTGGACAAGTACTATTTGGTTAGCAGATTCCAGAATGTCATGGAACTCCACCTGAAACCATGAAATCAATCGTTTACCTCCATGAGATCGCTGACGAGGACCGGGAGCGGGTGGGAGGCAAGAGTCTCGCACTTGCGGCGATGGCACGAGACCGCATGAACGTGCCGGACGCAGCCTGTATCACCGCGGAGGTTTATACTGACTACGTCACAACCACGGGATTGAGCGAACGAATTCTCCTCGAATTGGGCCGCAAGGACTTTGAGGAGATGCGCTGGGAGGAGATGTGGGACGCTTCTCTGCGGATCCGCAACATGTTTCTCAACACACCGATTCCCATACGGCTATCGGCCATCTTAAGAGACGCTATCGAGGGAAGATTCAAGGGCAAGGCTGTCGTTATTCGATCCTCTGCACCCGGGGAGGATTCGGCTAGGGCATCATTTGCTGGCCTGCATGAGTCTTATGTGAACGTCACGGGAACGGATTCCATCATGGAACACATTCGGCTCGTTTGGGCATCCCTATGGTCAGATGCCGCGTTACTCTATCGCCAGGAGCTCGGGCTGAATTTTGAAAAGAGTACCATGGCGGTCCTTGTGCAGGAAATGGTTGTTGGAGGTGAGTCCGGCGTCGCTTTTGGTCAGAATCCCAATGACGAATCTCAAGCTGTCATCGAGGCCGTGTACGGATTGAACCAAGGACTCGTTGACGGCACAGTTGAGCCTGACAGGTGGATCCTCGACCGGAAGACGGGCGAGATCATCTCCCATAGTCCCGCACACCGTGAGAAAGCGATCCTCCCTACACCGGAGGGCGTCCGGCCAGAACCATTGACAAGCACAGAGGTGGATACCCCCCCACTGGATGGCAAAAGAATACAGAAGGTATTTGACCTTGCCCTTGGGGCTGAGCGTCTTTTTGGGGCCCCGCAGGATGTGGAGTGGACCTTTAGCAGAGATCTCCTCTACGTTCTCCAATCGCGGCCAATCACGACCAGACGGACCGGCGAGCCTACGGACAATCGCGCTTGGTATCTTAGCCTCCGTAGAAGTTTCCAAAACCTCAAGACCCTTCGGCGTAGAATCGAAAAAGAACTTATTCCAGCCATGGTCGAGGAGGCCCAAAGCCTGAGTCGTCAGGATGCGGCAAAACTACCCGACATGGAACTTGCCGCCGAGATCGCCCGGAGATCCCAGATCCACGAGAGGTGGGTGAAGATTTACTGGAGTGATTTTATTCCCTTCGCCCACGGCGCTCGGTTGTTCGGGCAGGTTTACAATGATACCGTGCGCCCCACTGACCCGTACGAGTTCATCGACCTTCTGGGTTCCACCAATATGGCCAGCCTTGAAAGGAACCGGATGCTCGAGGAAATGGCGGGTATGATAAGGGAGAATCCTCGTTTCGCCGAGAGTCTCAGGAATCAGAAAAAGGATTTTGACCCAGGATTTACAAAGGTCCTGGGCGAGTTCATGGAGAGGTTTGGCGATCTATTCCAGGGTCTCGCCCAATCGACAAAACAACGCGAGGCGATTTGCCGATTGCTGCTCGAAATGGCCAGTCGCGCCCCTACGGATGAAGGGAGACGATCAAAGGATGTCGAGGCATTGAAGAACAACTTCCTCTCACATTTTGAAGGAGAGCAGAAAGGTGAGGCTGCCGAGCTTCTCGATTTGGGTCGTGCGAGTTATCGATTAAGGGACGATGATAATATCTATCTCGGTAGAATTGAGAGGCAAATGCTGGCCGCCATCGATGAGGGGCGACGCCGAATCGAAAACCGAGACGCTCTCGACGCAAAGCACATCAGTACGAAGGAACTTGTCAAGACCCTTGAGGATCCATCTTATGTCCCCAAAAGGTATCATACAGCCAAGAGGGCGACATCCGATGACGAATTGAAGGCAAGACAGCTCGTCGGTCAGCCAGCGGGCCCCGGTATTGCAAAGGGGAAAGCACGGGTCATTCTGGATCCGTCAGACCTATTCGATTTCAAGTCGAAGGAGATCCTCGTGTGCGACGCGGTTGAGCCTCAAATGACCTTCGTCGTCCCCCTCTCCGCAGGAATCGTAGAACGAAGGGGTGGTATGCTGATCCACGGTGCAATCATCGCGAGAGAATACGGGCTCCCGTGTGTCACCGGCGTCCCAAACGCGACCTCCCTCATCCACACGGGAGATGAAGTCACCGTCGATGGCTATTTGGGAATCGTTGTTGTGGGATAAATCAACTCAGGTGTGATTCATCCGGTCACCCTCACCGCCATCCAAAGCACCAGCAAGCTGCGAAGGCTCCAGGCGACCGTCCGAATCCAGTTGGATATGACGAGGACTCGGTGGGCTCCAACGTCAAAACCCTGGGCGAGGATATTGTGTTTCGGAACCTGCAGAAAAGCCGTGGAGAGCCAAATGACAGCGAGCAGTCCGATCCCAATCAGAACCTGGGAAAGCAGAACACCAGGCGGCCGTTGCCACAGGAGGAGGAACGCTGTTACGCCTTCGGCCCCAATCAAAGGACCAACAACGAAAGTCGTCAGACGCATGTTCGCAGTCTGATATTCCTGGAATGACGTCCCTTTGACGAGACCCAGAAGGGGATAGTGCACCACTTGGGCAAACCACGTAATACCTGTCATGAGTAGTGTGGCCGCAATCTGAGACAAGAAAATGATTTTCACGAGCTGGCCTTTCCTGTCATCTTGAGAACGCTTCAATAATTGCGTCGGCAGCCCTCCGCCCAGAAACCAATGCCCATTGGATCGAGGCGACACTACGGTAATCCCCGCAGACAAACAACCAGGGGTGAATCCGCACGGGCTGGGAAAAAGGCTCCGAGACTGGTGGAACCTGCATCGGCAGGGCATGACGAATCCGGTATGTTCTCAAATGCCGCCAATCTTGGATAGCCCTGCCAAACCACTCGGCCAGCTGTGAACGCACAGCGGCCTCAAGATGTTTATCGGCGTCCTCTGAACAACCGAGCACTGTGGCCGAAATCAGGGACATGTCCGGAGGAGCATAGGAGGGTGCCACCTGACTCGGGACACACAGGTTGATCACTGGTCCTTTCCCATCACCGTCCAGAAACAGGATCGGCTCCGAAAAAGGCGGTTCGGAAAAAGCAAAATAGAGACAAGTCACCCCGCGCATGGCTGATCTCTTTTTTTCACCGAGCAGTCGCTCCGTTTCGGGCCCTTCAGTGGCGATCACCACAGCCCGGCTCCTGATCTCTTCCCCTGATTCGAGCGTTACGCCTCCTTCCTGAACTTTCACCACGGGAGCATTGGTTTGAACCGTTCCCTCGGGCAGTTGCGAGGCCAGTTGTTCAGGAATGGCGCCCATGCCATTTGATGGCAAGGCCGTATCGTCCAGCGAGAACATCCGGAAAACAAACTCAAACATTCGGCTCGATATTTCCAGGTTTTTGTCGAGAAAAACCCCGCCGATAAAAGGCCTGAAGAAACGGTCGATCATCGCTTCAGAAAAACCGGCGGCATGCAGGGCATCGATGGTCGAGCTTTCAGGACGCCGAAACAGATCCTCAAGAGATCCCGCCCGAACTTGTTGCCGAAGGCGACCCGCCCGAACCTTATCTTGAAATGTTCCAATGGGTGAGAAAAGGGATCGGATCCCATCCAGGGGGCGGCGCCATGGGTCGCCGATCCGGTGGAATTGCCCGCTGAAGCGCACCAGGGCGCCCGGGTAAAAGGGACGGAAGTCAAGGTCGGCGTAGTCGAGAACCTGTCGTGCCTCAGGGTAAGCGGTCAAAAAAACTTGGAATCCCCGGTCGAGCAAGAAACCATCCATCCGGTCGGTACGGACGCGACCGCCGATCCCGTCAGACGCCTCCAAATTGCTCACCGAGATCCCACTCTGATGGAGACGCAACGCGCAAGCCAGACCGGAAAGTCCAGCACCCACAATTGTAACGTCAGAACGGGACACCTTTAGGTTCTCCTCTAGCACGAAAACCTATCAAAACTCGGGCGCTTCGTCTGTTCTCCACAGTGCCACCTTTGAGGGTCTCCGAATCTCGAATAATGAAATTTCGGCTCTGGTATTGTCGATTCGAGAGCCTTCGCCATCCCAATTCAATTACTTCAAAGGCATCGGGTTACACAGGTTCGCTTCGCAATCAGCCACCCTGCCGCAATTGAAACAGATATATTCCGGATTTCTCGTTAACTGTTTAATCTCTTCGAATTTGTCGTCACTCGCCAAAACACAGAGATGCCCTACATGATCTCCATAACAGACGTTTTCACCCATTTTTTTCCTCCTTGTCGTACGGTGATAATGATCCTAACGACACCTTCCCGTCATGGGATTTCAAAACATCATATCATAAGCTCTTCAAAGGCCGAAAGGTTCTTGGCCTAAGCGTTATTTTCCAAGTTGAGCCACACCGGATCTCTCCTCCGAACGCGCTTGCAAACTATCGGACAAGACATGGGACCTCCCTCTCATTTGGGAACCATTGGGTTTGTTCGCCAATATAGAAGCATTCCTGAATGCGGGTGGAAAAAAGAATCAAAAATGTGATAAGAAAGTCCATCGCCTCGTATTTCAGAGATAAGATACCAATCGCTCTATCTTCAAGAACGACGACCGATTGACGACCCGAGGCAAGAATCGGTCGATGTGAATAGCACGGTAAGGAGGTTTCATCGTGAAGATCGTCGTGTGTGTCAAACAAGTCCCGGATACCGCCGCCGACATAAAGATCGACCCCGAGACGAGCACGTTGATGCTCGATGGGGTTGAGCACATTACCAACCCCTTTGACGAATTTGCCATTGAAGAGGCCCTTCTCACGCGGGAAAAGCACGGTGGGGAAGTTCATGTCATCACCATGGGACCTCCCCAGGCTGTTGATGTCCTCCGCAATGCCTTGGCTATGGGCGCCGATCAAGCATATCTTCTTTGTGATACGGCATTTGCGGGCGCCGATACCTTAGCAACATCCTACACCCTCTCCAAGGCCATCGAAAAAATCGGCGGCGTCGATCTGGTGGTCTGTGGAAAACAGGCCGTCGACGGCGATACCGCTCAGGTGGGACCGAGCATAGCGACTTACCTGAAAATTCCCCAACTCACCTATGTGTCGAAAGTCAGAGAAATCGACTCGGAAAAAGGGAGAATCGTCGTGGAGAGAATGCTGGAAGGTGGGATACAGGCTGTAGAGTCTTCCCTCCCTGCATTGATGACCGTCGTAAAGGACATCAACGAACCCAGACTTCCCTCTCTTCTGGGAATAAGGAAAGCGGCAAAGACAGAAATTCCGACGTGGACCGCGGTCGATCTACCCGTCGATCAGAGCCGATTGGGACTTGATGGATCTCCCACCTGGGTGGCCCGAGTATCTCGGCCAGAGCAGCGACGGGGAGGAGAAATCCTCCAAGGTGAAATTCCCGAAGTTGTTTCCCAATTAGTCGACAAGCTGCTTGACGCAAAGGTACTCAAATAGGAGAAGGGAGGCCATCATGACAAAAAACGCATCAATGATAATACTCTCTTCGTTCCTCGTGTCACTTACCCTCGTGCCCATGAGTCGGGGCGGTACCGACTGCAAAAACATTGCTGGGACATAGACTATTGTCGAAAAGCTTACGAAAACGATCTGTTCAGACGAGTGGAAAGCCAAACAATATACAGAGAGAATTACGATTAATCAGAATGACTGTACTGCAGCTGTGGAGGGCACTCGAGTGACGTTTGATATGACCTCAGGTGCGATTCGTGGAAGTTATCCTGAACAGGATGGTACGACAAAGATGAAATCAGGTTCTTTGAATCTAGACAATCTGACCGGATCTTGGACATGGTCATTTAGCAGTCCAGGAGAAAACTGCAGGGGTTCTTCAAACATTACGTTGACGAGATAGGTGCATCTCGAGTTTTTTCTTTCTGGGTAACACCAACAAATGGTGTAGGCTGCCTCCCGTAGGACAGCGGATTTGCAAGGGCTCTGGTAGCGTCTGATCCTGAAGGATAAAGAACAGAAGGCGGGTCCTCGGGTTGGCCTGCCTTTTTTGTTTCATGAGTTTCTTGGATTTCAGATGCAATGATTGTTTCGGGGGAAGTCAACGAGAACGACAAACAGGACAGGCGCTTTCTAAGGATCTGTGCAAGAATTACTTGAACTGGAGTTTCCTGGCTCTTTGGGTCTATCTTAAAAGCAAATAGCCCAGACCCCTTTGACCGTTCCTGGAAATGTTTTTTGCTCATAAACCTTAGGCGAGGCGGAAGAGAGGCGCCTTCACCTGTCTGATCCGCCGCAGGCGGAGAGTTTTGACACGGAGTGGCCCGCCAGGGTTCAGACGCCTGGAGCGAGCCTTAGATTTATCAAAAAACCTTTGGGAAAAGCGAAAAGAAATTCGGGTGTTTGCGTTATGGCGAATAGATGTCGATTCCGATTACTTGCATAGCTACATGCCTGGTTCTCGGGGAACTCCTCTTACTTGAATTCGGGTATCACTGGCTGATCGTCAATTCGCTTTGCCTCGATCTCAGCAATCGATTTCTGGAGGCCAACCGCCCGTTCGGGCGTACTCGGATGGGTAGCCATCATATTTTCCCGGATACTACCGGGATGCTCCACCGCCATTCGGCGCCAAAAGTTCGGTGCCATGTAGATGTCATACCCGGCTCGAGCTGCGAAATAGAGGCCCACATAGTCAGCCTCAGCTTCGAATTCCTCGGAGAAAGGGATGCGAGCGAGCTGTGTAAAGAGACCGCCCGTGTCGACACCCGCGAAGACGGCCACGGCCAGATCGACAAGAAGCCCAGCTAACATCTGGGCCCTCATCTGGCGCAGGTGTCCAAGCCTATTGTGAGCGAATTCATGGCCAAGGACCAGGGCGAGTTCGTCATCAGAGTCAACAAATCGCATCATGCCCGTCGTCAGAAACACGTTTTTCCCATCGGCAAAGGCATTCACACCATCTTTTTCCACGACCCCGGCCCTGTAATCGCACGCCAGAGCGCCGTCGAGGTGCACGAAGATCTCGTCCCCTGGTGTCCTCCTCAGCTTCATGCGGAGCTGACCGATTTCAAAAGGCCCCTGGATGGCCCGTTCGAATGACCTGAGGTCCCACACTGCCTCTCCGTCAATCTCAAGGATCTCGTCGCCTCTCTTGAGCTCGGTCTCAGGAGATTGAAATTCCGGCAACACTTCCCAGATTCGAACCCCAGATTCCAGTCCGATTTCACCCGCAATTTCTCGATACTCCTTACCAAAGGTCTGGCGATCCACAGCAAAGAAACCAAAGGTGTAGCGCACATCGTTTGCGCAAAGGTTTGCGCCTGCTCTCCGAATTCGGTTTCCGACCTTCCAGGCACGCACCTGGCGTTCGAGCAGAAGGGACAGCGAGAGTTTCAGCTGCTCCCTTCGTTCCATCTCGATGGCAGGATCACTTCCAGCAGGCCGCCTCACACGTGTGGCGCATCCCGATGTTAAGACAAAAGCCACAAAGGCAACCCAAAAGAACCCTGTAGAGAAACGCATCTGTCGAAATTCTTCCTCTCGTCGGTGGAAGGTCCGACCAATGCTTGCCTGACACGACGGCCTGTCTCCTGTCAAGGCCTTATTTTTCTCTCCAATGCCTCGCATTGGTCAAAAGCGAAGCAGACAGTGCCAGGATGAATGAAACGAGGGTCGCGATATCCACCACCGTCGCATTCACTTCAAGTCCGGTCACAGAATCAACGAGGAACTTCGTGTAGGAGTTCGGCATATCGTCATGCCCCAATTTCATTCTTATCTGCCAGTGCCAATCTGTGCTCGGACAGAAGCCGAAACCGTACCATATCCCCAGGCCAAACCAGGAGAATCCGATCATGCCCAAAACAGCGAGATTGGCCACCCGTGTCTTTTTCCACAACCATCCGCAAAGACTGAAAACGATCAGTGCAGAATGAAATACGACAAAGAATTTATCCAGAAAGGCATACATACGGTGCCTAGGCATTATAGCACAATCAGAGGATTTTGCTGTCAGAGATCGCAACGCGACGGTTTCAGCACGAAAAACGAAAGCCCTCAGATGAGTTCTCCCATTTTTGAGGGAGCCTCCTGTCTCTGAGCGACGTTGCGGAAGCGGTGGGAACCCCTCGAGGATGAAGAGGGAGGGGAAAGCCGCGCCTTCAGAGCGCGGAAGGGGCAAAGATTCCCCACCGGTGAATCCCGAGAGGGTCACCACGTGAGCCTAGGAGCGAAGGGACAGGAGGCTCCCATTTGAGAAATTGGAAATATCCCAGGAAATCTGTAGCTTGCCAAACAAATCCCCTAGGAAATGGGGGAAGTCCTCGAAAGCCTCCACCCTTGACTCAGAAACACGGTTCCAGTAAGAGTTCAATAGATCATTCTGGTTTTCGGTGGTTGAGGAAATGTCGCGACATGGAAGCTTTACACGGAAGGCCCCTCTATGTTTCAATAAAAGAAGGTTGAGACAATGAAGCTTTTCAACGGGCATCAAGCCCTTCCGATTCTCGTAACTATGACTCTGGTCGTCACCACGCTTTTTTCATGTTCGATGAGAAGATCTGGGACCATGGTCCGCAATATCCCAAAGGAGGTCAATGGCTGGGCCGCAGACCCGGAAGTACGTCAATACGACAGGAAGACACTCTTCAAGTATATTGATGGCGGTGCAGAGCTTTATCTGGCCTACCGCTTTCAAAAGGTCTCCGTTTATCGTTATACCAAGACGAAGGCACCCGATATTGTCATGGACATGTACGATATGGGCACACCCCAAGATGCCTTTGGTGTATTCACGGCCGAGCTTGAGGGCGAAGACATCCGTATTGGACAAGGGTCGGAATATGACGCCGGGCTGCTGCGTTTCTTCAAGGGTCGGTTCTTTGTATCGATTATGACCCATGAGGAGACGCAAGAAAGCAAAGAAGCGGTTTATTCACTGGCTAGAGCCGTTGCCGACGAAATTCAAACGACCGGAGACAAACCGGAACTGTTGTCATCTTTGCCAAACCGGGGATTAATCGCACGTTCCATCCGATATTTTCATGACCACAATATATTAAACCTGAATTACTATCTCGCCGATGAGAATATTCTCCTCCTCGACTCGTCCACAGAAGCGGTGCTGGCAAGGTATTCTTCTGACGAGGAGAAGCCGTATCTATTGTTGATCAAGTACCCAGGAACTCGGCACGCGAAAAGGGCTTTTGAGAGTTTTCTCAATGCATATATGCCCGACGCGATGGGACGGGGCATTGTTCAAACTGAAGATGGAAAATGGGCAGCAACAGCCTTACATTCCACGCTGGTCACAGTGGTTCTCGACGCCCCCTCTGAAAGATCGGCACGCGCTCTTCTGGAAGAAGTCCGTCTAAAACTCGAGGTGAAGCCATGAAGAAGGGAAAACGCGTCATCACTCGTCGCGATTTCCTGCGTGCGGGTGCATATACAAC
>JABAOH010014710.1_pt1 | contig 16550 bp, 14 predicted proteins | sample 7062181 | NCBI WGS metagenome assembly JABAOH01 (sample SAMN14538630, study PRJNA623070) | marine sediment metagenome | biome: marine biome [ENVO:00000428]; feature: marine pelagic biome [ENVO:01000023]; material: deep marine sediment [ENVO:00002113]; isolation source: pool of 5 deep marine...
TGTCTCCCGTGCCATGGGGGGATCAATCATCCCCAGTGGGAAATCTGGAGATCCTCAAAGCATGGTGTTGTCTACCGTGTGGATCCCAAAAAAAAGAGGGGCCCTACCTGCCAAACCTGTCATTTTCCCTTGGGGAATCACGGCGTCAAGACCGCCTGGAGTCTCTTGGCCCTTCGCCTCCCTGAGGAGGACAGGGAATGGATCGGGTACCGAAGGACGATTTTACAATGGCTGGGCCTTATCGACCGAGAGGGTCATCCAACGGATCGATTGAACGAACTTCAGAAGAAAGGGATCATTCAAGTCAAACCCGGGGAATGGACCAAGTTAAGAGACGAAATGGTTGAAATCTGCGGAACCTGTCATGGGAAGCTCTTCGCCAAGGAAAAGCTCGGGCAAAGAGATGCCATCGTTAAGAGAACGGATCAGTTGATGGCTGAAGCTATCCAGATCGTGGAAACTCTGTACGAGAAGTCCATCCTGGCCAGGCCGGATGTGAGACCTATCTCGCCGGACCTCTTGGGCCTCTATAGCCCTCCCAATCCCGTGGAGGAAAAGCTCTGGGAAATGTTTCTGCGCCATCGCATCATCCTTCTCCACGGGGTCTTCCATAATAATCCCGACTACACCAGTAACCACGGATGGGTCAAGCTGAAGGCGGCATATGAGGATGTGAGGAGAATGACCCAAGAGTTCCTGCGGGAGGGGCGAAAATAGAAGAGTTGACCGGGAAATTGTCGGATATGGCTGGGCCCTTATGGTGCCACTCTTAGGATCGGAAGGAGGGTCGGAACCATGATCTCCGTGGAAGAGGCATTGAATCGGATTCTGGCCCGAATCCAGGTTTTGGGATTGGAGAGGGTAAACATCCTGGGCTCCCTGGGAAGGGTCATTGGCGAGGATATCCTTGCTCCAAGAGATATCCCTCCCCTGGACAATTCGGCCATGGATGGATACGCCGTTCGGTCCGCCGATATCAAAAGGGCTTCAAAGAAGAACCCCGTAATCCTCAAGGTGATCGAGGACCTGCCGGCAGGTGCCATCCCCAAGGAGAGCGTGGCCCATGGGCAGGCCATACGGATTATGACCGGAGCCCCAATACCTCCAGGGGCCGACACCGTGGTCATGGTGGAGGATACGGAAAAGGCAGGGGAAGAAGTGAGGGTCTTCCAGGGAGTCCCGGGCGGGGAGAACATAAGAAGGGCTGGGGAGGATGTAAAAAAGAGGGCTCGGGTTATCTCCAAAGGCTCTGTCATACGAGCTGCAGAGGTGGGAATGCTCGCCTCTGTGGGAAGGGCTTTCGTATCTGTCTACCAAAGGCCCGTGGTGGCCATTCTCTGTACGGGGGATGAACTGGTTGACGTGGATGAGGGGCTTGCGGATCACAAAATCGTCAGCAGCAACTCCTATACCCTTTCCGCCCAGGTCATGGAGTGCGGGGCCCTCCCCCTCCAGCTGGGCATCGCCAAGGATGTTTCGACCGAGATCGAGGCGAAGTTTCGACAGGGCTTGAGGGCGGATGTCATCGTTTCCTCCGCCGGGGTTTCCGTCGGTGACTACGATATGGTCAAAGACGTCCTCGGGGGAATCGGTTTTGAGATGGATTTTTGGGGTGTTGCCATGAGGCCGGGACAACCCCTCGCCTTTGGAACCATTGGGGGAAAACCCACTTTCGGTCTCCCGGGTAATCCGGTTTCCTCTATGGTTTCCTTCGAGCAGTTCGTCCGGCCCTCGCTCCTTAAGATGATGGGGCACAAAAACCTCTTCAGGCCAGTGGTAGAAGCGATCCTCAAAGAGGATATTAGGAAGAAGGCAGGGAGGAGACATTTCATGAGGGCCAAGCTGTCACTGGAAGAGGATCGATATGTAATAACCACTACGGGACCTCAGGGCTCGGGAATTCTCAACTCCATGGTAGAGGCCAATGCCCTCGTTATCGTTCCCGAGGAGAAGACGGAGATAAAATCGGGGGAAAAAGTTCGAGTCCAGGTTTTGGATCGAAGTTTCGAATCTTCGGGACTGGGAAAGTATTGAGGGGTTGAAATCACATGATTCCCATCGTCTCCATCGTGGGAAAGTCCGATAGCGGTAAGACCACCCTCATCGAGAAGATCGTTCCCGAGCTCGTCCGAAGGGGATATCGGGTGACCACGGTCAAACATGACCTCCACGGCTTTGAAATCGACAGGGAGGGCAAGAACAGCTGGCGGCACAAACAGGCCGGGGCTCAGGGCGTGATTATCTCGTCCCCCCAAAAGGTTGCTTTCATCCGCGATGTGGATAAGGACATGTCCCTTGAGGAATTGAGGGATTCCTTCGGCCGGGATGCCGATCTCATTCTGTCGGAGGGTTTCAAGAGGGATGTCCACCCGAAGATCGAGGTCTTCAGAAAGGAGGCGCACGGAGAACTCCTCTGCACGAAGGAGGACAAACTCTTCGCCATCGCCAGCAACAAGCGTTTTGATGTCGGAGTCCCTTGTCTTGACCTCGATGATGTCAAGGGGATCGCCGACATCATCGAATCCACATTCCTGAAGGGAAACAAAACCGAGGAGATCACCCTGAGAGTGAATGGGAGACGGATCCCCCTTTCCCCCTTCGTGAGGCGATTTCTGATCCGTACCATCAAAGGAATGATCTCTTCCCTCAAGGGGGCCGAGAATCCTCAAAGGTTGGAGATCAAGATCGATTAGGAAGCATCCCTCATGATCTCAGCCATTCTCCTCGCGGCAGGCGAATCCAAAAGGATGGGCGAGCCCAAGCTCCTTCTCAAATGGGGCCAATGGACCATCATCGAAAAATCAGTGGATACCCTTCTGGCATCGAAAATCGATGAGCTGATCGTGGTCATCGGGTACAAGGCGCGGACGATCGTAAGCAGGTTGGAGGCAAGAAGGCTGAGGGTCGTCATCAACCGTCAATATCGAATGGGGATGAGTACCTCCATCCGTCGAGGCCTTGAGCAGGTGAATTCGAAGTCCGAGGCCATCTTAATCGCCCTTGCCGACCTACCCTTCCTCGAAACAGATCTGATCGATCATCTTATCGACGTCTATCGCCGGAATCCACACGGGATCGTTTTACCTGCCTATAAGGGGAAAAGGGGCCATCCGGTGATATTGAATAGGTTTCGCTATGAAAAAGAAATGGAGAATTTGAGGGGGGATGCGGGGTGCAGGCCCATCTTGAATCGTCATCCCGAGGACATCTTGGAAGTCGATGTGGAATCGGAAGGCGTCATTGCTGACATTGATTCCTGGGAGGAATATGCGGCCACGGTTCTCTCCGGAGAGGAGCTGAAAAGACATGACCCGAAGTGAATTTCAATTAAGAGCCCTCCTCATCTTGGTCAGGGGGGGCGGAGAAATGGCGACGGCGGTGGCGCACACCCTTTGGCAGTCCCACTTTAGGGTTTGGATGACCGAGATTCCCCAACCCATGGCGGTGCGGCGGGCGGTTTCATTCTGCGAAGCCATCTATGACAAGAAAAAACAGGTAGATGGAGTCGTTGCCAAATATATTCAAACCACGGATGAAATCGATGATACGTGGAAGGAGGGAATGATCCCCCTGTTGATCGATCCCGAGGCGAAATCAAGGAAGGTCTTAAAGCCTCACGTCCTCGTGGACGCAATCATGGCCAAGGAAAACCTGGGGACGAAGATGACCCATGCCCCTTTGGTGATCGGTTTGGGCCCCGGTTTCACCGCGGGACGCGATGTTCACGTGGTCATCGAGACCCAACGGGGCCACGATTTGGGGAGCCTCATCTGGGAGGGTGAGGCGGAGCCCGATACGGGGATACCCGGAGAAATATTGGGTTACTCGGAGGAACGAGTCCTTCGGACACCTGTGGGGGGAATATTCGAGGCCCATAAAAAGATCGGCGAACAGGTGAGTAAGGGGGAAGTCGTGGCCACGGTGGGGGGGCATCCTTTGAAGCCGCGGATCAGCGGGGTACTGAGGGGGATATTACGGGATGGAACCCGGGTCAAGGAAAGCATGAAAGCGGGAGATATCGATCCGAGGGGCAAGGAGGTCCACTGTTATTTCATATCCGACAAAGCACGGTCCATTGCCGGCGGCGTGCTGAAAGCCATCATGATGCACTTCAATGGTTGAGGTGGCGATGATTGTTTCCCGGATGACATGGTCGATCCATTGCTCCTGGTAGGCAATATTGAAATGGGATGGAAAAATGGGAGAGATGGAGGTTAAAGGGAAACCAACCTTTCACCGGCCCTCGAATCCCTCTTTCTTTGAAACGGGGAGCTTGACCATAACGGTTGTGCCTCGGCCCCTTTCGCTCTTGAGGGAAATTTCCCCGCCATGTCTTCGCACAATCCATCGCGAGAGGGTCAAGCCCAGTCCTTCCCTCTCTGGGCCACGGCTGGAATAGAAGGGATCAAAGGCCCTCCTCTTCTCCTCCTGCCTCATCCCGATCCCCGTATCTGTTATGGATATGGTTGTCCAATGACGGTCCGTGCGGGATTTCAGTGTTAATGTCCCTTTTGGACCCATGGATTCCATGGCATTGGATACGATATGGAGAAGCGTGTCCCTCAATTCACCCTTGTCCCCGTGGACGGGGGGGAGCTTTCGTTGATCCTCGCTGACTTCGACCTGGATTCCCTTTGACTCAATATCCTCGGCCCATTTTTCCCTTATGAGGGGAATCAACTCCTGGAACAGGTGCTGTGTGTTTACGCGACCAAACTCCTTTTCAGTTCCTTCCTTGGTGAACTTCCGCAGCTTCCCTACCATGGCCACGCCCTTGAGCGCGACCCCCTCAATCCCCTTGAGATCCTCCTTCCGGCCACCTTCTTTTGAATCCCCGGCCTCACGATCGAGCCGATCCAGGATATCTTCCAGGATATTTTCGAAAAAATTGCTCACCTTCCTCATCACCCCTTCTACGGCCAGATCTTTAGCGGTCTGAATCTGCTTCTGCTCATTCTCCTTCCTATCCCTGATGTCACGAATGAACCCCGTTATGCCGAGTATCTTCCCCTGGTGATTGTGTTTGGCTCCCAAGGTAAGGCTCAACGGAATCGGCTTTCCATCCTTTGTCAAGCCCTCCGTCTCAAACTCCTCTACATGCCCGTCGCCACAAACCCGGGCCAGAAAATCCTCATAGGATTGGCCGGATTCCTCGGAGAGGATGACCTTATCCAGGAACTTCCCCTTAACATCTTTTTCGGCATGACCCAAAAGGATTTCCGCCCCTCGATCCCATGTTCGGATCGATCCCCTTTCATCCAATTCCACGATTCCATGCGTAATGCAGGCCATTCGATCCCATAGGTCCTTCTTCTCCCTTTCCAATTGCCGAGTCTCCGTCACCTCTTTGATGACATGAACGGATCCGATCAGCTGCTTTTCCATGTTGAGAAGGGGGGAAATGGTAATAGAAAAAATTCCATCGTACCTGAGGCTCTCGACTTCATCAGCGAAGGACATTCCCGTTCGAACCATCCTCTTATAGTCGTAGAGGGATACCGGAAAGGTCTTTTCGTTGTAGAATATTTCGTCACAATCCCGGCCGACCACGTTTTCGAGGAGGTAACCATATCGATCGAATAGGACCTTGTTGGATTTGAGGATTCGAAATTCATCGTCACAGATGACGATGAGATCGGAAAGGGAATCGATAGCATTCTCCCACTCGCTCTTGGACTGGCAGATCTTATCGAAAAGTTGCCTATTTCCCGCAGCCATCGAAATTTGCTTGGCCAAGGCTACCAAGAGGTCTACTTTATCCCGCGTCAGTCTCTCTTTCTGATCAGTCGTTAAACTCAGGGTTCCGAGGATTTGGCCGCTGAATTCCAAGGGAAAGCTTGCATGATACATCATCCTTCCCTTCTGGGTGATGGCTCCCGAAAGGTCGGCGATCTCCGTTAAATTCTTAACGATGAGGGGCTTCTTCCCTTTAGCCGCTTTGCCTGGAATGCTCTCGATGAGGTGGATATCTTCTATCTCATCTTGGTGTTCCTTTGACAGACCGTGATGGGCATACAGTTTGAGCCGTTGGGTTCTTTCATCGATGAGATGGATATATCCTACGCGAAACCCGGTTAAATCCAAAACGAGCATGAGGGCCTTTTTAAGCATGGATTTGATGTTCTGCTCAATATAAATCAAATCCGCAAAGCGGCCGACAAAGTCGACGGGAATCGTCCCCTCGTTCCCTTTCTCATTTTTCAAACGGCGCCCTAACTGGATCAACGTTTCTCCCCTCAATGGATCAATCCCCCTTTGCCCCCCTTACCTAAGGTGTCCTATTTCTTCTTGAGGAAACCCAGCCTTTGGAGATCATCCTTACTCACCCTATGGTGACCACCTGGGGTCCTGTAGGACCTTATCTTTCCGGAATAGATGTAATTCCTTATCGTCTGAGTTGAAACCCGGAGAATCCTTGCCGCCTCCATTGTAGTATAAAACAAAATCGTTTCAATGTCTCTACCTGCCATCACTGCCTCACCCGCTAAGGTTCTTCGAATATGTTTGCATTTTTAATGCCAATTTCTTGATATTATTCGAAATTTATCGCTTACATTGCCTAACTCCCTGTTTTACAACTTCTTTTTTTCGATACAATGGGAAAAAACGACGGTTATTCAGGTGACCAAGATGATCGCAGGTGGTAACGCAGGTCGAGGCCATTGGGGAAAACCAAGCCTAATCTTTTTAACCACCTTGATGACAAAAATCGGCATGGTAACGGGGAAAAGGAGATCAATAATTTCACGTGATGAGTAAAGCGGTGCTCTTACAGGCTGGGTATTCCGCCGAATTTTGACAAGAATTCCCAAGGTATCGAATATTTATCAACAATATCCTAATTTGGCACAATATGTGCTAAGAATCGCCAAAGGGGGGAAATCCATGGAATTACAATGAAATACTGGGGCATACTTTCCATTCTTATCAGCGCAATCCTGCTCCCCATGAGGGCAGATGGGGAGATGTATAAATGGGTGGATAAGAAGGGAAACCCTCATTTTTCCGATACGCCGCCCTTGCGTGCTGATGTGCTCTATGAGACCGTAACGGAGATATCCTCATCCTACCGAAGAGAATCGGCGGACCACTTCAAGGAGGCCCACTCCCCATCCTCAGACCCCCGCCTCTACTCGGGAAAACCCCTCTACTTCTGGCAGGACCAATTCGAGATGCTGAACTCGAAGATCGGCATCAAGCAAAAGGATATTCGCTTATTGAAAAGCGCCATCGATAAAACGGATATGTACCAGCCTGAGAAAAAAAGTGGGATGATCATCTATCCCAGGGCACTCAGGGTCGATGGAAAGCTCTTAAATACGAGAGACCAATTCATCGAGGAATGCACCCGTCAGACCAAGCGACTCAGGGAATTGGAGGAAGAGCTCCATGAGTTGAGGGAAAAGGCTCAATTGGCCGGAGTCCCCCGATGGATTTGGGAAAATTGATATCGTACTAGTGCCGAGGGAAGGAGGATCGAATCATGATCGTCCAATGTCAACAGTGCATGGCAAAATATAGGCTCGAAGAATCCAGAATCCCGGGGGAGAGCGCCAAGGTCAAATGTTCGAGGTGCCAACACATATTCCACGTCACCAAGCAAAGTCCATCCCATCCGGAACCCGCGCGGTTCTCGCTCGAAGAGGGAGCCGGCGAATCGATTGAAGCTTCATTCAAGTGCCCTCAGTGTGGATTCCAACAGCCCCATTCGCAAGAGTGCATCAAATGCGGCATCATCTTCAGCAAGTATAAGCCAAGGGCTGAAATGCCACCTCCCCCCTCTTCTCAGTACTCGGGGGGATATGGGCTGGACCAAAATCTCCTCCATGATCAGGCTGAAGTAAGTTCGATGACATACGCTGGATTTTGGCCTCGGTTCGGCGCCTACTTCATCGACGGAATTGTCGCCGGAATCATCGTGAAGATCTCAATGTCCCTGACCATGCTCCCCATGACGTATTACTTTTCCCAGAGTGTTATGTCCGGCAACTCCCAGTTGGGAGCCATCCCTCCCTCTCTGCCGATGACCCTCTTCCTCGGTGTCTCACTCAGCCTGGGACTTCAGGCTCTCTACTACATCCTCATGTGGGGGTACAGAGGTGCAACTTTGGGGAAGATGGCCATGAAGATCAAGATCGTGAGCACGGACGGATCCAACATCTCCTACGGAGCCGCATTTCTCCGGTACATCGGAACCATCATTTCCGGCATCCCTTTTAGTCTCGGATACCTGTGGATGCTCTGGGATGATAAGAAACAGACATGGCACGACAAGATTGCATCCACCTACGTGGTTCGAAACCAGTAATTAGCATGACCTTAATCGATCCTCCTTATGACGGCCTCCCCTCGATCCGTAGTACCGACCAACACCAGATGAGCTAGGTCCACGAAGAGACCGTTCTCAATAACTCCCGGGATATTGTTCAGTTCAAGCTCCAAAGCCTTCGGATCCCTTATCTCGGGAAACCGAGCATCAATGATCATGTTCCCCTGATCCGTGATTACCGGCCCATCCTTTTTCACTCCCATCCGTAATACCGGGGTGCCTCCCATCCCTTGCAGTTCCTTCGCCACCGAATTCACGGCGAAAGGGAGCACCTCCACCGGCACTGGTGACTTCTCACCCAGATGTCTCACTAACTTCGATTCATCAACGATGACGACAAACAGTTCTGCCAAGCCATCCACGACTTTCTCTCGGGTGTGGGCGCCTCCTCCCCCCTTGATGAGGTTCTTCTTTGGGTCGACTTCATCCGCCCCATCAATGGCGATATCAATCTTTGATACATCGTCCAAGCTGCGGATAACAATACCATTTCCCCTAGCGATCATGGCAGACCCGTACGAGGTTGGAACACCGACGATCTCCAACCCCTCTTCCCGTACCCTCCTTCCAAGCTCGGCAATGGCCAGCGCTGCGGTAGAGCCCGTCCCCAATCCAACGACGTTCCCAACCCGAACCATTTCAGCGGCCTCTAATGCAACTCTCTCCTTTAATCCCTTTCCCCGATCGACTTTCGCCATAGTTCTCCATCTCCCCTTCTCGTCCCTTTACCGGGCATTCAATCTCCCATCGAAACTAACCCATGCTGAAATAATGTCAAGACATATTTTCAGACTCTCGTTAAAATAGTGAGGTTGAAAGGGAGGATGGAAGCCGCAATTTCAAGACGTTACCCCATTTTGAAAAGTGGGGCAAAAAGCATGAGCCCCCGTATGAGTTTTTTAGGCTCATTATTGGCGCCCAGGTCGGGATCTATTAACCGCCTCTCATGTTGTTTTAATCGGTAAAACATATTTTATTTGTGGTTGACACGATTTTCCAAATCTGATATTGAGGTTCTGTTCCCCGGCAAAACTACTGTCTACCATGTCATCTTCATGGCCGACTGTGATCGGTGGTATTAGCACAGCAACATGCTGGGCAAACGCGTCGTTGATCTAGGGGGGACCATTCATTTAATAGTGAGCGCTGGCGGCGCTTCCCGATTATAAAGAACCCGAGGGAAACATTAAAATGGCCAAAATTGTCTTGAACAATATCACCAAACGATTTGGGGAGGTAGTAGCGGTTGATGATCTCAGTTTCGAGATTGAGGGGGGGGAGTTTCTCACCCTCTTGGGCCCATCAGGGTGCGGCAAGACAACTACCCTCAGAGCTATCGCTGGTCTGGAGGAACCGGACGAGGGCGAGATTTATATAGATGATCGCTGTGTATTTTCGCCCAAAAAGGGAATATTTGTGCCTCCAGGAAAGAGAGGACTAGGTCTGGTATTTCAAAGTTACGCACTATGGCCTCATATGACTGTCTATAAAAACGTCAGCTTTGGCTTGGAGGAACTGCACTACAAGAGGGATGATATAAGGAAGAAGGTCCAGGAAGTCCTGACGAAGTTAAAAATGAGTGGGTTCGAAGAAAGGTACCCCAGCGAGCTGAGCGGGGGACAGCAGCAAAGAGTGGCTGTAGCCCGTGAGATTGCTCCTGAGCCCGAGATTCTTCTTATGGATGAGCCCCTCAGTAATCTGGATGCCAAACTTCGGATGAGCCTAAGATCCGAGCTCAAGAGGCTCCACAGGGACATAGGGGCAACCACCGTCTACGTAACCCATGATCAGGTAGAGGCTATGACCCTGTCCGACCGAATTTTGGTCTTAAATGACGGTTCGCTCCAGCAATGCAACTCTCCCAGAGCGTTGTATCGGTACCCGGCTAATCTTTTTACAGCCGGATTCATGGGGAATCCTCAGGCTAACCTGGTGGACGGTCTGGTTAAAAAGGACAACGGGGTTCTTTACTTCCAGGCTAAGAAGGGGGATTTTGAAATTCCTCTCGGTAACAAAATAGAAGGTTTAGAGCCCGATAAGGAACTGATCATTGCCATTCGCCCTGAGGATATACAGATCGAGCGAAAAGAACAATCCGGTTCCTTGGACATGAAGATATATTCCGTGCTACCCGCTGGCTCTGAAACTATCATCTATGCCCGACGGGGCAAATCCATTGAACTGGTAATTAAGAAACCCGAGGAGGAAACCCACGATTGGGCCATGGATCAACGCATCTATGTTAGTTTCAAGGCTCTGAACTTTTATGATGCAAAAACGGAGAAACTCATCGCTTCCAAGGAGTGACCTTTCAGGGTTTTGTTGTAAACGGTGGCAGGTTTAAGACTGAGATTTTTGACTGCCGACTTAAACTCAGGAGGCAACTGATAAGGGGAGAAGGAGAACAAAATGATAAAGGCTTTGGCCATGGACGCAAATGGCGTTCTGTACTACCGAGATGAGGAAGTTGTGGATTCGGTTCAGAGTTACCTCAAGGAGGAAATTGGACTGAGATTTGATCAGGCCGCGGCGAGGTCCTATTATTTCGAGTGCCAGGATCAAGCCTTTGAGGAGAAAATCAGCCTAAAGGAGATGATGAGGAGGTATATAGATTTTCTGGGGGTCAGGGATCCTCAGCTCAGAGAAGAAATACCCGCCAAAATTGTTTACTTCAGTGAGAGAATTAACCTTTTCCCGGAAGAAGCGGAAACGTTGAAGGAACTGAAAACAAAAGGGGTGATTCTCGGTGTCATCTCCAACAGTATCCATTCGGGCAAGGCGAAAATGCGGTGGTTTGAAAAGGCAGGCATCGGCTCCTTCGTCGATATTACAATATCCTCCATTGACGAGAAATGTAAAAAACCGGACGAAGCTATCTATCGAATTTTTCTGGAACGGGCCGGCGTCTCAGCCCGGGAAGCTGCCTTTATGGGGCATGATGAGGAGGAAATTCGACCTGCCCAGGAGCTGGGGTTTGCCACAATCTGCTTTAGATGCTCTGGGGGAATTGCTGATTATAACGTTAAATCCTTTGGTGAACTTCTCAATGTGCCGGGATTGCCTCCATGAGATTGAAGGGAGGGCAGTCTTTACCCTTAAGGAAGAACGCCAGGACGGTCTTCAACGAAGCACGGAAGGAGGTGATGCAAAGTTCGAAAAATGATGGAAGATTATGTGAAAGGAGGGAAAAGCTATGCGAAAGTTTTTTGAAATCAAAGGGATGGCGGTGCTGATGATAAGCTTAGCGATAGCTTTACTCAGCTCCCAAGCTCTGGGCGCAGCGGCCACAACACCTCAGCAGGAAGCATGGGTAAAAAAAGCTGCAATTGATCGCCATCAACCGGCTAAGGAGGACTGGGATACTATTTATGAGGCCGCCAAGAAGGAAGGAAAGGTAGTGGTTTACTCCCTCTCCTCGCGGGTCTTCAAGGCGGTGGAAAGCTTCAAGAAGGCTTATCCCGGGATCGAGGTTGAGGCTTATGATATGCTCACCGTTGACCAAATCGACAAGCTCACCCGGGAGCAGGCTGCGGGGATCCATAATGTGGACATTCTGTTCTTGGCGGACGTGACTACATTGGTCAAGGAAATTTTGCCCAAGCGCTTGGTCTGGAACTACGTTCCCACCACCCTGCTTGGAGGGCAGAAAGCCAAGACTGTGATCCCAGCTGAGCTCAGGGGGCCCCCACTGGCCCATAGTTTGGAAGCCAAAGTGGTGTTCTATAATTTCGAAAGCTACCCCACGTGTCCCATTAACACCCTGTGGGATCTGACACGCCCAGAGTGGCGCGGCCGGGTTCAGATGAAAGATCCGCTTCAGTCCGCGGAAAACATGAATTTCCTACAGATGATAGTAAAAAATGCGGACAAAATGGCCCAAACCTATAACGAGGAGTTTGGAGAGCCGATTAAGTTGAGTTCGGGGAGCAAGAATGCTGGGTACGAATTTATCTCACGCCTCGTCAAGAACAATCTCGTCTTGACCACATCCGATGGCAACGCCGCCAAGGCTGCAGGAGCTCCTGGGCAGGCCAAACCACCGCTCACTCTCAGCGTTTCATCCTCCAAGTTGAGGGACAACAAGAGGAAAGGTCTAAAGCTGGCTATCGAATGGAACATTAAGCCCGTAGTAGGGTTTACCAAACGCAACTTTCTGGTAATGGCCAACCTGGCCCCGCATCCCAACGCGGCCAAGCTGATGATTCGGTGGATGCTCGGGGATCAAAAAGGAGGAGCGGGCATGAAACCGTGGTTCGTACCGGGTCAGTGGCCATCGCGATCCGATGTGAAGCCAGCAGCCGGCAAGATTGAAGACGTCAGAAAAAGTACGTGGTTCCTCGACCCCGACTGGATCTACAAACAAGGCCTGGAGGTCAGGGATTTCTGGCTTGCCCGGTGATAAACAGGGGCTGCCGCAATAGATTAGATGCGGCAGCCCATTTCCACCTCTTCGGCTCTGATCATGGTTAATAAACTTTGGATCGAGGGTAGATATCGTATCACGCGGTTTTCTCAGCACCCCGAAAGGGTCTGGGGTATAGTATTGCTCATTCTCCTTGGGATCCTCGTCTTGATCCCCGTCTTGTACATTATCCAACACTCTTTTGTCTTCGATCCTTCCGCCCCCCGCTACGTTCGCGGAGCACAACCCGGTGAGTGGACCACCTTTTACTGGGCCCGGGTACTGTTCAGCCGCATGGCACGAGCCATTCTCTACGAACCCACGGTGCACAGCTTGGAGATCGCCGTGGGGATGACGGCTATGGCCATGATACTGGGATCACTTCTGGCTTGGTTGATAGTGCGAACGAATCTCTACTGGAAGGGGTTTTTCTCCGCAGTCCTCATCGTCCCGTACATCATGCCATCATGGACCATCGCTCTGGCGTGGTTGGTGCTGTTCAAGAGCGAGCGTTTTGGAGGGACTCCGGGGCTATTGAACGCCCTGTTTGGGATAAACCTTCCTCAATGGGTCGGATACGGCCTCTTTCCCATTGTCATTTCCCTCGGCATTCACTACATTCCGTACACGTTTATCCTCCTCCGAGGCGCTCTGGCCAATATTGATTCGACCCTGGAAGAGAGCGCAGAGCTTCTGGGAGCGAGTCGCTCCAAGGTCCTTCGTAGAATCACCTTCCCCATCGTTTTGCCCGCTTTGGGCTCTGCCTTCGTGCTCACCTTCAGTAAGGGTCTGGGGGAGTTCGCTACCCAGGCATTCTTGGGCTTGCCGATTCGATACTATACCCTTTCCACCCGGGTATATTCTGCTCTTAACAATCGATTATACGGGGAGGGTTACGTCTTATCGGTAATTCTAATCCTCGCCACAGTAGCGACGGTACTAATCAACCAACGTCTAGTTGGAGCGAGAAAGCAGTACGTCACCATTGGGGGAATGGGGGTACGAAGGAAACCCGTGGATTTGAGGCGCTGGCGTTGGCCGGTTACCCTTCTTTTGATGGGATTTATGTTCGTTTTTGTGATAGGACCGGTATTGTTGCTCGGGTGGCAAACGCTCATGCGCTACGAAGGTCAGTATGGGTTAGACAATCTCACCCTGCACTATTGGTTCGGCATGGGGGACCCCAACCTAGCAGAGGGACAGTCAGGGGTCTTCAGGAGCAGTTTCATTCTCGGTGCCATGAAAAACTCCGTGCTTCTGGCAGGGGTAACCGCCCTGATCAGCGGGTTAATAGGAATCTTGATTGGCTATGCGGTGGTGAGGACCCGCGGGTCTACTCTTTCCCGTACCATTGAGAATCTCTCCTTCATGCCATACATGATTCCCGGCATTGCCTTTGGAGGGATCTACCTCACCCTCTTTGCCCGCTCCTGGGGGCCCATGCCCGCCCTCTATGGTACCTTTGCCCTGTTGGGGTTGGCCTGTACTGTTAAATACCTTCCGTACTCTTCCAGTTCAGGCATTACGGCGATCCACCAGATCCATCCATCACTGGAAGAGAGCGGAGCAGTTCACGGCATCGGTTGGGTTACTCGGTTCTACCGGATCGTCATTCCACTGGCAAAATCCGGGATCCTGTCAGCGATGCTGCTGACCCTCATCACCACCATGCGCGTATTGGACATAATCGTCCTCTTGGTGACTCCCAAGACGAGGACAATGACGTCCATCATTTTCCGGTATCAAACCCAGGGGTTCATTCAGCATGCCTATGCTATCATGTTGATAATCATTATGATTACGCTGAGCGGTCATTTTCTTCTGCGCCGGTTAGGCGGAAGGGTTGAATTGTAAGAATTGAGAAGTTACCACATCCTCAGCAAACCTTAATCAGAAAATAGATGATCCTCACACCCATGAGATTTTTCACTTGACAATTCATCCAGTCTTTATTAAGATCAAGCCACGAGTGGGAATCACTTAAGAGAATCCTAAAAAGGAAGGGGGGATCGGCAGGTATTCAGAGTAAGGAACTGGGAAAAATTATTAAACAGAGGAGGTATTTATGAAAAGGGCGATATTCACGTCGCTGCTTGTTGCGTTTTTCGTTTTAAGCGTTTTCGCAACGGGTCAGGCGGCAAAGAAGGTTCTCCACATTTACGACGCTTTTGATACGGCAGAGGCAAAATACTACATTGACGCCTTTGAAAAGGAAACGGGAATTGACGTGGAATTTGTGAGAATGTCCTCCGGTGAGGTTTTGGCCCGGGTAGAGGCGGAAGCGGCAAACCCGCAGGCCAGCGTATGGCACGCGGGATCCAATACGTCTCATATCAATGCCGCCTCAAAAGGACTGCTCGCCCCCTACAAACCCAAAACGGATTTCGAACTGACGGGTAAGCTTCGTGCCGAAGACTGGGCTTGGACAGGGTTTTATTCCGGGGCCATCGGCTTTGTGAGCAATACCAACCTCTTAAAGAAAAAGGGGGTTAAAGCCCCATCCGCCTGGGATGATCTCCTCAATCCCGCATTTTCAAAAAACGTTGCCATGGCTTATCCCTACACTTCGGGCACGGCATACACGACCTACGCCACCTTGATCCAGATGCTCGGCCTTGAAAAGACCCTTGACTGGTGGGAGAAATTCGATAAACAGAGCATCTTCCAGTACACGAAATCGGGAACAGGGTGTATCCCCATGGTCGGGCTGGGAGAAGTCACCGTGGGTATAGCGTTCTCGCATGACATTCTCGCCAAGGGCGTCAATAAGGGGTACCCAGTGGTCATGACTTTTCCCAAAGAGGGCACCGGCTATGAAATCGGGGGATTATCCCTCATCAAGGGTGGTCCCGAACCGGAACTGGGAAAGAAGTTTATTGACTGGTGCTACACGGTAAGGGCCCAGAATCTCTTTCAGAAGTATAACCGTTTGCCCGTAAATCCGAAAGCCACAGTGGGAAAAGGCTCGCTCACCCTCGATCAGGTTAAGTTGATCGANNTGGGCTGGCACAAATAAGAAGAAGTTCATTAAAGCCTGGAGGGACCGCATTGGAAAATAAAAAGAGGGTATCCATTTGAAATAGTCCCTGCTGCTGGTTCATCCAGCGGCAGGGATTTTTTGTTCCTCCGAGCTATTCGAGGGGCAGCATGATAAAGGCAGGCAGAAAAAGGCAAGAGATAGTAGGAAATTTGCGATTAATAGGTAAAGAACCGTTACTCCTCGTTTCCATACTCGCCATCTTTTACTTTCTATTAATCTTTGTGATCTCTCCCATTTATATGGTCATTAAGACGAGTTTGATCGTCGATAAACAATTTGACCTTTCAAACTACCTGGCAATTTTCTCAAAAAGGTACTATTTTCAGCCCTTTTTAAACAGTATGATCCTGGGTATCTGTGCAGCCTCTACGGGAACCCTCCTCGGTTTTGCCTTCGCCTATGCCATTACCAGGACACCCATACCCTTTAAGCGCTTCTTCCGATTGACGGCGACATTCCCCATTATCTCGCCGCCCTTTGTCGTTGCCCTGGCAGCTATTCTGCTTTTTGGGAGATCAGGGAGCCTCACCCCCATCCTAAATAAGATTATCGGTGATTACTCGATTTACGGACTGGGGGGATTGGTGCTTGTAGAGACCATTGCCTACGGCCCCATAGCCTTTCTCGTTCTCTATGGGGTTCTCCAGGCCATTGATCCTGCCCTGGAAGAGGCGGCCATGGATCTGGGAGCCTCCAGGGCTAAAGTCTTTTCCACCGTAACCGTGCCACTGGCTATTCCCGGTATTGCCAGTGCCTGGCTTCTCGTGTTTATCGAGTCC
>JABAOH010023776.1_pt1 | contig 16547 bp, 11 predicted proteins | sample 7062181 | NCBI WGS metagenome assembly JABAOH01 (sample SAMN14538630, study PRJNA623070) | marine sediment metagenome | biome: marine biome [ENVO:00000428]; feature: marine pelagic biome [ENVO:01000023]; material: deep marine sediment [ENVO:00002113]; isolation source: pool of 5 deep marine...
GCAAAGTTTGGCAAACAATCGAAGCTGAGGATAAATTTTGAAACACTTAAACAGGATGATGAAAAAGAGCAAAAATACATCGAGCACTTTATCTTCGACGGCATCTGGCTAACCCATATCGATTATCAACTCAAGGCGGTTAAACGTTATGAATTGACTGAGCCCAACAAGCCGTTGGATGCCTTTGATGTGGCCGGTAGGAATTTGCCGATAATCGGCTTTACCAAAATAGATGATTTGAAGAAGCAGTTTGAGATAAAGCTGGTTGAACAGAAAAAGGACAAGCCGCAAAGTTTTATCCAGCTGCATTTGAAGGTTAAGCGGGATTCGGTTTATAAAGATGATTATATCTCTATCGATTTTTGGATTGACAAGGAATTGGGACTACCGGCGAAAGTGGTTGCCGTCTCGACCGAAGAGGATATTTACGAGATAAAATTTCTCAAGCCAAAGCTCAATAAGAAAATAAATAAGAAGGTCTTTGAGTATAAAATTCCCAAAGGTTTCGGTGAACCGGAAATATTTCCACTAAAAAAACAAGGCAAATGAAAATGATTGACTATTCGCCGTTTTGCCTTGCTGCAGTTGATAAATAAAACATCAGCCGGTTCGATGGGTTTGGTAATGGTCGCTGATAAAGATTTTCATATTATTATAATGAAATATACTGTGAAAATGATGCCGATGAGCCAACGCATAAACACAATTGCGCATACACGCATCAACTCATTTCTAATGTTCTTGTGCTCTTGTGTTGTTATGCTCTTATGCTCGCCTGTTTCTGTCCGTGCCGAAACGCTGCCCGAAACAGCCAGACTTCTTCCTCCTGAAACAATCCTGCTGGTCGATATCGACGATTTCGATCGATTCCGAACGGGGTTCGAAAAAACTAACTTTTATAAACTCTACAAAGACCCGACAATGACGGACTTTGTCGATGACTTTAAGACCAAATGGCGCGAAAAGATACGTGAGCTGGATAACGAATTTATCAGGGTAGTTACTGATGCAGAAGCGTTGCCTCAAGGCAGAGTGGCCGTCGCTATAGTGCTTAACCCGCCCACAGCGGAAACAAAAGATGCCGATGAGCCGCCGTTTCTGTTCATAACCCAGTGGGGCCAAACGATAGCCAAAATCAAAGAAGCAGTGGATAAAGTGGTCAAAAAGGACATCGAAGACGGTGCCTACCGCAAGACCGAAGACTACCGCGGGGTCACTATCACAACGATAACAGGGCAGTCTTCCCCAGATGAAAGCTATTGCTTTATTGACGATGCTCTCATAGAGTCTATGAGTCCGGACGTTCTCAAATTTGTCATCGCACATATCAAAGGTGCCGGCAGCCCGACACTGGCCGACGACACCGATTATGCCGCCACCATAAAATCCACGCGGCCCTCTGCCCCTGGCCGGATTGATTTCTACGTTAATATAAAACAAATCATCAAAACAACAATTGCCGAGGATACCACCGGCATGATAAAAACATTAGTAGCTAACCTGGGCCTTGATAATGTTACATCTTTCAGTTGTTCAATTGGCCCTGGGGGCCTGCCGTCAACGGGCGGGGACACTTCTTTCGCAAAAGCATTCCTGAAGATCGAAGGCAGGAAAAAGGGTATTTGCAAGATGCTTGATGTCGAATCGGCCACTTTTAGGGCGCCGCAGTTTATCTCTGCCTCGGTATGTTCGGTATCATTTGTGAATTTGAATATCCAAAACGCTTTTAGTGAATTTGCCAATATCCTTACCAGTTTTTCACCACAATTTGCTGCGATGATGTATATGCCGCTTTTGCCGCCGAGCCCACAGGGCGAACCGCCGCTGCAACTAAAAGCTGATATTATCGACCATCTCGGCTCACAAATTATAACAGCCCAAAGCACAGGCAAGCCGCCTTTCAATGTCGGTGCGCAGCCACCAGCAGAATCACTTATCGCTGTGGCGGTAAACGACCGCAGTGCTCTTGAAAAATCTCTGGCGCTTCTGCACAGCAGAGTAATAGCTCCAAACAACCCTAACGCCAGGCGCGAGCTTCTGGGCCACACACTATATTTAGTTGACCCCCCGACTATGCTACCGCCTTATAGGCCGGGCGAGAGAACACCGATGCAAGCCCAGTTAGAAATGAACCGCGAGGACCAGAAACCGCACCGTCAGTGCAGGTTTCTAAGGGGGCAAGCCCCTGCCAGGCCAAGTGCCCGTAAAATGCCTAAATTGGCGTTTGCTGTTACTGACACTCATCTGATTTTCGCGAGTGAATCTGTTGTTGAACAAGCCATTCGGGCGTTGAGCAGTACCGGGACCGTATCGGTGGGTTCTGCGAAGTGGTTTAATAAGGCCAAATCAGCCATTCCTTCGGTGGTGGGACTGGCCGATTTGCAAGACAATGCGGCTTCCGGCGAACTCTTCTGGCCCGTCCTGCGCGGATTTAAGCGAAGCGGCAGAAAAGTAAAGGCCAAGGATTCGGGTATTGAGATGGGCGTCGGGACGAGCCCCGGCTCGGTCTTTCTGCAATTGATGTTTTCGCAGGCAGGTTCTGATTTGTTTAATTTTAGTCTTTTGCCCGAGTTTGATGCTGTGCGTAAGTATTTTGGCTTATCTGCTTTTTACGGCATCAGCAGGCCGGACGGCTTCTTCTTCGAATTCAAGTATCTTAATCCCGTTAGCAATTGATGATCACAAAAACTCTGAAGATAATCGGGCAAGAGCGGCTGAAGTCAATTATCAATGTATAACTTTGTTAAGAGGATAAGTGATTATGCCCGAGGCGCCCGCGCGCTTCAAAGCCGGAACCAGAGACCGTTCGACCTTGTCGTCGATAATCACTTCTATTGCCACATAATCGGAATCGGCCAAACTCGAAATAGTCGGGCTTTTTTCAGCAGGCAGTATCTTCAATATCGACTCTAAGTTGTCCTTCTTTATATTCATCTTCAAGCCGACCTTGCTGCCGGCTTCGATTGCTGCTTTAAGAAGTATGGAGATGTTTTCTATTTTTTTGCGCTTGAACTTATCGGCCCAGGCCTGCTTGTTTGCGATAAGTCTTGTCGTAGAGGTTATCACGGTATCTATTATGCGCAGATTATTTGCCCGCAGTGACGCGCCGGTCTCGGTGAGCTCGACTATCGCATCGGTCAGCCGGGCCTTTACCTCCGTAGCACCCCAGCTGAATTCAACCTTTACGTTGATATTCTTGTCTGCGAAGTATTTTCTTGTTACGTTAACCAGCTCGGTTGCGATTATACCGCCGGCCAAATCCTTCGCGCTTTTAACCTGCGATTCATCAGGAACAGCCAGCACCCATCTGGCCGGATTGCTTGAGGCTTTGCTGTAGGCCAGTTCGCAGACATCCACCACATCACAGTCGTTCTCCATTATCCAGTCGTAGCCGGTAATGCCGGTATCGAGAACGCCGTCGGCCACATATCTGCCCATCTCCTGTGCTCGCAGCATAACAAGAGCGATTTGCTCGTCGTCTATGTGAGGTAAATAACTCCTTTCAGAATCGGCAATGTGGAAACCGGCTTTGCCGAAAAGTTCTATCGTTGCCTTTTGCAAACTGCCTGTGGGAATACCTAATTTTAATATTTGTTCTGACATATCAAATCTCTGGTAGTCAAATGGTCAATTAACTGCTCACTATTTTCGTTAGCCTCGAGTATTCCTTTTTACTTTTTTCTTTGTTTTGTTTTCTTTTTGGTTTTAGTTTTTGCTTTCGTAGCTTTTCGCCGAGTAGTCTTGGTTTTTTTCTTCTTCTTTCTGCCCTTGTGTGCTTCGCTTTCGCACCGCAAAAGAGCATAAAACTCGTAAGCATTCTTGGCTTGAATCTGCTTGGCTAAGAAGCCTTCTATCTCCTGCTCATCAGCGTTAGGATGGACCAGTTCTTTGCTTCTGAGATATTCAATCATCTTTCTTGTAAGCGGTATAGCGTGGCCCTGCAGAGATGTGAGCATACAATAATCGACAACGAAAGGGCTGGTACCTTCTATTTTCTCAAGAGCTTGTTTGGCCGGACGTTTGCCTATTTTTTTCAGCGACTCTAAGCTGACTTTATGATATTCGTTGAATATAGCCCTCAGGACCCTGGTGATTGTTGAAGCTATATCACTTGTAACTGGTGTATTGCTGCCCAATATTTCGACAATTTCTTCTACTTCCGAAACCCGCAAATCGTTCAAGTCAACGAAATAATCAGCAAACTTCTTAATCGCGGATTGTGTCGCCTTCGCGCTTAGTTCAGCGCCAATGATAGCATAGATGAGTGCATCTGCCGGTTCATCATGGATGACTTTTTGTGGTTTCGGATATTTACGACTCAGTGAGCGATACAGCCTTTGTATTTTTTTAGAATACTCTTTACTATCCTTCATATCGGCCTCTACAGGGAGCCGCGGGGGCGGCAACAATTCTGCGTTGAACCATTTCACCACCCGCCTGTCCAACCGTCTCACTGTCCAGCCGTCTCGCCGTCCCAGTCTTTCTCGTGCTCTTCCTTCTTCAGCTCATTGGCGGCTTGGTCTATCAGTTTCATGGTCTCCAGCGTTTTTTTGAATTTCTCATCCCTGTAAAAACGCAAAACGGGACAGAATTTGCTCTGCAATTTACCGGCTAATAGTGATTGTATTCGGCTCTTTGCGTGCGTGATTGCCGCGAAAGTCTTGTTCTGTGTGGCATCATCCTTGCCAAAAATGCTGAGATATACATCGGCACTACGCAAATCAGCAACCATATCAACTCTTGTGACACTCACGAACCCCTCAATACGTGGGTCGCTAAGATGGTGGGCGATGGCGTCACTAACCACTTCTTTTACCACGCGAGCTACTTTTTCCTGTCTTCGCGTTACCATCTGACCATTTACTATTGTTTCGGAGCTCGTATCTCGAACTTCCTTTTCAATAGTCAATATTCAATTAACTAAGAGTTCTGGCTACTTTCACGATTTCGTAGAACTCAAGGACGTCATCGACTTTAATATCGTCGAATCCCGCCACCTTAATTCCGCATTCGAGACCCGTCTTGACCTCGCGAACGTCGTCCTTGAAATGCTTTAGAGATTCTATACTCAGGTTGTCTTTGAGTACAATATTGTCACGTATCAATCGCATCTTTGCATTCTTGCTCGCGTACCCGCTGCTGACATAACAGCCGGCCACTGTACCAACTCGTGAAATCTTAAACGTAGCTCTTACCACAGCTCTGCCGAGCGAGTTCTCTGTCTCTTCCGGCTCAAGCAGACCGACCATTGATTTTTGCAAATCTTCGGTTATACGGTAGATGACATTGTAGAGTCTTATCTCAACACCTTTGGCTTCTGCAATCTTGGCTGCGTGTTCCTCGGGGACGACGTTAAAGCCGATAATAATGGCGTTTGAGGCCTCAGCAAGCACAACATCGCCCTCTGTAATTCCGCCCGGTGCCGAGTGCAGGATATTAATCCTTACCTCATCAGTGCTCAACTCAGATAAGTATCTCGTCAAGACATCGATTGAACCCTGTACGTCGGCCCGAATGATAAGATCCAACTCTTCGGTCTTGCCCGCCTCTATCTGGCTGAATAGATTATCCAGCGTTACCTGGCTGCGTTCTGTCAGAGCACTTTCTCTTGAGCGTATTTGGTTTTCCTCTGCGGCGGCTTTGGCCCTGTTGATGTCATCCAGACAGTAGAATCTGTCCCCGGCTTGGGGGACATCGCTCAGGCCTGTTATCTCCACCGGCATAGAGTTTGTAGCTGTCTTTATGTTTTTGCCGTAGCTGTTTTTCAACATTTTTACTCTTCCGTAGGCGCCCCCAGCTAATACCACATCGCCCTTTTTCAGCCGGCCCTCCTTGATTAACAAAGTTGCCACAGGACCACGCCGTGCTGACATCCTCGCCTCAACAACCCATCCTGTTGCAGGGATTGTGTCATCGGCCTTGAGTTCAAGCAGTTCAGCTACATAATCGAGAGATTCAAGCAAATCATCTATACCCTCACCGGTCACCGCGCTGGTTTTAACGACTTCGGTCTGGCCTCCCCATTCAGTCGGCGTCAGTTCCTGCTCGGCTAACTGTGAGTAAACACGATTTAAGTCGCAGCCGGGCAAATCTATTTTATTCAATGCCACAATAATCGGCACATTTGCTGCCTTGCTGTGGGCTATCGCCTCGACGGTCTGTGGCATCACTCCGTCGTCGGCGGCAACCACCAGCACCACAACATCAGTCATATTGGCACCTCTGGCACGCATAGCCGTAAAAGCCTCATGTCCCGGAGTATCGAGAAATGTTACTTTCTTATTGTCCCAGGTAACTTCGGATGCTCCGATATGCTGGGTAATGCCGCCTGCTTCACCGGCTGCTATCTGAGTCGACCGAATTTTGTCCAGCAGGCTGGTCTTGCCGTGGTCAACGTGCCCAAGCATTGCAGCAACCACCGCTCGCTTCTGGAGATTGTCTCTTTGGCGTTCTTCAAATTCAGTCCGTATGTGTTCCTCCAGTGTGCTTTTGGATTGCACCGTCAGCTCAGTGTCGAACTCCAGGGCAACCAGTTCCGCAACGTCGCTGCTTATGACCTCATTGGCTGTGGCCATTACGCCCTGTTGTACCAGCTTGCTGATGATATCCGTTGATTTAATCGCCAAAGCTGCAGATAAATCCTTTACTGTGATTGGCTCGCTTACGACGGCTTTTTTCGGCCTGACAACAGCAGCCCTGCGTTTGAGCTTGGTGGCAATTTTACGTATTGGCCTTAATCGCAGGCCTTCACCGCCGGCGGCATCAAGCCGGGCTTGTCTTTCCTCAATATCTCTTTGTCGCCATCTGCTACTGAGTTTAGATCTCCTTATTATCTCCGAATCCCGCTCGTCTTGCCTTCGCCCATGTGTTCTATCTTTGTATCGCTTTGGTAATTGTTTCTTTTCCTTGATTGGAGCAAAAGTCACATTGTCTTGTTCCTGTTCGATGTACATCAAGGGCTCAGTAACAGGTGCATCGTACCTGATTCTCGGTCTCGGCCTTGGTCGTCGTAACGGCTCCGGTGCCTCGACCCGAACAAGCTGCGGTCCGCTCAGTCGAGCAGGCTCGGGCTTTTTTAAAATCGGCCCAGCAGGTAGTATCGGTTCCGGTTCTCGCTCTTGTGGTTCTTCTGTTATCTGTTCTTCTGTGGGTAGTGGCTCTTCTGCAGTTACCGTAGCGGCCGTTTCTTGCTCACTTTGTTCAGCTTCTATTGTAGCGGCCGGTTTGGCTGCTGTCTTAGTTCGCTTAGTACGTGGCTTTACCTGCTTAGTCTTAGCCTTAGCTTTTGTTTTCTTCGCCGGTGGTTTTCGCTTTACTTTCTTTTTGATTCGGACCTTATCCAGGTCCACCTTCTCGGACGTCTCAACCGTTGTAATATTTTCCCCTTCGCTGAACCACTCCCGGATAGTTGCGGTCAGACCAGCCGATATCACCGACATGTGGTTCTTTACGTCCAGACCCTCATCCTGGCACTTCTTAACAATAGCAGCGCTTTTTACACCAAGTTCCTTGGCCAAAATGTAAACTCTTGTAGTAGCCAAAAAACAAATCTCCAATCTCAGCCATGTTCAGTATCAACGGGCTTTACGATTCACAGGATACGTTTATTGTTCGTTATCTGCTGTTTTTGTCTGTTGGGCCAGCTGCTTGTCCGCCTCGTTTTGTTTTGACTCAGCCGTCAAACGTTTCACTTCTTCGGTTGCTGCTGCAACCAGTTTTTCCGCGATGTCCGAACCGATCTTCAGTTCGTTAATTAATGGTTCGACCCCTACATCCTCCAGGTCTTGAACAGATATGGCGCCCAGGGCTATCAGCTTGTCAACCATTGTATCGTCAGCGCCTTCTACAGTCTTGACGCAGTTTGTCAATCGTTCGATGCCCTGATTGTATTCGTCCGGCGTTAGTATATCGATATCCCAGCCGGCCAGCCTGGCAGCCAACCGGACATTCTGCCCGTGCTTGCCGATAGCCAGGCTAAGTTGGTCCTCATCGACAACCACTGTCGCTCGTCCCAGTTCGAAGCACAAGGCGATTTCACTGACTTTTGCCGGCATCAACGCATTTGCCACAAGCACCTGGGACGACTCATTCCAGCGGACGATATCTATTTTCTCTCCGCCGAGCTCATCGACTATGTTCTTTATTCTGCTGCCTCGCACCCCCACACAGGCCCCGACGGGGTCGACCTTGTCGTCGAATGAGACCACTGCAACTTTGGTTCTATAGCCCGCCTCTCGCGCAAGTGCTCGTATTTCGATAATTTTTTCATTAATCTCCGGCACCTCTAACTCAAACAATCGGCGGATAAACTCAGGGTGTGTGCGGGAGAGAATAATTTTGACCTGATTCGAAGTCTCTTTTACATCAAGAATCAAACATCGAATTCTCTCGCCCACCCGATGCGTCTGGCCCATTATCTGTTCGCTTTTTGGCATAAAGCCTTCGGTCCAACGGTCCAGGTTAACAATCAGTGTTCCACTTTCGTATCGCACGACCGAGCCGCTTATGATTTCTCCTTTTCGCTGGACAAACTCGGCATAGATACTATCTCTCTCGTCAGCCCGTATCTTCTGGATCATCACCTGCTTGGCTGTCTGGGCGGGGATTCGGCCGAGCTGTTTTATATCGATTTGCACATCGTCCTTGGAGGCGGTGATCTGACCGGTGTTGCGGTCGATGTTTACTACTATATTGCTTTCCGGCTCACCAAAGTGCTTCCTCGCTGCCGAGACCATAGCTTCTTCCAGGTCCACAAATATCGATTCCTTGTCTATATTTTTGTCACGGGCAATGTTATCCACGATTCTCAGTAATTCCTGACTCATAGTTCTTATCTCTTTAATCCAGCGCCAATTTCTTTTCTATTTCTACCCGGCACCGCAAATTCGTGCCGGACAAAAAAAGTGGAAACTTACTAAGTTTCCACTTCAGTATGGGGTTCCTTGCCAATGAGTTCCCCAGCATGTCCAAAACGAACAGAGGTTGTAGTTTACCTTTGTGCTACATCATCTGCCTCCGGTAGTTAAAAAACCTCGTTCGCTTTCCGACATTGAAGCAGAAACACCGGTTGCAAAGCCACCATTTGCGCAAAGCCCAGCGGTGCACGTCGATTGTGGTTCGTCTACTTTGCACTGTTTGCTAATCCTGTCAAAAGCATTTTAATGCCTCTTAAGTTCAAAATTTAGCTTTGGCAGCTGTTAATCCTTATACCTAAACCTTTTATACTAATCGTCAAATCTACCAATGACAATAATTTTTTTGTCGAATTTGTATAATTTTTAGCCCGAATCCGACGCAAAAAATGCACTCACATGGCCAAGAATCGTCTTCGAGCCGCCAACGTCCGCATAAAATAGCCTTTTTCAGGATTAGAACCGGCTTTCTCGTCTCCAGTTATCATGGCAGGCTGCTTCTTAGCAATTCAATAAAAATTTGCCGAATTTTACAAATTAGACCCAATATTTCATCCCAGAGCACCGGAATTCAAAATTTCGTTCAGCTTCTTTTGAATACTTGCTTTCGCAGGCAAAGGTTTTGTATTTCAGATTTCGTATTTATCTTTGATATATTCCCTATGTGCTAAGCTCCTTTCTACTTTTCAAAAGTCCTGTATTTCGCTTGACATTTTTCTCTCAGTCACATAAACTATTCTTAGATTTAAGGAGGATTCGCGATGAAGTTCTGGCTTTCCGTGAGGGTTGGTTTCCTCTTCATACGTCCACGCAGGTGTTTTTTGGTCAATTTAACCCAGCCGGAGCAGGGATTTTTCTCTGCATGTTTTTTCCTCGGCCTGATGGACGGAAAGGATAGTTAAAATGAAGTTGTTTGACAGTTCTAAAATTAGCATGGTGTTGATCGGCTTTGTCGTTGTTGTGCTTGGCGGCGGTGGCAGCGCGAACGCGGAGTTCACCTTTGGCTCTGCCGCTAATCTTGGCCCAAATGTCAACAGTTCATATTATGATGCAGGGCCAAGCATCTCGACTGACGGCCTGTCACTCTTCTTCGATTCCGACCGTCCCGGCGGCTCAGGTGGTAGTGACCTATGGGTGGCAAAGCGTACGGCGATAGACGAGGACTGGGGTGAGCCTGTGAATCTTGGGCCGATTATGAATACGGTATACGAGGAATGCGATTCGAGCATCTCGGCCGACGGACTATCGCTCTTTTTTGCCTCCGACCATCCCGGCGGCTCAGGTGATTTCGACCTGTGGGTGGCCAGGCGGAATACGACAGAGCAAGACTGGGATGAGCCCGTGAATCTGGGGCCGATTGTAAACTCCGAATACGAGGACCACGGCCCGGGCATCTCGGCAGATGGATTGTCGCTTTACTTTTCCTCTAATCGGGCCGGCACTTATGGTGGCCCCGACCTGTGGGTTACTATGCGGACAACAGTAAATGACCCTTGGGGCGAGCCGGTAAACCTGGGGCCAACCGTCAACAGTGCGCTTTGGGAGGCCAGGCCGAAGCTATCAACCGATGGCCTGACACTCTTGTTCGGCTCAAACCAGCTTGATGGCGGTGACCTGTGCGATATATATATGACCACGCGAGAAACGACGCAAAGCGCTTGGGGCATGCCTGTGAAACTCGGTTCATTTGTTAATAGCCTCGATGATGAGGATTGGCCGTGTATCTCAACTGACGGACGTATGCTTCTCTTCGAATCCAACCGGCCCGGCGGGTCAGGTGCCTGGGATATATGGCAGGTGTCAATCGAGCCAGTCATTGACTTCAACGCCGACAGAAAGGTCGACTTCAAAGATTTTTGCAGGCTTGCTCAATACTGGGGCCAGGCCGAATTATCGGTTGACATCGCTCCTGCGCCTCTTGGCGATGGAAAAATTACTTACAAGGACCTTGCTGTTTTTGCTGAACGCTGGTTCGAAGAAGATTCGGGAATTATATATATACAGTGGCTCGGTCATTCGAGTGTGAAGGTCTGGACGGAAGATTGTGTAGTATACGTGGACCCGGAGAGATTGACCGAATCGCCCAATGATGCGACGCTGGTGTGTGTTACTCACACTCATGGTGACCATTACTCGCCTTCGGATATCGCCAGGGTTTCCAATTCCGGGACGCAATTTATCGCTCCGCCTGATGTCGTCCAGCAGTACGGTAGCGGCCAGTCAATCGCTCCCGGCCAGACAATCGAATTGGGCTGTGCCAGCGTAACTGCGGTGCCTGCGTATAATACCAACAAACCAAACCATCCCAAGTCGAGGAACTGGGTCGGGTTCATAATAGAGCTCGGCTCGAAACGGATTTATGTCGCGGGCGATACAGACCTGACGGATGAAATGAAAGCGCTTGAGGGCATTGACGCAGCGATACTGCCCGCAGGCGGTACGTACACAATGAACGCGGTCGAGGCAGCAGAGGCGACGGAGTATATAAAGCCCGAGTTGGCCATACCCTACCACTGGGGTCGAAATGTAGGCACCCTAAGCGACGCCGAGACATTTGCCCAGAAGGCTGCGTGCGCCGTAAAGATTTTGACGGTCGGCGAGACTATAAGCTCTGACAATTGGCCGCAATATTCTCCCCTGATAGCGCACTGGAAGCTGGACGAAACAGAAGGCAGCATCGCCTACGACAGCGCGGGTGACAACAGCGGGACCCTCAATGGTAATCCGCTCTGGCGGCCTGTCGTCGGTAAGGTAGATGGTGCACTCGAATTCGACGGGACCGATGACTACGTTAGCGCCGACTTTGTCCTGAATCCGGCGGAAGGGGCGTTCAGCGTCTTTGCCTGGATTAAAGGCAGCGCCCCGGGGCAGGCTGTCATATCTCAAACAGGCGGGGCCGATTGGCTTTCTGCGGATGCAACGGATGGAAAATTGGTGACGGAATTAAAGGGTACCGGCCGGGTCAGCTTACCACTGATATCACAATCCATAATCAACGACGGTCTCTGGCATCATATTGGCTTTGTGTGGGACGGCTCCAATAGAATCCTATACGCCGATGGCGTGGAGGTGGCCACAGACACGCAGACTGGTTTGGGAAGCTCGGACGGCGGTCTGTACATTGGTGCCGGAAGGAATCTTGAACCCGCCAGTTTCTTCTCCGGCCTGATTGACGATGTTCGCATCTACAACCAAGCGCTGAACCCAACGGAAATCGCCGCGCTGGCGCGTTAGGCCCCTTTGGACAGAAGGGACGGTGTAAAATGAAATGGTTTGATTATCTTAAGATTAGCCTGGTGTTACTTGGATTTTTCGTTGGCCCCGTGGTGGTCAATGGCCAGAGCCCGGTGACAGAAGCCTTCACATTTGTGCAGGTCAGTGACCCGCAACTGGGCTGGGGTTACGGCTATGCGAACGACGTAAACTCACTCAGGCAGGCTGTAAGTCACATTAATGGTTTGAAGCCGGACCTTGTAGTCTTCTGTGGTGATTTGGTCGACAACTTCAACGACGCTTCCGTTGCCGATTTCCTCCAAATCAGAAGCGAGCTGACCGTGCTCTCTTACTGCGCCCCGGGAAATCACGATGTCGGCAATTCACCAACAGTCTCGCGTCTGGAACGCTATCGCCAGGCCTTAGGGGACGACTATTTCTCTTTCGAGCACAAAGGCTACACGTTCGTAATTGTCAATACAGCGCTTTGGAAAGCACCACTTGCCGGTGAGTCAGAAAAACAGGATACCTGGCTCAGGCAGACGCTGGCCGCCGCCAGTGATAAGAACAGCCCCGTCTTTATAGTGGGACACCATCCTTTGTTTTTGACAAGTCCTGACGAGGCCGAGGAATACTATAACCTGCCCCCGGCCACGAGGGGTGAGCTGTTGACCCTGTTTGAGACCTCCGGCGTTGTTGCTATCCTTGGTGGTCACAGACACCAGTTAGTCATCAACGAATACAAGGGCATTCAACTGGTAAATAGCGAAGCTACGAGCAGGAATACCGACGGGCGCCCTCTGGGTTTTAGGCTTTGGTATGTTGATTCACCAACATCAATAAGACATGAATTTCGTCCTCTGGTGCCGGAGATGCCAACGGTTGACTTTAACGGTGATGATGTCATTAACTGCGCAGATATGTGCATCATGGTCGACCATTGGGGGGAGGATTACGCTCTGTGTGATGTTGCCCCGCCGCCCTTCGGCGATGGCATCGTCGATGTCCAGGATTTGATTTTCCTTTCTGAGCATCTGTTTGAGGACTATCGCCTGACCGCGCACTGGAAGCTGGACGAGATAGACGGCACAACTGCCTATGACAGCATCGGTGTCAACGACGGCGCTGTTCATGGAAACCCGACATGGCGGCCTGCAGATGGTCGGGTAGATGGCGCGCTCCAATTCGATGGGATAGATGATCATATTAGCGTACCTTTTGTCTTGAGCCCATCCGGTGCGCCCTTCAGCGTCTTTATCTGGATAAAAGGAGGTGCCCCGGGGCAAGTTATCATCTCTCAGGCACAAGACGGAGTGAATTGGCTGTTGGCCGATCCGGCAGAGGGCAAACTAATGACGAGGCTAAGCAGCGGCGGCCGCAGCTCAAGTCCATTGAATTCTCAGGCTACTATCACCGACGCCGAATGGCACTGTGTCGGTTTTGTCTGGGACGGTTCATACAGAACCCTCTATGTTGACGATGTCGAAGTTGCAAAAGATGCGCAGACTGGTTTGACAAGCTCGTACGGCGGTCTGCATATCGGAGCCGGTAACACTCTTGACCCAGCCAGTTTCTTCTCCGGCCTGATTGATGACGTTCGCATCTACAACCGGGCGATAACTCCGTAGACGATCCGGTCCCTTGGGCATAAGGGCACCTGATTTTTGACGACGCGGACTCCTGGCGTGAAGTACATACGCAGTACGATACTGATAAGTCTCCTCTGGCGGACAGGCGATACGAGATGTGGGCCACGCTACGAAGCTGGAACCAGATGCAGTATCGATTTCTCCTGTGCAATAGTTATTTTCTCTACTCGCACTTTTTTATTCTCGACCCTGAGAATCGGCTCGAACGGCTCGTCGTTGAGCAATGCCCCTGCTATTTTTGTCGTCAAAGCCTCTGTGTCTATAGGCATGGCGGCAAGTCTCTGCGCATACATCTTTTTGGCCATCATCTTGGCAAGAGGTGTAATATTCATAGCGCCGACCTTCACCTTCGCCACCTGCAAATTCAAAAGCCCCTGTTCATTAACTCTGGGTTCCAGCATAATAGTAACGACAAATTCCACACCTTTTATATGTGCTGTTCCCATCAATATAATACTGCCGGGCACAAAAAGCACTGCAGGCGCTGAAAACATTATGCCCTCGGACTCCTTCGGCCATCTGGACCAGGTGATTATTTCGTTTATTCCCTTCTGTGTGACGACCAGTTCGAATGGCTTGCCGCGTTGTGCCCCATTATAAAGTTCAGACGATAGATGCGTCAGATATGGGTGAACCTGCCCTCTCTTGTAGCCATCCGGATTATTACCGGCTGGGTTGTAAAGACCGGGCGTGTAAAGCAGTAAAGCAAAGATAACAGCCGCTACGCTCAAATCAACCAGGAGCCAGCAGATTAATTTTTTGTGCCTTGTTTTTTTGCGAATTTTCAAATCCGCCCTTGTACCTGGTATTTCTGTCTTGCTCGAAACCATTTATATGATTATAGTGGTTTTAAGGTTTATTAAAAAGATTTTTTCAAATATGAGGATTTAGAAAATGGCAAGTCATTTTGCTGATCGTCTCTGCGATGCCGTAAAAACAAAGAGAACTTCTTTGATTGTCGGCCTGGACCCCGTTTATACGAGGCTGCCCTCAGCGATAAAGAACCATCGCCAGATGAACGATGAGTTTGATGCTGCCGCTGCAGTCGATGCAATTTTTGATTTTTGCACGCAGACGATGCGAATAATCGCGCCGATGGTACCGGCTGTGAAGATAAATATTGCCTTTTTCGAAAAGTATCTGTGGGAAGGCCTGGAGACTTACTATGCCTTGATTTCCGAAGCCGACGATTTAGGCATGGAAATAATCGGCGACGTAAAACGCGGCGACATAGGCCACACCGCGGAACTTTACGCCGCTGCTCATCTCGAAAATCCGGAGCTTGCCGGCCTTGAGGACACCCTTGCCCCCGACGCCATAACCGTCAACGGCTACACAGGAACTGATGGTATTGAGCCTTTTGCGGAGATGGCCAGCAGGCAGGGCAAGGGTCTGTTCGTATTGGTTCGCACCAGCAATCCTTCCGCTGCAGCTATTCAGGATTTTGCCGGCGCTGACGGCCAGACAATGTATGAAAAGCTTGCTGAAGTCGTTGGCCAAGCCGCCAACAAAGCCGAACGAATTGGAAACGCCGGCTACAGTAACATCGGAATGGTGGTCGGCGGCACTGCACCGGACGTAACAACTGCTCTGCGTCAGAAGTATGATAAGGTGTGGTTTCTTGTGCCGGGCTACGGCTCGCAGGGTGCCTCCGCTGCCGACTGTGTGCGGTTCTGCAAACCCGACGGCACCGGAGCTTTAATTAACGCTTCACGCTCGATAATCTATGCCTATGAAAAGCCGGAATACAAAGACCAGTTCGGCGACGACTGGAAAAGATGCATCGAACAGGCCGTCATCGATGCGAAGGTGGACCTGGCAAACGCTATGCAAACACTGCTATAGAAGATAGCACAATGAATAAGGAGTTTTTCACCGGCAAGAATGTTTTAGTTATGGGTTTGGGACGCTTCGGCGGCGGAGTTGATGTTGCTAAATTTGCCGCAGGCGGCGGTGCAAAAGTAGTAATAACGGACTTGGCTTCAGCACANNAAAGAATTTTCTGATATAGAATTTCATCTCGGCTCGCACGACCCCGCCGATTTCAAGCAAGCCGACATTATCATAGCCAATCCTGCTGTGCCTGGCGATAATGAATTTCTAGAACTTGCCCGCAAGCACAACAAACTTATCACGTCTCAGATAGGCATCTTTTTCCAGCTTTGCCCTGCCCCGATAATCGGCATAACGGGAGCAAACGGCAAGAGTACAACCGCCGCCCTGGCCGCCCATCTGCTCAGAAGTAAGGGTAACGAGCGACGAGCGTCCAGCGACGAACATGTTTGGCTCAGCGGCAACATTGGCAACGAGCCGTTACTGACCGTGGTAGACCAAATCTCTCCTAATGATTTGGTTGTCTTGGAGTTGTCGAGTTTTCAACTTGAGCAATTGGCGCAAATTCAAAAAGCACCGAAAGTTGCACTTTTGACGAACCTTACGCCAAACCATCTTGACCGCTATGGCACATTTGACGCCTATTGTGCCGCAAAGGAAAATATATTTAAGTTTCAGAAACCGAGCGAGGATTCTCCTGCCGTTTCCATCTTCAATGCCGAAGACAAGGTTAGTGCCGAATGGTTCGAAAAATATACGAGTGCTGGCAGGATTTGCATCAAGTTTTCAACTAATGATGTGAGCCGGGAGATTCGGGATAGTTTTAAACTTATCGGCCGAGCCAATCTTTCGAACCTCGCTGCCGCCATCGCCATAGCCAAGCATTTTGTCGTTGATGATGACCTGATTAGAAATTCTCTGCCTGATTTTAAGCCGTTGC
>JABAOH010118149.1_pt1 | contig 16541 bp, 21 predicted proteins | sample 7062181 | NCBI WGS metagenome assembly JABAOH01 (sample SAMN14538630, study PRJNA623070) | marine sediment metagenome | biome: marine biome [ENVO:00000428]; feature: marine pelagic biome [ENVO:01000023]; material: deep marine sediment [ENVO:00002113]; isolation source: pool of 5 deep marine...
AAAATCCGACCTCTCCTTGCGGACGCTTTGGCGGAAGACGTGAGGGACAGGGGGAACACATTGGGAAGGATCCAAGCGGTGCTTTTGAATGAGCCGGCGGAATGTGCGGCGGTCCTGTGCTGCCGCCTGGGTTGCTCGCATAATGTTCCCCCAATGAGTCTGAAGAAACCCGGCCAGATAGCTCCGCTTGAATCCAACGATGGCTCGGACCTTGGCGGTGCGGATAGTGCTACCGGCATGGTCCCCCCCAGGTTGGAAGAAACCTGCTCGGCGCTGCCTGCTTGTTGGGGTGCGAGGAGCCGGTAGCTGATGCAGCGTCCTCTGCGGGGCATTACGAAGCGATACGCGTCACACCGGGAGTAGTATCTTTGATAAGACAACCTTTGCCTCGGGGTTAAGGACCAGCCATCGGAGGCCGTGGCGGTACCGGCCGTCCTTCGGGTGGACCTCTGCCCCCACGACTTGCGTCCGTCCTTGGAAGTTCAGCTCTCCGATCCGCATGAAGACTTCGGCGCGGCTGTACAGGGGCAGGCGCCTGGGCAGCCAAAGCTGCGCGCCACCCTGGCTGACATCCTTGATTTCGCCAATCAATGGTTCCGAATGGCACGAATCCGCAGTGTCTAAGAGGCGACATCCGACAGGGACTTTGACGGTCATGCGCGACTCCCGCCTGGACTCACCTCGGCGGCCGAGGGGCACCCTGATGCCAAGGGGGACCGCCTCGCCGGCCTCCATAGTCGTTGCCTCAGCGGCGGAGGACGGGAGATGCATCAGCCCCCGCTGGATGAGCCGTTCCTGCGTCTGCTCGAGCAAGCGGAGAAGGTCCGGCAGCATGTCAACTGGCACAGTGATTCGTTCCATCTTCGGCAGGCTGTCCGCACCGGGGCGCGCAGCGCGCCGGTCCACCCGAAGCTCCACATGGGGTGCCTGGTGGACTTCCCGGAGCGACAGGCAGACGTCCTCAAATTGATTGCGACTGATCTGGCAGAGCGTCTCCTTCACGGCCTCTCCCCCCTGGTCGTCCTAAGACGCGAGCGCGGGTTCGGGAAACGAGTGGATATAATTACCGATCGCGTGCTGCGTCTCCTCCGAATGCTCAAGAAATTCCAAGCTGGTGCGATAGATCAAGGTCTGCTCCCCATTCGGATGCCGCTCGAGACGATGGACAGCCGATCGGACCACGTGACACCGCAGACTCACGTCGCGCCCGAGCAGGATAAGACGCAGATAAGAACGGCTACCGGGTCGCAGGATCTGGGAATGCTCAATCAGCGCCCCTCCCAGACTGACGTCCACGAGCGCCGACTGATCAGCGGTGATACGCCCCGCGACGCCGCCCCCCGTGGAAAATCGAGGATATCGCCGCCTCTCTAGCTTTTCTTGTTTCGCCACCACTTCTCCGTTGCTCTCGTAGCTCGGTCCGCAGCGATCTCAGTCAGGTACCGTTTAAACCGCATCCGACCGGTGTTTTCCACAAAGCCTAGGAACTGGACGCCATGGGGGATAGGCCGGTTGCCGACCTCATCATCATTGTCCTGCCAGATGACCTTCCCCTCCGCCGTCACTGCCTCCCGGGGCAGACCCAATTGCATGCGAAAGACCGTCCCCGGTGGTAGGGTTTCTGGCAACCAGGTCAAGACGCCACCGAGACCGACATTTCCGGTGTGGCCCACGACCTCCCGAAATATCTTCTCGTTCTCCTGAATGACACACCGGACAGGCAGTTCCGCCAGGAAACGGCGATGCAGTCGGAGGCGGGTGAGGAGACCGCGCCGAGTCGTTTTCGTTGACATCCTCACCACGTCCATCGGACCTCCTTTAGAAAGCGGTCACAGTTCTGAGGCTTACCTCAGGTCGCTGACTTCCACTAAAGAATCCGAATCTGCCGCCCGGCCCTCCGATGATCCGTATGGAATCCTCAAGGCTTTGAAAGCCACCATAGCAACAGGTATCTGGCAGTCGTGCTATACCATTCTTGGGCGAACTTGATTTATTCCATCATTGCCTGGCAGGAGACACAGAAGGTCGCGGCGGGTATCGCTTCCAATCGTTTTCGAGGAATGTCGTTCCCGCACAGCCGACAGACGCCATAGGTCCCCCGCTGGAGTTTCTTCCAGGCCTGATCTAGGGCCTTGAACCGGGACGTTAAGATCTCACACGTCCTCGTCTCCTGTTCTTTTAGGAGTCCCTGCCGTGCCCGCTCCAACACATCTGGCGAATTGCTGTGGGACACGCTCTGCCCCTCCGAAAAGCGGTTCATCGTTTGATGGGCCATCCGCCTTAATCGCATTCGAATGGCCTGTCTCTCCGCTGTTAATCGGCGAGCCAACGCTTCCTTCTTGCCCATGTTCCAACTCTATCCGTTTGCGTATATTTGAAGGGCTATACCAACCTCCAGGGCCTTGTTCGGGCAATGTCCGTGCCAGGCCCGAAACGTGAGCAACGAACCGGTATAACTTGTTGAATTGATGAAGGTGGTCTGAAGCTAGAGGTCTTACGACGGGGGAAAGGAAAGGTCGTGAATGGGGGATCGTTGCACGCAAGTCTTGCCTATGGACTGCAAGAATTTCATGCCAGCCAATCCCTTGTCCCCATGAGGCATCGAATCGTGGATCTGGATCCTTGACGCCACCCTGTACGCGAGACGATATTAAAGGTGGCTAGCCCGGATTATTCACGAAGAGGTGAATATCCGCCCTCCGGGCCGATTCGACCCTTTGATTCACTCAGGGTCCCGAGCTTGTCGAGGGGCTTCGACTCCGCCCTGCGTTTCCCGGGCGTCGCTCAGGGCTAGCCTTGAGTCCCGCCGTAGCGGCGGGATCGAAACCTCCAGGTGAGGCCGAGGCCGCCCCTGTAGGCGCATTATTCACGAAGGCACTCCGCTCGTGAATAATGCGGGCTAGGAGGTACAGGTGATGGAAGTGGGGTAGTAGGAGGCTCCGAGGCCACCTCTAGCGCGAGGATAATCGGTGCCATGCACTTACACGTCCTCCCCGGGACGCTCGGGAGGACGTTTTTACTTTGAGCGCCGAAACCTCCTAGTGAAGCCTGGTTCCTCTCGGACGCCTCACGCGGCGAGCCGGGGGCCGAAAGGACCTTTGCGGATCCTGGGGTACGCTGCGGCGTTTTTCCGACAATGGCGTACGCTTGGGACGGGGATGGTAGCACGACAAGGAGGACGCGTTCCGTTCAGGGGGAGACCGATGAACGCCAAGGACGTTATGACGACGAAGGTCGTGACGGTAGGCCCGGACACACCAGTCCACGACGTAGCAGCCTTGCTTCTCGCGCATCACATCAGTGCAGTGCCCGTCATCGACGAGGACTGCCGTGTCCTCGGGATCGTCAGTGAAGGAGATTTGCTGCCGCGCGCCGAGACAGAGCGGCGCCAGTCATGGTGGCTTGCGGCCTTTGGCAATACCGAGGATCTGGCGCGCGAGTTCGTCAAGGTCCACGGACAGCGGGCGATGGACATCATGACGCCGGAGGTGCTGACTGTCTCAGAGGAAACGCCCCTCGCCGAGATTGCCACGCTCCTCGAAGAACACAGCGTCAAGAGGGTCCCCGTCACCCGGGACGGGCAGCTCGTCGGGATCGTCAGTCGGGCAGATGTGCTTCGCGGACTCGCCACACGCGGACTCAAGCCTATAAGTCCTGAGGCCCAGGATGACCAGGCCATCCGGGATCAGCTCCTCGCGGTACTCAGGAAGGAATCGTGGGCGGACACTCATCTGGTGAGCGTCGTGGTGGATCACGGGGTGATCCACCTGTGGGGCCTCGTACGCTCAAATGAGGAACGGCGGGCCCTCCACGTGGCCGCCGAAACCATTCCCGGGGTTCTCCGTGTCGAGGATCACCTGCGTCTGTTCCGCCGCATGGGGCTATGACGCGACGCTGCCTCCTGTGTTTTCTCTTTGAGCTGCCGTGGTACCCTGAACGTTGTGGGCTCCTTCACGAGCCAAAAACCAGACGCCCTCCGGGGCGAAGTTCGACCCGGAGGGCGCTTTGCTTTTGAAGCAACTAGGGATTGCAGTCCCTGGTTCGGTCCGCCCGCATACGGTGGAAAGCGAGAAATCTGGGACGCTAGAAGGCAGAAAGGATCGCATTCCGACGGTCAAAAGGGTTCAAACCTTCCAGCATCCTAGCATCCCGCATGTCCGTGCGGGCGGGATCGAAGAGACTAGGGTGCGCAGGACGCAGCAAAACGTGCCCTTTCATGACCCAAAAACGCAGCTTAGGCGAAACCGAAAAAGAGGGCGGGTGATTCACCCCGGCCAAATAAGTTCTAGGCTGATCGAGCACCCCACGGCGATAGAAACCAGCCCGGCGAGGACCCGTGCTCCTACATGAAGCCGTTGAAAACGCCCCATGGTGAAGAGAAAGGGCAACTCGATGAGAGCGCTGACCGCGAACATCCCCAGGATCGAACCGAGACCGAAGCTGACAAGGTAAAGGGCTCCGATCAACCGGGATTGGATCGTCCCAGGGACGAGGAGCATCAACGCCGCGCTGCCGGCTAACCCATGGGCCCAGCCGACGACCAGCGGTCTTCGCACACTCGGCTTGTGGTGCCCATGGGCATGGGCTTGCGTGGCCTCATGGGCATGGAAGTGGATATGCATCTCATCGCCATGGCGATGCAAATGGACGTGGATGCGCCCTTTGCCATGTTTCCAGAGAATCTGAACGCCGAGGATGATGAGGATGATCCCAACCAAGAACTCCGCTGAGACGGCCAGCCAGGGGGGGGTGGCGTAACCCTAAAAAAGAGGAAAATGAGGCCGACCACGAGAAGCGTCGCCGTGTGCCCGATGCCCCAAAAGATACCAATCAGCAAGGACCGGAGGCGGTTACGGCTTTCGCTGACGATGGTGGAAACGGCCACGACGTGCTCGGCATCCATGGCGTGCTCCATTCCCAAGAAGACGCCGAAAGCCATCAACGTCACAAAGCTCGCAGGGTACTCATCCTTCTCCGAGGAGGTTAATCCGGTGGGCGAGCACTCCGGCGCCAAAGCCATTGTCAATGTTCACGACTGCCGTACCGGCCGCGCAGGAATTGAGCATGGTTAGGAGGGCAGAAAGTCCGCCAAAGCTGGCTCCGTACCCAACACTCGTGGGAACGGCCACGAGCGGTTTGGATACCAGTCCTCCTACGACGCTCGGGAGGACCCCGTCCATCCCCGCCACCACGACGAGAACCCGGGCGCGCTGCAGCTCCCCCCACTTGTGGAGCAACCGGTGCAGGCCCGCCACTCCCACATCGTAAACCCTGTCGACCTGGCTCCCGAGGAAATCGACGGTCACCGCCGCCTCCTCAGCCACGGAAAGATCAGCGGTTCCCGCGCTCATGACGAGGACTATACCTGTCGTTGCCGGCCTCGGCTCTTGGCGGACGACGACCGTGCGGGCGAGCGTATTGTACTCGGCGGATGCTTCGATCCGGGCTATGGCACGATAAGTCTCTTCCGTGGCACGGGTGGCCAGAAGGTTACTGTGCTGGCGGAGCAAGTGGGCGGCAATTTCAGCGACCTGCTCGATCGTCTTGCCGGAACAGAAGATGACTTCGGGAAAGCCCTGGCGGATGCTCCGGTGGCTGTCGAGGGTCGCGAAGCCCAGCTCCTCATACGGCAGGCGCTTCAATCGGTCCAGGGCCTCTTCGGTTGAGAGATATCCCTCTCTTACCGCCTGCAATACGGCTTTCACCTTTGTTCCATCCATCCTCTCGTTCCTTCCGGTACCAGCAAACGGAGAGACTGTAGTCCGAGGGGCGCCACCCGATGCAGTCGCCAAAGCCCTTGGGCCGCAATGGGGCATACGGCCTGTTTCGTTTATCCCTTTACGCTGATGAAAAAACTCGCGCAGTTTCTACGAGGGAGCTGGTGTTCGCTTTGAACGCGTCCCTCAATGCGACAAAACGCTCGGCAGTGGCTCGTGGAATAAGGCCACGGCAGAATAGAACGATGACCACTATCTGGCCGCCAGCGTATCCCCCTCCCACACCAAAAACAGTTTTCACGTTATAACCGGAAACGAAGTCTTGCGCCGGAATGATCTTCCTCCCTTGGTGATCCGTGGTTTCGGCGGCATTCTCGACGAAGAAAAGACCGGCTGCACGGTCCATCTTTTTTATGATTTCTGCATCCTGGGTGTCGACCCAGTCCAAGGGAACACCCATCTCCTTGAGCAGACGGGAGATCATGGGAATCGCATCGACGAAACCCGAAGAGGTCAGGGGTATTCCAACATGGCCCTTGGACTTGCGGCGGTCGTTCCAGTCCGCCTCCTGGCCGTGGGTTCCGATGAGCGAGAGTACCGGCGTAGGAGCCTTCAAATCGGAGGCGGCCCCGGCTGATTCGGCCAGGTTCTGAACAAATGCCTTGTTCGGCCCGGGTAACGCCTCGAAGGGAACCGTAAAATAGACCCGGGTCAAAACCACCGATTCCCGGAACTGGGTGTGGAGCGCAGTCGCCAGCTCCTGCGCGGCTTCCTCCAGGGCCTTTGCTTGCTTTACTCGCGGTTCTACCTTCGTCCAGAGTTCTGTAATCGCAGCTGCGGTTGCCTGTTCGATCTTCATGGTTGTTCCTCTCTTCCTTCTCCATTGTCACGCAATTTCAATACATGCACCTTTCCCCCCGTGGCCCATGTGGCCTCGTTCAAGGACCCGGTTCGGTACCCCTGCAGGTCGACGGCGACATGGACAAAGCCAGCTTCCTGAAAGCGCCGGACGATCTCATCACGCACCTCAGGGGGAAATAAGCGAGGAATCTCCTCGGGTCCAACCTCGATCCGGGCTACCGTGTCGTGGTAACGAACCCGATAGACTCGAAAGCCTAACTCCCGGAGCACGCGCTCGCTCCGCGCGACCTGACTGAGGCGGTCAGGGGTGATTTCAGTCCCATACGGAAACCGACTGGACAGACACGCAAGGGCCGGTTTGTCCCAGACGGGCAGCTCAATCCGACGTGCACCCTCGCGGATCTCGGCCTTGGTAAACCCGAGCTCGTCGAGCGGAGAGCGCACGCCGTACTCGCGTGCGGCCTTACGCCCGGGACGGTGGTCCCCCCGGTCGTCAACGTTGAAGCCATCAAGGACGTGTCGGATCCCGAGACGCCTCGCCTGCTCAATGGCTGTGCTATACAGTTCGGTCTTACAGAAGTAGCAACGGTTTACCGGGTTCCCAGCGTAGCGCGGATCGTCAAGTTCGTGGGTTTCGACGAGCAGGTGACGCGCCCCAAGCTGCTCGGCCAGCCGCTGCGCGGCGGTTTTCTCATCGGGCGCAAGGCTCGGCGAAACAGCGGTCAGCGCGATCGTATCCTGTCCCAGGATACGGACTGATTCGGCGAGCAGGAAGCTCGAGTCCACGCCTCCTGAGAAACAGATCACCACTCGCTCCATTTCCCGGAGGACATTTCGCAGCCGTGCGACCTTGGCGTCTAGGCTAGGCATATTAGCAGTCCGTTTTCGGCAGCTCGTGTGGTCGAATACCTCGTGAACCTATCGACGACTATCCGATCGGTACACGGTCGATATGCTCTTGTCAACAGCAAAACCCCTTCTCCACTCGTTCTATTCCACGAAGCCATGGGGAAATCCGATGTCCCTCCATGATCCGGGCGAAGATGGACAACTTCAGGCTCTGGTTGCTTACCGGGAATTGGGCCGCGTGTGGAGGGACCATATGAAGGAGGTGGTGGCAAGAGGGTAACCGAGGCGGGACCCGAAATTTGCGGTGGGCCGAACGTGCCTCATTCTATCAATTGGTGCGCCCAAGAGGATTCGGACCTCTGACCTACGGATTCAAGCGGTTGGGCGTGCAAGATTTAGCAGAACGTCCCCCTTCGCGCCCCAAAAACGCAACCTATAAGTAACCGACCTTAACCATTCGCATCCACTTTTTTCCTAATTTCCTAGTGCTGTTCCCGCAACTCGACGCCTATCGCTCAGTGTCCAACAATCCCTCTATAATTGCGGCCAGGCTGCCCTTCCAGCCGTTCGCTTAAAGTGATTTGAACGGGGCTAGCACCCACCGTCACTGCCGTCCCCTTTCCCTTTTCTATCGTTGTGGACTGAGGGGGCGTCTTGTTGTGCTTAAACCCCTGGTGTCTCTAGGCGTTTCAGCTATGCCCTTGCTATTATGGGATTTATGGGCGAGACAAGGGATCGTGTGCCTCACCCACGGCGCCAGCCGAGCGACAAATTAAATTTGAATCAACCAAGTCCGTTAGGGGTACTTCGCGGATAAGAATTGTGAATTCGTGCGCTTATGTGACCCAGCGGCTAGGAGATGATCCTTGACACGGGGGACTCTTCAGACCATTATCAATTTTGGGTTACGGGTCAACAACATCAACAGCACAAGCTGACGCAGAGACAAGTATTCGTCTTTCCCTTGGGCGTTACGTTTTGCCTCACCGCCGAGGACAGATTGTCTGGGCGAAACAGCCATGCTTTCGGTCGGGGTTGTCGTCGACCTAAAGAGGTGTCCGCAGGCGGGCGGCCAGGTCAAGTGCTGGGAGCATTTTGGTAGGGCCGCTACGGCCTTCCCCAAGGAACTAGACCTCACCATCCATTTCTTAGGGGACCAGGAACAGACCATCGACCTCTCTGAAAACGTGCGGTACAGAATGTACCCGCCCCTCCTCAGCACCGCGCGCCTTCGATTGTTGAGCTCGATTCGGGAGCACACCGACCTCGCACCCCTTCATCCACGGCTTTTTCCTTGTCTGCGCAGCTACGATGTAATCCACACCACTGACGCCTTCTTTGCCCTGTCGAAAACGGCGCTTTTCTTTGCGAAGCGATCTGGTAAACCTATAGTACTCTCGATTCATACCGATATCCCGAAGTACACGCGCATCTACACCGAGGTGATCACACGAAGGCTCTTTGGCGACGGCCACCTCAGCCGTGTCCTCCTAGAGCGCTTCCACTTTGCCAGCCACTGCGCAGCAGGCATATTGTGGAAGCGAGACCGCTACCTAAGGAGGTGTGACTGGGTACTCGTATCGAACGAGGCGGATCCGCACCGTGTTCTCAGAGCTATTCCAGACATAAAGGTCTCCTTCCTCAGGCGCGGGATCGACAAGGAAATGTTTCATCCCAAGTGGACGAACCGCGCGAAGCTCAGGGAGGCCTTTGGCATTGCCAAGGATCGGTTCCTGCTCCTGTTTGTGGGGAAGGTGGACCCGGTGAAAAACGTTATGATACTCGCCCGCGCGGCCAAGGTTCTCCTGGACCGGGGTGAGCCCATCCACGTGATGATCGTCGGAGATGGAACGCAGCGAGAGGCGGTCGGATCACTCCTTGGATCTGCTGCTTCTTTTCCGGGGGTAGTCCCCCATTCCACGATGAACTGGCTCTATGCGAGCGCCGATCTTTTCGTGTTCCCCTCCGAGACCGAGATCTATCCCAATGTGGTTATCGAGGCAAAAGCGTCCGGGCTTCCTGTGCTGGTCGCCCAGCGGGGTGGGGCTGCCCAGTGCGTCGCGAAGGACGGCGTTGACGGGTTCATCATTGGAGAGAACGACCCCGATTTGTGGGCCCGGGCCATCGAATTTCTTAGGCGGAGCCGGATGCGCTGCGTACGCATGGGGGAGGAGGCGCGAAAGCACATCGAATCCGACTGGCCTTCGTGGGAGGAGGTGTTGGCCAGGGATTTGATGCCGGTGTGGGAGGCGGTTGCCAGGAAGTGTGGCGATCCCAGGGGGGGCAAACATGCTCGGCTCACCACTGACTCAACCCAATCGCCATACGGGTAAACGTGGGGATTAGGCCTTGCAGTTCTGGGCCTGGGCGAAAGAAGTGGCAGCAACATGATAGCAGCGTCCGGAAGCAATCCATTGGCTTAGCCAGGGGTGCTTAGTTTGATCGGTGCGCCCAGGGGGATTCCAACCTATGACCTTCGGATTCGTAGACCGGAGCGCGACATAGTAAAATCAATAACTTCAAAGACTTGGGTGTGCAGGACGCGGCAAAACGTGACATTTCGTGACCCAAAGGCGCTACCTACCTGCAACACCCCTAAATGTCCTGTCGCCTGGGTCATCCTATGCTGGTGGCTTAACCCCTGAGATGCTTAGACTGATGACCGAACTGGCAATCTCTTTAAGCTCATCAGGTGGGAGGCTTGAATCCTCCATGATGGCCTTTGCGGTCGCATCGTTACCTGAATAGTCAAGCGAAGACGATACTTCCCGAAGGATCCGGATATCCTGAAATCCTGCCGCTCGTATGGCCTTGACGTACTCATCCTTTAGCATCGCTCCCGCAATACATCCGATATACGCCTCCATAGAGCGCTGAACGGGATCCGTGAGTTCTTCGAGCAAGACAATATCTGAGATCATGAGCCTCCCACCGGGTTTGAGCACCCGGAACGCCTCTTGAAACACCCGCGGTTTGTCAGGGGAGAGGTTGATCACGCAGTTGGAGATAACAACATCCACCTTGTCGTCGCGAACGGGCAGATCCTCAATTTCCCCCAGTCGAAACTCGACGTTCTCGTAGCTGCCCTGTATGGCGTTTTCCCTAGCGCGCTCAATCATCGCTGGTGTCATGTCGACACCGAGCACTCTCCCGGTCTTTCCCACCTTATGCGCTGCAAGGAAGACATCCAGTCCGGCACCTGAGCCCAGGTCAAGCACCGTTTCACCCTCTCGTAACGAGGCCAGGGCAACCGGATTCCCACAGCCAAGACCCAAGTCTGCCCCCTCAGGAACCCCGTGAAGCTCTTCACCTGAATAGCCGACCTTCCTGCTCATCTGCTGAGCGACATCCACGCTCTCGCAACACGATGTGGCAGGAGCGCACCTGGACCGACCTTGCTTTACAATGTTGGCATACGCTTCCTTGACGACTGTCTTGATGTCTTCGCCTTTCATCTTGCCTTTCCCCCTTCCCGCAATTCCGACCGGCTCGCTGAAAGCTGCTCCGCCATCGGGCCGAGCAGGCCCTGCACCATCTCTGTCAACGCCGCGGCTCTCACGAGTGAAATACAACAGACGGTTCCGCTTTGCTCCCAGCTGATGACGGCCAACTTTTCACCTGGACGGATACCAGCCCGCTCTCTGATATCTTTCGGAAGGACCATCTGGCCCCGCTCATCGACACTAACCAGCGATTCAACCCGACAGCAGCTCACTTTCTCCGCCGCCCGCGCATCCCGCCTCTTCCTGTCACGTCTGGCCATGTTCATCCACCTCCGGTGTGACCTCAGCTATCAGGGATATCTGATTCCACTGAATAATCTATACAATCAGACTCATCTTGTCAACCCCCTTTCTGGCCGGGGCGACTCCCCTTGCGGAGCGGACGTGCTGGCGAGGCCCAAAGTGATGGGGATCAGGTCTTTCACTGACCGCGGTCATTGGCATGACGCTAAGTGTAACCGATCTTAAGCTCACGAGAATCTGGGGCTGACGCCGCGACGTGTGAAAGGGAGTGCCTATCCAGAGGAGGAGGACAGTATGAGTCAATCAACAGCGGATTTTTTCCTTGAGGTTGAAGGCGTGAAGGGGGTCTGTCCCGCAGGTGAGCCCTGGGCAAACCAGAGTATCATAGCCAAGAGAATACCCGTCCTTGCGTGTGAGGGACCTTGCATTCGGGGAGAAATCGCCCGCCTCGCAGCCAATATGGTGGCGCAGGAGGAGCCGTACGCGCGCTGTTGCTATGCGGAGGTGTCCTGCGTACCTCATTCGTCTATGGCGCGTTGGGCAAAGGAAGCCAACAAGATCATTATGATCGACGGCTGTTTCTTGAAGTGTGTCGGCAGGATTTTGAAAAATCTGGTCGATGAGGAAAAAATGATCCACATCGATGCCCTCCCCTTATACAAGAAATATACGGATGTTTTCTTGATGGACGCCGTCCCAGAAGCGGAACGGAAAGAGGTGGCACGGCAGGTTGCTGAAAAAATTGTGGCCAGCTTGAAAAAGGACAATGAGCCCTAAATGGTGCCTTTTTTGTGCATTCCAGAGGAGGCTATCGACTCATGTGCTGAAATTATTGCGAAGCATTTGGGCATTAGACAGGTCTGTCTCATTCTAGTTAGCCGACTATGGAGGTGAGCTATGAACTGTCCCGCAACCGGCCTTATAACGAGGCACGAAATCAGCCGATATGTCTACTACAAGCTGCTTGCCCTGATCCCCGTGTCAGCTGCACTGATAGCCATCAGTCGGTACTCTGACACGATCTACTGGCCGTTTGTCTACATTGGGCTCTGCCTGTTACACGCCGGCATCATGTTCACCATCAAATGTCCACACTGCCCGTACTACAAGGCTGATGGGAAGATACACCGGTGCTTCATGATTTGGGGAATCCCCAAGATCTACAGGGCAAGGCCTGGGCCGGAGAAGCGCGTCGTAGCAATCTATGCTCCGATCGGCATGCTGGTCCTCACGCTCTCTCCCGTCTACTGGTTGCGCTTTCAATGGGAGCTACTCTTCCTGTATTTATTGTCGATCGTTGTGATCCTGACATCGATCGGCTTGAACGAATGTCCCCGGTGTTTAAACTTCCAGTGCGGTCACAATAAGGTGCCGGAACAGGTACGAAAATCGTACTTGGAGACACTTGGCTAAAGCCGACACCGCGAAGTTCCACCGCTTGGATGGGCAGACTGGTTGAGCTGCGCTCAAGTACACTGGGAGATTTTCATTCCTCGACCAGCCGGCTAACACCGGGATGCAGCTACGGGCGCTTCGGCCCGCAGTTGATGCTGACTTTGTTAGGTCGCGGACATCTATCGCGCGGGAGGCGGCAACTCAAACATTTAAGAAGCTATTAGTACGCAGGACTGCGTCATTGGGATAGGCATTGCTCTCAGCCTACGTTAGGCACAATCGACGGCGCACCAGATGCCTTCTCGGGTCAAGTACGGTCTGGGGGGCCGTTTTTGCTTGTGGGTCGCGCCGACACAATAAGGAGGTCAGTCATGTCCGCAATAGCGGCATCAATTGAAAAAAATCACCGGCTCATCATTCTGACGCTGGTGGCTGTGATTGTTTTTTTTCTTGTGGCCTGTACACTTAATGACGTTTTACCAATTTGCCATTGGATATTTAATTGTGATCATTTGTTCCACCAATAGCTGCTTTTCTCGATGGCCCCCAATTGCTCAGTCTTTAGCCGGGTATGTGGTCCACTTATATCAGGCCAACCGTGTTTGTGAAATGGGATGGACCCATGCCCGGTCATAGGGGTACGGACCGGTCATCCAGCGAGTACTCCGGCCTCGATGACCCATAAATGCCGCCTCCCCCCTCGCTGGAGCTGACCCCGCGGGGCGGTGCCTTCCATCGCGATTGTATTGGCTCAATGATCTAGAAAGTGAAGCGAAGGGTCGAGCGGGGCCGCTCAGCTCGAGGCCGTTAGGCTTTCCATGGCCGAGAGGGTCGATTTACAATGAAGGCAAGCTATACGTTCTTGCAACGGTTTTTGTATCCAGTTCTGTACATACTTTTAAGTCACTAACTGAGTGAAAGGAGATATCAAATGAAGAAAATTCACTGGACAGGGGGTTTGCTCATCGCGGCCATTTTGGCTCCCGGGCTGCTATTCGGACAAAGCAAGGCCCAAGTCGCGTACCCGGAAGGATACCAGAGCTGGACCCGCGTCAAATCGATGATCATTCTCGAGGGCCACGTACACTTCAATGCCTTTGGCGGCTTCCATCACGTCTATGCCAATGACAAGGCCCTTGAATCCCTGAAGAAAGGTAAACCATTTGCTAAAGGCTCCGTGCTGGTCTTTGAGCTTTTTGAATCAATCGTAGAGAACAACGCCATCACTGAGGGACCTCGTCAGGTGATCGGAGTGATGGAGAAGGATCCCAATCGATTCACTGGAACCAAAGGATGGGGCTTCGAGGACTTTAAACTGGGCGACCCCAACCAACGCTCGGTAACCAATATGCGCGACCAGTGCTTTTCCTGTCACGAGAGTCAAAAGGCCAACGATTACGTTTTCTCAACCTATCGTAAGTGAGAGCGGCCTAAGGCCGTGCCTGATACGGTCGTCACGGCATAATCTGAGTTGACCTGCCCCCAATAAACTAGGTCACGATGAATGAGAGCTCACCGGTAAGATGACCTGAAAAGGGGGACGTCTCATGAAACCTCGATTTAGCATGGACAAAAATGTCTGTCGTGCATTCGCCCTACCTTCCGGCGGCCATGATCTGATGAGGTCCCCCAGCTAATTTGGTGGTGCGCCCAAGGGGATTCCAACCTCTGACCTACGGATTCGTAGTTCGTCCCAGGCCAAACCTGAGCACACCCAAGAGGATCTATCCGCACAAAAACCCGAGGATTCCCAGTGACCGACGCTGCTCCTGGGTGCTCCTGGTACGGGGTGTTGTGGTAGCAGCATGGTAGCAAGAGCTGACCTGCTGGACGCAGCAAAACGCGGGATCTGGCAGGAGGGGGTATGTCCGGTCCAGGACTCGTTAGGCAACACGGGGGCAAAAAGCTACTTTTCGGTTGACATGTGGGCTGTCTCCAGGGGTACAAATGAAGCCCCCGAGAGTGAGGACCGTGCGGGTTGTGGAGAGGGTGATTGCGAGGGAAATAGCTCCGGGAAAGATGGAGGGACGTGCTGGTACCGTTTGCTAGAGATAGTACGGCGCAACCCACATAAAGGAGGGCGGTTATGAAGGGGCTATCAATGGTGGTAATGTCTCTGGTGCTGCTAACAATGGTGGGTTGTGCGAGCAAAGCGGGAACCGCCGTGCTCGGCGGGGTCGTGGGCGCTGGGGCCACAGGAGGTGGCTATGAACTGCACCTGAAGAGCCAAAAAAATAAGGTAGAAGAAGACTTTAAGGCAGGACGGATCGACAAGAGGGAATATGAGATCCGCCTAGACCAGATAAAGCGGGATTCGCTAATACAATAGTACCCCCTCGCAACTTCAAAGCACCGGGAAGAGTGGAACCCCGGTGCTTTTCTTTGTCACATCTCAGCTTGGGTGTGGACGACGCGGCAAAACGTGCCCTTTCGTGACTCCTGGATCTGGCACCCTCTCTATTTACCTGGAGCCGGCGGTCAGGGTCGAACTGACGACCTNNGGTGCTCCTGGTACGGGGTGTTGTGGTAGCAGCATGGTAGCAAGCCTCGACCCGCCTCGCCACGCGCACAAACACCACGAGCGCCGAGGCTGCCCCGACGCTCGTGGGGTGCTTCGTTTGTGCTGCGTCTACAACTTGGGGAACTGTTTGCCGACGTTGGCTCGCGTGGGCTGACGTAGGGCTTGTTCGCCGACGAAGGTGGGGAATCAGGCTCGGTGCTCTCTCCTTCAAAAGCAGCCCCTACCAGAACGCCACTCCGGGCGCAAGACGGTAACTGGTCTGTGGGTTTAGCTGGGCGCTACTTGACTATAGGTTTCTGGCCCACGCAAATGTGCCGAGTTAAACCCGGAGTTCCTCCTGGGGCGCTTAAGGCTAGTTTGCCTATTTGACAGTTCAGGCATGTCACTCTTGGTGGGGCATCAGTTTGGGTCTTGAAAGGCCGTAACACCCCTTCCTCAAATCCGTGACGCAAGGCTGTCCCGGTGCATTCGTCGCGGAGCATCCTCATGCATTCCTCGTCCATCGGAACGAATTGCGTGCAGTTGAGCACTTCGCCTTTCTGTGCAAATGCGCTGGGGCCGTGCAGCGTGATGAGCGAGACCATGACCAAGCCGAGGATAGCTAAACTCATAAGGAGTCTCTTCATGTCTGTTCCTCCTTTTTCTGTAATGATTCATAGGGCCTGCCCCTCTGGCCTTCATCTTGTATGCTCCCACCATCTTTTTCTTATAAGTTCACCCTCTTCCAGCCAGGAGAACAAAAACGCCCTCCCGGGCCGTACTTGGCCCGAGAAGGCGTCCGAATTTGTCGTGCGCCAGCGAAACTGCCGCTGGTGGGCCGGGGCTATCGTTACCCCGGTTCCATTCTCGTACATTCCCCTAGAAAAATTTCTATCAATATAGACTGTGGTAAAGGAGGCGTCAAGAGGGTGGTCAGCTATTGATGTGATTTGATGCGGTGTTGTTTTGAAGGCTGGTCTCGTAAGGATGCTAAGAATTAGAACTGCTTGATTTGGAAAGAAAAAGCCATGCCTGGTCGTTTTATTTCGGGAAGGCTTCTAGTTACTAAATGCGCTGCCGCTTGGGCCAAACGTAGGCCCAGTAAATCTACTACCCCAGCACGCCTCTAGTGTGGTAAATTTTCTGCATGGAACCGGGGTGAAGGGTAACTTCAAGCTGGAGAAACACCAGCCCTCGCGGTAACATGCTGCGGGGGCTTTTCTGTTGGCTGCCCTTCTTGCCCTCTTCTCTTCCCCTGGCGCATCCCAGGGTGACTCGGCCACCGTCCAAGTCGTCCGGGTCATTGACGGCGATACCATCTAGGTCTGCTGTGTTTTCGGAGATCGGGTGAAGGTCCGCTATATCGGGATCGATACCCCCGAGATCCATCACCCCATGAGAGGGTTCGAAGGCTACGGCAAGGAGGCAGTAGAGGCCAACCGCAAGCGGGTGGATGGTAAGACCGTCCGGTTG
>JABAOH010062689.1_pt1 | contig 16536 bp, 11 predicted proteins | sample 7062181 | NCBI WGS metagenome assembly JABAOH01 (sample SAMN14538630, study PRJNA623070) | marine sediment metagenome | biome: marine biome [ENVO:00000428]; feature: marine pelagic biome [ENVO:01000023]; material: deep marine sediment [ENVO:00002113]; isolation source: pool of 5 deep marine...
GAGCACATTCTGCTGGCGCGCCAGGTGGGCGTGCCGTACATCGTGGTGTACATGAACAAGGCGGACCAGGTGGACGACGAGGAGCTGCTGGAGCTGGTGGAGATGGAGGTCCGTGAGCTTCTGAGCACCTACGAGTTCCCGGGCGACGACACGCCGATCATTACGGGTTCGGCGCTGAAGGCGTTCGATGGTGACGAGTCGGACATTGGTGTGCCGTCGGTCATCAAGCTGATCGAGGCGATGGACAGCTACATACCGGAGCCCGAGCGTGCGGTTGACGGTGATTTTCTGATGCCGGTGGAGGACGTGTTCTCGATTTCGGGGCGCGGCACGGTGGTGACGGGTCGTATCGAGCGTGGCGTGGTGCACGTGGGTGACGAGATCGAGATCGTTGGCATCAAGGACACGGAGAAGACCACCTGCACGGGCGTGGAGATGTTCAGGAAGCTATTGGACGAAGGCATGGCGGGCGACAACGTCGGCGTGCTGCTGCGCGGCACCAAGCGTGAAGAGGTTGAGCGTGGCCAGGTGCTGGCCAAGCCGGGTTCGATCACGCCGCACACCAAGTTCGAGGCCGAGGTGTACATCCTGACCAAGGACGAGGGTGGCCGTCATACGCCGTTCTTCAAGGGTTATCGTCCGCAGTTCTACTTCCGTACCACCGACGTCACGGGTGCGGTGGAGCTGCCGGAGGGCACCGAGATGGTGATGCCGGGCGACAACGTGCAGATGACGGTAGAGCTGATTGCACCGATCGCCATGGAAGAAGGCCTCAGGTTCGCCATCCGCGAGGGTGGCCGCACCGTCGGCGCCGGCGTCGTTGCAAAGATTTTTGAGTAGCAGACAAGCTACCGCAGTCGCTAATTGCGATATAGCGGGAGTGCAAAGCGTGGCCTCGGTGGATGTAATTTTGCGTTCGCCGACGCCACAAGAGTTGAGGTAGATCCACGAAATTAGGCCAGTAGCTCAATTGGCAGAGCGGCGGTCTCCAAAACCGCAGGTTGGGGGTTCGATTCCCTCCTGGCCTGCCATTTTAGGTTCATGACAACACAGACTGAGACAAAACAGAGCGGCGCGCTCGATATCGTCAAGCTGCTGATCGCGGCCGCAGCCATCCTTGGCGGTTTGTACTCGTATTATTACTACGAGGCACAGATGGCGCTTGCCGTGCGCGTGCTCATGGTGCTGGGCGGCGCCGGGGCCGGTATCGCAATTGCGATGACGAGCACCCAGGGGCAGCGACTCTGGCACTTCATCCAGGGCTCGCGCGTCGAGATCCGCAAAGTCGTCTGGCCGACCAAGCAGGAGACGACGCAGACGGCAATCGCCGTATTTGTCTTTACGCTGATCATGGCCTTGTTTTTCTGGGCGCTGGATTCGGGTCTGCTGTGGCTGACCCGCAAGTTCGTCGGTTAGCCGGCGAGCAAAGGGATTTAAGAGGTAAAGGCAGTGGCCTTACGGTGGTACATCGTTCACGCCTATTCGAATTTCGAGCACAAGGTGAAAGCCTCGCTGGAGGAGCGCATCGAGCGAATGGGCCTGCAGGACAAGTTTGGGGAAATCCTGGTCCCGACCGAGGAAGTGGTCGAAATGAAGGAAGGAAGCAAGCGCCGTAGCGAGCGCAAGTTCTTCCCGGGCTATGTCCTCGTGCAGATGGAGATGGACGACGAAACCTGGCACCTCGTAAAAGAGGTTCCCAAGGTGCTCGGTTTTATCGGCGGCTCGTCGGACAGGCCGGCGCCGATCACGGATGCGGAAGCGGACAGGATTCTGCAGCGTGTGCAGGAAGGCGTCGACAAACCGCGGCCGAAGGTTCTGTTCGAACCCGGTGAAGTGGTGCGGGTTATCGACGGACCGTTCAACGATTTTTCCGGAGTCGTTGAATCAGTGAATTACGAGAAGAGCCGCCTGCAGGTGGCTGTTCAGATTCTCGGCCGGTCGACGCCGGTCGAGCTGGATTTTGGTCAGGTCGAAAAGAGCTGATCGCAGGAGCGCTGTTTGTACGGCCAGGATGGCCTTATGTCCCGGAGCGAACGGATGTTTGAGAGGGACCGGCACGAACAACTGGACGAGGAGCTATGGCTGAACCATAGCGTTTGAACTCGAGAGGAAAAACCGATGGCTAAGAAGGTAGCTAGCTACATCAAGCTACAGGTCCCCGCGGGCCAGGCCAATCCGTCACCGCCTGTCGGCCCGGCTCTGGGCCAGCATGGCGTCAACATCATGGAGTTCTGCAAGGCATTCAATGCCCAGACCCAGGGTGTCGAGCCGGGTTTGCCGATTCCGGTGATCATTACGGTCTATGCCGACCGCAGTTTCACCTTTATTTCCAAGACCCCGCCGGCTGCGGTGCTGTTGCGCAAGGCCGCCGGTATCAAGAAAGGCTCGGGTACGCCAAATGTCGAAAAAGTCGGCAGGGTAAACCGGGCGCAGCTCGAAGAGATCGCGACGACGAAGATGCCGGATCTGACCGCCGCCGACATGGACGCAGCCGTTCGCACGGTTGCCGGCACGGCGCGAAGCATGGGCATTGAAACAGAGGGGGTCGAGTAATGGCGCTGAGCAAACGCAAAAAAGCGGCTCGCGAAAAGGTCGACGCCGTCAAGGCATATGCGGTCGACGAAGCGCTGGGCCTCGTGAAGGAACTGGCAACTGCGAAGTTCCCGGAGAGCATCGATGTCTCCGTCAATCTCGGCGTGGATCCGCGCAAGTCGGATCAGGTCGTACGTGGGTCGACGGTACTGCCGAACGGTACGGGCAAGTCGGTTCGCGTTGCCGTGTTCGCACAGGGAGACAATGCCGACAAGGCCAAGGCTGCCGGCGCCGACATCGTGGGCTTCGAGGACCTTGCCGAGTCGGTCAAGGGCGGCGATCTGAATTTCGACGTGGTGATCGCTACACCGGACGCGATGAGAGTGGTCGGCCAGCTGGGTCAGATCCTCGGTCCGCGCGGTCTGATGCCGAACCCGAAAGTGGGTACGGTTACGGCCGACGTCGAAGCCGCCGTCAAGAACGCCAAGGCAGGACAGGTGCGTTACCGGACGGACAAGGCGGGCATCATCCATTGCCCGATCGGCCGTGCCGATTTCGAAGTACCGGCTCTCGTCGAGAACCTGAACACGCTGCTGGCAGACCTCAAGAAGGCCAAGCCGGCTTCGGCCAAAGGCCAGTACGTCAAGAAACTGACCGTCTCGTCCACGATGGGGCCGGGCGTGTCGGTGGATCGGGCATCGGTAGACGCCTGATCACATGAATTTGCCGGGGCGCTTTCGGGCGTCCGGGCAAAGCCGCAGGGAAGCGGCAATCGTCGAAGACCACAGGCGACCGTGTTGATTCACGGTCTTAATAACCGCCTGTGCAGATGGTGAAACCTGAGTCAGATTGCTGGCAACGGTGGCCCATCCGACAGGAAGCAGGATGCTTCCGAATTGGGAAGTTGATTAACGCGTCAAGCTGCATGGGAAAGAGATTTCGCTACAGGTTGACGGTGGTCAGCTTAGTTTTTGGAAAACCGTAGCCAGGAGTACACATGGCACTGAGACTCGAAGACAAGAAAGCACTTGTCAAAGAGGTAAATGCGGTTGCGGGCGACTCTGTCACGGCTGTTGCGGCCGAGTACAGGGGGCTGTCTGTTGCAGAGATGACGGAGTTGCGCAAGAACGCGCGTAACGCCGGTGTTTACATGCGTGTCGTCAAGAACACGCTGGCACGCCGGGCCGTCGAAGGCACCGAGTTCGAGTGTATGCAAGAAACACTCAAGGGGCCGATTCTGCTCGCATTTGCCAAGGACGATCCAGGTGCCGCTGCCAGGGTTATCAAGGATTTCGCCAAGGAGCACGAAGCTCTGCAGGCGGTATCGCTGTCAGCCGGCGGGCAACTCATGCCGGGCTCTGATCTTTCGAAGTTGGCGGATCTGCCGACGCTGGATCAGGCGCGCGCAATGCTGCTCGGCGTGATGGTGGCGCCATTGAGCCAACTGGTACGCACTCTTGCGGAGCCTTCAGCGATGCTCGCACGGACAATGTCCGCGCGGGGCGAGCAGGAAGCTGCGTAAGCCTGGATGAGATTTACCTGACTCAGGAAACAGACTTAGAGGAACTTGGAAATGGCAATGTCAAACGAAGACCTGCTCAAAGAATTGAGCGCAAAGCCAATCATGGAAGTCGTCGAACTCGTCAAGATGCTCGAAGACGAGTGGGGCGTATCGGCCGCCGCGCCGGTTGCCGTCGCTGCAGGCCCTGCAGCTGGTGGTGACGCAGGCGAAGCTGCCGCAGAAAAGGACGAATTCGACGTCGTAATGACGAGCTTCGGCAGCAACAAGGTTGCTGTAATCAAGGCCGTCCGCACGATCACGGGTCTTGGCCTCAAAGAGGCCAAGGACGCTGTCGAAGGGGCCCCGTCGACGATCAAGGAAAGCGTATCAAAAGACGAAGCAGAAGAGATCAAGAAGCAGCTTGAAGAAGCCGGCGCGAGCGTCGAGCTCAAGTAAGACTTGATGCATCTGCTTTTGATGCGGGACCCGACGGTCCATAAGTCGGGCAAGCAGCCAGCCGAGAGTCGGCTGGCTGCTTGCGCGCGTCTGTAATTAACGAAGGTGTTCTCGAATGGCCTATTCATTCACTGAGAAAAAGCGTATCCGCAAAAACTTCGGCAAGCGCCATACAATCCTGGACGTGCCGTACCTGCTGTCGATCCAGGTCGACTCGTACAAGAGGTTTTTGCAGACCAACAAGACGATCGAAGAGCGTGAAGACATCGGTCTGCATGCTGCTTTCCAGTCGGTGTTTCCGATCGTCAGTTACTCGGGCAACGCAGCGCTCGAGTATGTGAGCTATCGGCTGGGTGAGCCCGTATTTGACGTCAAGGAATGTCAGATGCGCGGGCTGACCTACGCGGCACCGATTCGCGTCAAGGTTCGCCTCGTCATTTATGACAAGGAAGCCTCGGGTACGCCGAAACCGGTCAAGGACATTCGAGAGCAGGAAGTCTATCTCGGCGAAATGCCGCTGATGACCGACCACGGCACCTTCGTCATCAACGGCACCGAGCGCGTCATCGTGTCGCAGCTGCATCGTTCGCCGGGCGTGTTTTTCGACCACGACAAGGGCAAGACGCACAGCTCGGGCAAGCTGCTGTTTTCGGCACGCATCATTCCTTACCGCGGTTCGTGGCTCGACTTCGAGTTCGACCCAAAGGACGCTGTCTTCGCGCGCATCGACCGCCGCCGCAAGCTGCCGGTAACGATTATTCTGCGCGCCCTGGAAATGACCAACGAAGAGATGCTCGACCTCTTCTTCGAGACCAACGAATTCTATCTTTCCGAGAAGGAAATCAAGATGGGTCTCGTGCCGGAGCGCCTGCGTGGCGAAACGGCAACTTTCGACATCAAGCTGGGTCGCAAGCTCATCGTCGAGGAAGGCCGGCGAATTACGGCAAAGCACGTGCGCGACATGTCGAAATCGACGGTCGACAAGCTCGCCGTTCCCTCCGAATATCTCGAGGGTAAGATTCTCGCGCATGACGTCGTCGACAAGGAGACGGGCGAGCTGCTCGCGGCGGCCAACGCGGAATTGACCGCTGAGCTCGTCGAGACACTCATCGGCGCCGGCATCAATTACATCAAAACCCTCTACGTGAACGACCTCGACCGCGGTCCGTTCATCTCGAATACGCTGAATATCGACCCGTCGACGACTCGCCTCGAGGCGCTCGTCGAGATCTATCGCATGATGCGGCCGGGCGAGCCGCCCACGAAGGAGGCGGCGGAGAACCTGTTCCAGAACCTGTTCTTCAACCCGGACCGTTACGACCTGTCGGCCGTGGGCCGCATGAAGTTCAACCGCCGCGTCGGCCGCGACACGTCGGAGGGCAGCGGCGTGCTCGACAAGGACGACATCCTTGCCGTATTGCGGACGCTGATCGACATTCGTAACGGCTACGGGACCGTCGATGACATCGACCACCTCGGCAATCGCCGCGTGCGCAGCGTCGGCGAGATGGCTGAAAATGCGTTCCGCGTCGGCCTCGTTCGCGTCGAGCGCGCGGTCAAGGAGCGTTTGACTCAGGCCGAGACCGAAGGTCTGATGCCGCAGGAAATGATCAATGCGAAGCCGGTCGCTGCAGCCGTGAAGGAATTCTTCGGCTCGAGCCAGCTGTCGCAGTTCATGGACCAGAACAATCCGCTGTCGGAAGTTACGCACAAGCGCCGCGTTTCGGCGCTCGGGCCGGGCGGCCTGACGCGCGAGCGCGCGGGCTTCGAGGTTCGCGACGTGCATCCGACGCACTACGGACGTGTCTGCCCGATCGAGACACCTGAAGGGCCGAATATCGGCCTGATCAACTCGCTGGCCGTATATGCCAGAACCAATGAGTATGGCTTCCTCGAGACGCCGTATCGCAAGGTTCAGAATGGCAAGGCGACCGCGGATATCGAGTACCTGTCGGCGATCGAGGAAAGCCAGTACGTTATTGCGCAGGCCAACTCGGAGCTCGACAGGAACGGCAAGTTCGTGGAAGACCTGGTTGCGGTTCGCCACAAGAACGAATTCACGCTGTCGGCGCCCGGGGACATCGACTATATGGACGTCAGCCCGCGCCAGATCGTGTCCGTGGCAGCGTCGCTGATTCCATTCCTCGAGCACGACGATGCTAACCGCGCCCTGATGGGCTCGAACATGCAACGCCAGGCCGTGCCGACGCTGCGCGCCGAGGCGCCGCTCGTTGGTACGGGAATGGAGCGTGCCGTCGCCGTCGATTCGGGCGTGACCGTGGTGGCGCGTCGTGGCGGTATTGTCGACTCGGTGGATGCTTCGCGCATCGTCGTTCGCGTGAACGATGACGAAACAACGGCGGCTGAGCCGGGTGTGGATATCTACAACCTGACCAAGTACACGCGGTCGAACCAGAACACCTGCATCAACCAGCGCCCGCTGGTGAAGGCCGGCGACGAAATCGCCGCCGGTGACGTGCTCGCCGACGGTCCGTCGACGAACATGGGCGAGCTGGCGCTTGGCCAGAACCTGCTGGTCGCATTCATGCCGTGGAACGGATACAACTTCGAGGACTCGATCCTGATTTCGGAACGGGTCGTCAAGGAAGACCGCTTTACCACGATTCATATTGAAGAGCTGCAGTGTGTTGCTCGTGACACCAAGCTCGGTCCAGAGGACATCACTTCGGACATCCCGAACGTCGGCGATGCCGCGCTGGCCAAACTGGATGAGTCCGGTATTGCGTTCATCGGTGCCGAGGTCAAGGCAGGCGACATCCTCGTTGGCAAGGTGACGCCAAAAGGCGAGACGCAGCTGACGCCGGAAGAGAAGCTGTTGCGGGCGATCTTCGGTGAGAAAGCTTCCGACGTTAAGGACACGTCGTTGCGCGTTCCGCCGGGTATGGACGGCACCGTTATCGACGTGCGCGTATTCACGCGCGACGGCGTCGAAAAGGATCTGCGTGCCCTTTCGATCGAGAAATCCGAACTCGAAAGTGTGCGCAAGGATCTCGACGACACGCTTCGGATCCTCGAGGAAGACATCTATGAGCGCGTTGAACGTATGCTGCTCAACAAGATGGCGCAGGGTGGACCGAACAAGCTCAAATCCGGATCGAAGATCACGAAGGCATATCTCGACGACGTAGCGCGCGAGAAGTGGTTCGAGATTCGCCTCAAGAACGACGACGCGAACGAGCAGCTGCAGAAGGCATTCGAGCGACTGAATGCGCAGCGCGATGAATTCGACAAGCGTTTCGAGGAAAAGAAAGTCAAGATCACGGCAGGCGATGATCTGGCGCCGGGCGTGCTCAAGATGGTCAAGGTATACCTGGCCGTCAAGCGCCGCATTCAGCCTGGCGACAAGATGGCCGGGCGCCACGGAAACAAGGGCGTCATATCGACGATCGTCCCGGTCGAGGACATGCCGTACCTCGACGACGGCACACCGGTCGATATCGTTCTGAACCCGCTGGGCGTGCCGTCGCGCATGAACGTCGGTCAGGTGCTCGAGACGCATCTCGGCTGGGCTGCAAAGGGTCTCGGCAGGAAGATCGACGACATGCTCGCTGCGCAGGAATCGGTAGCGAAGATACGTCAATTCCTGGAGACCCTGTATAACAAGACCGGTGGCCGGGTCGAGGACATCAAGAGCCTGAATGACGAAGAAGTCCTGGAGCTGGCGGGTAACCTGACCAACGGGGTACCGACGGCGACACCGGTCTTCGACGGTGCGACCGAGGCCGAAATCAAGAACCTGCTGGAGCTTGCCGATTTGTCCGATACCGGCCAGTCACTGCTGTTCGATGGCAGAACCGGCGATGCTTTTGATCGCGACGTCACGGTTGGTTACATGTACATGCTCAAGCTGAACCACCTGGTCGACGACAAGATGCATGCACGTTCGACGGGTCCGTACAGCCTCGTCACGCAGCAGCCGCTGGGTGGCAAGGCGCAGTTCGGCGGCCAGCGTTTCGGTGAGATGGAGGTCTGGGCACTCGAAGCCTACGGTGCCGCCTACACCCTGCAGGAAATGTTGACCGTCAAGTCGGACGACGTACAGGGCCGTACAAAGATGTACAAGAACATCGTTGACGGTGAACACGAAATGGATGCCGGCATGCCGGAGTCGTTCAATGTGCTCGTCAAGGAGATTCGATCTCTGGGCATCAACATTGAGCTGGAGACTGACTAATGAAAGATCTCTTAAAGCTTTTCAAATACCAGAACCCGGTTGACGACTTCGAGGCGATCCGTATCGGCCTGGCGTCCCCTGACATGGTGCGCTCCTGGTCATTCGGTGAGGTAAAGAAGCCGGAAACGATCAACTACCGGACCTTCAAGCCCGAGCGTGATGGGCTGTTCTGCGCAAAGATCTTCGGTCCGGTCAAGGACTATGAGTGTCTTTGCGGCAAGTACAAGCGCCTCAAGCATCGCGGCGTAGTGTGCGAGAAATGCGGTGTCGAAGTGACCCAGACGAAGGTTCGCCGCGAGCGCATGGCGCACATCGAACTGGCGAGCCCGGTAGCGCATATCTGGTTCCTGAAATCGCTGCCGTCACGCATAGGCCTGATGCTCGATATGACGCTCAGGGAGATCGAGCGAGTACTTTATTTCGAGGCCTTTGTTGTCGTCGAGCCCGGCATGACCGAGCTCGAGCGCGGGCAGTTACTGACCGATGAGATGTACCTCGACGCACTCGAACAGTATGGCGACGAGTTCGATGCCCGCATGGGTGCCGAAGCCGTTCGCGAAATGCTCATGACGATCGATCTGCAGCGCGAAGTGCTGCAGGTGCGAGAGGACATCGACGCAACGCGCTCGGAAACGAAGATCAAGCGTCTGTCGAAGCGGCTCAAGCTGCTGGAATCGTTCATCGAGTCGGGCAATAAGCCGGAGTGGATGGTGCTGACGGTTTTGCCGGTGCTGCCGCCGGACTTGCGTCCGCTGGTGCCGCTCGACGGTGGCCGTTTTGCGACCTCGGATCTCAACGATCTGTACCGTCGCGTAATTAACCGCAACAACCGTCTGCGGCGACTGCTCGAACTCAACGCGCCCGACATCATCGTGCGCAACGAAAAACGCATGTTGCAGGAGTCGGTCGACGCTCTGCTTGATAACGGCCGCCGCGGCCGCGCGATTACGGGCACGAACAAACGTCCGTTGAAGTCGCTTGCCGACATGATCAAGGGCAAGCAGGGCCGCTTCCGCCAGAATCTCCTGGGTAAGCGCGTGGACTATTCAGGCCGTTCGGTAATCGTGGTCGGCCCGACGCTCAAGCTGCACCAGTGCGGCCTGCCCAAAAAGATGGCGCTGGAGCTGTTCAAGCCGTTTATCTTCTCGAAGCTGCAATTGCGCGGTGAGGCGACGACGATCAAGGCAGCGAAGCGCCTCGTCGAGCGCGAGGGGGCCGAAGTCTGGGATATCCTCGAGGAAGTGATTCGCGAGCACCCGGTTCTCCTGAACCGCGCGCCCACGCTGCATCGCCTCGGCATTCAGGCATTCGAGCCGGTACTCATCGAAGGCAAGGCAATCCAGCTGCACCCGCTCGTTTGCACGGCATTCAACGCAGACTTCGACGGCGACCAGATGGCTGTCCATGTGCCGCTGTCGCTGGAAGCGCAGCTTGAAGCACGCGCATTGATGATGTCGTCGAACAATATCCTGTCGCCTGCGAACGGTGATCCGATTATCGTGCCGTCGCAGGATGTTGTCCTCGGTCTCTACTTCATGACGCGTACGCGCGTTAACGGGAAAGGCGAGGGCATGGTTTTCGCGAACATCGACGAAGCGCGCCGCGCTTACGAAAATGGTGCCGCGGAACTCCAGGCAAGGGTCCGGATCCGCGTAAATACTTTTGATACGAGCGAAGACGGCGAGCAAGTGGCGGTCGAGAAACTCGTCGACACGACGGTTGGGCGTGCGCTGCTGTCTGAAATCCTGCCCGATGGTCTCGATTTCGAATTGGTCAATCAGGCCATGTCGAAGAAAGCGATCTCGAATGTCATCAATGCCTGCTACCGCCGTCTCGGTCTCAAAAAGACCGTCGTTTTCGCGGATAAGCTGATGTATACGGGCTTCCGTCTCGCCACGATGGCCGGCATCTCCATCGGCGTCAATGACATGGTTGTTCCCGAAAACAAGCAGGAGATCCTTTCGGTCGCCGAATCGGAGGTCAAGGAAATTCAGGACCAGTACGCTTCGGGCCTGGTCACGGACGGCGAACGCTACAACAAGGTCGTCGACATCTGGTCACGCACCAACGACCAGGTTGCCAAGGCGATGATGGACAAGCTCGGTTCCGAATCGGTCAAGGATGCATCGGGCAAAATGGTCGATCAGGAGTCGTTCAATTCCATCTACATGATGGCCGACTCGGGTGCTCGTGGCAGCGCCGCGCAGATTCGCCAGCTTGCCGGAATGCGTGGCCTGATGGCCAAGCCCGACGGCTCGATCATCGAGACGCCGATCACGGCGAACTTCCGTGAGGGACTGGACGTACTGCAATACTTCATCTCGACTCACGGCGCCCGTAAGGGTCTTGCCGATACGGCACTCAAGACGGCGAACTCGGGTTATCTGACGCGTCGTCTGGTCGACGTCGCGCAGGACCTCGTGGTCACCGAAGTGGATTGCGAGACCAAGAACGGCGTCTCGATGGCACCGCTTGTCGAAGGCGGTGACGTCGTGGAACCGCTCAGGGAACGCGTTCTCGGCCGCGTGCTGGCCGAAGCGGTATTGATACCCGGTACCGACAAGGTTGCGTTCGACGCCGGCACGATGCTGGACGAAGCCACGGTCGCTCGCCTCGAGGACCTGTCGATCGATCATGTCACGGTGCGTTCGCCGATTACCTGCGAAGTTCGCTACGGCGTGTGCTCACAGTGTTACGGGCGTGACCTCGCTCGCGGCCACCGCATCAATATCGGTGAAGCCGTTGGCGTAATCGCGGCCCAATCTATCGGTGAGCCCGGCACGCAGCTGACGATGCGCACCTTCCATATCGGTGGTGCGGCATCGCGTTCCGCTGCCGTGAACAACATCGAGATCAAGTCGAACGGTGTCGTCAAACTGAACAACATCAAGACGGTCGCTCACCACAAAGGCTATCTCGTTGCCGTATCACGTTCGGGTGAAGTCTCGGTGATCAACGAGCTAGGTCGTGAGCGTGAGCGTTACAAGGTGCCTTACGGCGCGACGATCACGGTCGCGGATGGCGACCAGGTGAAACAGGGCCAGATCGTGGCTACCTGGGATCCGCATACCCACCCGGTTGTGACCGAAGTAGCCGGTAAGCTCAAATTCGACGATTTCGTCGACGGCGTCACCGTGACCGAGCAAGTCGACGAGTTCACGGGCCTGGCGAGCATCGTTGTTCTCGATCCCAAGAGCCGCGGCGTTACAGGCAAGGACCTGCGACCGGTTGCGCGCCTCATCGACGAGAAAGGCGGAGGCGTCTGTTTTGCCAACACCGACATTCCGGCGGTCTATGCACTGCCGGCCGGCGCGATCATTTCGATGGCTGACGGTGCCGAAGTGTCCGTCGGTGACATCATCGCGAGAATTCCGCAGGAATCGTCGAAGACGCGCGACATCACGGGTGGTTTGCCACGAGTCGCCGATCTGTTCGAGGCCAGGAAGCCGAAGGATCCTGCGATCATGGCGGAGCACACAGGTACGGTAAGCTTCGGCAAGGAAACCAAGGGTAAGCGGCGCCTGGTCATTACGGACGAGTCGGGCGAGAGCCACGAGGAGCTGATTCCGAAGTGGCGTCACCTGAACGTGTTCGAAGGTGAGCAGGTCGTCAGAGGCGAGGTCATCGCCGACGGCGAGCCGAACCCGCACGACATCCTGCGTCTGCAGGGTATCGAGAACCTGGCCGACTACCTGGTGCGCGAGATTCAGGACGTTTATCGCCTGCAGGGCGTGAAGATCAATGACAAGCATATCGAGGTGATCATTCGCCAGATGCTGCGCAAGGTCATCGTTGCCACTCCGGGCGAAAGCAATTACCTGCGTGGCGAGCAGATCGACAAGGCGCGTTTCCTCGAGGAAGCCGAGTCGCTCGAAGCCCAGGGCAAGGAGGCGCTGACGGCGGATCCGGTTTTGCTCGGTATCACCAAGGCGTCCCTGGCTACGGAGTCGTTTATTTCCGCGGCTTCATTCCAGGAGACGACGCGCGTGCTCACGGAGGCGGCGGTTCGCGGTCTTCGCGACGATCTGCGCGGGCTCAAGGAGAATGTCATCGTCGGTCGTCTGATCCCGGCCGGTACCGGTTTTGCGCACCACGCCGAGCGCCGGCGCACGCGTGAGCAGGACCTTGCCGAGCAGCTCAAGGAGCTGGAAGAAGCAGCGCAGGAAGCCGAGGCGGAAGCCACGGCGGAAGTCGCTGCCGAGGCCGCACCGGAGGCGGGTGAAGAAAGCGCCGAGGAAGCAGCAACAGACGCTTAAAAATCAAGGGTTTGAGGGCTGCTTGACAGCAATGAGCCGGCGTCTCTACAATGCCCCGCCTTAACCCCGGGGCCCGCCAGATGCGGGCCCTGATCTTTCGGGACAGAAAGATAAAAAAGGCATTAACTACAGTAAGTTAAGCCGCTGTCCCAAACCCGGCGTCTGAACCGGAATCGGTTCAGCGGCCGGGTGCGCGCGTTTTTCGGCGCGCTTTATTGGATTAACGAACTTTGATGAGGGCCCAGATGGCCACAGTGAATCAGTTAGTACGCAAGCCGCGCGCGACGAAGCCGGCCAAGAGCACGGTACCGGCGCTGGAAGCCAGCCCGCAAAAGCGCGGTGTTTGCACGCGCGTCTATACGACGACGCCGAAAAAGCCGAATTCGGCCATGCGCAAAGTGGCGCGTGTCCGCCTGACCAACGGTTTCGAGGTTACCTCGTACATTGGCGGGGAAGGCCACAACCTGCAGGAGCACTCGGTAGTGCTGATTCGCGGCGGTCGCGTAAAGGATTTGCCGGGTGTCCGCTATCACACGGTTCGCGGCACGCTCGACTGCGCCGGCGTGTCGGATCGCCGTCAGGGCCGCTCGAAGTACGGCACGAAACGGCCGAAGCAATAACACGGAATAGAAGAGAACGATGTCCAGAAGATCCCAGGCCCCGAAGCGCACGATTCTGCCCGACCCGAAGTATGGCAGTCAGCTGCTCGCCAAGTTCATGAACATGATCATGAACGACGGCAAGAAATCGGTTGCGGAACGCATCATTTACGGTGCGCTTGACCGTATCAACGAAAGAGAAACCAAGGACGATGCCAAGGCGCTCGAGCTGCTGGAAACCGCGCTCGAGAACGTCAAGCCTGTCGTCGAGGTGAAGTCTCGCCGTGTCGGTGGCGCGACCTACCAGGTTCCGGTCGAGGTTCGTCCGGCTCGCCGCCAGACGCTGGCCATGCGCTGGGTCATCGATGCTGCGCGCAAGCGCAGCGAGAAGTCGATGGCACATCGACTCGCGCATGAGCTGCTCGATGCTGCCGAGAATCGCGGCACGGCCGTCAAGAAGAAAGAAGATACGCATCGTATGGCGGAAGCCAACAAGGCGTTCTCTCACTACCGCTGGTAAGGGCGCAGAGCTCAGGAAACCAGAGATCTTGTCGTGGCCCGCACAACCCCTATCGAGCGTTACCGCAATATCGGCATCATGGCCCATATTGATGCGGGCAAGACTACGACTACCGAACGCGTCCTGTTCTACACGGGTGTCTCGCACAAGATAGGCGAGGTGCATGATGGCGCTGCCGTCATGGACTGGATGGAGCAGGAGCAGGAGCGCGGTATCACGATTACGTCGGCTGCTACGACCTGCTTCTGGTCCGGCATGGACCAGCAGTTCGACGAACACCGCATCAATATCATCGACACGCCGGGTCACGTCGACTTCACCATCGAGGTCGAGCGCAGTCTGCGCGTCCTCGACGGGGCGATCACGGTGCTGTGTTCGGTAGGCGGCGTCGAGCCGCAGACAGAAACGGTCTGGCGGCAGGGCAACAAGTACAACGTGCCGCGCATGGTGTTCATCAACAAGATGGATCGTGCGGGCGCGGACTTCCTGCGCGTCGCCGGTCAGGTACGTGAGCGTCTCGGCGCCAACCCTGTTCCGGTCCAGTTACCGATCGGCGCAGAAGAAAATTTCGAAGGCATCATCGATTTGATCCGCATGAAGGCGATCTACTGGGATGAAAGCAGCATGGGCATGACCTATGACGCGCGTGAAATTCCTGCGGAACTCGTCGCGGATGCCGAAACCTGGCGCGAGAAGATGATCGAGGCGGCCGCCGAGGCCGACGAAGAGCTTCTCGAAAGCTTCCTCGAGAACGGCACGCTCGAAGAGGCCGATATTCGCAAGGGGCTTCGAGCGCGCACGCTGTCCGGCGACGTCGTCGTTACGATGTGCGGATCGGCATTCAAAAACAAGGGTGTGCAGGCGCTGCTCGACGCCGTCATCGATTTCATGCCGTCGCCGATCGACGTGCCCGCAATCAAAGGCATAAACTGGGACGAGTCGGAAGGTGAGCGCAAAGCAGACGATGATGAGCCGTTCGCTGCGCTGGCATTCAAGATTGCAACGGATCCTTTCGTCGGCAACCTGACATTCTTCCGCGTTTATTCCGGCGTACTGAATTCGGGCGACACAATCCTGAACCCGGTGAAAGGCAGGAAGGAGCGTATCGGCAGAATCCTGCAGATGCATTCGAACGACCGTAAGGAGATCAAGGAAGTACGCGCCGGCGATATTGCCGCGGCCGTCGGTCTCAAAGACGTAACGACCGGCGACACGCTGTGTGACGTCAAGAACATCATTACGCTCGAGCGAATGGAATTTCCGGATCCGGTTATTTCCGTGGCGGTCGAGCCGAAGACCAAGGCCGATCAGGAAAAGATGGGTATCGCGCTGCAGAAGCTGGCGAAAGAAGATCCGTCATTCCGTGTCCATACGGATGAAGAATCGGGGCAGACGATCATTTCGGGGATGGGCGAACTCCATCTCGATATCATCGTCGATCGCATGAAGCGCGAGTTCAAGGTAGTTGCCAATGTCGGCAGGCCTCAGGTGGCTTACCGCGAGACGATCCGCAAAGCCGTCGAGCAGGAAAGCAAGTTCGTCCGGCAGTCCGGCGGCCGCGGCCAGTACGGCCACGTATTCCTGCGCATCGAGCCGCAGGAGCCCGGTTCGGGGTACGAATTTGTCAACTCGATCGTCGGCGGCGTCGTACCGAAGGAATACATCCCGGCGGTGGACAAGGGCATTCGGGAACAGATGGAAAACGGCGTTGTCGCCGGGTTCCCGGTCGTAGACTGCCGGGTTACGCTGTACGACGGTTCGTACCACGATGTCGACTCCAGCGAAATCGCATTCAAGATCGCCGGCAGCACGGGCTTCCGTGACGGCGCCCTGAAGGCCGATCCCGTCTTGCTCGAGCCGATCATGAAGGTCGAGGTTGTTACGCCGGAAGACTACATGGGCGACGTGATGGGCGATCTGAATCGCCGCCGCGGTCTCCCGAAAGGCATGGATGATTCGCCCTCGGGCAAGATTATCCGCGCCGAGGTGCCGCTGGCCGAAATGTTCGGCTATGCAACGGACCTGCGCTCCATGAGCCAGGGCCGTGCGGTGTATTCGATGGAGTTCGAAAAATACTCAGAAGTGCCACAGAACGTGGCCGATGTTGTTTTGAAGAAGGCAAGCTAATGTCCAAAGAGAAATTTGAGAGAACAAAGCCCCACGTGAACGTAGGCACGATTGGCCACGTGGATCACGGCAAGACGACGCTGACGGCGGCGCTGACGAAGGTGATGGCGGAGCGGCACGGCGGCGAGGTGAAGGGCTACGATCAGATTGATAACGCGCCGGAAGAGAAGGAGCGCGGCATCACGATTGCGACGGCGCACGTGGAGTACGAGAGTGACAACCGTCACTACGCGCACGTGGACTGCCCGGGGCACGCGGACTATGTGAAGAACATGATCACGGGTGCGGCGCAGATGGACGGAGCGATCCTGGTGGTGAGCGCGGCGGACGGTCCGATGCCGCAGACGCGC
>JABAOH010008686.1_pt2 | contig 16535 bp, 16 predicted proteins | sample 7062181 | NCBI WGS metagenome assembly JABAOH01 (sample SAMN14538630, study PRJNA623070) | marine sediment metagenome | biome: marine biome [ENVO:00000428]; feature: marine pelagic biome [ENVO:01000023]; material: deep marine sediment [ENVO:00002113]; isolation source: pool of 5 deep marine...
GTGGTAGCTCGTCGGGCTCATAACCCGGAGGTCGAGGGTTCGAATCCCTCCCCCGCTACCAAACTCTCCTTATTCAAACTCGGAGAAAATAAAAGGTCGAAGAGGCCGAAATGCTCGACTCTGTCGACTTTTTTGTTTTTGATAAATACTTTCTTGAAGACAGCTTGGTTAAATACTCTTCTGGTCTTCGGATTGGCTTTCTGGTAAGCAAGATGGCAATTGGCAGCCATCTTTAGGGCAAGTTCAATCACTTTGCTAGATTCCTCTAATCTATTAGTGATCAAGTCTAGACGGTTCTCAAAATTAGCCATTTCGTCTGAGATTCTTTTTTGCTCTGTCTTTAGCATGTCCATAGAAATAGCATTATTGTAATAGGCTTCCAAGACTTTGTATTTTTGATCAGACAGTTGAGTCATTTTTCGGGTAAGAAACCTTTGCTCTGCAATAGCGGTTGATTCTTTTTCAAGCATCTCCTTTTCAAACTCAGCTACCAGCTTTTCGACCCATTCCTTAGGAAGTTGGATCTTTTTATAGAAGTCCTCAATGGCTTTTTCTAGGTCAGAAATCTCAATGTATTTTTGCTGGCAACCGTTGTGCCTTTTTTGGCCGATACAGTAAAAGTAAAGATAGCGGTTTTTGGCAAGAAGAGATGACATTCTTGAACTGCATTCTCCACAAAAGAGCGTACCTCTAAGATAATGAGGATGCTTCCTTTTTCTTTCACCGGCCTGATTGTGGATTTTTATCACTTCTTGGACTCTATCAAAGATATCTTTGGAAATAAGTGGAGTATGGACTCCTTTTGTTTCCATTCCGTCCCAAACTACGATTCCAGTGTAGAATTTGTTTTGAAGAATATTGGCTAGATTAGATTTGGATATTGGCTTTGAGGGATGTTTTGTGTTAGGTCTACTCCTTAGGCCCATCTTTGTAAGCACTTCTTGAAGCTCAAGCAAAGAGTAATTTCCAGTGGCGTAAAGCTTAAAGGCTTCGGTGATATAAGGAGCCCTTTCCTCATCGACTTCAACGGTTCTTATCAACCTACCAGAAACAGGAGTCTGAACATTCTTATAGCCAATGGGGGCCATTTCCGGCCAACCACCTTGTCTTGCCTTTTGGATCATGCCTTTCTTTGTCTCCATTCCAAGGTTTGCGCTATAGAACTCAGCCATCAAAGCATGAATGCCTTCAATTAGCCGGCCAGAGGCAGAGTCTTCAATGTTCTCAACGACGGAAACTAAAGCGACATCACGTCTTTTAAGAATAGCCTTGATAGCCACATGGTCTTCCATATTTCTTGCTAGTCTGTCAATCTTATGTACAATCACAGCATCAATACTTTTGTCTTTCTTAATTTTAGAAAGCATCTCTTGGAGTTGAGGACGCTGAGACGATCTAGCTGATTCACCCCTATCAACATACTCATCAACCAAGTTCCAGCCTCTATCCTTGATGTATTTAAGGCAGGCTTCTCTTTGGGCAGGAATAGAGTAGCCTTCTTTGTTGTCACCCTTTTGGGCTTGTTCCTTGGTTGATACTCGAAGATAGATTAAGCAGTTCATTTTTGTCTCTTTGATTAATTTTTACGATAGACATCTTTGCGATGTCGAATGATATGAAGACGGATTTCTTTTCCAATTACATCATACCGAAGCCTCCAGTCGCCGATCCGCAACCTAAAGACCCCAATATCTACAGAACCTAATTTTCTTATGTTTTTCCCAGAATATGGCTCTTTCTTAAGCTCAAGGAGAGCTTTTTCGACCTTAGGTTTCATATCGGCGGGGAGCTTCTTCAAATCTTTGAGGAAGATTTTGGAGGGGACAAGATGGTAGACTTTGCTCATCTCATTCCCCTCTAAGAATCTTTAGAATGTCTTCCTCAGTTCCTACTTTTCCTAGCTCAAATTGTTTCTTGCTTTCGGCCAATGCTTTTTTGATCTCATGGTCAGATTCTTCAGCGCCTATCTCTAACATATCTCCATAATCCTCAGGGCTTAAAATAACAGCAGCTACCTTACCCCGTCTTTTGACAAAGAAGGTATAGTCTTTCTCAGTTACTTCGTCAAGCAGCTGACCAAAATGGACTCTAGCCTCATGGGCATCGATTGTTTTGCTCATAGTTTTTTCCTTCTTAATGTTAGACACCCCCTTTATTAATCAATTGATGCATTAATCATCTCATGGATAACTTCTCTTGTCAAGACTTTTGTTGACCCCAGAGAAAGGCAAACTTTTTAGGATTGTAATGTTTTGCCAAACCAATCCGGAACTTGGCAAACCAAGGGGTTATCTTAAACTTCTCTGCTAAGTCATAGTTGCTCAAGTCTTGGCCCGCAAGCTTCTCTAACTCTTCATCAGGAACAAGTATAAAGGCTGCAAAGACATTAGCTTGCTTTTCGTGGTAGTTGCCGAACGAGTATTTCTTAAAAGAAGAATTATAATGACTTCCGGCATGAAGAAGATGATGGCAGATAGCGTGAGCCAGAAGCTCGCGCCTTTCTGGTTCAGGAAGCCCTTGCTTTATACTAATACAATCACCCCAGTAGATTTCCTTGACATTTCCTTCCATCTCTTCTTCTAAAATCCCAAGACCAAAAGCAGAAGCAATTTTATCTACATCGCTACCATATTTTTGATATATTTCTTTAGCTTTTCTAACTGCGGTGTTCATAGCTCTTACCTTTTACCCTTTTTCTTTTCTCTGGCTTTCTTTACATTCTCATAAGCTCTTAGGATTGATCTTTTTTCCTCTAAGGTCATTTTGGGGATTTCTTTAAACATCAGAGTAAAAGATGGTTCAGTCATTCCAAGCTCTTCTAACTTTGTCTCAAGAAGAAGGTCTTCCATCTCCTTCCAAGTCATTCCTAATACCTTAGCCCATATTTTGAGTTTGTCTTCTTTAGGAATGAATTTATTGCTTTCTACTGATGAGATGTAGCTTTGGGTAACGTAACCCATCTTTTTAGAAATTGTCTCTTGAGCAATTCCTTTTTTTATTCTGATCTCTCTTATTTTATCTCCAAAACTCATACTATCTCCTTATTATTTAATTAAAACAAGAAAGTAGACTTATCCACAGAATTTTAGTCTTGACAGGTATCATATCTTTATGATAGTGTGGAAATAGAATTAAGTCAAGAGGATTTTTTTGTTACAAACACCTCTTTTATTTTTTAGCTTTATGTATCATAATCTTATGATATTTCTATTAGGAGTAGCTATGCTTGAAGAACTCTTCCCAAAAGAAAAGATAACCAAGGAAGTGAAAGCCAGTCTGGACCTGCTGGTCTCTGCCTTTGTATCTCTGGCAGAAGACCTCTTAAGGGAAGAAGAATTGCAGGAGGATGAAGAATCAAAATAGACTTAACCCCCTGCAATTCCTACGGTTATCGATAACCGTAGTTAGAGGGGAGGAAAATGGCGTCGTCTGGGCTCTTTTCCTTCGGTCAAGAACCCCGACTGAATCCCTTCGGGCTTCGCCTTCGCCCCGGTTAGGGGCTCACCTTCCACTTCGTTTCAGGCTCAGTGATTCAGTCGGGCTTACGCCCGACGACGCAGCCGCTCGCTGGAATTCCTCCCCTCTCCTAAAGGATTCACCCCACCTTCTAGACAGCGGCTTAATGTATCCCGATAAGGCGGGATTAATATATATATTTTAAATATTAGATATAATTCCTTCGCTTATCAATTGTAATATATATGGCTTTCAAGGTAGTTCGTTACCGACTCCACCTGTGACAGCCAATGAAATAATTTAATTAGCAGCTAACGAAGAAAGAGAGGAAAAATATGGCAAGGATTCCTCGACATAAAAGAATACCTAATCCTCCTAGAATGGTTCTTACAGAAAGAGATAAAAGGATTGTCTTGGCTGTCTATGAGAATCGGTATATGAGCAGAGACCAGATCATTAGAGTGTTTTTTAGAACAAAGAGTGTGGCTAACGAGAGGCTGATGAAGTTATACCAGCACGAATACCTTGACAGACTATTTAAACCTGTAAGCTTTGGTTATACTCAGGCGGTTTATAGTTTAGACAAAAGAGGAGCTGAGATAGTATCTAAAGAGCTAGGAATTTATAAAGAAGCCCTAAGCTGGAAAAAGAGAAATGTAAAAGTCGAATTTCTATTCTTGGAACACACCTTGGCAATTTCGGAGTTTTGGGTTTGTCTTGAGTTGGCAGCTAAAGAGAGAAAAGAGATTGAGATTCTTTTCTGGAAGCGACAAGGAGAAGCTTTAAAGGATAAGGTTTCTGATCCAGATAGGAAGCAGAAATATCTTCCAGTTACCCCTGACGCTTTCTTTGGTATACTCTCACCTAAAGGGAAATCATACTTCTTTTTAGAAGTTGATTTAGGGACTCAAAGTCTTAAAAGGTTCAAAAAGAAGATCATTGCTTATCGGCAGTACTGGAAGTCAGGTAAATATCAAGAAAAGTATGGTTTTAAGAGCTTTAGAGTCTTAACAATTACTACCAGTGAAAAGAGACTGAAGAATCTGATAGTAGCAGCTAGGGATTGCGGTGCAAAAAGTATGTTTTTGTTTACTGCTCAAGACTTAACAAAACCTAACAAAGTCTTTGATAATATTTGGTATTTACCGGTAAGCTCTGATCCTATGTCAATTCTAAGTTAAGGAGATATGGCTTGTCTAAGTTAGAAGAAAAGTACCTGTGCCTTGGTTTTACCGGAGATGAAGAAGGAAATCAGCGAGAACTCTATCTCTCAAATGAAGATAGAAGTACCCACCTATATGTTATCGGCTCTACAGGAGTTGGCAAGTCCAAAGCATTGGCTAATTGGATTCTGGATGATATACACAAAAAGCGGGGTTGTGGAGTCATAGACCCCCATGGAGACTTAATTAGAGACATCCTTGACCACCCGTGGTATGATCCCGAAAATGTTATCCTGATTGACCTTTGTGATCCTGATTACATCATTACCTTCAACCCCATAGAGACTCTGGTAGGGATCGACCCATTTACCCAAACACTTGAATTGGTAGAAGTCTTTAGAAAAATCTGGGAACTATCTGATGTTTCTACTCCAAGACTTCTAGAAATATTAAGAAATAGTATCTTTACTCTGATACAGGCTGGCAAGACTATGCTTGATATTGAACCTCTTCTTACCAACAGAGAATTTCGAGAAGAGATGGTTAAAAACGTTCAGAACGAAGCAGTAGCTCTGTTTTGGAGAAACAGATTTGACAAGTGGAGAGAGACAGACAGAACTCAGTACATTGAAAGCACCTTGAATAAAGTATCAACTTTTACTTCGGACCCTCGAATAAGGCTCATGCTTTCCGGTAAGAAGTCAAGTATTGATTTTAGAGCCATTATGGATACAGGTAAGACTTTACTTATTAATCTTTCTAAAGGAGTTCTAAAAACAAACAGCTATCTTTTGGGAGCCTTGTTTGTAGCTAAGATTCAGATGGCAGCGATGAGTAGAGTGGATGTACCACTGGCCCAGAGGATTCCTTTTTACTTCTACGTTGATGAATTCCAAAATTATGCTACTGAATCCTTTGCCGAGATTCTTTCAGAAGCGAGAAAGTACGGTCTATCCTTAACCCTTGCCCATCAGAGCCTTGAACAGCTTGATCCTAAACTGAGAGCAATAATTTTGGGGAACGCAAAGAATTTTATTCTCTTTAGGTTGGGAAGGGAAGATGCTGAGCTACTAGTCAAATACATAATGGAGATTGATCCTCTTGCTTGGAAGTTAAGGACAGAGGGTGGCTATGTCTTTCTAAGTATTGGTGAGCAATGGGAAGAAGGAATCTCAGAGCTTGTCAATCTACCTACTCAGATAGGTTTTCTAAAAACAATGGGCTGTGATCCTACACCCTTTAGAACCTATGACCTTCCTGAAGACAAACAGTATGAATGGACGCTTGAGGCTGTTAGAGAAGCTAACTACAAGCAAGGATATACTCAGAGACTAGAAGAAGTTGATGAAGATTTGACATATAGGGCAGTCTCAATCCCTGAATCTGATGAGCCTGAAAGCTTTATGGAATAGCCTAAATCGGCCCCATTTTACCACTTGCTTTTCGCTGTGCTTTTCTTTCGATAACACCATCTGAGATATCAAAAGCCGCCTGAGCAGCGCAATCAAGAATTACATCTGCAAAAGCATTTTTCCTGTTTACTTTATTGAAATCTGACCCGTGAAGAAGTCTATAAAACATAGGACCAAGGATAGGTGTAAGGTAGAGAAAATGAGGAAGCGACCTTTTCAAAGCCCAGTTTGCATGAAGATCCGTTCCTTCAACAACCGCCCCAATATAGCAACTGTGATTCTCATTCTCTACCACCACATATTTTTCAGGAAGACCAAAAGCACCAGTAGTAACATTCCTTTCTTGGACTGGATATCTAACTTGTTTCTTTCCTATCTCATCTTTAACCTTAGCGAAGAACTCTTCTTTTTTCTCTGCTTTATTTGGAACTAGGCGATCCCACCTTTCTGCTACCTGGTCTTCGGTTATCTGCTGCTTTGCTTGATTAATCTTGAGCACCACAAAAACAATAAATGCGATAATAACTCCCCAAAACAAAAGTGTAAAAAGTGAAGAAATTAAACTAAAGATACCAAACATAGAAATCACTCCTTTGTTTTTTGAAAATAATCTACCATAACTTTGGTTTATTAAAAATAGGAGCTCTCACGGTACAGGTTCCCACAAGGCAGGTGACCGTTGACTGCAGGTCTATCTCAAAAGGATGGGCCTTTGCTCTTGCTAGCTGCAGCCGGCCAGAGTGAGATTTGAGCAAGCGGATTTCATTCTGGCTGAGGGCTCTTTTTTATCCTTTCTTGGTTGGTAGGGGTTTGACTGGAAGAAATTCTGGTCAAGCCTCTCCCCGCTAGGAAAGGAGTCAAAATGCACCTTAACAATCAAAAGCTAGCTAATCAGATTTATGAGATGTGTATCCTTATGTTTTTGAAGCAAAGAAACGGAGAAGTTGTGAAAGTCAAAGATTTGGACAGCGAACTTAAGTGGTACAAAGCGCTTATGGGAATAGAAAATATTCCTATGGGTGAAATCTACCACATTGCTAAGGAAAACGCTTCCAAATCTGATCTTCACCAGAGAGCCTTCGACCTCTTAGATGAGATACAAGCAGAACGCTTTGTCCAGAAGGTGAGGTTGTCTCTGATAAGAGAAGATGTCACACTCTACAAGGTTAACATCAGCTCACCAGAAACTATCTACAATCTCGATTTTCTAAGAGAAGAACTAGTAGGTTGTGACAGGGAGAAGTTTGTTTGTTTACATCTCAACATCAAGAACGACCTTATTTCCTATGAACTGGTATCCGTAGGCTCTTTAAACGCTTCTGTTATCCATCCAAGAGAGGTTTTTAAGGGAGCAATACTTTCTAATGCTGCTTCGCTTATACTCTGCCACAATCATCCATCAGGAGAATCTGAGCCTTCAGTAGAGGATATAAAGATAACCAAGCGTTTGGCAGAAGCTGGTAAAATCTTAGGGATAGACGTTCTGGATCATGTCATCTTCGGTAATCCAAGTTTTGTGAGTATGAAAGAAAAGAATCTAATCTAGGTATTAGCGGGGAGAACTTTTTGGGATAATTCCGCTGCTTTGGGAATCCGGGATTATCCCTTTTTCTTTTCTATAACTTGAAAGATAAAGGAATGATATAAAAATTAAAGAATAATTGACATTATAAAGCATAAGGTATATATTTATGGCGAACACATGTTTGTTTATCTTCTTTCTAATATAAGAGTATTGTGGAGGTGAAATGCAAGTTATCGATACATCTTATTATCCAATTTGCATAGACGAAATATTGGATAAAGTTGCAAGGAAGAATGGGCGGAAAAATGGACAGCTTGAGTTCTTAAATGAACCCTTTGATAATATAAAAGAAATTGTTAATGAGTTTGGCGAGAAAATAATTAGGGTAGATGGAGAGATTCCCACTGATTTACATATAAGGAATGGCGATAGGTTTCTTTTTATTAGTTATGATCAAACCATACTAACCCATGGACTACACAAGTATCCTGCAAAATTCTTTCCTGAACTGCCTAGATGGATAATAAAAAGGTATTCAAAAGAAAGAGATATAATCCTTGACCCTTTCGCTGGAAGTGGCACTGCCAATGTCGAGGCATTACTTACAAGAAGACACTCGGTAGGTATTGATGTAGATCCATTCTCTCGATTTCTTTCAAAAGTAAAGACAGCACCTTTGTCAACAGAAGAACTCGAATCTTCTAAGAAATCTTTACTTCGCTCGATAGTTAATTATAAACCTTCTAAAGTTACCACCTCAGATATTCCAGATTTCCCTTATAGAGATAATTGGTTCAATAAAGAAATAATCCTTGAGCTAGCATATTTAAAGAAAAAGATTCTGGCTCTTAATGTCAGTCAAAAAACTAAAGATTTTTATAAAATTTGTTTTTCCTCTATTTTGCGTTCGGTATCAAACGCTGATGATAATTGTACAAGAACAGTTATCAGAAAGAAATTAAACAAGAAAGTATATCCGGCAGACGCACTAAAACAATTTACTGAAAGGATATTGCTAAATATTCCCAAAGTTGCAGAATTTTCTCAGAAAGCCCCAAAAAACATAAAGGTTGACTTGCCCGACAATCAAGACGCGAGAAATATAAGCAACTATACTGATGAATATTTTGACCTAGCCTTAACATCTCCTCCCTATGCAAATGCGGTTGATTATCCAAGAACTCACCAACTTGAAATCTATTGGCTAGGCTTTGAAAATGGTTCGCTAACTCCTTTAAAGAGGAAACATGTAGGTACAGAAAGTGTCCTATCAAAAGAGTATAAAAAACTACATAAAATTAAAATTGGAAAAGCAGATAGAATAATCTCAAAAATTTATGATAAAGATCCAAGAAGAGCTTTTATTGCTTATAAATACTTATTAGATATGAAACACAATTTGATAGAAGTTTACCGGGTCCTGAAAAAAGGTGGAAGGTATGTAATTGTTGTCGGTAATAATCAAATCCGAAATGAGATATTCGAAAACTGGAAATACTTGATGGATCTAGCCAATATTGTAGGTTTTGATATTGAATGTTGGTTTGGTTCTGAAATAATAAAACACTTTATTAAAGTGCCTCGTGAAGAGAGGATTAACACCGATTGGGTCTTAGTATTGCGAAAATAAGTTTAGGACAAAAATATGGCCGATCCAAACAAAGGGCTACAAGCAGCTGTTGATGGCTTTGCACATCAACATATTGTTGCCGGTATCCTTATGAAAAGATACAAGAATGTTTCTTTAGTCGACCTGCCCTTGTCTCCGTACGACATTATTATAGTTTTTAAGGATAAAAAGAAGAGAGAAAATATAATTAGGGCTCAGGTTAAGACTGCTACGAAGTCTCTAGCTTTTACCGGAGGAACGAGAGGCGGCGTTGACAGAAAATACATATCTGGTGTCAAAGAGTATAGACAATCAACTGCCACGTCAGATGTTGTAATTGGTCTGCGACCAAAAGACACAGATACTTTTGACCTATTTTTTATGCCTACGTGCGCTATCGAGGCTTTAGATCAAAAGAGTATTTCATTAAACAAAATCAACAAACTGAAGAACAATTACAAAATTCTGGAACGCTGCAAAGACAAAGACTTCGTTTTAAAAACACTAAAGGAATACGAAATACTATAATCTTTCACAAGAACGCTCTAATAATTTTGACTCCAACCACTTTCTAAATCCAGAAATGAGCAAATATAACGGCCAGAAAACCTTGAAGCAAACAAAAGCAAGGACGGAGCACGTTTGTAGCTTATGTAGACGAACAATTGCTGTCGGCAACATTTATTATGCTGAGCAATTCAAAGACAAATTCTTACATTCGTTAAATAGAAATAAGTTCTGTTCTGATTGTTATAAACAATATGGAGAGAGATTGATTTATTAGAAAAAGATCATGACACACAAACCAGACAAATTTGAAAAAAAACTAATAAACGTAGAGATAGAGTTGGGGTTTTTAAGAGTGGGCTCCAGCTTTCTTAATCTCTTTCCAAAAGAGAAAACTCGCATTGAAGTCTTACTAGACGGTAGTGATAGGATCACTGAATTAACTTTCAACAACAAGACAAGAAGAGTCTATGGATTAACGGCATGGTTTCGTAATCACAATGCAAGGCCAAAAGATAGGATCATAATACAAAAGTTAGGAAATAAATCCTTCCGCTTTATCTTCAAAAAACACTCTGAATTAGAAGAAAAAGAGCTTTCAAAAGAAGAAGCTAAGGAGATACTTGATCTCTCTGGTTTATCATCGGCTGCTAAGGGTGATCTTGTTGAAGACAGAATAAAAGAACTAATCCTTTTATATGGGCAAGGGTTACTTAGTGTCTATAGGCCAGCTTCAGATACAGAAGGAATAGACCTAATTGTTGTTAAAAACGGTGTTTTTCAACCAATATTTTTGCAAGTGAAGAGTAGATATATCCTAAGAAGGAATTCAATTATTACAAGTGTTAGGTTGAAAACTTTCAACCCTCACCACACGTACTATGTAGTGATTGCATATTTTGATCCACTTAAGTTGGAGATTGGAGAGAATGTTCTGTTAGTTCCAACAGAAAAGATAGTTGAACTTGGGAATGTCGTAAATTCTAGAGGCGACAAAAGGCATAGAATAGTAGCTAGATTAAACAACCGATCAAAGGGAAAGTGGTCGCCTTATCTTTGCCGGAAAAACGAACTCGCCAGCAAATTGCTGGAAAAGTTTGAAGAAATAGAGAGATACTACAAGTAGTTCTGCACTGCTTCAAATCTCTGTATTCGAAAACTTATAAAACGCAGGATAGCAATATCATGATTACCTTCACAAATTCGCTTAACAACAGAGATATAGCACTTATTATTTGGATAATAGTCATTCTATTTTGGTTGCTATTTCAAAAGAACATTCTAGCAACTTTATTTAGTGCGCTAAAAATCTTCGCATCAAAGAAGATTTTAATACCGTTTATTTTGATGTTGTCATATATTGCTTTAATGATCCTAGCATTCTCAAAAATCGGATTTTGGAATACGCCAATGACAAAAGACACCGTCTATTGGATTATTGGTGCAGCTCTTGTAATGTTTGTTAATTTTGACAAAGCAATAAAGGATGAACACTACTTCAAAAGTGCTTTGTTGGACAACCTGAAGTTGGTTGTGTTACTTGAGTTTATTATCAATCTTTATGTGTTCAATCTGATAGTTGAGGTAATCCTCTTGCCAATTATTGCTTTTATTATTTTGCTAAGCACTTATGCTGGCACCAGTGAACAATACATTTCGGTAAAGAAGATGTTAGACGTCATTATGGGGATCATTGGGCTCAGTTTCATTCTCTTTGCACTCTATAATGTTACATTGGACTTCCAAGGGTTTGTAGCTATGGACAATTTACGTAGCTTTGCCTTGCCGCCAATTTTTACTTTAGTTTTCTTTCCTTTTATATACTTCTTAGCATTGTATTCACTGTACGAAAATATTTTTATCCGCTTAGATCATTTCAATGAAGACAAAAGGATTACCAACTATGCAAAATGGAAAATAATTGCTGCATGCCACTTTAATCTAAGAAAATTAAGACATTTTTCAAAACAAACGGCAATTATGAGAATAACTAACAAAGCTGATGTTTTAGCAGCAATACATAGTTTTAAAGACAGCCGATGATGAGCTAAGTGAGGGCTAAAGTGAGTTAAGTCAAATGAGAAAAGCTTTTATTATTATGCAAATTGGTAATTCCGATCTGGATGTTGTTTGCAACGAAGCTATCGTTCCTGCACTAAAGTCGTGTGGACTTGATCCAAAGCGTGTTGATAAACACAATGAAGGCCGTTTGTTAAAGAGTGAAATAGTAGGCTTCATTGAATCATCAGATATTATTGTTGCTGATCTTACGAACGAACGGCCAAATTGCTACCTTGAAATAGGATACGCAATGGGTCTTGATAAGTTTAGAAACCTAATTCTAACTGCAAGGGAAGACCACAATCAGGATAGCCCGAATTATGAAAAAGGGGGGCCGATAATCCATTTTGACCTTAGTGGGTACGATATATTGTTTTGGGATCCTAAAAATATTGATGGATTCAGAAAAGAGCTTGAGAAGCGAGTAAAACGACGATTGGCTATCATAGAACCCTATGTTGTTGCCACAGGTTCTCCTTGGAATGAAGAATGGATTTCCGAAAATCAAGATGCAGCATTTTCGGGACTAAAAAGACTCAATAGGTCAGGGTTTATGGAAATCAGAATGGCCTTGCCTGATTTGAAACTGGATATTCCACAAGGAGAGCTACTGCGTGTAGCCACTCAAGCACAGATAGAAACATTTGGCTGGCCCATCGGCGTTGTGCTTAGTAGTCGAGAAGAATATCGCCCAAAACCAAAAACAGATGGTATTATTGCTGAAATAGAGACTGATGATAGTTATGATTATTGGACTATTCGAAAAGACGGAACGTTTTATCTATTAAAAGACTTATTTGAAGATGTACGTAAACCAGGATATATTTTTTTCAATACCAGGATAGTGCGAATAACAGAAGCTTTGCTTTATTCAGTTCGTCTTTATTCAGGACTTGGAGCATCTTCTGATTCGAGAATTTTGATTGGAATACGACATGGAGGACTTAAAGACCGTATTTTGGGTGCTGCGGGGAGTAGACATATCAGTCATGGTCGCACATCCAAGGAAGATGACGTATACACTGAAGTTGAGACCACACTTGAGACAATAGAATCGCACCTCGCCGATATCGTACAGAGATTTACCCAACCACTTTTCATAATATTTGACTTTTTTGAGCTTGATGGAAAAGTGCTAGAGGAGATAGTAAATAACTTTGTCGACGGAAAAGTCACTTAGGAAGTAACCAATCATTTTGAGAGAGGCTTGACAATTTGACCATTTTTGAAGTTTGAATATTATTCTCTTAGAGTTTCTTTAGATACCTCTCCAACTGCTTCAAAATCTCTGACCATAAACTCGCTTCTCTCTTCCATTTCCAATTTTCAGAACATATTATCTCATATATAATGGAAAGTAATCTTGTCGTAATCAATCGCTGGCGATTTTGCTTTTGATGGTTGAAAGCTTTAGCGAAACGATATCTGCTAACTAGCTGTTGTCAGAGACAAATAACCGCTTTATTAATTAGTGTAATCAAGTAATTGCCATGAATAACACTACGAAGAAGTTTTTAAAGAAAATCAAATTCTATTGGCATTTTAAGATAAATGCCTACACCAAGCGAGCGAAGGAAGCTTTTAGGGGCATGCGACTGATCCTCTTTGTTTTGATTCTATTTTTTCTGGTATGGTTTTATCCATACAAGATTCCAAATTTCCTAAGTATTACGTCGCCAACTGCAGCAATCGAAGTTTTATCCGCCATCATCGGTGGGCTAGCCGCCATTTTGGGAATAGTAGTTGCAGTTTTATTAGTAGCTTTTGAAATTTTGAGGAGAATGTATGCAGCCTACGCCTTTAAAGATTTTTTCAAAAACCAAAGGCTTAGGGAGCTTTCTGTTCTTTATATTTCTACGATTCTAATTGCTTTGCTATCCTTAGCTGGCTTGGAAGAACCACTCTCGTTAAGGAACATGAACCTCTTGTATCTCAGCGTGTTTCTTTTTTCAATATCACTAATCGCTCTTTTTCCATACTCGATATCGATTATTTCTGGTACTCAATCAAAGAAAAAAATAAAAGACCTTGTAAGTAAAATCGACCACCATGTCATTCAATCGTTCGCATATTCCCGTCCGCACACATACATTGGCGAAATTGAAGAAAATCCCGTATTTATTCTAACTGAACTAGCGACACGGATAATGAAAGAAGATAATCATCTAACACCTAGATTCGTTTTAAGTGAAGCATCGAAAAGGCTGCGAGAATTCTTAAAAGGAACAATTGCCACGGATGACATACGTATAACAATCAACGTTTTTTTGGTAATTATCAAAAATACCGCTCACCAGGCTATATCACAAAGACAGGGGGGCATACTACAAACTGTTATAGAAGTGATAGAAGAGACACACATTACTTGTGCCGAAAAAGGGGTTGCATGGCACAAAGTCATTGAACTTAATCAGACATTCGAGGAGATTCTTAATCGAGCTATGGACGCGGAACTGGACGAAGTCGTTAAGCGCGGGTTTTGGGCTCTTGAGAGGATTTTTGAAAACCATGTCACCAAAAACGTGCCTTCTGAGGACAAAATCTGGATTCTTCATATAGGGCGAGATACAGAAAAAACAGTAACCAATGATACGGACAAAGATCTTCAATGGGACAATGTTAGCAGAGAATATGTGGCTATGCTCTCACGCTTGATAGAGAGGGCTATAAGTCTAAAAATAAGCGATTTGTTAATTGCCGGGCTTCTTAGCATGAGGAGAATGGCAGAAATAGTTGTTAAGTCTTCACTTGGCGATCTTCAAAAAGCAGCAATATTAAGCAGATGTTATTATTATCAGCAATTCCTTACGCTGAAAGCTGCAGATGAGGGCCTTTCCCGTGGGATTTTAGGATCATGTCCTTTTGGGTATTTTGGTGTTACTGAGACTTTAGAGAAGAAGGCAGAATTTTCACGCGAGCCACTTCTTCGCTTTTCTGACACACTCATAAAATTAGCAGAAAAGGGCTGTTTGAGTACTGATACTTTGAATGAGTTGGGAGCTATAGGACGGCATTGTGTTCACCTGTTAAATCAAGATGAGCTTTTCGCGAAATCTATAATCTTCATTGTGCGCACTTTTGATCGAATACGTGAGATAGTTGAAAGAAATCCTACCGAGGAGGACAAAAACATCTATTTACAGCTTTATGCTCAGATAGAGTCTTTAAAAAAGTGGATGACCCATGAAAAGAAGAAAAATCCAGAAATTGAGAAAGAAATCGAATCAACACTATCATATTTCAAGAAGTTACAAGACTATAGGAAGGAACAAAAAAGGGGTATCCTTGAGTGGCCCTCTTGACACTAGATAGGGCGTGTGCCTCCATACTGTTTCTGAATAGCCATATTCTAATTCCGAAATGCTACGGATATGGTAGATGGATGAGCTTTACTCGATCCTTAATCTCTTGATGAATTTGTCTATCTGGAATATAATGTCAACGTAGTAGTTTGAATTCCGACTAAACCAGTCTACCAAGTTTTGATGAAATCAACACCACTAATAGCCATTAGCTAATTGCTATTCGTTGGACCCGACAAAGTCGGGTCCTTTAGGCGGCGTAGCTCGCTTTCAGCCCAAGACTGACCAGCCACTGGCTGGGGTTAGACCTATCCGTCGCAGGCCAGGGTAGCTCAGCTGGTTAGAGCGTGGGACTCATAAGCCCAAGGTCGAGGGTTCGAATCCCTCCCCTGGTACCATTTCGCTAAGTCAAACTTAGATCAATGTAAACTTTTTGCTTAATGAAAATTTTTTGAAAAATAGGAGGGATGAGAAGTTTATCCCGAGCAAAGTCGAGGGAAATCCCTCCCCTGGTACCAAATTTTGTGTAGAACGAATAAGCCCTAGATTGGTGGTTTGATCCCACCCGTCGCTACCATTCTTCAATCATCATACATTGTTTTTTTGCCTTTATTCTAGTAAAATTTAAGAGGAAACAAGAAAAATTATGCGCACAAGATTTTCTAAAAATTTAATCTATCTTTTTGTCTTTCTTTTGATATTGGCTGGCGTCTATTCTTTCTCGGGGTTCGAAACTGAACCTCCAGAAAAAGTGCCGATCTCAAAAGTGGTTGAACAAATTAAAAATGACGAAGTTGAAAAAATCGAGGTTGCCGATGGAAAGCTAACGATAAAACTAAAAGATCAAGAAAAACCCGAAACTTCTACTATCCCTGCCGATCAATCAATTACCACAATTTTAAAAGATTACGGAGTTGATCCTGCCGAAGTCAAAGAGCTCGATATTAAAGAAAAAGGTAATACTGATCTTTGGATTAATATTGCTCTTTCAATTTTGCCTTTTCTTTTTATTGTTGGATTCTTCTATTTTATGATGCGACAAGCTCAAGCTGGTCAGAATCAAGCTCTTTCTTTTGGTCGAAGCCGAGCTCGACTCTTTATGGCTGACAAAAAGAAAGTTACTTTTCAGGATGTCGCCGGCCTTATTGAGGCTAAACAAGAACTTACTGAAATTGTTGAGTTTCTAAAATATCCTGAAAAATTTATTTCTCTTGGAGCCAGAATTCCTAAAGGAGTTATTCTGGTAGGATTACCAGGAACCGGGAAAACTCTTTTGGCTAAAGCAGCGGCTGGAGAAGCTGGGGTTCCCTTCTTTTCTATTTCTGGTTCTGAATTTGTAGAAATGTTTGTTGGAGTCGGTGCTTCTCGGGTCCGCGATCTATTTTTGAAAGCCAAAAGAAATGCTCCTTGTATCGTTTTTATCGATGAAATTGATGCTGTTGGTCGCCAGCGAGGTGCTGGTTTAGGAGGCTCTCATGATGAAAGAGAACAAACCTTAAA
>JABAOH010013310.1_pt2 | contig 16534 bp, 20 predicted proteins | sample 7062181 | NCBI WGS metagenome assembly JABAOH01 (sample SAMN14538630, study PRJNA623070) | marine sediment metagenome | biome: marine biome [ENVO:00000428]; feature: marine pelagic biome [ENVO:01000023]; material: deep marine sediment [ENVO:00002113]; isolation source: pool of 5 deep marine...
ACATCAACAAAGAAGAGGACGCGAAAGAAGAAAACCAGCAGAAGACGCAAAAAAAAGACTTAGCCATCCTCCCTCCCTTTCTAAAAACCCTTTTCCTTCACAGTAGCCTACTTCTGAAAATCCCTTTCAACCTTGCCACGATGCTTCCTCAAGGCTTCCTCAACACAGAAACATGCTTGGTAGTCTGGACCCCAGTTCTCGCAGGCATCTAACGTAGAGAACACTGGATCCTTCCGCTTCAAGAAGTGGAACATGCAGAAAACCTGATCTGGATATTCATAAACACAATGATGATAGCAGTTTCCGCAGTATCTCTCTTCGGATGTCGATTTTTCCTTCATCTTCCTCTCCTGATAAAATTGTCTCCCAAACGTTCAAGAACAGAAGCGACCACAATTGGAAAAACGATTAGCGCATCTCCTATCACTGTGACCTTGTCGGCACGCGGCTTTATCTTGCCCCAACTCGTAGCCTCCCTCAAAGTGGAGCCCGAAAGCCCACCCGTCTCCGGCCGATCCATAGTGATAACAATTGCATGATCAATGCCCTTTCTCGCTATTGCTGCTGTATGTTGCACCGTATTTCGAGGCACTCCTCCTCCGAGCACTATCATGCCGAGTCGAGTCGACTTGGCTGCTTTTTCTATGATGTCTGACACCTCTTTAAACGCGTCCAATTGGAGAACCTCGTTTGATGGTGTACGGGACGCATGAAGCCAGTGGATGTAGCCGAATTCAGAGTCACGAACTGCTGGGACGAATATGGGCACTTCTGCTTCGTATGCAGCCTTTAATATCGAATTTGAATCCTTGACACGTTTGCCGATCTCAGCCATAAGCTCGTTTGAGGAGAAAATGCGGCCCTTGTTCTCTTCTGCAATTTCGTCGAACATTTCAGTTAGCTTGGAATCTTCTTTCATGAAATCCTCTTCAGGTACAAAAATATCGTAAATGCGGTATGTGTGATACTTGTAAAGCAATGAATCATCCACGTTCCAATGCCCTTTGTAGTGATGCCCTCCCATAGCCTCAAGCAAGTCGTGAACCATGTTAGCACCCGTGGTTACGACAACATCGACAAATCTACTTCGAATTAGGTCCGCAACAATTGATCGTAAGCCCGCTGGAACAACAGCTCCCGCCACAGCGAGAAAGATTGTGCATTCTTCATCTCTAATCATACGTTCATAAACTTCGCAGGCCTGTGCCATACGGCCCGCTCCGAAAGATCCCGATTTGCCGAACTCTTGAATCAGTTGATTGACAGTCATCTGACTTCTAAGCTTCATGTGAACTACTGGGTCTCTGAAGAAACCTTCACGGTCCACCTTGCTTCACCTCTTATTGCCTCAATCTTAAGATTTCCTGTGAAAAAGCTTTCTATAAGCTACGAGGAAACTAGTTTGTAGCCTAGCTGAGCACAGCTCAGAAAAAAGAGCGAACCAAAATCGTTAAGGAAATGCAGGAAGAATGCAGCTTACCGTTTCTTTTTCATTCGCTTCCTTCGTCTTCTTCGACTTCGCTTTCTTCAGCAACTTCTTCCGTTGTTTCACCTTCCTCTGCAGCTGCTTCAGTTTCCCCTTCTTCCTCAGGCTTTTCCTCTGCCTTTCCAATGGCTTCTGCTTCAGCGAATCTTCTGCTTATTCTTGTTATGCGTATTCTTACATGATCGCCGGGCTTCGTGTCTGGCACAAAGCAAACTAAGCCTTTGATTCGAGCTATTCCTTCGCCTCTACGACTGAGTTCCTGAATTTCAACATCGTATTCCTTTCCTATTTCAACAGGTTTTGGAGGGAAACGTCTTGGACCAAAGTTTCTGCCGCCTCTTCTACGCTTTTCATAATGCATTCTCTCACCTCTTTTCAACTCATTCATAAGTAGTCTGACATAGAGTTTAGAGAGTTTACAGGACTGTTAGCTTTCCGTATCGGCCGACATTGAGTTGGATTTCTCCGCGGAAAGAGCTCACGTAGCCATTTTCAATCTTTATCTTGTCCTTTTCACTGACTTGCTCTATCTGATCGTTCCACAGCGTAAGTTTTATTTGTCCAGTGTCATCGCTTATGACTGCGTTTGCTACGCGATATTTTTCATTCCTGTATCTTGACATGACTTCGCGGGTTGCTCCTTTCTCTTGAACTTCCGCTTCCACGTCTACTCGTTTCATTCCGTTTCTTAGATCCTTTATTTTCAATTTTCTTCTCCCATTCATTCCTTAGCTAGGGGTACTAGCTGCCAAAATTGAGTGCCATGCAAGAATGTAGCGAGAAGCTACAGAGTACACGGTGCTGTTCTGGCAAGCTATTGGTCTTGAAGGATGATCGCGTTGAATATAAATTTTTTTATGAGCCGTCGTCCTGAAAGATCTACTCGTATCTCAACGCCTTAACAGGATCTAGCTTTGACGCTTTTCTGGCAGGATAAAGAGCAAAGACGATGCAAATGACAATCGCGAATATGATGGCCACTATCGTCCACTCTAATGAAAAGACGGGTGAAAAGCCTGTCTGTCCCTCTTGCGAGCCGCTGAAGAAAGAGCCGTTGCCGGTTTGTTGTTGCTGTTGCATGTAACGTGTTAGGGCAAAACTCAGAAAGTATGAAAGCCCGTAAGCGGTTGGAACTCCGATGACCCCTCCTGTTAAGCCGATCAACGCTGCCTCGCTTAGAAACATAAAAAGCATCGTTCTATTTCTCGCGCCGATGGCTTTCATGATGCCTATTTCCCGTGTTCTTTCTATGACCGAGACGGTCATTATGTTCATGATACCAATACCTGCGACGACAAGGCTTATGGAGGCTATAGCTATGAGAAATACTTGGATGAGATTAAGAATTCGATCTACTTGACGGATGAAGGTTATGGGCACCAAAACACTGATCTGGAAAGGCGGAAACAAGGCTTCTATCTCATCCGCAACCTGCTCAGAGTATTCCGGATCTGAGACTTGAACAAAGATGAGTTGCGCGCCTTCCTCTACATCGTAGATCTCTCTAGCGGTCTGCATAGGCATAAAAACCCAATAGTCGTAATTCCCTAGACCAGAGGTGCCGCGTTTCTGCAATGTACCAGCAACTGTGAAAGTGAAGTTCGCAGGTTTGTAGCCGAGCTTCGGGATTATCACTTTCATGGTAACATTATCGTTAGGCTGGGCGAAAGGCGTTTCAGAATCGTCTTGATGGTTTGGCTTGTAGCCGATTATTAGCGAATTGTTTTTGGGCGGGTCTGGAAGGCTGCCGTTTTCGAAGATCAGTCGGTCTGGAAAAAGCCGCCAAAATTGGGTATAGTTAACACCTGTGGCCACTAGAGCGCTGGATCTTCTACCGGTTTCTCCATTGTAGAGGGTAACGTTTCCGATTTGAAAAACTGGAGCCGCAGCTGTGACTTGAGGAATGCTTGAGACTTCACTGATTTCCTCGTCGGTGAAAGGTTGTCTTAAGCCGAAGAGAAAGTTACCAGGGATCACAGTGAGGACGTCGAGTTCAAAACCTTGTTCCATCTGTTGCTTTACTGCAAGGCGGAAGCCTTCCCCGAGACTAGACAAAGTGATTATAGCTGTTATGCCTATAACAACCCCCAAAACAGTCAGACTAGTGCGAAGCTTTCTCTGCTTCAGGCTTTGCCATCCAATCGAAAAGACCTGCCCAGTTCTCATCAAGCTTCACCGCCCTTTTCTATGCCAGCGATTCTGCCATCTTCTAGATGGATTATGCGATTGGCAGCCTGAGCTACTTGAGGATCATGGGTGACTATGACGAAAGTCATCCCCCGCTCTTGATTGAGGCGTTTCATCAAATCCACAATCTCTCTGCCAGTTTTCGTGTCAAGGTTACCTGTAGGCTCGTCAGCAAGGATGACCTTAGGGTTGTTAATGAGCGCTCTGGCCAGAGCGACACGCTGTTGCTCTCCACCGCTGAGTTCTGCGGGCTTGTGGCTCATTCGCTCTTTCAAGCCGACAAGAGTCAACATCTCAGCAGCTTTCTCCTCTGCTTTTCTAGGAGAAACATTTGCAAGATCAAGGGGCAACTCCACATTCTTCAGGGCACTTAAACGGGGAAGAAGGTTGAAAAATTGAAAGACAAAACCGATTTTCTTCAACCGAGTATCTGCTATATCGTTACTGCTGAGCCTGTAAAGGTCTACGCCGTCGACTAACACAGCCCCCTCATCCGGATGGTCTAGACCGCCGACAACGTGAAGCAACGTGGATTTCCCGCTGCCTGAAGGACCAAAAACCGCTATCAGTTCACCTCCCTCTACCTCAAAGGTTACACCTCTGAGAGCAGGAACTACCATACTTCCCATAGCGTAGGCCTTTTTGACATCTTCTACCTTGAGAAGCAGAGCCATAGTGGTCATCACTGCTACGAGGCACTAACAAAAACCAGTCCCTTATTTAAGCGTTGAACCAAAACGCAAAACTACAGAAAAGATCGTGGCTCTTTCTGAAACGCGGGCATCCTTGGTTGATAAGGGAGAAGGAACTGCTGCAGGTGGAATAGGCTTGATAACAGACTTTTACATCACCACTTTAACGATGAAACACAGCGAGAGAGAAATCCCTGGAAGGAACAACAACAGCCATGAAAGCCCAGAGTAATTCAGAATCATGTCCCCTGCACAATCAGGAGCCATCTTCAACCTTCATATTCTCTTTGCTGAGGGAAAGTTTTAATACATCATAAGTCCTGTCGCGTGTCAGGCAGAGTCTCGTTCTTTGGTTTCCAGTTTCCATGTTGACGCTTGTTTATACTTTCCTTCTCAATCTCATCCTCCTTATAGTCGTCCCAACTAAGTTCCTTGAAAATCCATTTCTTACCAAGATGCGCAACCAAAACAGCGTGTAGAGAGTCTTCAGGAAGCGGCACGAACTTCTCAAGGTACTGGAAAAGCTTGATGATTTCTTTACGGGGAAAATAAGCGTAGAACTTGGCGTTTTTCACTTCGAAAGCATAAACATCCCTATCCTTCCGGGCTATAACGTCTGGAAGCGGGCTTAATGATGGATTTGAAACCGGAATGCGAACCGCTTCAAAGCCTAGTGCTTGAAGGTTCTTACATAACCTTCGTTCCGAATAGTAGCCTCTCCTTCGCCACTTGCGAATGCCCTTCGAACCGCTCTTTGCCCTCATTCTGCTCCCTCAATATTCAGCAAAATTACACTTTTTCTCTTGTGTTTGTGTGACCTAGGACATTGTACTGCAACGACTTTCCGTTCTTTTCCCACCCAGACGATCTTAGCTTTGGGGCTGTGACAGACTGGGCAAGAGAAACGTTTGCCAACTTTGTATTTCACTTTTTGGAATCTCCCTCCAAGGACTTGTCAAGTAATAGTGATATAGTAACCTTGAACGTTATTAGTTTCACACATTCTGCAGATCAGGCAACAATCTTGCCGTATCTTTTCATTAATAGCAATATAGAAATATAGAAGGGCAATGTGACATGGGAGTGTCTAAATCTGAGTCCCGTGGTTGCACGTCCTTAAAAGCCTTATACAAGAATGGCCCCATTTTGCAGAACCAGATTGTTATGTTGACCAATCTCTCACCTAAACGTTTGACACATATGTATCAAAGAAGGGTTTTTACAAACATCCATGCACATGTACGCGCTCATGGCATAACTGAAATACTTCTTTATGATTCGAGGCGGATTCCATGCTAGACCAACAGAGACTGTTGAAGAGTTTGACTTCATTTACTGCATGATCTACATGGAAGGGTTCCAATCTATCGAAGGTGTAGACAGGGTTGCAACGGATGCCAAGTAGACCGAGAAAATTACACTATATCTCCTCTGTATTATTACATGTATCGTAATATAGGTTAAATCTTTTAAGCACAGAGTGAATATCAAATAGCAAACCATACTACAGGCGAAGTTCAATGGGAGAAAAAGAAAAGGAGAAGCAACTAGAAAAGCAGATAACAAAGGTTCTCACAACCCCTGAAACCGCAGGGGTCAAGGCGATGCTCGAAAAGGACCATGCCATCGACTGTCTGTTCCTCTTGGTTTTAGACAAAGGAAAATGGAAAAAAGCCAAAACCTACATGAACAAGCACAACCTCACCCTAAGTGACGGTACATACAGATCTCGCATGATCGAGATCACACAGTTGGGTCTGGCAAAAGCCATTCCCATCGATCCCCTTAAAAAGCAATACGCCATCACAGAGGAAGGCAAAAAACTCGCCATGGCGTTGCTCAGCCTGCTTCAAAACGTCTAACTGAAAAACAAGCATCACGTTGCTCCACATAAAGACAGCTTTTCCATTAAACGTTCCAGATGTCTTCTCCCCTTATTCTGTTTGATCTAACTGCTTTATTGCATTCCATATCTTATCACCGACGTAGTGGATGTTTCTCAGGATTTTCCCACGTTCAAGCTTTCTTGCGTCTTCAGCGTTGTAAATAGCTGTAGCGATTGCTATAGGTTTTCTATATCGTTTGTCAGATACAACAACAATGTCTTCTTCGCTGAAGGTTCCTTCAAAGCTGACAATTCCAGGCGCCATGATATCTGCCCCATTACACACGTAGGCAACTGCCCCCATATCTACTGTGACCTTTGGCAAGGTTGACAACAGTTTGCCAGATGCAAGAGTAGGGAAGAGCTTTTTATCCGACTTCGCGAAAATCGGCACTCTGTTGATGAAAAATATTCTCCCACCATTCATCTCGGCGAGTTCAATGGGAGGCTTTATCGATGGTAACTGTTCGGACTTTATCCTAGCCGCTTTGAAAAACTCTGAAAGCAGTTTTTTGGCCTCCTTTTCTTTTATGAAACGTCGCTTTATCTTCGCCATTGTTGTCACCATAAACAACCTTACGTATTGCTATAATTAAAGATGTTAACTTAACCGTCAGTGTCTGTTCAAGCACATTCTCTATGCCAATAACTGATTTCTTCCGATCTATAATAGAAAACAGTTCCAGAAGGCTTAAATTTCCTTCAGGCAATTAAGATTAATTGCCGAAGGAGAAGGAGAAACTGTGAAGCTTATCCCGCCTAAAGTAGTTCTGAATCTATTGCTAATCTCCTTCATCTTAGTCAGCCTTGCGAATGTCCAGAAACTGGACGTTTCTGCTCAACCCGCATGGCCGCAGCCCTGGATCCAGATAGACTGGGACAGGAACGAAAATGGCCCAGGAGATGATTGGCGCGATGTTGAATACGCATATTACCAGTATGACCAGGACTACCTCTATCTAAAACTTCAATGTTACTACATTCCAGGCAGCAAATGGCCATCTCGAGATGGAAGGTACAAGTGGTTCATTGATCTTGATGGAACCATATATTATAGCGGAGGGAACGTATACGACGCTGAATACCTTGTTTTTGTCGAAGATACAGACCACGATGGCGCTGGAGAGATGTATCTAGTGTTCGACATGAACAACGACAACAGTTTTGGCGAGTACGAGCCATGGCCTCCCGTAGATTATGCCGATTATAGAATCACTGATGTAAACGTCGGAGGATGGAGGATAGTTGCTCCATATCAAATCGAAATGTACATAAGCTGGGCTTCTATTGGAACTCCGTCTTCATACGGATTGTTCTGGTCAACTGATCAACAAAACCCAAATCTAGACCAGTCTCCCACAACAGACCGAATAGATGAAGAGCAAGTCATTCTCCTCCGCAACGTTGCAGCAGTAAGCCAAACTCCTTCGCCCACCACCGTCAGCCAGGGTGAAAACGTCTCTATAGATGTGGTAATAGAGAATCCAGGCACGCAAGCAGAAACTTTTAACGTCACATGCTACTTCAACAACACTGAGATCGGAACAAAGCTTGTGACTGACTTAGCAGCAGCAGGCCAAACAACTGTCACTTTTAACTGGGATACGGCAGGGTTACCTGTAGGAAACTACACGATCACTGCTTGGGCTGACTCAAGCGCAGTGATAACTGAAACAAATGAAACAGACAACTGGTGCACTTCACCCGCCATTGTGACTGTTCAACCAGCGCCTGTTCATGATGTAGCAGCGGTGTCTCAGGTTCCAGACCAGACAAGTGTGGTCAACGGAACAATAGTTAACATAAATGTGACAGTGTCCAACCTTGGGGACTTCGTGGAAACGTTTAATGTCACTTGTTTCTACGATAGTAATCCAATAGATTATTACACTGTAACAAACCTGGCACCGCAAACTTCAATTAGCATAATTTTTCCATGGAACACAACGGGAGTCGCTTCAAGCACCTATCATATTCGATCATTTGCTGACTCCAGCAGGGCGATTACAGAAATTGATGAAAACAACAATAACTGCACACGCTCCGAGGTTGTGACAGTATATTCGTCTTCTGACAAGGGAAAGCTTTCTATAGAAAAGGCCAAGACGAATGTCATAACCGGCGAAGACCCACCTGTTGTTGGGTTACCAACAGTTTATGAATTAACAATTCTCGTAGCGAACACTGGTGGCAGTGATGTCTCCAACATCGAAGTCAATGAAACAATTTCTCCAGATGTAAGCCTTGTTAGCGTAGGCACGCCAAGCAAAGGAAATGCCACAGTACTTCCTCCTCCAAAAATCGTGTGGGATGTTGGGACTCTAGCCCCTGGAGCGGATGCAACATTAACGCTTATCGTAAGTGTAACGCCAGCATCACCTACCCTAACTTACCTAAACCATAAAGAGGATACAACTGCCTCAGGAACGGACACACTCAGTGGCGAACTAGTTTCAGATGTCGCTGACACCGATGTCACAGTGATCGCAATAATGCGTGACGTTGCTGCAATTAGCCAAGTTCCTACGAGTACCACTGTAAACCAGGGAGAGACCATCGCAATAGAGGTGACAGTGAAAAATTTCGGCAATGTCTCCGAAACCTTCGATACTTCATGCTACTATGACAGCAATCTACTAGGTGTTATCCGTATTTACAGTCTAGAGGCTGGTGGCCAAAGAGTCATATCTTTTGCTTGGGACACTACTGGCATTCCAACGGGAACATATTCAATAACTGCTGAAGCCGACTCGAGCTATGAGCTTACGGAAAGCAACGAAACAAACAACATTTGCACTTCTCCAGCAACTGTCCAAATTGTGATACACGACATTGCGGTTGTAAGTCAAGTTCCTTCGCCCACGGCAGTAACGCAAGGAGAAATCGTGACAATCACAGTTGTCGTTAAAAACGAAGGAACAGAGATTGAAACCTTTGATGTAAGCTGCTACCTTAACGAAACACTCATTGAAACAAAGACAGTCGAAGACCTAGCGCCAAACTCAACAGCCACACTTAGCTTTCTCTGGAACACAACAGGCGCCCCCGCCGGTGAATACTTCATAAACACAGCAGCTTCAACGGTGCCAGGAGAAAGAGATACAGATGACAACGCATGCCTAAGCACAACGAGCGTCACCGTGTTCCCGTTACAATATCAAATCACTGTTACAGCCAGTCCAAGTGAGGCTCTAGGGGGTACATTTTATGTCACATACACCCAAAACGCAACAACATACACAAATGCTATGAAGTCAACACCATGGGTAGAATGGGTCGACGCTACTACAGTTGTGACAGTGAACGCCCCTCAAGACATCATCAGCGTCTCCCCCAATAAGAGGTATAGATTCAGCAGTTTCTACCCAGCCTCTAGCGTTACCATGAACCAAGATAGAAACATCACTCTGCTTTACACGACCCAGCATCTCTTGACTGTGCTTACCGACCCTGCTGATTTGACTCCTAAGCCGACAAGAAATCCAATCGGTGAAGTAGAGTCTACAAATAGCTGGTGGTATGATAAATCAACTTCCGTTCAACTGACGGCACAACATGTCGGAGGCTACGGATTCCGCGAATGGACTATCGACAACATTCCACAAGGCGATGGCGATCGAACAATTCTTGTAATCATGGACGCTCGTCACATCGCTATTGCACATTACAGAACTGCTACTGTTGGAGGGTATACAGTTTCCATTAAGTCGCCTTTTCTTCTCCTATGGATGAGCCTAAATGTCACATTGATCCTCGCCACTTTCATAACAGCGTTTTTGATGAGAAAACGGCAGAGAAAAAACAGTTAAAAGGAGAAGGCTTCTTCTTTATATTTTCGCGTGATGATTGAGGTTCGAATCCGTAGTACACCTGGCATGGGAGCTACAAACTCTGCAATAAAAGAGTGCAGCTTTTCTTGATCTTTCGCCACTACCTTCGCAATTATAAGTAACTCTTCAGAAAGAGAGGTAAAAACCTCTAAAACCTGCTTGTGTTTTGCCAGCCTTTCTGCAACCTTTTCACTTTCTTTTGGGTCAGTAAAAATTGTCACGATGGCAGTGAGAAGCTTCATTCCAGCTTTTTTCGGATCAACCAAAACTGCGTAGTTTCTAATGACGCCTCGCTCTTCCAACCTCTTTATCCGATCATACACTGTAGAATGGGCTAGATTCAAACGTCGACCAATTTCAGTGTAGGTTTGCCGAGCATTCTCCTGCAAGATTCTCAGTATGGCCCAATCCAGATCGTCAATAAAAACCAGCTGATTTTTTGCCTTCATGAATAGACCCTTCTCACGGAAAGTAGTCTACAGCTTTCATAATTTATCCTTTGCTATCAGAAAAATGTAGGAAAACCTCGGCTAGTTTCTTCATTCTTATAAATCTTCAGATGTGGCAGACGGAGATTTGCGTCGGAAAAGTGTAGGAGAAAGTTAGCCAATTTCTACAATGCTCTAAGATTCCGTTATCCTAGCTACGATTTTTCGAAAATTCTGTCGAATAGGTTTAAATTGGACGCTGAGAACTAGAATATAATTCTATAAGAATCTTTCAGTCGTGATCAAGATGCCTCAACAATCTAAAGTGCCCAAAATATGGGAACTCCTTAGACGTTTCAAAGAGACTTGTCGCCGCAAAGGTTGGAAAACTTCTGACTATGAGGACATAGTGAAGATTAACGACAAATATTACGACTTCATTGGAACGCGGACAATTCATCCTTCCACATTTAAGAAAATCGCTTCTAGCAGAAAACGAGCAGTTCAGGAAGGAAAATCGTATCGGATAATAGACATTGCCTATACTGCTTGGGTTCTTCAGAGACCGGCTTCCGAGCAACTAGTGGAAGCTTTAACAATGGACTCTGAGCTTTCCAAGAAGACAGCGCTGTATGACTTAAGCAAAGTATATCAAGGCAAACCCTTTTGTTTGAAGTTAAACGAAACAGGAAGCCACGTGTTTGACGAATTCGAGAAATTCCTAAAAAGCAAGTATGGCGTGGAAACGAAACCGCTTTATGCACCACAAACAAATGAACCGAAGTCCTTCAAATCCAAGCTTCTAAAAGCTTCTGTCGGTTAAAGCTTAATTTGACAGCGCTTTGCTGATAAAATGCAAGCTTTCTTAAGGAACATTGTCGATATTCCTGTTTTGAGAATACGATGACCCGCCGAGAAAACGAAACTGAAAAGATGAAAAAGCTTGCCGAGTTTAAGGAGACACTTGAAAAGAAGATAGCAGACGCAGAGGAAGATCTGGAAAGGCTGAAAATCCTAACCGAACTTGTCAACGAAACATTGCTGGAAAGAGGATTTAAAAAGGCGAAGATCGAGAAACCCAGAGCTACCGAGACTTCAACTCGGCCACCTGACATGAAACATGAGACTGTTACTCCTCTCAAAGATGTCACAGGAGATCTCCTCGCAAACTTGCACATAAGTCGAGATTCCATGCGCGTTACTATTGCTAAGGGCAAAGCATTTGATGTGAAGACCCCGCCGTTTCAACAGTTTTTGATTGAAAGGGTTCTCAAGAAAATGCGGGAAAAAGACAGCGAAGCCGCAGATAAAGGGGAGATGCCACCTGACAAGATTTTCTCTTACGAGTTAATCTTGGACGGAGATGCCGTTCGAGAGATAATGATTAAGAACCTTACTGCAGAGAGACTGCGAGAACTGAAATCGAGTATTCACTGGACGCTAGAGAAGATGCATGAGAAAATGAAAAAAGACGTTTAGCGGCTATCTCTGTAATTTCCTTAATGCACATCCCTGATTATGATTTTCTAGGCCTGTCGAAGTAGATGCTTTTTCCAGTGGCTGAAAGGGGCATTCCCATAATAACCTGGGCTTCTGGCAACAACTCTAATCTTTTCACCGCGGTTCCAATGCGATACATTATCCGGCTATCCACATTTAACAGGCTCGCCGTTTTCGCTGCAGAGCCCAGGGCAATGCCCATGTCCAACGCCTTGAAGATACATGTCGGACCCACGAAGTCTAAGCCCTGCTTTTCTCCAATTCTGTCAAATGAATCACAAGATTTGTAACCGCATGCGCCACAGTCGAGACCAAAGGATTTCGGGCCTCTTATACCTACTAATAGGGCTGCCTCAGAGTCACGGAGGTTTTTACTGTCTCGCCTGAATCTTTCCACGTTTCTTTCTTCAGCGATTCTCTCCATTTCTGTGGCGATTTCGTCTTTTTCCTTACCATAGACTACTGCTAGGACTATGTCATCTATTCCTCCTGATTTAGGTGCAGTTCGTGCAGAAACTAACATCAGCTTTGCGGCTTCTAAGATTCCGGATATTTCTCCTTCTTTACGGATAATCGGCATCTTCGCTTCCTTCTCACGGCAAGCCTGCTACTGCAGGTTCGAAGATGCTTCTCATCAGTTCTGCGATTTCTGTCAGTTGATCTGTATACAGTGCTATAGAGAGGAAGGTTAGGCCTGCAAGCAGGAAAAGAGAGCCTATTATTCTTTTTTCTGAGATATCCATAGATCTTCCAGCTAGATGTATTTCTTTAGTTTGTTTTCAATTAGCTTTTTGGGGGCTACGCCGACTATTCTGTCGACTTCTGTTCCGTTTTTCATGATTAACAGCGTTGGGATTCCCATTATGTTGAATCGTGTGGCAGTTGATGGATTTTCGTCTACGTTGAGTTTACCGAAGACTATTTCGCCAGCATATTCCTTGGCCAGTTCTTCTATTATTGGGGCTATCATGCGGCACGGTCCACACCACGCTGCCCAGCAGTCTATGACTATCGGCGTGTGCTTCTTGATGGTGTCGTCGAAGTTGGCGTCTGTAACCTTCACTGGAGTGGAAATCTCTTCTCTCTTAGGCTCTTTCATTAGTTTTTCCATCTTTCTGGCACGGATTTCTTCGAGTTCAGGGTCCTCATCTTCTCCAAACAAGCGCCTATGCTCCTGCATCATGCATTTATTCATTACTACTGTCAGTTCTGCCTTTTTTGCTTTTTCTGCGGCTTGCGGGCTTGTTATTCCAAGCTGCGTCCATACGACTTGGAGGTTCCCATGTTGTTTTTTCAGCTGGATTGCTTGATCTACTATTGCTGGTACGTCTTCTGAGGGTCTGAAGATGTCGACGATTTCTACGTTTTTCCGGATTTCCAGTGGTATATCTAGCAGAGTTTTGTAGGCTTTCTGGCCTAGGATCGTGTCAGCTGTCGGGTTGACTGGAATTATTATGAAACCTTGCTCCTGCAGGAATTCTGCGACTTGGAAGCTGTCCTTTTCAGGATTGCGAGAGAGTCCTACGATGGCAACTGTTTTGCAGCGTCTTAGAATTTGCTCTATGCTCCTCTGGCTCAACGTAACGCCTCCTTGAGGCTTAATGGTGATTGGTCTTATACTAAAGAGTTTGGCTCTTGCTTGTTCAAAGCGGATCTTATGCCCTAGTTCTCATCGCAGGCCTCTCTCTGTGCTACCGTGGCAACGCCTTAGCTTCGATCCCAAGCTGCTTCTTTATATGTTTTGCAAGCGATTCTGCATCTCCGGCTCTATAATTATCAGTTATGACTAGCCTTGGCTGGCTTTGCCTCACGTATTCGAGTAAGCCTTTGAAATCAGAGTGGTCGCTTAAGGCTACAACATACTCTTTCTCACCAGTCTGTCTACAAGGCGAATAAAACTCCCACCCGCTGACGCATACTTTGAACTTGCCCGGGCCTATTTTTTTCCGCCAACTCATGTGGTAGAAAGCGACATATTGCTCATCACCCATAAGGGTCGATTGCAGTTTGCTTTTACTTGAGAATAAAGGTCTGTGAATTCTTGCTCCATGCTTCTGATGAATTCTTGAGATGTTCAGTATTCTTTTAGGCATTATGAAGGGTGCTTTAATTCCTGCTTCGTGAAGTATCTGCATTACTTCTTGGAGTTTTCCGTGATAGCCGAAGATGTAGACGGATCCTTGTTTCAGCCCTTTCCTGACTGTGGAGACCAGCAGGTGTCTCGCATCATCTTTGAAGTTTCTTGTGCGCCAAGGATTGCCATACGTAGCCTCGATTACTAAGACGTCAGACTGAATGACAGGCGTGTTCGCAATTCGAAAATCCCCTGTGTAAAGAATACGCGTTCCATCGTAATCTTCTACTAGCACCTGAGCCGCACCTAAAATGTGGTCAACCTTGTGAAGCGTCAACCGCTCACCGCAGTAAATTAAAGGCCTGTCATACTCGATTGCCTTCACATTTCCCTTAAGGAGAAATCGTGGCCCTTTCAAGACGTTGATCAAATCTTTAGTAGCAGGTGTCATCACAACAGTTTCGCAGCTCTTCAAGCTTTGATGAAGCCCGGTGAGGTGGTCAGCGTGGGCATGAGTGACAACTCTAAGGGGCCTTGCTTCTTCAAAAGCATCACATGCTACATGTCTCCCTAAAAGGACTGCACCTCTGTTTGTCACATTAGCTTTCAAATGCATCTCCACATGGGGCAATAAAGAGCAGTATTTGTCGGAAAGCGCTAAAATCGTTTACTGCAGTGATTTTGTATATTTAGATAGTTGTTGTCCGACTGATGGCAAAAATAGTGAGCTGTTGGGTTCTGAGACGTCCAAGAGGCATCTCTATGTCTCATGAATTTGACTGAAATCGTTTAACACGGTTGCAATGAATTTAGTTCCTTTAATGAAGCCTTCTATAGTCAGGTTCTCGTTTGGAGCATGGCCTTTGGCATCTGCATGACTACAACCTGCAGAGACTACAGGGCCCCCGAGCCAGTTTCGGAACAGGTGCATGGGCCCAGAGGCTGCGCTAGTAGGATACACAACTGCTTTTTTTCTGTAAACTTTCTCTGCTGCTCGTGCAACGACGCCAACGAATTTGTCTGTCACCGGAGTTTTAGTCGGTTCGGTAGAACCATACTGGTGGACTTCGACGTCGTTGAAGCCTTTTTTCCGCAAGTGGTTGGCAAGTTTCTTGAAAATCTTATCAGGCATCTGCTTCGGCACCAGTCTGAAGTCAAGCTTAACCATAGCTTCTTTTGGTAGTACAGTCTTGGAACCGGTCCCGGTATAGCCTGTGAGAAAGCCGTTGATGGTGCATGTAGCACTGTAAAGCAGCGTCTTCTTGGCGTCTATTCCTGTCTTTTTGTGCAGAAACTCTTTCAGACCTAAAGTCTTCTTTACCTTTCCTTCCTCCAAAGGAATGTCATCCAGAAGTTGAAGTTCCTCTGGTGAAGGTGGCTCAACATCGTTGTAGAACCCTTCGATTAGTATCTCGTCTTTTTCGTTCTTGAGCGTGTTCAAAGCCCAGATTAGACGCCATGCGGGATTCGGAACTAACGGAGCATTTGCTGAATGAACGTCTCTTGACGCGCCTTTACATCTCAGCTCCGCTGACAACACTCCTTTGAGGCCAAGATAGATCTCTGGACGCCCTTCATAGTTGGTTCCGCCGAACTCCCAAATCGTAGCGTCATTAGAAAACAGGTCTTTGTGCCGCTTAACGACAGGTGGGAAATGGGGGCTCCCGATTTCCTCCTCGCCTTCCACAACAAATTTCACGTTCACAGGAACGTCACCAACAGTATTCAGAAAAGCTTCAACTGCCTTCAATCTAGAAACAATGTTTCCCTTATTGTCAGAGACCCCTCGGCCGTAGACTCTTCCCTCGTAAACTTTGCCGCTGAAAGCTCCGAATTTCCATTCTTCCAAGGGTTCAGGGGGTTGAACATCATAGTGGTCATAGAACAATAGTGTTTTCTNNNNCATCTTCCTCAGAAATCATCCGAGTGGAGAATCCAACATCCCGAAGCATCTTCTTGACCATTTCCGCACATTCCTGTATTCCTTCTCCTTTTGCAGAGACGCTGGGTTGCCTAACGATTTTTGCTAATTCTTCAACGAAGCTTTGTGAGTGTCGGCTGATATAGCTGTAAACTTCCTTCATGTCCACAAAAATCACCCCAAGCTTATAGTTCTCCCGTATTCTTCTTCAAAGAATATGTCCGGAAGCTCTCTTCTCGGCCTAGGCGGCGGCGTATGGACAGGCATCCCGATAGGCAACATCGCAATTACACTCATTTCCTTAGGAATTTCCAGTAAACCCTTTATTTCCTCTTCGCTAAAGGCACCTATCCAACACGTACCGTAGCCTAAGGACGCAGCTGCCAAAGCCATATGTTCCACGGCTATCATAACGTCCTTGGCATACCATCTCTTCGATGCGTCCGGGTCACCAATAGCTACAACAATCACTGAAGCATCAGCTATAAACATCTGATTGTTCGCTGCCTTTGCCAAGGCTCTCTTTCTCTC
>JABAOH010000186.1_pt1 | contig 16530 bp, 18 predicted proteins | sample 7062181 | NCBI WGS metagenome assembly JABAOH01 (sample SAMN14538630, study PRJNA623070) | marine sediment metagenome | biome: marine biome [ENVO:00000428]; feature: marine pelagic biome [ENVO:01000023]; material: deep marine sediment [ENVO:00002113]; isolation source: pool of 5 deep marine...
CAATAACCGCCTTCTCTTAATATAATCTTCCGCCAAAAGGCTTTAACATGACTAAAGAAACGGAATTACATGCATGCATGTGTATATACTGAGAAGATTCTAGATGCAAACATTGACGATTGAGAAGCCCCTTCTCTATCGGACGCTCAAAGTTTTGTTTGCCAAGCCCATTGTCATTGGAATTTGGGGGGATTGGGAAAGTGGAAAAACGGATGTATCACTTTTAATCGCTTATCTCGCGTTGAAATGGGGGCTAGTGGATAAAGTAGCAACCAACATTCAGACGTTTCATAACAAAGATGACCCTTTGGCAAACCCTGAGTATATTTATCAAATGAGTAAGGTTAAGGCTTGGATGCATCGGGATAGCGCAATTAAATTGTACATTCTGGATGAGGCGTTGAAACATCTCTATCGGAGAAAGGCGATGAGTCAAAAGAACGTTGAAGTGATCACAGAATTGCTCCCAGAGTTGGGGCATGGCAACGCGCGAATTATTGCTATTTCTCAGATTGCCAAACTCGACTCTGACTTGATACATCCCGCATTCATGCGGGCCGAATTTAAGAAGCTCTCCAAGAAAGTGATGATTGCGAGATCGAAGCATTGGCATGGGACTCGGACGTTTCGGGGACTGCCGAGAAGCCCTATCCGTTTCAGTCGGAAGACTCTCGCCAAGTTTGTGATTGACAAGAAAGCGTCAAAAATGTTCAGATCAGAGGAAGCCAAGCAACTATATGACGTTTGTACGCGGTATGCGAAAGGGGCTTCTTTCCGTCAAATAGGGGCTGATTTAGAAATGCATCGGCAAGAAGTCAAGCGGGACATCCAGAAAGCCTTGAAATGGTTTCTCGCAAACTTTGACGGGTTCCCAGAGCAAAGCTAGTGGTTCCCGATAAGTCGGGGTTTTCCGTGTCACGCTGTCACAACCCCATAAGCGAGAGAGAGGGTAAAACCGTAGAAAACTCCAAAATGTATCATCCGTGACTGTGTAAAAATCGTTTTTTAACATGGTATACCATGTTGAGTAACATTCAACATTGTTTGAGCGTAACATTTCCCATTGTTTTTTGCTTCTAAATCGTGCGCATCCGTTTTCAACATGGTATACGCTTTGCTCAAACGCGCAAAAAATTTCAACATGGTATACCGTAACGCAAGTCACGCGCATGTAACATGGTATACCATGTTGTTTTAACATGAACACGGGTATACCAAATATGCTCCCCCGCAAATGTTACGGTCATGTTACAAGTAAACGTAACATTTACCATTGTTTTCGTGTCTAAATTCAAGCGCGCGCAATGTGCCTGATGGGTTTAAAGAACTCGAAAAGAACATATGTGAACAAGGTGGAATCTACGGTATGAAATTCGGCATATCAATCAGCAACTTGGGGATTTACTGCGACTTTGATGGTTTGATAGCTCTTGCCCAAGAGGCCGAAAATGCGGGATGGAACGGAATATTCCCTTGGGACCACATGATGCACAAACCGAGAGCAGATTCGCGGGCCATTGATCCGTGGATCGCCCTCGGGGCTATCGCGTCAAATACAAAGAAGATGACGCTGGGTCCTATGGTCACTCCTCTTGCACGACGTCGCCCCTGGAAAGTGGCAAGAGAAAGTGTATCATTAGATCATTTGTCAAAAGGAAGAGTGATACTCGGAGTTGGATTAGGTTCAGTGGTCAATCAGGATTTCGCAAGATTTGGGGAAGAGACTGACAGCAAGATACGAGGCGAAAAGCTCGATGAGTCTCTCCGAATTTTACATGGCTTGTGGAAAGGAGCCCCCTTCAACTTTTCGGGGAAGCATTACCAGATAGAAGAAGGAACAGCGTTTCTGCCAAAACCCTACGGAGGCAAAGACAAAATCCCCATCTGGGTAGGTGGAGGCAGGTGGCCTTGGCGGAAAAAACCATTCCGCAGAGCCGCAAGGTTTGAGGGAGCTTTTCCGGAGTTTACCGACAAGAGCGGAGACACAGTTGCGAAGTACTTCGAAAACGTCGCTCGATATATCAAACAGTATCGAGGAACCCTAGAAGATTTCGATTTTGCGACACTTGGCAAGGCTCCTCGAAGAAAAGCTCGGATAAAGAAGTTTTTCGAACCTATCCTTGAATCGGGAAGAATCACCTGGTGGGTAGAGCGCGTCTACAGTTGGAAAGGAAATCTGAAACAGATAAGGAGAAGAATCAGAGAAGGCCCGCCTGATGTTTGAGGCAGCGTATCTAGCGAATGCTAGATAGTAATGTGAGACAACCTCCCCGAAAATTGGGGTCGCGGACGAAGACGATGCCTAAGCTTCCGTTAACTCGGCTCGTCAAACCTGGCACTTGGGGCAGAGATATACGTGGCCGCCTCCCACACTCAGCTTCTCTATGGGCGTTCCACATACTGGGCAGTCCTGCTGTTTCATGTTTGGACCCATGGCAGGTGTGTAGCCGCCTGGATGGCCATAGAGGTCATAGAACTGGTCTTTTCCCTTGAGCCGGATTCGCTCCTGCAGCACCCGCTTGATCGCCTCATAAAGGGCGCGTCTCTCATCTTCACTCAGCTCTGAGGCCTTTCTCTTTGGGTGAAGCTTAGCGCGGTACGCAATATCTTGGAACGCACTATTGCTCAATCCGACAAGAACGGCATCCTTTCCCACCAGCACTGATTTGAGCATCCGATTGTTGTCTGCTACGAGTTGGGAGAAGCGTTCAAAGGTGAACACTTCATCGATTGGTGACAGCATTTCAGGATTGAAGTCGCGTCGGAAGACATAGGTCCGTTCCAGTGCGTTGTCGTTCACCGCGTGGATGAGCCCCATGCTAGTGAGCCGCACCGTTAACATCGTGCCGTCACTGAAGTCGATCTTCAAGTGAAATTTCGTTGGACCTGTTTTCTCACTTGTGTGGTAGAAGATCTTGCCACCATACTCGGGGGCGAGCAGGAGGTTCATTCCATTGTCGAGCTTGACGCGGATGGCGTTGCCTCTGGATATGACAGACTCGATTTTTCCATTCACAAGCTGGTCGAAGGATGTGATGTCTTTGTTCAGCATACCTATCTTTTGCAGCCGCTCATAGTTTTGCAGTTGACAAGATTTGACGCATTTGCCTCGGAGCACTCGATCCATCTGTTCTGCAAAAATCTTGGCTTCTGGAAGCTCAATACTCATCAGGCACCCGTCCACACACATCCCTTGGAGTAAGCTCTAATCTCAAGTTTAAGATCTTCTATGTGCGCATGTATCCTTATTATGCGCTTCATCATTCTAACATGGGAGGTTGGCGAGTCATGATTCCTCGAATTGACTTAAAGGATAAAATCAAGGGGCTGCTTAAGCCGTGGTCTCCAATTGAGATTCTTAGAGTGAATGATCAGGTTGTGCGGTTTGCGTTGTATGATGGAGAGTATCCTTGGCATAGACATGCAAATGAAGATGAGCTTTTCTATGTGTACAGAGGAAGCATAGTAATTCGCGCAAGAGGTCACCCAAACATAACTTTACGTGAGGGAGAAATGGCTGTGATGCCAAAGGGCGTAGAACACTCTCCAAAAAGCCTAGAACCCTCATATGTTTTGATGTTTGAACCTCAAGCTCTGAAAAGCCAAGGAGACTAGAGTGGGCGCATGGAAAAATGTTTGCATGTGCTTCTTCAAAAGAGGCGAGACTGAAGCCAGTCTGTGCCTGGGTAGTCGTAGTCTAAAGCGGGAGTTGCTTCACTCCTGCAGTTCCTCCTTTCAGAGGCAGAGATTCACGCACGTGGAATCGTTGCAAACAAATTAGAATAATATTCCCTAGGTATGAACCATAAGCTTTTTTAACGTATCATTTTATGATTGTAGCCCATGCGAAAGGAATTACCTCACCAGTTGCTGAGGGAGCTTCTGAAGAACTCCAAAAGAAGCGACCGAGAACTCGCCAAGATTCTAGGCGTATCACAACCCACAATCACTCGAGCCCGAAACCGACTCGAGAAGAACGGCACAATCGAAGACTACACAATAATTCCAAATTTCAGGGAGATGGGATTTGAGATCTTCGCGATAACCCTAGTCAAAATTAACCCACAGATGGTGACAGCGGAGAACATAGAAAAGGCAACCAAATACGCTGAGAAGTTTCCCCAAGCTATCCTGTCCTCGATGGGCGAAGGCTTGGGCATGAACGGCGTAGTCATTTCACTACATAAGAACTACACTGACTACCAGCGCCATGTGACGCAGATGAGACTTGATTGGGAAGGCCTCCTTCAAGACGTGCAAGGCTTTCTCATCAGTCTTGGAACGGGAGAATTCAAACGATTCTCCCTCACACATCTGGGAGATGTAACCTTCTAGCGCAGGCGTCGTTCATAAGTCTCTAAACCCTTATTCTCCACAGCTATTCTTTCGGGCGCGCACAAAACTCACGTATTGTGACCTCTACAGGAACGCGCGTCCACGATATCTCAAAGCGAAAGGCCTGAATACGCGAAGTGACGAAAGCGACCAATCAGAATATACGCGCGAAAAGCCTTAAGTCCCATTCCTATGAGACTAAAATCCCTAGGAGAATAGCATAACATTGGAAAGCAAACCTCATTTCCCCATTGAGTCTCTCTTGTCAGCTCGGGTTCTCCTTTCTCCACAACTAGCGAAAGACAGAGTCTACTTCATAAGTGACCTCAGTGGTTGCATGAGCCTCTACTCAATGAAAGCGCATGGAAGCCTACCCGTTCCGCTACTACCATCAGGTTTGGCCTTACAAAACCCCCATCTAATGGCGGGATACAATTACTATGTGCTACCTGAGCTTCAAAAAGTCCTCGTAATGATTGATGAAAACGGAAATGAAAACTATCAACCCTGCTTTGTCCCGACCGATGGCGGCCTTCCAGAACCTCTATTCGGTGACAGATCCAAGAATGAAAAGATCGCCTGCATGCACTGCGACGCGGAAAACAACGTGGCGTACTTCTATCGCGATGATCGGAAAACGCCGAACGTGGAATGTTTCAAAGTCGACCTGACAACACTGGAAATCACATCCTTGGGAACGAGTATCTACGGAAACTACTTTGGCGGTGCGAATGCCGACCACACGAAAGTGATTCTTGCAGATCAATACACCGCGGCCGACAATGTACTGTATATGTGGCAGCCTGGATGGCCCGAAAGAAGGCTTCTGTACGGCATCCCCTTGCCGCAAAGGGAAGACAAGAAGGTGGAACCATCCGGCATTGGAGCCTGTGGCTTCGTAAACGACGATACTGCAGTGTTGTTCAGATCGAATCTATTCCGAGATGAGGGTAGCCTAAGCTACATGCGCCTGTCCGCACCCGACGAGATTGTCGAAGTGGTCGTGGAAGGACTTCGTCATACAGGATTCGGCGTGCTCGCATACATCGAACAGGTGAAGAAGAATCGCTTCCTAGTCGGCTATTCGATCGATGGGTGTTCGTGGCTGTATGAGGGTATCTTTCGCTTACGAAATGGTGCCCCAACCTTTGAAATCACCAAGACGCTGGTCGGACTGCCACCCCTTTCTGACGGAGTGGTTCTCGGAACCCACTTTGAGTTGAAAGACAAGGAAGATCCATCCACCGCAGACTACGTTCTGGCCTTTACGAAAGCCAACAGCCCATCTCAACTCTATCTCTTGCCTCATGATGACGAGCGATTTACCAAGCTTTCTGAGGAACGCGTGTTGGGAATCCCCGAGAAGTTTCTGTCCGCAGGAGAAGAAGCAAACTATAGAAGCTTCGACGGAACTGGAATTTCAGCCCGACTTTACCTGCCGTCCGAAGAATTGGGATTCAGCGGTCCGTGGCCACTCGTGCTCTATGTGCATGGTGGTCCACAAAGTCAAGAAAGACCGGACTTCACCTGGTTCTCAATGCCGCTGATTCAGTTCTTGACGCTGAACGGATTCGCTGTTTTCGTTCCGAATGTGCGAGGAAGCACGGGCTACGGGCTGAAATTCATGAAAGCGGTAGATCATGATTGGGGCGGCAAGGATATGCAAGATCATGTCGAAGGCCTGAAGATGCTGGAAAACGATCCCCGCATAGACTCCTCAAGACGCGCCGTGATTGGCCGCTCTTACGGCGGGTACATGACGCTGATGCTGGCGTCAAATCATCCCGAGTTGTGGAAAGCCTCGTGCGAAATGTTCGGCCCCTACAACTTGCTCACGTTTCTCGATCGCCTCCCAGAAACCTGGAAAACCTATTTTCGCCTTGCGCTCGGCGACCCGGAAAAGGACAAAGAATTCCTCCAAGAACGCTCGCCCATAACCTATCTCAAAAACTTTCAGGCGCCCATGCTTATTGTACAGGGAAAAAACGATCCCCGAGTCATCCTGCAGGAATCCAAAGACGTCGTCAATGACCTGCGAGCCAACAACGTGAATGTTGAGTTTCTAGTCTTTGAAGACGAGGGCCATGATGTACTGAAATTCAAGAATAAAGTCACCTGCTACAACAAGATCGTCGACTTCTTCAAAACGCACTTAGGGGTCACGTGAGAGCACGCGCTGGTTCCCTTTTCCTACGTGTTTCCATACTTCTCGAACAGGAGTATTCCGAGGATTACGATCGCGATGCTTACTATTGAGACAATTCCCACGTCGAGCAAAATGTTTGGATTCGTCCAGTCTCCGTCGAAAATCAGTCTTAGCGCATCAAGCACATAATAACTTGGGATAACGCTTGCGATTTGGCGAGTAGTGTTCGTGATTGGAACAAAGGTTCCGAAAAACATCTGCGGGAGAATGAACACGAAGGAAACTCCAGTCGCCGCTTCAGGGGTCTTCGACACTGTTGCTGTGATAAGTCCTAGTCCGACTGAACTCAGGGAAAAGACTGCAATTACAGGGAATGCCAAGAGTGTTCCCGCAATACCACTATCCGGTCTGAATCCGAGGAGAAAAGCGAGCGCAAGAACGATGATCACTTGCACGGCGGATATTAGCATGTGTGTTATGATTTGACTGCCCATGAACTCGCTTGACGTCATTGGTGTTGTGTTTAATCTTCTGAGTAATCCTTCTTGCCTCTCCGTCGAGAAAGACTGGGCGATGGTCATAATGACGAAGATGACAGCATAGACAATCAGGCCTGGGACCAGTGAATTTATGTTCATACCTAGTTCTGGATCTGCAAAAGCAAACAGGAACGTTATGGTGAGAACGGCAGGGAATAACAGATTCAAGAAGAGATTTGCTGGCTGTCGAATAAGTTTCTTCAGTTCCATTTCTACGAGAGCAACTAGAGCCTGGAACCTCATTTACATCCCCTCCGTGATTCGTCGTCCCGTAATTTTCAGAAAGACTTCTTCCAGATTCTTTGCTTGGTGTCTTTCCATCAGCTCTTTAGGAGTTCCCAGTTCAACCAGTTTTCCATAGTCAATTATGCCGACTCGATCACTCAATGCTTCTGCTTCTTCGATGTAATGAGTGGTCAAAACGATTGTCTTCTTCTCCCCCTTAAGAGACCCAATGAATTCCCACGTTCTGCGACGAGCCCTAGCATCCATTCCAACGGTAGGCTCATCAAGAAAAGCAATCTTAGGATCACTAATCAACGCGACTATTAGATTTAGTTTTCGAAGCATTCCACCGCTATAACTTCCAGCTTTTCTTTTGCTTGCTTCGGCTAGCCCCAATAGCTCTAGAAGTGTGTCCATTCGTTCTTCCAGCTCCTTCTTGGATACTGAATGTAGATTCCCAAAAAGCTCGACATTCTCGCGGGCAGTGAGGAATTTGAAGACTGCAGCCTCTTGAGGACACAAGCCGATTATCTTTTTGATCTCATCTAGGTTCGTGGTTACATCAAACCCGGCAATAGTGGCAGTTCCTTTTGTGGGTTTCATTATTCCGTTAAGGATGTTGATGGTTGTCGTCTTTCCTGCACCGTTTGGTCCCAGAAGACTGAAAAGTTCACCTTCCACGATTTCAAGGCTCAAATTGTCAACGGCAGTAACATCCTCGAATTCTTTGACAAGATCCTTCATGACAATTGCAGAAAGCCCTTCTGACTTTGTCTTAGGCTCCAAAGGTTTTGTCTCGATTTCCCGGATACTGTCAATTGTAACATTCAGAGCAAGGAGCTCCACCATAAGTGATTTGGACCAGTTATTTGGAATACGAATGTTCTTCTGATTGGCTATTTCAATAAGCTCCTTTTTGCTTAGCCCTTCAAGGACGCTCTCGATGTCTGAAGTCAATGGATTGCCCCCATGTTTCGTGATTGCATGCATGGAAAAGCATTTAATGGTTTTGGGTTTTGGGCTCAATGTATGCGCTTTCCGATACTAACCTATCCTTTCTTGATTGGACAGTACACATACATAGTAGCGGTTTCCACATTCTTGTAGTCTTCATGGTGATATTCGAATTCTGGTCATCAGCATGTTGCACGCGCGCAACCTAACGAAACAAGAAACCTCAGGACTCATGTGCACGCTTAGAACGAAGCAAAGGAACCAGTATGCGCACGCAAAAGCTCTAAAGATGTGTTCGATTATAGAGTAAGGGGCGATTGAAGGAGAAGAGCATGCCAAAGTGGTGGGACAGAAGGTGGCGCTTAGTGATAGCTGCAAGTCTATTACCCATTTTGGTTGTTCCCACTATCAGCGTATTCTTGTTTCCTGAAACACCATTAATTGAATCTCTTTTGTATGGTGTGGTCTCTTCTTTATTTGCTCTTTTGGCCTTTCGTATCTTGCAGCATGTAGAATGGTGGGGGTTAAGAGTTGTCATTCTTGTGGTAGTGGTTGGGTCTTTGCTTGGTCTATTATTGGGATTTGTGTTCAGAATATCGGATTTCATTTGACTCTGCTTGCGGATTTTATGAGTAAGAATAACCCCAGACCCAGCAAGAAGAACGTTATGAAACCAAGGGGCAAGACAAAGAAAACTGCGAATAATCCAGTGTTTATCCAAGGCTTGTTTGCGTTTTCAAGGATGAAGTAAAGACCAAAGAGGAGAAGACCTCCACCTATTGTGAAACATATCAAACCAGTAAAACCCTCTTTGTTCACAATCACATCCTCAATCTTAGAACTAGCGTCTCACTTTAGAAAGACTACGAAGAAAAGAGAACTTCCCCTTTTAGTTTTTCACAGTTCTGCTTTGCATGCATGCCGACGAAAAGATTTAGAAAGTTCTTCATCCTATTTTAAGATGGGGAGACATGATAGAGATATCTTTTGCGCCCCTCTTTACGCTGGTCTTTGTCATTGCTCTGGTCGTCATCGGTTTGTCTGTAATGGTTAGGTTCGTAAGGTTGCCCAGAAAGCCGCGTGAAACGCGTTTATCGGAGGTAGCATCTGTGATTAGGGAAAGGGAGGTCATTAGACAAATCGTCAAGATTCGGTGTCCCTATTGCAGCAACCTCTATGATGAAAAGCACGATAATTGCCCCCACTGTGGAGGCAAGAGGAAGACCTGACGAAAACCTCAGAAACTCGCGCGCATAAGCTTTGAATCTCCTTTTTCTTCTTTTAGAGAAATCATAGTTCATACAGAAATTGTTCTAAAAACTAGCTTTAAATAACAGGATTCGAATTTCAGAATAGAGACCATGCCGTGATGTTTTGGAAGGAAAAATCACGCCGCTCAAGAGCTTGTTGCTGCTCTTTTTGGGCGTAGGTGTAAGCATTGTCTTAGCCAAACAATTTCCATTTCTGGGGAGTGTAGTCCTCGGAAGCGGAGAGGGTGAGATGGTAGGTTATTATGGGTGGGATGCTTCATACAGAAGAGATTGTTTCTCGCGTCTATACGTTCATGTTTTTCCCTCAGTGGATATCTATGATCTTACACTTCTGGCTAATACTTCTGGGTATGAGACCGTGCTAGTAACTCAGCCGCTTGAATATGATCCGTACCCTCCCCGAGTAGCCATCCGCCGCAATCTAACAGTCGATCCAGGCAAGATTGAGATACGGTTTACAATCATTGTGCTTGAGGACGGTTGCCTCACGGTTAAGGTTCGTTCTGACTACTATCTCAGTGAGACGTGGATGAGAACGGTGTTTAGAAAGATGTTTCAAGATATCCATCTGCCTCCTGAAACCATCTCACGCTTTGAACTAGCCGTAAATTACTTAGTACGTGCGGGTTAAGAAGGCAGCCGTGCGCGTGCAGGCACGCATATTTGTTGAAGCATGATAGATCTCTGATAAGGTTTTTAGTCAAATAGCCTTAAATGAGCTCCAAACTCTTATTCAGATGATAATTCATGGATGTGGATTTGGCTTCTCTGCACAAGATCTTGAAAGATCCGACGCGAAGAAACATCGTTCTACTTCTTAGCAGAAAAGGCCAGCTAGCGTACACGCAATTGATGAACCTGCTTGACATAACAAATACTGGCAGATTCAACTATCACCTAAAGATTCTCGCTGACCTCATAGAAAAGGGAGAGGATGGAAAATACCGCTTATCCGAACGGGGTCAGCTGGCTTATCAGCTGCTGCGAAAATTTCCAGAGAAGACGGTTGAAGCTAAGCCATTAGGGATGGGTGACGTACTACTCATCGGAATCGTAGGTTTCATCTTGCTCTTTGCGTTTCCAGGAATATGCTGGATTACAGGTTTACTTTTGTTAGTGGGTTTCTTGGGTCTGATTTTCGAGTTGCTTGTTCCAGGGGCTGTCATGTGGTGGCTGACTGTGAGGCGCACAAGGAGACATGAGCTCTACGATCTTTTCAAGCCGCCACTCGTTCCGCTAGCGCTTAATATTGCTTGGCTTGTCCTAGTATTGCTACTGCGCGTATCGTTCACACCAATATCTGTCAACGGTAGCTACGCCCAACCATTCATGCTTGGCTTTCTTGCTCTGGGCTTCTACCCATTCATAGGTGTGGGCGTTGCAGAAACTCTTCACAGAGTGTCAAAGCGCCGCTAGGATGTGCACGTGCGCATGGTGCGGAGAGGAAGATAAGGTAGAGGAATCGTTGTGGGTACTGTTCTTCTATTTCTATCTTTTCCATTGATGCAATATCTCTTGGCGCGAGTGGTATGCAGTCGGTGATTCTGGAACATTCAACTCTGCGGTAACTTTCACAGATGAACGACTTGGCACAAATACTGTTTTTGTTTCGCCATCTTGAATGCGTCCATCGCATTCAATGTAGAATATTACTCTTGCATATCCATCCACGTGACCCTGGTTGTATAAGGTTACTGTAGTGTTTTCTCTGCGATCTGAACCAACGAAGTAGAAACCATGTAGAATATTATCTCCTAGTCTGATGTCGGGCGCCCGCGCCCACAATGCTACAAAAATTGTAGAAGTAACGATTACTCCGATAGCAATGCCCGCAACAACCCATTTAATAACAGATTCTCTCCGTCTTGTTTCTTCCATCAATAGATCTCCGCCAAGATAATTCCTGGGTTAAATTGGCAATTTAGATTTTCGACGCATAAGCCAATAGTGAAAAAAGGCTAGAAATCGAAAGCGAAGAAAAGTGGTTAGGCTGTATGATCTTCATACGTAACGTACGTGGTGCGCGCGCATCTTATAAGTGGAAAAAATCCAAAACCCTGATGGGTGTCAGGTCTGATAACACCTGAAAACGAGTTCTCAAGGCGACTGAAAAACGTAAGAGGCACAATGGAGGATAGAGAAATCGACGTTCTGGCAATCTATTCATCGCCAGGAAGCATTCGTTTTGGCCAGAGAGGCCATGTACTGTATATCTCAGGCTATGAACCATACTTTGGCGACACTTTAGTAGCGCTACCTCGTGATGAGAGCCTGAATCCCCTCCTGGAGATGGATGCCGCGGCTTATTTCCCACGCGAATGCACCTGGGTTGAAAACGTGAAGGGGCCGAGCGACCACATTAACACTCTTAAAGAGTATTTGCGTGAAGCAAAGCTAGAAAAATCGCGAATTGGGGTTGTGGGGGAATATTCAATGCATCCCCCATTATACGCTCGCTTTCTGAACGCGTTTGAACAATCTCAGATTGAGGTGGCATCCGACGTTCTTGAAAGTCAGAGGGCCGTGAAATCAGAATATGAAATTCAATGCATGAAAAAGGCAGCGCAAATCGCTAAGAAAGGTGTAGAAGCCGCAGCTGAATTTGCCCGCGAGGGGGTCTTAGAATCAGAGATCGTGGGAGAAATTGAACGCGTTTGTCGAAAGGCAGGATCGCAATTCTTCCCACATCATACTATGGTCACTTCGGGAAGAGATGAGAACCATCTCGATTGGTGGTGGTACTGTGGGAGGAGAAAATTAGAGCATGGAGACCCATGGCTCCTGGACTTCGGGACCATGTACAACAGTTACTGCTGTGACATTTCAAGACCCTTCACTCTAGGTGCCCCTTCCCAAGAACAGAAAGACGTGTTCAACGTGCTTCTGCAGGCACACGAGGCTGCACAAAAAACTGCTCGAGAAGGTGTACTCGCCTCTGAAGTTGACCGGGCAGCAAGCGCTGTCTTGAGAGAAGCCTGGGGAGGCGAATGGTGGGGATTAGGCCACGGGGTAGGCCTTGAAGTGCACGAGTGGCCGTTCGTGGGTTATCAGAGGATTACCGACGATGAAGCCTACAGGGATATGAAGCTGAAGGCCAACATGGTGATCTCCATCGAGCCCTCAATATACCTTCCAAAAATGGGTGACATGCAAATTGAGGACCAGTTCCAGATAACCGAAACAGGCTGCAAACGACTGAACGATATTCCGCAAGAAATAATAGAATGCTAATTGCAGCTCCAATTGTTAAAGGCTTGAGGATTGTGAGATGAGCAGGAAAAACGAGCCGAGAGTCTTGAAGATGAAAGACTGGAAATCTGGCCCAGACAATCTAGTGCCAGGCTGTGAATTTACGCTCATAGCCAGAGCGGAAGAAGCCGGCGAAGTTGGGCTATACTTCATGCCACCGGGAAAGCAAACAACCGTTTTCTCCATGGAAAAGGAAGATGATGGCACCGCAGATGAATACTATGGTCCATGCCACGAGTTTTATTTCATTCTCGTTGGAGAATTTACAATGTACTGGGGTAAAGACACATCCAAATTGAGGACAGGCGATGCACATAAACTGGTTCTGAAAGCTGGAGAACTGGGTCACTGGACTCCAGGCTGGAAATACTCAGTGAAAAATACCGGAGACGTGCCGGGAACCTTCTTCTGGGGCCTGAGCCGTCCGCCGAAGGGAACGAAAACGCGAGAAGTCGCAGAGCCACCTCCAGAACTCAGATGAACATGCCTGCGCGGGGAGCTTTCAGCAAAAGGTATCCATCGTACTACGAGACTTCTCGGCTATTCGATTCTGCTGACCCTCATTTTGCCAAGGTACAGGAATACGAGCCCCACGAGCCAACTCAAGATGGTCTGCAACAGATGAACGGACAACAGACCTTCGGTTGTCTCGGACCACACGCCTACTCGCATCAGGGATATGAGCGAAACGGCGAATAGTCCTATTGATGTAAAGATGGCGATCATGACATTCACGGCGAGCTTCACGGATTTCGGTGAATAGGCTGGATTGAGGAGGGAAAGACCAAGAACGAAGGCGGTGAACGCGGCAATGAACAGCATCATGAACCCTGCGTTAATCAACAAGAAGCCCAGAGTGGTCTGCGGGCTCAGAATTGTCAAGATCACTATCATTATCCCGGCTATTGGAACGGCGATCAGCCAGCTTTTCACCAATAGGGCTTTGACAAACCGTCCTTCACCCGAAGGGGCCTTTCGAAAGATGAAGAGCGTTTCTTTTCCTCGGACCAAATCGCCACCCGCGATCATGACCACAAGGACTGGGAACAGAAACTGCGTTGACATGTATACATACAATGGACCCATCGGCTCAGACCTCGGCACGATGAATACAACCATCACGAGGAGCAAACCAAGGATATAGACGAGATTCGAAAGATTCTCGAGCCGCCGACCATAATCCTTGAAAACCGAGACCACAAGCGTACCAAATGACCCTCCACCTCCAAGCGACCTAACAGCTCGATAGAAAACACCATCTGGCTTAACCCTAGAAGTGATAAACGTGGTCGGTTCAAGGCTGTAGGCCCGACGCGCCACCCTAGCGCCACTCCAGAGAATTGCCACAAAGAAGACGATGAGACCACCAAATCGACTCAGTGTCTCAAAACCCACCGCCGCAATGTTCCCTGGGTTAGCTGCGAAGCCCACTACAACCTCTCCACCCCACGAGCTGGGCAGCAGCCCAAGAATGGCTCGGACTAGCCCTCCAGTCCCAGGATTAGCTAGTGCGTCCAGCAGACCTCCAAACTGAATTGCATAGACTAGTGCAACAAGCGGGAGAGCAATGATCATTGCGAGCGCTCTTCCGATATCTTTCCCACGAGCCGTCTTTGCGAGCCTTGTCCGCAAAACAGCAGCAATGACGGTGCCGATCCAGAAGCCGGACAGAAAGGTAATGACGAAAATCATAACGATTATCGCCATCTGTAGCGCACCCAATCCGAAAGGGCTCAGAAGAGCCACTAACGCCCCGGTGACTATCGTGACGAAGATGGCGTAGAAGGCCATCTCACCAAGAAACTCGCCCAACAGCACATCGCTCGGCTTTACAGGAGCAGCAAGAAAAATCTCCAGTTGCCCTGTCTGCTCTTCCCTCAGCGTGCTTGATATCGGAATTATCATGAAGTAGACAAAGATCAGAAAGAGCATAATCTGCATCATAGCGACAGCTGCTTGCGACTGGAACAAGGCGAGAAAGTCCTCCAGGAAAATGCCAACGAACGCTGGGGCAATGAATCCAACATAAACTGCTAGTACCCCAATAACCAAGATGGGAAAGTATGGTCTTATCTTCCGTATTCTGCTTGTACGGATACGGAATATGTTGCTTGCAATCAAGAGCCACTTGGGCATCGGCATCTCTATGCACACGCCACGCCCTTTCGCTCAGGTGCTTCACTTCGGCTATTCGATCCTGCTGAATTTCCGTTTTCCAAGGTAAAGGAACACAACCCCCAAGAGCCAAATCACCACCGATTGCAGCAGCAGGGTGTCAAAAATGCCAAGATCTAACACAATCGCAGACCCAATGAAAAGCCCCATTGACACAAATACCACCACCTGCGCGTTTATCATGAGCCCGACCATTTGTGCACGAGCATTTTCCGAGAATTCAGGGTTCAGGAGGGAGAGCCCGACAGCGACAGCGACATTTGCTGCAACGAGTTGCGCTACGGCTCCGATGTAAGTCAACAATGAACCAAGTGTAGTCTGCGGAATTGAGATCATCAAGAGTGCGGTAATCATTGCTGCGATCGGCACGGCCACAAGCCAACCTTGTAGTAACTTCGCCTTTACGAATCGCCCCACCCCTGATGGCGTCTTTTTGTAGAGGAAGAGGCTTTCCCGGCCGCCCACTGTCGCTTGACCGACTACGAGCACGGCAAGGAAGGGAAACAGAAATAGCCCCATTACCAGAGCACTTTCGGGATCCTTGTCTCCATCTCCAAAGAAGATGTTCACCATAGCTATGAGGCCGACGATGTAAACGATTCGCGACAGGTTTTCCAGTCTGCGGCTATAATCCTTGAAGATTGACGCTAGGAGCGTGCCGAATGACCCCCCGCCCCCCAGATACTTAACGGCTCCATAGAAGACGCCATCCGGTTTAGCCCTGGAAGCTGTGAAAGTCATGGGTTCGATACTGTAGGCGCGATTGGCTGCTTTTGTGCCTAGCCACAACACCGCCACGAAGAAGACGACGAGTCCGCCGAATCGGGTTAGTGTCTCAAAACCAACAGCCCCAATGTTGCTTGGGTTGGACGCGAAGCCCATGATAACTTCTGCGCCCCACGAACTTGGCAACACGGTGAGGATAGTCCTAACCATTTCGTTCGTCCCAGGATTGGCAAGGGCGTCAAGGAAACCTCCACCAATAATTGCGTACATGACTGCGATCATGGGGAGCGCGAGGACAAATGAGAGAGCCTTTCCAATATCCTTGCCGCGGGCGGTCTTCGCGAACTTTGTTCGGACCAAGGCGGCGATCAAGGTGCCGATCCAGAGAGCGGAAAGAAACGTGAGCACGAAAATCAAGACGGTTATTGCTATCTGAACGACGCCTAGCCCTAAAGGATGGAGAGCAGCCGTGAAAAAGCCTGCAATTACCGCGAAGGCGATGGCATAGAAAGGCATCGTTCCCAGAAATTCGCCTAGCAAGACGTCGCTCGGCTTTACTGGAGCAGCGAGGAAGATCTCCACCTGTTCAGCTTGCATTCCCTGCAACGTGTAGGTGATTGGAAGTATTATGAGGTAGAAAAAGAACATGAACATGCTGATCGGCACCATCGCTAGCGCCAGCTGAGAGAGCCAGAACGCGACAAGGTCGTCGACGAACAAGCTGACAACGGCGGGTGCAATGAACACTACATAGATCGCTAACAGGCCGACGACCAAGTAGGGAAAGAAGGGCTTCAGCATCCGGATTCTATTGATGCGGATGCGGTATTCGTTCCGCGCTACCACGAGCCACTTACGCGTCACCAGTCTTCTGTTCCCTCCATGCCAAGAGCTCCTTCTCTTCGACGCC
>JABAOH010016018.1_pt1 | contig 16529 bp, 12 predicted proteins | sample 7062181 | NCBI WGS metagenome assembly JABAOH01 (sample SAMN14538630, study PRJNA623070) | marine sediment metagenome | biome: marine biome [ENVO:00000428]; feature: marine pelagic biome [ENVO:01000023]; material: deep marine sediment [ENVO:00002113]; isolation source: pool of 5 deep marine...
CACTCACGTTGTCAACCCTCATGGCCTTTACGCGAAAGGCCAACAGACAAGTGCCATGGACATTGCAAACCTCGGATTCCACTACATCCACGATCACCCCGATGCCCTGAAGTTTCACTCGATCCCGGAGTATACTTACAGGGGGATTAAGCAGAAGAACTGGAACCCGTTGCTCCAAAGGGAAAAAAGCGTCGACGGCCTCAAGACAGGGTATCTGAGGAGAGCCGGGTATCATTTTCTCTTTTCAGCCAAGCAAAACGGCCGAAGGCTCATCGGCGTTGTCATGGGAGCAAAGACCGGTGATGGCCGCGACAGTGACACCTTGAAACTTATTGGATACGGGTTCAAAAACTTCTCAACCATCACATTGGTCAAGGAAGGGGAAGTTGTTGGGAAAGTAAAGGTGCCCAATGGCGATCCACCGGAACTGGGCCTCTCCGCCACCAAGACCCTTATCGTGACAGTTCCTAAAACCATGGAAGAATCCGTTCCACTTCGCAAGGAGATCCCCTCTTCCGTAAGCCCTCCCATAAGCCGGGGAAAGATCCTCGGAAAGCTCGTTCTCGAGGGTGAGAGATTTTCAAGAAAAGAAATCGACCTCGTTGCGAGTCAGGATGTTCTACCCAAATCCTATACAACGTATTATGTTCTTGGCTCCGCGGCCATGGTTAGTCTTTTGGCTTTCTTTTATTGGAGACGCCGAGTCCCGAGGAAAAAAAGGAAGAAGCGCAGGAAATGAACCTCGAGCCATAAATAATAAATGAGGTGTTACGCCCCAAATATCAAGAGCCTATCGGCAGCTGTTTCCGAGCCAACCTTGTATATAACTGCAACGTGTAATCCCTCACAAGCATTCCGATACGATCGCTGAAACCGGTCTCATTCTCCAGATCCGATACCCATCCATAGAAACCGGGCTTACGTTGACAATATCTATATAATGTAGTATTGAAAAGGTAAAATACTATATATTGGGAAAGGAAAATCAATGTTTATCGGGTATGCTTGCTCGGAATATTTTTGACTCGGAACCTCAAAAGGTGTAAAGTTGAAGGAGAGGCGTATGAGGAAAGACGAATAAGAAATATGTTTGGGGGGGATATGTATGAATGATAACACAAAGTCAAAGAATTTTTCCCAACTACTAAAATATGGTATCCCTTTTCTCATAGTACTGGCGGTTGGCCTCTTCTTTCTTCTCAGGTACGGAGTTGAGAAGAAGATTGAGAGAGAGGCAGTGGAGCGGATCGAAGCTATCAAGGGGGAACTCAGTGAACCCGTTGACCTGGAGAGGGCCGATCACTTTGTCGATGCCCAAACGCTTCTCTCTAAGAAAGACCGGAGAATCATTACGACAACACCGAAGAATCTCCTAGAGGATCTGTCCGTTGGACCTAAGTCCGAAATCAAGGTTTTGGTTGAAGAAGAGAAAACAAGCATAACCACCCCTAGAGCACTCCTTGAGAACCGAACCATTCACCCGGATACTCCCATTCGCATTCTCAGAGAAGGCGGAGTCGTTACGGAGACAACTCCCAGGAAGCTTATGGCCGACCCATCTATCACTCCGGACACGCCCATCAAGATTATCGAGAAGCTGGAGAAGGTAACTGTCACTACCCCAGAGGAACTCCAGAAGATGGCCCTAGGCCCAGAGACTCCCATCAAGGTCATCGTGGAGAAGCCAGGGGAAACCGTAACAATCTCTCAACTGTTGCAAGGGGAAAGAGGGTTTGGGGAAGACACCTTTTACGTCCACGCTGTAACCAGGGAGGATGTCCAGGGCATCTGGGGTATCATTCAGTATGGCCTGAAAGACCAGTTCCTCAAGGGAGTTCCCATGGCCGCTGGGGTGCACTTTCCAAAACAGAAAGTTCTGAGCTTGGAGATACCGGAAGATGCAGATGAACCTCGTGAGGGCGGGTATAGTTCCTTCCTGGGGAAATTTCTGGACAGAAAAACCAAGGAATCCTATGTTTATAACCATCAGAGTGGCCGCATGGGTAAGAACCCGGACTACATTTCCCCGGGTCAGGAGCTCGTGATCAGTCGCTTTTCCAAGAAAGAACTGGTTCAGATTTACAAGCACTTTAGCCGGAACCGCTAAATTTCTCTTACTCTGGTAAGGAAAGATGGGTCCACGAATAAGGAATTGTCTCCCTGTTGTTCCTCTTCTGATCGCCATTGCCTTTTGGCTGCCCTCCCCTTTGAATGGGGAGGAGAGGGCCAACTTTTACGTGAACCTGGGTCTCAGCTATTATGAAATGGGCCATTATGACAAGGCTGTGGAGAGATTCCAGAAAGCGCTGGAACTGGATCCCAATTTCCCCCGGCTTTACGGTCACCTTGGATCGGCCCTCCTTCAGAGTGGTAAGATCGATCAGGCTATTGAAGCCTACAAGAAGCAAATCGCCCGGACGCCCAATGCCCCTCAATTCCATTTCAATCTTGGGCTGGCGTACCAACGCAAAGGGCTTCCGGGGGAAGCGATAGCACGACTCAAGAGAGCAGTGGAGTTGGACGGAAAGCTTATCGAGGCCCATCGAGCCTTGGGACTTGCCTACATGGTACAGGGGAACCTGGCTGATGCTATTTCTGCCTTTAAACAAGTGATTTCCCTTGACCCCTCATCCTGGGAGGATTATTACAACCTCGGTGTGGCCTTATATCGTCAGAAGAAATTTGAGGACGCAGCCGAGTCATATCAGCAGGCTATCGCCCTCAATCCTGAAGGAACTGACATCCATGTTGCGCTGGGAAAGACCTATGCCAGGCTTGGAAAGGTTGAGCTTGCTTTGAGACAGTATAAGAATGCCTTGGACTCCAGGCCTCTGGACCCACATATTCACTATGAACTCGGCCTCCTGTACCGTCTCCGAGGTGATAACAACAAGGCCATGGCCGAGTTCGAAGTTGCCCTCACCCACGATCCGAACCATTTCGATGCCCGAACAAAACTCGCTGATCTCCTGGTGGAGATCGGACAATTAGAGGCCGCTATTGAGGCTTACAACGGGGTTCTTCAGGCGCGCCCCGATGCTGTCGACGCACGGTTGGGTATAGGTGTTGCCCTCAGAGAAAAGGGGATGTACGGCGATGCGCTTAATCACCTCGCTGCGGCAAAATCCCTCGATCCCGACCGGGGCGACATCCGATTTCATCTGGCCCTTTGCCACGATCTCCAGGGCCAATACGACAAGGCCATCTCCGAGTATGAGGCGGCCATAAAGATGGACCCGTCTAATGCAGAAGCCTACTTCAATCTGGGAGTGATCTATTATGCCCGGGGCGAAAAAACAAGGGCTGAAACCTACTATAAAAAGGCGGTCGAGACGAAGCCTGAATTTGCTGAAGCTCACAACAACCTTGGGATCCTTTACAGCGAAAAGGGCTTGACTCAGAAAGCCCTCCAGTCCTATGAGAAGGCAGTGGATGTGAAACCCGATTTTGTTGAGGCCATCAACAACATGGGGGTCATCTATCGGAAAATGAAGTCCTATGACAAGGCCCTTGAGCTTTTTGAAAAAGTCGTTCAGCTGGATCAGGGTTTTTCTAAAGGATATTACAACCTCGGTACCGTTTTGGAGGCATTGGATAAAAATGTCAAAGCCGCTGAGGCCTACCGGAAGGCGATCGAAATCGACCCGAACCACGGCGATGCCTATTACGGCCTTGGTGCTATTTTGCAAAGACAGGGACATGTGGAAGAGGCCGTGGAGGCGTATCGGAAAGCTCTGGAAATTAACCCTCGTGATATCCAAGCACGATTCAAGCTGGCCGAAGTTCTGGCATCTCAGAATCGATACGACGAATCCATAGAGGAGTACAAGGCCATTCTGAATAGAGACCCCAAAAACGTGGAGAGTCTGAATAATCTGGGGGTCATCTATTTCAGAAAAAAATCCTATGAGGAAGCACTTCGGTACCTTCTGGGAGCAGTAGAGATTGATCCTAACCTCGATTATATTCATAACAACCTCGGTATGGTTTACGCCGAAATGGGAATGCATGAGAAAGCCAGGGATGAGTACGAAAAGGCTATCGGGGCCTTAGAGAAGAAATCATCGAGTCCATAGAGTCAACCTGGTAAATCCATGAATAAGAAGAAATTCATTCCATCCCTTCTACTCTCTTTTCTCATCCATCTGGGGCTTCTGACTGGAATCGATATGTTCCTGGCCCCGACCCCGGGCGTGCCGGAGTGGCCAGAGCTCATTCCAGTTGATATGGTCATCATTGAAGAGAAAGAAGAGGGATTTCAGAGTGACCTCACGCTCAAGAAAACCGAATTTTCGAAAGTTCCTTTGATTGCAAAGGCTGAGACAGCCAAGGGCACTCCAAGTACTACTCCCGTGGAAGATTTCCCCGGTCCTATCCCCAAGGAAGGCACCTTTAAGCCAAGCTTGAATGTGGAACAGATCCCAACCCCCGGTGTACTTCCTCCGGGACAGGAAGGAAAAGAGGCGGAAAGCAGAAGGGTTGTCTCCCGTTCGCTGAGTCCGCCGCAACGCCTCCCTGAGATACCTCCATCCCCATCGGATCAATCCCCTCTCCTTGAAGTGGAGAAACCGAGAGTTTTGACCCTGGCCGAAAAAGGGGGAATTCCAACCGAATCTAGGACATTGGAAAAGATCACTGCCCCTTTGGGGAGAAACCGTCCGCATCCCGAGTTTGTCTCCGACCTCCTCCCAATTCCCACGGTGAGATCTCCCGCCTTCCCGGAAGAAAGGGAAATGATGCTGGCAAGGCAGGGAGAAACTCTTCAATCCCGGGTTGGTAAATCGATGGAACCTTTCACGACTGGGTTCGAGAAGAGGGGGACTCTTGTGGGTGCAGGGAAAGGCTTTTCGATGCTGCTTGTTCTCGATACCAGCGGATCGGTCAAAGGCCCACCCCTGGAGGGCATCAAAAAATCGGCCATGGAGTTTGTGAGCCTTCTGGGGAAAATGGATCGTTGCGCGGTCATAACATTCAATAATGAGGCAAACCTCGTCGTCCCCTTCACATCGGATAAAAACAGCCTAAAGCAGAAGATAGCGAGGCTCATGACGAAGGGAAAAAACACCGTGCTGTTCGATGCCCTTGATCTCGCCATCCTCCTACTGAAAAAGGAAAAGGACAAAAAGAGATTTATTGTCCTTTTTTCCGATGGGAAAGACGAAGGAAGCCGATCAAATCCTCGTGAGGTAATCAAGAGAGCCCGTAAGTCGGAAGTAGCTGTCTTCTGTTTGGGATATTCCCGGGTGGAGAAGAGATACCTTAAGACCTTGGAGAGCATATCCCAGAGGACAGGGGGCATATTTGCTGAGGCACCCCATTTTGAGGAAATCGTAGAGCTATTCAGGGCAACCAGAGATGTGAGGGGCAAGAAAGAATCATGACCCATGCCACGGGCTTAGAATCGAGGGATAAGACAAGACTAACGTCATTGTAAAAAGTTGAAATCAGACGGAACCAGTATTCCCGCGGTTGTATTTTGCCCTCCCCCGGGGGGTTTATCTGCCTTTTTCCCGGTATTTCTCTCGCCTTTTCTCAATCCTTTCCATGCGATGCCTTAATCTCGGGGACATAATACTCATTTCTTGATATGAGGGTGGGGTTTCATTCCCTGCGGGGGGGTGCACCATAACGTACTCATAATATGGGCGTTTCATACCGGATAAATGAACCGACCCGAGAAAAGGCGTGCCCTCATGGTTTCCCCTGGGGAGCCTGTCTTTTTTTGGATAGTCTATGGGAAATATAATTCTATACGGGCTCTTTACTGATTTGAAATTTCTGAAAAAGTCGCTCTTCGCTGCTCAAAATATGTTTTCGGCCATTCTAAAGTTCGCTCCACTGCACCACGCGCAGTTAAACGAGAAAGCGGACAACAGAACCGCATTACTGCAGCACTGCAACACTCCATGATTTTGTTCTCAGAGCTCCCTTTTCCAATTTTTCAGAGACCTCGAGTTTTTTTCTTGACATGCCTCACTATGTCACGATATTTGATATAAAATATGATGCATCTACTGTATTTGATACGGAGGTTCCTGGTGCCAGCGTCCTGCATCCAGCGGGAACGGAACGATTTGAGACCATTCGAACGGCGGTATCCACCTTATAGAGAATGAAGGAGTGTGAAAATGCCGAAACCGGAAATCGAATTTGTGGACGGCGACACCCATTACCAGTGGCAGCCGGTGGAGGGAGACACGCTCGGGATTAAGGAGAAGATTCTGAGCTTGGATTCCGAGACCGGAGATTACACCCGGCTACTGAAGTTTCCCCCGGGGATCGAAACATCGGAGACCTTGGTCCATGATTTCTGGGAAGAGGTTTGGATCGTTTCGGGGAGCCTTTACGACATCCAGAAGAAAGAAACATACCTTGCCGGTTTTTATGCTTGCCGCCCGCCGGGAATGAAACATGGCCCGTATCGCATTCCCTATGGATGTGTAACTTTCGAGATGCGATATCACAAAAGGTGAAGGCATGAGAAGGAGGAGAGTTAACCAGAGCCAGGCCATGGGCCCGTTCTATGATTCGGCTCTGGGCCGAAGCGAAAATGGGAGGAACGGGAGTGGACTTTGAACTCATTTTGGAACGGGGGGATCACATTGAACCTCTGGTCTTCAACTACCAGCGCATGGTCAATGCGGGTTACGTCGGCCGCAACCAGGCCGAGGTTCGTCGCCATATTGAGGAACTGGCGGAGAAGGGGATTCCAGGACCGAAAACAACGCCGACACTGTATCCGGTGATCCCCCGGGCGCTGGTGACCGATTCAGAAATTGACGTTTACAGTGGGGAAACATCGGGAGAAGTGGAATACGTGCTGCTGGTGGAAAATGAGGGGAAGAGTTACGTAGGGTTGGGAAGCGACCATACCGACCGTCACCTGGAGGAGGCGGACATTCCACGGTCCAAACAAATCTGCCCGAATGTGTTGAGCCGTAAGGTCTGGCCTCTGAAGGAGGTGGTGGATCATTGGGACGATTTGGTCATGCGGAGCAAGGTGGTGAGCTCCGGTCGGAAGGTGCTCTACCAGGAGGGCCAGCTGGCTTTGATCCTCGGGCCTGAAGACCTCATGGCCTTTGTGCGGTCCAAGATTCCCGGGTCCCTGGATGGAACGGTGATTTACTCGGGTACACTGGGCATGTTGACTGGCGGGTTCGTGTATGGCGAGCGTTTTGAGGCCGAATTGGTGGACGAGAAGCTTCATCGGCGCCTGGAGCTAGCCTACGAGATTCGTCCTATGGACTACCTGGCCGTGGACGAGTAGGTGAAAGGGAGCAAGGCATGCAGGTAGTATCTATACAGATGGCCGTATCAGAGGGGGATAAGGTTCAAAACCTTGATCGGGCGGCGAAAAAGGTCCGCCAAGCCGGAAATGTGGACCTCATCATTCTGCCGGAGCTCTGGAATGTAGGGTTCATGAGTTTCGACCGCTATATGTCGGAGGCGGAAGACATAAACGGCCCCACCCTGGGGATGCTCAGGGAATTGGCCAAAGAGGTCGACGCCTTCGTCCACACCGGGAGTTTTGTGGAGAAAGACGGGGACCGATACTACAACTCCAGTTATTTACTTTCTCCTCAAGGGGAGATTTTGGCTAATTATCGCAAGCTTCATCTGTACGGCTACCAATCCCGCGAGAACCAGATCCTGAGTCGTGGTGACAGGATCGTGGTTGCTGATACCCCTTTAGGCAAGCTGGGCATGGCCACGTGCTACGATCTTCGCTTTCCTGAGATGTTCCGCCGCATGATCGACCTGGGAGCCGAGGTTTTTTTGGTCTGCTCGGCTTGGCCCTACCCGAGGTTGGAGCACTGGCTAATGCTCAACCGGGTGCGAGCCTTGGAGAACCAGAGTTTTCTCGTTTCAGCCAACTGCGTCGGTCCCAACCAGGGGAGCGTCTTTGTGGGTCACAGCATGATGGTGAGCCCCTGGGGGGTAATCATGACGAGCGGCGGGGATGAGGAGATGACCCTTCGGGCGGAGTTGGACTTGGGAGAGGTTAAGGACGCCCGGGATCAATTCCCACCCTTGGCCGATCGTCTGGATTGGTTAAATCCGAAGGCAGTGGCAGATCCCTCCTAGAATTTCTCTTATTTTCGTCAGATGTAGGTTGAATATGGCAAATCTCGAGGTGAATTTTTGCGATGTTCGATTCAAGAACCCCGTGGTGGCGGCTTCGGCGGAGCCGACTCTAAACGCCAATAACATGAAGAGGTGCATCGACGCAGGAGCAGGCGGGGTGATTTCCAAAACCATGACGGACTCGGAGTCGATGCGAGAACTGACTACACGGTCCAAGTGGCGGTTTTTAAACGAGCGACATGAGATCTGCCGGGGGAAGGTACCACGGGCATTTACCCTCTATGGGCGGAGCGGTCTGGCCCTGGAGGAGCCTGAGGCTTTTTTGCCGGAGATCAAAAAGACGCTTGATTATGCGGCACGACACGAGACGGTGCTTATCGGAAGCATCGCTAGCACGGAGATCCAGGGGTGGGTGAAGCTGGCCCGGCAGATGGAGGAAGCGGGGGTGCCGCTGATTGAGCTGAACTTTGGCTGCCCCCATCCGAAGCTGATGCCGGGGGTGCGCACCGGGATGAACGTGGGACAGGATTTTGATTACGCATGTGACATTACCCGGGCTGTGGGCGAGGCAGTTCAAGTGCCCATTATGATCAAGGTAACCCCTCAGGTCACGGACCTCATCGAGTTCTCCGGACGCCTCCACAAGGCGGGGGCCGCTGCCGTAACGTTGACCAACCGGTATTTGGGTTTCATTCCTGATATCGAGACCGCAAAGCCCCTCATCTACGGATGGGCCGGTGCGGGCGGGCCCTGGGTCAAGCCGCTCACCCTCAGATGGATCAGTCAGATCCACTGTCAGTACAAGGGTGAGATCTTCATTGCCGGGACTAACGGTGCCTACGACTGGCGGGATATCGTAATGTTCATCATGAGCGGGGCCCACATCGTGGAGATGTGCTCGGCAGTGATGGTCTACGGGTATAAATGGCTTGGCAAGCAGGTCCGGCAACTGGGAAAGTTTATGGACGAAAAGGGCTACGAGACAGTGGCCGAGATGTGGGGCGTTGCGGCCGATGTCGCCATGGCCTACGCCGATATGCCCAGGGAGTTTAGCCGGGTCAATCCTCAATATTGTACCTATTGTAGACGTTGCCTCAGTGCGTGCTTTTACAATGGCATGCAGGATGACGGCGAGAAAGTCTGGGTCCAGGAGGACAATTGCGTCGGGTGCGGCGGATGCCTCTCCGTTTGTCCCATCCCCGGATCCATCGACATCCTGATCCGCCAATAGGGGCTTCCGACCCGGAAAAGGAGGCAAGATGTCCACCCCCTTAAGCCTATGGGGATACTACCAGGCGAGTTACTCCACATGTCGGAGGGGATAACATGCGCTGGCAACACTACCAAGTCATGACCAGCGTTCAAGAGACGGTGCAGCGGCTGGCGGAATCATCCGGCCAGGCGCGGGTGGTAGCAGGCGGAACCGACCTCATCCAACAAATGCTGGAAATGGACGCCGAGGAGGAGTCTCTCACACTACTGGACATAAGCCGAATAGAAGAGATGCGAGACATCCACGAATATGATTCATATATTTTGATTGGAGCGGCAGTGACCATGGCGGAGCTGGCCGCCTCGCCCGTGATTCAGGCCAAGGCTCGGGCCTTGTGCCAAGGGGCGGGCTGGCTGGGATCCCCCCAGATCCGCACTGTGGCCACCATTGGAGGCAATGTAGTCAGTGCCCAGCCGGCCGCGGACACCTCCATTCCTTTGGTAGCCCTCGGCGCAGAGGCATGTGTCGTTTCGCCTGATGGCGAACAACACATACCCGTGGAAGCGCTCTTTGAGGGGATGGGCCAAAGCACCATCAACCCCTCATGGGAGGTAATCACGCACTTCCGTGTTCCTCTTTCCCGGGCACAACAGTGCGCCAGCGCCATGGAGCGGTTGGCCAAGCGGAAGGTCTTCACCTTGCCTCAACTTTCGGTGGCCGTATGGCTGGAGCTGGACGAAAACACCGACCGTATCTCACAGGTCAGGATCGCGGTAGGGCCCGTGGCCCCCACGCCCTTGCGACCAAAACACGCCGAAGAGGTCCTGGCTGGGGCTCCCTTGACGTGGGAAAACGTGAACAAAGCAGCCGCCTTGGCCCGTGAGGATTCCCATCCAAGGAATAGCCTGCGCGGTGGGGTGCCCTACCGGAAGGATATGGCCGAGGTTTTGACCCGGCGAGCTCTGGTTAATGCCCTTTCCCAACTGGACAAGGGGCTTGAATGAGTGATTTAAGCATCACTTTCACCCTCAATGGAATCGAACGGACGGTCAAGTTCGGCCATGATACGTTGCTGTTGGACCTTTTACGGGAGAAACTGGGTTTGACCGGCACCAAACGGGGTTGCGGCAACGGCGAATGCGGGGCTTGCACGGTTCTGGTGGACGGCCAGCCTCTGGCCTCATGCATTTACCCAGCTGCCAAGGTGGAGGGACGATCCGTCACCACCGTGGAGGGACTGGGTGAGCGCAACAACCTGCACCCCCTTCAAACCTGGTTTTTGAAACGGGGCGCAGTCCAGTGCGGATTTTGCACGCCGGGTCTGCTCATGTCGTCCAAGGCCCTCTTGGACATCAATCCCGATCCTACCCCGGACCAAGTCAGACAGGCCATAGCGGGCAACCTTTGTCGGTGCGGAGGTTACCAGAAAGTGGCGGAAGCTGTCTTGGCCGCCGGGGCGGAACTCAGGGGAGACCCCCCCCGCGGCCGCGAGGACGTCGGAGGCAAAGGAGCACTCGGTCGATCCCTGGTTAAGGTGGACGGCATCCCCAAGGTCATGGGTACCGCCCAGTTCGCTGAAGATCTCAAGCGGCCCGAGATGCTCTATGCTGCCATGCTGGTAAGTCCCCATTCTCATGCCAGGATTCTTTCCATTGATCCCAATCCTGCTCTGACCCTGGACGGCGTGGTCACGGTGCTTACCGCCAAGGACGTGGTTGGCCCCAACAGCTACGGCGTCATCCGTAAAGATCAACCCTTCCTGGCCGAGGAGAAAGTGCGGTACGCCGGGGAGCCGGTTGCGGTGGTGATAGCTCGGGACAAACACCTCGCCCGTCGGGCTGCTCGGGAAATTCGGGTCTATTATGAAGTACTGCCCGCTGTCTTCGACGCTCGAGAGGCAATGAAACCCGATGCCATTCAGATCCACGAAAGGGGAAATATTCTTCTCCACCGTAAGATGCGCAAGGGGAATATCGAAGCAGGGTTTGAGCGAGCCGACATCGTGGTCCAGCGTTCTTTCGTCACACAGACCGTGGATCATGCCTATATTGAACCCGAGGCAGCACTGGCTTACTGGGATGGTGAGATGCTCGTAGTCCACTGCTGCAGCCAAGGTCCTCATTACCATCGTAACGAGATAGCCCGCATGCTCAATCTCCCGGTCAACCGGGTCCGCGTCATCCAGGCCACCACCGGGGGAGGTTTCGGTGGCAAGATCGACCTGTTGCTCCAGCACTTCGTCGCCTTGGGGGCTTATGTCACGGGACAGCCAGTCAAGATGGTCTGGAGCAGGGAGGAATCCTTTAGAACCAGCACGAAGCGGCACGCCTTCACCATGGACTACCGGGTGGGGGCGACCAAGGACGGTCGGCTCTTAGCGGCACATGCCGTGGTTATCGGCAATACAGGCGCCTATGCTTCCTATGGGCCCGCCGTGATTACCCGATCGGCCACCATGGCCCTCGGTCCCTATGACTGCCCCAATGTTCACGTGGATGCCTACGCGGTCTACACCAATACCCAGATTGCCGGGGCGATGCGGGGGTTCGGCGCACCCCAGATGTCGCCGTGCCATGAGCCGCTTGTTGAGGAAATAGCACGCCGATGTGGGCTCTCTTCCGTAGAGATACGCCGGATCAACATGGTTCGACCGGGCTCATCAACCGTCACTCAGCAGGTCCTGGAGACGAGTGTTGGGGCCTTGGAGACCCTGGAGCGAGTCGCTGCAGAAATGGACGTACGGGAGTAGTATGGAAGATGAAAAAAAGAGGACGTGGTATCGCATCAATCTATTTCGGGATGGGCAACACCGCCGGGCCCAATCCCTCGAGCGCTTATGTGGAACTTCTGGAGGATGGATCCTGCGTGGTCCGTTGCGGTGCGGCTGATCTGGGACAGGGATCGGATACGGCCCTGATTCAGATTGCGGCCGAGACCTTGGGCTTGCCTCCGGAGCGGGTGGCTATCAAATCGGCCGACACATTGGTGACGCCCGAGGCGGGTCTAAGCTCTGCAAGCCGGCAGACCTATGTCTCGGGCAACGCTATTCGACTTGCAGCGGGACACGTCCGTGGGGTAATCCTCAAAGAGGCGGTGGACGAACTGGAGGCCCCTATCGAAGATCTCTTCATCCAAAACGGCCTCATTTTTGTCAAAGGCATCCCCGACAAACACCTGGAGGTCCAGTGGGTTTGCAAGAGGCTCAGGGCCCGAGGCGTTCTCACCACTGGCACCGGCACGTTCAACCCTCCCACCCCGGAAATGCTCGACTCGGAAACCGGCGCTGGCATCCCTTACGGAGCTTACTCATATGCCACCCAAATGGTGGAGGTGGAGGTGGACACGGAGACGGGCCAGTTTGAGATACTCCGTGTGGTGGCGGCTCATGATGTGGGTCGGGCCGTCAATCCCATGGGCATCGAGGGCCAGATCGAAGGCGGTGTCATCATGGGATTGGGATATGGTGTCATGGAAGAAATGGCCTGGGACGATTATGGCCAGCTCTTGACCACGAGCTTCGGGGATTACCTTCTCCCCACGGCCATGGACGCACCCCCCATAACCTCGATCATCGTGGAAGAGCCCGAACCCTCTGGACCCTTCGGGGCCAAGGGGACCGGTGAACCTCCCGCCTGCCCCACGGCGGCCGCCTTGATCAATGCCATCTACGATGCCGTGGGGGTGAATATCACCTCTTTGCCGGTCACGGCCGAAAAGGTCTACCAGGCGCTCAAAGAAGCCAAAAGGTCTTCCGGCAACACCGTCTAGAGGAGGTTTTCATTGTTACCCAATGGAAGGTGGCCAACCGGCCTCGGCCAAAGACGGTGATCCCATCGTCTTGGATAATCCCGGACGATGCCAGGCTTTGGCATTCTCCAGGAGCACACTCGACCTGGGTCGCAAGGAGAGGCATCCACCTGAACGGCTGATGCCAAGGGGGTTTTTGAAACTTTGCGTGAAGGCCCTCACCCTAGGACATGAGGGGACGATCCTTCCCTCCGGGTGCCTTGGTGTATTGTCCGGCCATCGCGACCCTAGCGAGGAATCACTGCGATGTATGATTTCGACTTTTATCAACCGGAAAACCTATCCGATGCGTTGAACCTGTTGCAAGAGATCCCGGATGCCCGGATCGCAGCAGGGGGAACCGATCTGATGGTACTCATCAAGGACCTCCTTCTTCGTCCGTCAACCTTGATCTCCCTGGCAAAATTGGAGGAATTGTTTGGGATTGAGACCAACGACGAAACATGGATGATGGGTCCCATGACCCCGTTGTGGCACTTGGAGCGTTCGGAGGCCCTGAGTTTGACATACCCGGCACTTCATCAGGCGATTCTGGAACTTGCGGTGCCGCCCATCCGCAACCAGGCCACCTTAGGAGGCAACCTCTGTCTGGACACCAAATGCATCTATTACAATCAGTCCCATGTGTGGGAGAGAAACCTCCGCCGCTGTTTCAAAGCCGGAGGGGATATTTGCCATGTGGCCCCGGCCGGGAAGCGGTGCGTGGGAGCCCTGGCCGCGGAAGCGGTAGGCCCACTGTGGGTATACGGCGCTGAGTTGACCTTAACATCGCGACGGGGAAGGCGCCGGGTACCACTGAAGGCGTTTTATACCGGAAACGGTCTGACTCCCCATGACTTGGCCAAGGGGGAGATGCTGACTGCGATCCACCTGCCTGCTCCACAGCCCCGGTTTGGTGCCGCTTATTTTCGATTTGCCTACCGGAAAGCTCTGGCATTCTCGGAATTTAACCTGAGCGCGGCCATTCGTTTGGATGATCGAGGAAGGATTGCTTCAGCTACCCTTGTGGTGGGTGCTATCGGACCGGCCCCGGTTGAGCTCAAAGAAAGCCTCTCCTCGCTTCAGGACCAATACCCGTCCGTAGCTCTCTGGTCAAAGGCGGCCAGAAAGGCGACCAGGGAGGCGGTCCGCCTGGCCCGCTCTCCCCGTTTGACGCCTTACCTCCAAGAAGTCCTATCCGTATGCGCGGAGAGACTCTTCAAGGAGACCTTGGATCGGGCCAAGGCCAATAGGATGTGAATGAGGCGGACATGAGCAGCGAAAGACCTAAAGCAATTCGTATAATCGGTGAGCGCATCCCCCGGGTGGATGCCCCGGACAAGGCTACCGGCCGGGTCCGCTATGTCGCGGACCTTAAGGTGCAAGGCGCCCTTTTCGGCAAGGTCTTGCGCAGCCCCTACCCTCACGCACAGGTCTTGAACGTGGATATCTCCAGGGCTGAGCGATTGCCCGGTGTGCGGGCCGTTGTCACCTACGCCGATACCCCGGGGGCCCCCTATGGCTCGTACAACTCCGGGATCAAGGACGAATTCATTCTGGCCAAAGACCGGGTCCGCTATGTGGGCGATGAGGTGGCCGCCGTGGCGGCCATCGATCCGGAGATCGCCATGGAGGCCCTTGCCCTCATTCGGGTCGACTACGAACCCCTACCCGGCTATTCTCATCCCAAGGAAGCCATGGTGGAAGGGAGTGTGCCCATCCATCCTGTCGACCGCAACATAGCCTCCCACCGGGTGACCGTGCGCGGAGATCCAGACGCTGGCTTTCGGGAAGCTGATCTCGTTCTTGAGGACCAGTTTGAAACCGATCTCCAAATCCATGCCTACCTGGAACCAGTGGCCTGCATTGTGGACTATGACTCCCGTAACAGATTCCACCTCTGGGCCCCCCTTCAGAATCCAAGCTGGTCCAGGATCATCTTTGCGGAGGCCATGGACCTCCCTATTGGGCGGTTTCATTGCGTCCAGACGCCCATCGGCGGCGCCTTCGGGGGGAAGTTGGAGCAGAAACTCTACCTCATTGGCTTCTTGCTGGCCCGCAAAGCCAGGAGGCCCGTGCGATTGGAAAATACAAGGGAGGAGGAGTTCCAGAGCTCCATGCCACGGGTGCCCATGGCTATCAACCTCAAGATGGGCATGCGCAAAGAAGGCCTGATCACGGCCAAAACGCACCGGATTATTGCCGACAATGGCGCATACGCCAAATACGCTCCAGGCGTGGTCAACTTGGGCACGTACCGTGTCGACGGGCTGTATCGCATTCAGAACGTGCGTAACGAATGCATCCTGGTCTATACGAATCGACCCCCCACTTCGGCCTTCCGGGGATTCGGCAACCCCCAGATCACCTTCGCCATAGAGAGTATGATCGATATGCTCAGCGGGGAACTTGGCCTGGATCCCCTGGAGGTTCGCATGAAGAATGCCGCGCTTCCAGGTGACGTGACCGCCCACGGGTTCAGGTTCACCTCCTGTGGATTCAAAGAGTCATTGGAGGAAGTCGGCCGGATGATGAACTATCATCGCACCAGGAGGGAACGGGCCCCGAATGAAGGTGTAGGCCTCTCGGGCACAACCCATGTGTGCGGCAATCGTGGCTTCTTCCCCCTTTTCGATGGATCTACAGCCATAGTCAGAGTAGACGAGGGAGGCAACGTACGGGTAATTCCCGGCGAGACCGACGTGGGCCAGGGCCTCCTGACGACCTTCGCCATGATCGCCGCGGAGACACTGGGCATTTCCTTAGACCGGATCAGGGTGGACGAGGGGGACACGGACCTCTCAGCCTTTGGCCTCGGCACCTGGGGGGATCGAGCTACCTTTTTGGGCGGCAACGCCGTGCGGCTGGCCGCCCGCGAGGCAAGAAAGGAGATCCTCAAAGTCGCTGCGGAGATGCTGGAGGCGAACGTAGAGGACCTGGACATCCAAGGGGACCGGATCTTTGTCAAGGGCTCCCCCAGCAACGATTTGGGTTTTGAAGAGGTGACCGCCCGTGCGGTATACACTCAGGGCGGCTCCCCAATCATCGCCAAGGCAACCTTTGCCCCCGAGTCCGAAATGGCGGATAGCAGCTTATACGGCAACATCTCCGGAACCTACGCCTTCGGAGCTCAGGGTTGCAGGGTCCGAGTTGACCCCAGGACCGGGGAGGTGGAGATCCTGGACTTTTACGCCGCTCACGACGTGGGGCGAGCCATCAATTCCATGGCTTGTGAGGGACAGATCGAGGGATCCGTGGCCCAAGGGGTAGGCTACGGGCTCTTGGAGAAGGTGGAATACAAGGACGGCGTCATGCTCAACCCGGGATTCCTGAATTACCGGGTCCCTACTGCCCTGGACGTGCCCAAGATATTTACGGCAATGATCGAATCCATCGACCCGGCCGGCCCCTTCGGTGCCAAGGGTGTGGCCGAACCGTCTATGAC
>JABAOH010166387.1_pt1 | contig 16527 bp, 11 predicted proteins | sample 7062181 | NCBI WGS metagenome assembly JABAOH01 (sample SAMN14538630, study PRJNA623070) | marine sediment metagenome | biome: marine biome [ENVO:00000428]; feature: marine pelagic biome [ENVO:01000023]; material: deep marine sediment [ENVO:00002113]; isolation source: pool of 5 deep marine...
GCGATGGAAGACGGCCTCAGGTTTGCTATCCGCGAGGGTGGCCGGACCGTCGGCGCCGGCGTCGTCGCAAAAATTATCGAATAGAGGATTAGAAACAGGGGAGCGCTGACACCGAATTGAGTGGACGTTTTGTCGCGTTCACCGGTGTCAGCTCTTTTCTTCCAGGCATGCAACAAAAGGCCAGTAGCTCAATTGGCAGAGCGGCGGTCTCCAAAACCGCAGGTTGGGGGTTCGATTCCCTCCTGGCCTGCCACTTAGATTTATGAGTACACAGACAGAAACAAGCCAGGGCGGCGCGCTCGACATCGTCAAATTGCTGATAGCGGCAGCTGTCATCATTGGCGGGTTGTATTCCTACTATTACTACGAATTCGAGCTGGCGTTGCCGCTGCGCGTGCTGATGGTCCTTGGCGGGACCGGTATCGGTATTGCGATTGGCATGACGAGTACCCAGGGACAGCGGCTCTGGCACTTCATCCAGGGTTCTCGCGTCGAGATTCGCAAGGTCATATGGCCTACGCGGCAGGAGACCACGCAGACGGCAATCGCGGTTTTCGTGTTCACGCTGATCATGGCGGTGTTTTTCTGGCTGTTGGACTCGGGTCTTCTCTGGTTGACCCGGCGGCTCGTCGGTTAATCCGGCGGCCGAATATTAGAGGAATGACGGCAGTGGCTTTACGCTGGTACATCATTCACGCCTACTCGAATTTCGAGCATAAGGTGAAGTCCTCGCTCGAGGAGCGTATCGAGCGCATGGGCCTCTCGGACAAGTTTGGCGAGATTCTTGTCCCGACCGAAGAAGTGGTCGAGATGAAAGAAGGCAGCAAGCGCCGCAGTGAGCGCAAGTTTTTCCCGGGGTATGTTCTCGTGCAGATGGAGATGGATGACGAAACCTGGCACCTGGTCAAGGAAGTGCCAAAGGTACTCGGCTTCATCGGCGGGTCCTCGGACCGCCCTGCCCCGATAACAGACAAGGAAGCGGACCAGATTCTGCAGCGCGTTCGCGAAGGTGTCGACAAGCCGCGGCCGAAGGTGTTGTTCGAGCCCGGCGAAGTGGTACGCGTAATCGATGGACCGTTCAACGACTTCTCCGGAGTCGTCGAGTCGGTCAACTATGAAAAGAGCAAGTTGCAGGTCGCAGTTCAGATTCTGGGTCGTTCTACGCCCGTCGAACTGGATTTCGGCCAAGTAGAGAAGTCTTAGCAGGAAATTCGTAGGAGCCCGCAACAGCGTGCGACTACAACACAGACGAGGAGCCCGCTAAGGGCGTTTGAACTCGAGAGGAAAATTCGATGGCAAAGAAAGTAGCTAGCTATATCAAGCTACAGGTCCCTGCGGGCCAGGCAAATCCGTCGCCACCGGTTGGTCCTGCCCTGGGTCAGCACGGCGTCAACATCATGGAGTTCTGCAAGGCGTTTAATGCAGAAACCCAGGGTGTGGAGCCCGGTCTGCCGATCCCGGTGATCATCACGGTATACAGTGACCGTAGCTTCACGTTCATTTCCAAGACCCCACCGGCCGCCGTGCTGCTTCGCAAGGCCGCCGGCGTCAAGAAAGGTTCGGGCGAGCCGAATATCGAAAAGGTCGGCAAGGTCAACCGGGCGCAGCTGGAAGAGATTGCGACCACGAAAATGCCGGACCTGACGGCCGCCGACATGGATGCCGCCGTTCGCACGGTGGCCGGCACGGCGCGCAGCATGGGTATCGAAGTCGAGGGAGTGAAGTAATGGCGGTGAGCAAGCGTAAAAAGGCGTCCCGCGAGAAAGTCGAAGCAGGCAAAGCCTACGAAGTCAGTGAAGCGCTGGGCCTCGTCAAGGAGCTGGCTACGGCCAGGTTTACCGAGAGCATCGATGTTTCAGTCAACCTCGGCGTGGATCCGCGTAAGTCGGATCAGGTAGTGCGTGGTTCGACGGTACTGCCGAACGGCACGGGCAAGTCGGTTCGTGTCGCCGTGTTTGCCCAGGGTGACAACGCCGAAAAGGCCAAGGACGCCGGGGCAGATATCGTTGGCTTCGAGGACCTCGCTGAGACCGTGAAGAAGGGCGAGCTGAACTTCGATGTCGTCATTGCGACCCCGGATGCCATGCGCGTCGTTGGACAGCTGGGCCAGATTCTCGGCCCGCGCGGACTGATGCCAAACCCGAAGGTAGGCACGGTGACCGCGGACGTCGAGTCGGCTGTAAAAAACGCCAAGGCGGGGCAGGTTCGTTACCGCACCGACAAGGCAGGAATCATTCACTGCCCGATCGGTCGTGCCGACTTCGAAGTACCGGCATTACAGGAAAACCTCAACGCGCTGCTGGCGGACCTCAAAAAGGCCAAGCCGGCATCCGCCAAGGGTGCGTACGTAAAGAAATTGACGGTCTCATCAACGATGGGTCCGGGCATATCAGTGGACAGGGCTTCAGTAGACGCCTAGGCGTCTCGGTGAGGCGGTAGTAAGGACAAAAGAACGTAGTTGTCCAAGTTAGAGATTTGCCGTTGTGCATTCGTGCGCGGTGGCAAAAGCCGCAGGGACGCGGCAATCGTCGAAGACCACAGGCGACCGTGTTGACTCATGGTCTTAATAACCGCCTGTGCAGATGGTGAAACCTGAGTCAGTAAAACTGGCGACGGTTGCCATCCGACAGAGGGCATGAAGCCCTCGATTGGGTGCGGAAGAGGTTCGCCTGTTCCGTTTGTTTAGTAACCGTTAGGCCAGGAGTAGTAACAAATGGCACTGAGACTCGAAGACAAGAAACAGCTTGTCAAAGAGGTGAACGCGGTTGCGGGCGAGTCTGTAACGGCCGTTGCGGCTGAGTACAGGGGCTTGTCTGTTGCAGAGATGACGGAATTGCGCAAAGAAGCGCGCAACGCCGGCGTATACATGCGTGTGGTCAAAAACACGCTGGCACGTCGCGCCGTCGAAGGAACGGACTTTGAGTGCATGCAAGAAACGCTCAAGGGGCCGATTCTGCTCGCGTTCGCCAAAGACGATCCAGGTGCCGCTGCCAGGGTTATCAAGGACTTTGCCAAAGGGCACGATGCCCTTCAGGCGGTCTCGCTATCAGCCGGTGGGCAACTCATGCCGGGATCTGATCTTGCGAAGTTGGCGGATCTGCCAACGCTGGATCAGGCGCGCGCGATGTTGCTCGGCGTCATGATGGCACCGATGAGCAAACTGGTACGCACATTGGCAGAACCTCCTGCGATGCTTGCACGCACGTTGAGTGCGCGCGGCAGCCAGGAATCTGACTAGGATTGCACAAGTATTGCCTGACTCAGGAAAATTTATTTAGAGGAATAGACAAATGGCACTGTCAAACGAAGATCTGCTCAAAGAGTTGAGCGCAAAGCCAATTATGGAAGTCGTTGAACTCGTCAAGATGCTCGAAGACGAGTGGGGCGTATCGGCTGCCGCACCGGTTGCCGTCGCTGCGGGTCCCGCAGCCGCTGGTGACGCTGGCGAAGCCGCCGCCGAGAAGGACGAGTTCGATGTCGTCCTGACCGGATTCGGTGATGCGAAGGTTGGCGTCATCAAGGCGGTCCGCACGATCACCGGACTTGGCCTCAAGGAAGCCAAGGACGCGGTCGAAGGCGCGCCATCGACGATCAAGGAAGCCGCAGGCAAAGACGAAGCAGAAGAGATCAAGAAGCAGCTCGAAGAAGCTGGCGGCACGGTTGAGCTGAAGTAATCAGCTCACTGATGCTGTTTTTGACTCTATTGCTTACGACCCGACGGGTCATAAGTCGGGCAAGCAGCCAGTCGAAATTTCGGCTGGCTGCTTGCGCGCATCTGTAATTAACGAAGGTATTCTCGAATGGCCTATTCATTCACTGAGAAAAAGCGCATCCGCAAGAACTTCGGTAAACGTCCGACAATACTGGACGTGCCGTACCTGCTGTCGATCCAGGTCGACTCATACAAAAAGTTCCTGCAGACGGACAAGACGATTGAAGACCGGGACGACATCGGGCTGCATTCCGCGTTCCAGTCGGTATTCCCGATCGTCAGCTATTCAGGCAACGCGGCACTTGAATATGTGAGTTACCGGCTCGGTGAGCCGGTATTCGATGTCAAGGAATGCCAGATGCGCGGCCTTACCTACGCGGCACCCATACGCGTCAAGGTTCGGCTCGTGATCTACGATAAGGAGGCCAGCGGCACTCCGAAGCCCGTCAAGGACATCCGCGAACAGGAAGTCTATCTGGGCGAAATGCCGCTGATGACCGATCACGGCACTTTCGTCATCAACGGAACCGAGCGCGTCATCGTATCGCAGCTGCACCGTTCACCCGGCGTGTTTTTCGATCACGACAAGGGCAAGACGCACAGCTCCGGCAAGTTGTTGTTCTCCGCACGCATAATCCCGTATCGCGGTTCCTGGCTCGATTTCGAGTTTGATCCCAAGGACTGCGTATTCGCGCGTATCGACCGCCGCCGCAAGCTGCCGGTCACGATCATCCTGCGTGCGCTGGAAATGAGCAACGAGGAGATGCTCGATCTGTTCTTCGACACGAACGAATTCTTCCTGTCACAGAAAGATATCAAGATGCAGCTCGTGCCGGAGCGCCTGCGCGGTGAAACGGCGACCTTCGAGATCAAGCTTGGCCGCAAGGTCATTGTGGAGGAGGGGCGTCGCATTACGGCGAAGCACGTACGCGACATGAGCAAGTCCACTGTGGACAAGCTCGTCGTGCCGCCCGATTACCTCGAAGGCAAGATTCTTGTCCACGACGTTGTTGACACCGAAACCGGCGAACTTCTTGCGCCTGCAAATGCGGAGCTCACTGCAGAGCTGGTCGAGTCATTGATCGCTGCGGGAATCGATAATATCCGCACGCTGTATGTCAACGACCTCGATCGTGGGCCGTTCATCTCGAACACACTGAATATCGACCCGTCGACAACGCGTCTCGAGGCGCTGGTCGAGATTTATCGCATGATGCGTCCGGGCGAGCCGCCGACAAAGGAGGCGGCCGAGAATCTGTTCCAGAACCTGTTCTTCAATCCCGACCGCTACGATCTGTCGGCCGTCGGACGGATGAAGTTCAATCGTCGGGTCGGTCGGGATACCTCGGAGGGCAGTGGCGTTCTCGACAAGGAAGACATCCTTGCCGTTCTTCAGACGCTGATCGACATTCGCAATGGTTACGGTACGGTCGACGATATCGATCACCTCGGAAACCGCCGCGTGCGCAGCGTGGGTGAGATGGCGGAGAATGCGTTCCGCGTCGGTCTCGTGCGCGTCGAGCGCGCCGTCAAGGAGCGCCTGACCCAGGCCGAGACCGAAGGCCTGATGCCGCAGGAGATGATCAACGCGAAGCCGGTTGCTGCAGCCGTGAAGGAATTTTTTGGTTCCAGCCAGCTGTCGCAGTTCATGGACCAGAACAATCCGCTGTCGGAAGTCACGCACAAACGGCGCGTATCGGCGTTGGGCCCGGGCGGCCTGACCCGCGAGCGCGCCGGTTTCGAGGTGCGCGACGTGCACCCGACGCACTACGGCCGCGTCTGCCCGATCGAGACGCCGGAAGGCCCGAACATCGGCCTGATCAACTCGCTCGCCGTCTATGCGCGGACGAACGAGTACGGCTTCCTCGAGACGCCGTACCGCAAGGTAAAAAATGGCAAGGCGACGACCGAGATTGAGTACCTGTCGGCGATCGAAGAAAGCCAGTACATCATTGCGCAGGCCAACTCGGAACTCGATCGCAACGGCAAGTTCGTTGAAGACCTCGTTGCGGTTCGACACAAAAACGAGTTCACGCTATCGGTGCCGGAGGACGTCAACTACATGGACGTCAGTCCGCGGCAAATCGTATCGGTTGCCGCGTCGCTGATTCCGTTCCTCGAGCACGACGATGCCAACCGAGCGCTCATGGGCTCGAACATGCAGCGCCAGGCCGTACCGACATTGCGCGCAGAAGCGCCGCTGGTCGGTACCGGCATGGAGCGCGCAGTTGCTGTGGACTCCGGTGTAACAGTTGTTGCACGACGTGGTGGCACGGTTGATTCGGTCGACGCGTCGCGTATCGTCGTTCGCGTCAACGATGACGAGACGAGCGCGACAGAACCCGGCGTCGATATTTATAACCTGACGAAGTACACGCGCTCGAACCAGAACACGTGTATCAACCAGCGCCCGCTCGTCAAGGCTGGCGATGTGATAGCGAAGGGTGATGTCCTCGCCGACGGCCCGTCCACGGACATGGGCGAGCTGGCGCTCGGTCAGAACCTGCTGGTCGCTTTCATGCCTTGGAACGGCTACAACTTTGAGGACTCGATCCTGATATCGGAGCGCGTCGTCAAGGAAGACCGTTTCACGACCATTCACATCGAGGAACTGCAGTGCGTTGCCCGCGACACCAAGCTCGGGCCCGAGGACATTACCTCGGATATTCCGAATGTCGGCGACGCGGCTCTCGCGAAGCTCGACGAGTCGGGCATCGCGTTCATTGGCGCCGAAGTCAACGCAGGCGACATCCTGGTCGGCAAGGTCACGCCGAAGGGTGAGACACAGCTGACACCGGAGGAGAAGCTGCTGCGTGCGATCTTCGGTGAGAAAGCGTCCGACGTGAAAGATACGTCGCTACGGGTTCCGCCGGGCATGGATGGCACGGTCATCGACGTGCGCGTATTTACGCGCGATGGTGTTGAGAAGGATTTGCGCGCCCTGTCGATCGAGAAGGCCGAGCTCGAGAGCGTGCGCAAGGACCTCGATGACACGCTGCGAATTCTCGAGGAAGACATCTACGAGCGCGTGGAGCGCATGCTCATCAACAAGATGGCCCAGGGCGGTCCGAACAAGCTCAAGTCCGGATCGAAGATCACCAAGGCCTACGTTGACGACGTGCCGCGCGAGAAGTGGTTCGAGATTCGTCTCAAGAACGACGACGCGAACGAGCAGTTACAGAAAGCGTTCGAGCGCCTCAACGCGCAGCGTGAAGAGTTTGATCGTCGATTCGAAGAGAAGAAGGCCAAGATTACGGCCGGCGACGACCTGGCGCCCGGCGTCCTGAAGATGGTCAAGGTGTATCTCGCGGTCAAGCGCAGGATTCAACCGGGTGACAAGATGGCGGGACGGCACGGCAACAAGGGCGTCATCTCGACGATCGTTCCGGTCGAAGACATGCCGTACCTCGACGATGGCACGCCGGTCGATATCGTTCTCAACCCGCTCGGCGTTCCGTCACGAATGAACGTCGGCCAGGTGCTCGAGACTCATCTCGGCTGGGCCGCGAAGGGTCTTGGCCGGAAGATCGACGATATGCTCAGGTCGCAGGAATCGATTGCCAAGATCCGGCAATTCCTGGAGAGCCTGTACAACAAGACCGGCGGTCGTGTGGAAGACATCAAGGGACTCAACGACGAAGAAGTTCTCGAGCTCGCCAATAACCTGACTGACGGTGTGCCGACGGCAACGCCGGTGTTCGACGGTGCTGCGGAGGAGGAGATCAAGAACCTTCTCGAGCTGGCCAATCTTGCCGACACCGGTCAGTCGCGACTGAGCGATGGCCGTACCGGCGAAGAGTTCGACCGGGATGTCACTGTTGGCTACATGTACATGCTGAAGCTGAACCACCTGGTGGACGACAAGATGCATGCACGCTCGACTGGACCATACAGCCTGGTTACCCAGCAGCCGCTGGGTGGTAAGGCTCAGTTCGGCGGCCAGCGCTTCGGTGAAATGGAGGTCTGGGCGCTCGAGGCCTATGGCGCCGCGTACACGCTGCAGGAAATGCTGACAGTTAAATCAGACGACGTGCAGGGTCGAACCAAGATGTACAAAAACATCGTTGACGGTGAACATGAAATGGATGCCGGCATGCCGGAGTCGTTCAATGTTCTTGTGAAGGAGATTCGTTCTCTGGGCATCAACATTGAGCTGGAGACTGACTAATGAAAGATCTCTTAAAACTGTTCAAATACCAGAACCCGGTCGACGACTTCGAAGCGATCCGTATTGGCCTCGCATCACCCGACATGGTGCGCTCATGGTCTTTTGGTGAGGTAAAGAAGCCGGAGACGATCAACTATCGCACCTTCAAGCCTGAACGCGATGGTCTGTTCTGCGCGAAGATCTTTGGTCCCGTCAAGGACTACGAGTGCCTGTGTGGCAAGTACAAACGCCTCAAGCATCGCGGTGTGGTCTGCGAGAAGTGCGGTGTTGAAGTTACACAGACGAAGGTTCGCCGTGAACGCATGGCACACATTGAGCTCGCGAGCCCGGTGGCGCACATCTGGTTCCTGAAGTCACTGCCGTCACGCATCGGACTGATGCTCGACATGACGCTCAGGGAGATCGAGCGTGTGCTCTACTTCGAGGCGTTCGTCGTCGTCGAACCCGGCATGACCGAGCTCGAGCGTGGTCAGCTACTGACCGACGAAATGTACCTCGACGCGCTGGAGCAGTATGGCGACGAGTTCGATGCCCGCATGGGTGCCGAGGCCGTTCGCGAGATGCTCATGACGATCGACCTGCAGCGCGAAGTGCTGCAGGTTCGCGAAGACATCGACGCCACGCGTTCCGAGACGAAAATCAAGCGACTGTCGAAGCGCCTCAAGCTGTTGGAGTCGTTCATTGAGTCCGGCAACAAGCCCGAGTGGATGGTGCTTACGGTCCTGCCGGTTCTGCCGCCGGACCTGCGCCCGCTCGTGCCGCTCGACGGTGGCCGCTTCGCGACGTCGGATCTCAACGATCTTTATCGTCGTGTCATTAACCGCAACAACCGGCTGCGGCGCCTGCTCGAGCTCAATGCGCCCGATATCATCGTGCGTAACGAGAAGCGCATGCTGCAGGAGTCGGTAGACGCATTGCTCGACAACGGTCGTCGCGGTCGCGCGATTACCGGGACGAACAAGCGTCCGCTGAAATCCTTGGCCGACATGATCAAGGGCAAGCAGGGCCGCTTCCGGCAGAACCTGCTCGGCAAGCGTGTCGACTACTCGGGCCGTTCGGTTATCGTTGTTGGCCCGACCCTCAAGCTGCACCAGTGCGGTCTGCCGAAGAAGATGGCGCTCGAGCTGTTCAAGCCGTTCATTTTCTCGAAGCTGCAGCTGCGCGGCGAGGCAACGACGATCAAGGCCGCCAAGCGGCTCGTCGAGCGCGAAGGTCCCGAGGTCTGGGATATCCTCGAAGAGGTTATTCGTGAGCATCCCGTTCTCCTGAACCGCGCGCCGACGTTGCACCGCCTCGGCATCCAGGCTTTCGAGCCGGTGCTGATCGAAGGCAAGGCCATTCAGCTGCACCCGCTCGTCTGCACGGCGTTCAACGCCGACTTCGACGGCGACCAGATGGCTGTACATGTGCCGCTGTCGCTCGAAGCGCAGCTCGAGGCGCGTGCGCTGATGATGTCGTCCAACAACATCCTGTCACCGGCAAATGGTGATCCGATTATCGTTCCGTCGCAGGACGTCGTTCTCGGCCTTTATTACATGACGCGCAAGCGCGTTAACGGCCGGGGCGAGGGCATGGTATTTGCGAACATCGACGAAGCTCGCCGTGCTTTCGAAAACGGTTCGGCCGAACTTCAGGCAGGCGTGCGCATTCGAGTGCCGACGTTTGAGGTTGACGAAGAGACGGACGAAAAAATTGCTGTCGAGAAACTCGTCGATACTACGGTCGGGCGCGCATTGCTGTCGGAGATTCTGCCGGCTGGCCTCGACTTCGAGCTCGTCAACAAGCCAATGTCGAAGAAGGCTATCTCCAATGTCATCAATGCCTGCTACCGAAGGCTGGGCCTCAAGCAGACCGTCGTCTTTGCCGACAAGTTGATGTATACGGGCTTCCGCATGGCGACGATGGCCGGCATCTCGATCGGCGTGAACGACATGGTTGTTCCCGAGAACAAGCAGGACATCCTGTCGGTTGCCGAGACCGAGGTCAAGGAGATTCAGGACCAGTACGCATCGGGTCTCGTAACCGACGGAGAGCGCTATAACAAGGTTGTCGACATCTGGTCGCGCACGAATGACCAGGTTGCGAAGGCCATGATGGACAAGCTCGGTTCGGAGAAGGTCAAGGACGCCAAAGGCAAGACGGTCGAACAGGAGTCGTTCAATTCGATCTACATGATGGCTGATTCCGGCGCTCGTGGTTCCGCCGCGCAGATCAGGCAGCTTGCCGGCATGCGTGGCCTGATGGCCAAGCCGGACGGCTCGATCATCGAAACACCGATCACGGCGAACTTCCGCGAGGGTCTCGATGTACTGCAGTACTTCATCTCGACCCACGGTGCTCGTAAGGGCCTGGCCGATACGGCGCTGAAGACCGCCAACTCGGGTTACCTGACGCGGCGTCTCGTCGATGTGGCGCAGGATCTCGTCGTCACAGAAGTCGACTGTGAAACGCAGAACGGCATCGCAATGTCGCCGCTCGTCGAGGGTGGCGACGTCGTCGAACCCCTGCGTGAGCGCGTACTCGGCCGTGTTCTGGCCGAGGCTGTGCTGATTCCGGGAACCGACAAGGTTGCGTTCGATGCGGGTACGATGCTGGACGAGCAGACGGTTGCCCGACTCGAGGAACTGTCCATCGACCACGTCAAGGTGCGGTCGCCGATAACCTGTGAAGTGCGCTACGGCGTGTGTTCGCAGTGCTACGGTCGTGACCTCGCGCGCGGTCACCGAATCAATATCGGTGAAGCCGTCGGCGTCATCGCCGCGCAATCGATCGGTGAGCCGGGCACGCAGCTGACGATGCGTACGTTCCACATTGGTGGTGCAGCGTCGCGTTCTGCCGCGGTCAATAACATCGAAATCAAATCGAACGGTATCGTAAAGCTCAACAACATCAAGACCGTTGCGCACCACAAGGGCTACCTTGTGGCGGTGTCGCGCTCAGGCGAGGTCTCGGTCATTAACGAACTGGGCCGCGAGCGCGAGCGCTACAAAGTCCCCTACGGCGCAACGATTACGGTTGCCGATGGTGACGACGTCAAGCAGGGGCAGATCGTTGCGAACTGGGATCCGCATACTCACCCGGTTGTCACCGAGGTGGCCGGTAAGCTCAAGTTCGAGGATTTCGTCGATGGCGTGACGGTTACCGAGCAGATAGACGAGTTCACGGGCCTGACCAGTATCGTCGTGCTCGATCCGAAGAGCCGCGGCGGCACGGGCAAGGACCTGCGTCCAGTGGCGCGTCTCGTTGATACCAAGGGCAACGACGTCTGCTTCGCGAATACCGAGATTCCGGCAGTCTACGCACTACCCGCGGGCGCGATTGTGTCGATGTCCGATGGTGCCGAGGTTGCGGTGGGCGACGTTATCGCGCGTATCCCGCAGGAATCGTCCAAGACGCGTGACATCACCGGTGGTCTGCCGCGCGTTGCCGACCTGTTCGAGGCGAGGAAGCCGAAAGATCCGGCGATCATGGCCGAGTACACGGGCACGGTCAGCTTCGGTAAGGAGACCAAGGGCAAGCGCCGACTCGTCATTACGGACGAGGCCGGCGAGAGCCACGAGGAGCTGATTCCGAAGTGGCGCCATCTCAACGTCTTCGAGGGCGAGCAGGTCGTCAAGGGAGAGGTCATCGCCGATGGTGAGCCGAATCCGCACGATATCCTGCGCCTGCAGGGCGTCGAAGCACTGGCCGATTACCTCGTTCGCGAGATTCAGGACGTCTACCGCCTGCAGGGCGTGAAGATCAACGACAAGCACATCGAAGTGATCATTCGCCAGATGCTGCGCAAGGTCGTGGTCGACTCGGCCGGCGAAAGCCGGTACCTGCGCGGCGAACAGATCGACAAGGCACGTTTCTTCGAAGTCGCCGAGACGCTCGAGGCTCAGGGCAAGGAGCCGCTCACGGTAGAGCCGTTGCTGCTCGGAATCACGAAGGCGTCGCTTGCGACCGAGTCGTTCATCTCGGCTGCGTCGTTCCAGGAAACCACGCGTGTTCTGACCGAGGCTGCCGTTCGCGGTCTTCGCGACGATCTTCGCGGTCTCAAGGAAAATGTCATCGTGGGCCGCCTGATCCCCGCCGGGACCGGCTTCGCGCACCATGCGGAGCGGCGCCGTACACGCGAGCAGGACCTTGCCGAGCAGCTCAAGGAGCTGGATGAAGCGGCTGTCGAGGAGGCCCAGGCCGAGAGTGAAGAGACTGCTGTCGAGGCGCCGGCAGAGGGCACCGAGGAAGCGACGACAGAAGCTTAAAAATCATGGGCTTGGGTGACGCTTGACAGCATCACGAGGGCGTCACTACAATGCCCGCCCTTAACCCCGGGGCCTGCCGTTGGCGGGCCCTGAAATTAGCGGGCGACTGCGGAAAAACTGTATTAAAGACAGTAGCTTAACGAGTTGCCCAGAACCCGACGTCTGAGCCGGAGGAGGTTCAGGGGTCGGGTGCGCGCGTTTGTTGTTGCATGAATGGGCGCTTTGAGTATTGGATTAATCAGACAGAAGAGGGCCCTATGGCCACAGTAAATCAGCTAGTTCGCAAGCCTCGCGCGACGAAACCTGCAAAGAGCACGGTGCCGGCGCTCGAAGCCAGCCCGCAGAAGCGGGGTGTGTGCACCCGCGTCTATACGACGACGCCCAAGAAGCCAAACTCGGCCATGCGCAAGGTTGCGCGCGTGCGCCTGACCAACGGCTTCGAAGTGACGTCGTATATCGGCGGCGAGGGACATAACCTGCAGGAACACTCTGTGGTGCTGATTCGCGGCGGTCGCGTAAAGGACCTGCCGGGTGTGCGCTACCACACGGTTCGCGGCACGCTCGACTGCGCAGGCGTTTCCGATCGCAGGCAGGGCCGCTCCAAGTATGGAACCAAACGTCCTAAATCGTAACAACACAGCGGCTTCGCTGAACCACAAAGGTCGATAAGCGAGACGCCAGAAAGCTAAAGAGAAACATAGATGTCCAGAAGATCACAGGCTCCAAAACGAACGATTCTGCCCGATCCCAAGTACGGCAGCGAGCTGCTTGCGAAGTTCATGAATATGATCATGAACGATGGCAAGAAGTCGGTTGCTGAGCGCATCATTTATGGCGCGCTCGACCGCATTGCCGAAAAAGAAGCAGGGGCGGATGAAAAGGCACTCGAGTTGCTGGAGCAGGCGCTCGAAAACGTCAAGCCCGTGGTCGAGGTGAAATCACGTCGCGTCGGTGGCGCGACTTACCAGGTACCTGTCGAGGTGCGTCCTGCTCGTCGTCAGACGCTCGCCATGCGCTGGGTCATCGATGCTGCGCGTCGGCGCAGCGAGAAATCGATGGCGCATCGCCTCGCACACGAGTTGCTCGATGCGGCGGAAAACCGCGGCACTGCCGTAAAGAAGAAAGAAGACACTCATCGCATGGCGGAGGCCAATAAGGCCTTCTCCCACTATCGCTGGTAACAGGCAAGTTCACTTGCCAGTGAGATCCAGGTTTTTGTCGTGGCCCGCACAACCCCAATCGAGCGTTACCGCAATATCGGCATCATGGCCCATATTGATGCGGGCAAGACCACGACGACCGAGCGTGTCCTCTTCTATACGGGTGTCTCCCACAAGTTAGGCGAAGTACACGACGGCGCCGCTGTCATGGACTGGATGGAGCAGGAGCAGGAACGCGGCATCACGATTACCTCGGCTGCGACTACCTGTTTCTGGCAGGGCATGGACCAGCAGTACGACGAGCACCGTATAAATATCATCGATACGCCGGGGCACGTCGATTTCACGATTGAGGTCGAGCGCAGCCTGCGCGTACTCGACGGCGCCATCACGGTGCTGTGCTCGGTTGGCGGCGTCGAGCCACAGACCGAGACGGTCTGGCGGCAGGGTAACAAGTACAACGTGCCGCGCATGATTTTCGTCAACAAGATGGATCGTGCCGGTGCTGACTTCCTGCGCGTGGTGCAACAGGTGCGTGAGCGCCTGGGCGCGAACCCGATACCGATTCAGCTGCCGATTGGCGCAGAGGAAAAGTTTGTCGGCGTCATCGACCTGATCGGCATGCGCGCGATCTACTGGGATGACAGCAGCATGGGCACGACCTATGAGGCGCGCGATATCCCGGAGGAGCTGGTTGCCGACGCCGAAACCTGGCGCGAGAAGATGATCGAGGCAGCCGCCGAAGGCGACGAAGAGTTGCTCGAGAAGTTCCTCGAGAGCGGCACGCTCGAGGACGACGAGATACGCCGGGGCCTGCGTGGCCGCACGCTTGCGGGCGAAGTTGTTGTCAGCATGTGCGGCTCGGCGTTCAAGAACAAGGGCGTGCAGGCGATGCTCGATGCGGTCGTCGACTATATGCCATCGCCGGTGGACGTACCCGCGATCAAGGGCATCGATTTCAACGAACACGAGGCGGAGCGGTTAGCCGATGACGATGAGCCGTTTGCTGCGCTTGCATTCAAAATCGCGACGGACCCGTTTGTCGGCAACCTGACATTCTTCCGCGTCTATTCGGGCGTCCTGAATTCCGGTGACACGATTTTGAATCCCGTGAAAAACCGCAAGGAAAGAATAGGACGCATCCTGCAGATGCACTCGAACGACCGCAAGGAAATCAAGGAAGTTCGTGCAGGCGATATCGCGGCTGCAGTCGGCCTGAAGGACGTCACCACAGGCGACACGCTGTGTGACATCAAGAATGTCATTACGCTGGAGCGCATGGAATTCCCGGACCCGGTCATTTCCGTAGCCGTTGAGCCGCGGACCAAGCCGGACCAGGAGAAGATGGCGACGGCATTGCAGAAACTGGCAAAGGAAGACCCGTCGTTTCGTGTGCATACGGACGAGGAATCAGGCCAGACGATCATCTCGGGCATGGGTGAGTTGCACCTCGATATCATCGTCGACAGGATGAAGCGCGAGTTCAAGGTCGAGGCAAACGTGGGCAAGCCGCAGGTTGCGTACCGGGAAACGCTGCGCAAGATGGTCGAGCAGGAATCGAAGTTCGTACGGCAGACCGGCGGCCGTGGTCAGTACGGTCATGTTTTCCTGCGCATCGAGCCGCTCCCGCCCGGCTCGGGCTATGAATTCGAGAATGCCATTGTCGGCGGCGTCGTGCCGAAGGAGTATATCGGTGCGGTGGACAAGGGCATCCAGGAACAGATGGAAAACGGCGTCGTCGCCGGATTCCCGGTCGTCGATTGCAAGGTAACGTTGTACGACGGTTCGTATCACGACGTCGACTCGAGCGAGATGGCATTCAAGATAGCGGGCTCGATGGGTTTTCGCGACGGCGCGCTCAAGGCCAGACCTGTGCTGCTCGAGCCGATCATGAATGTCGAGGTCGTGACACCGGAAGATTACATGGGTGACGTGATGGGCGACCTCAACCGACGTCGCGGACTGCCGCAAGGCATGGACGAATCGCCGTCGGGCAAGGTTATTCGTGCGGAAGTGCCGCTGGCCGAGATGTTCGGCTATGCGACGGATTTGCGCTCGATGAGCCAGGGCCGAGCGGTGTACTCCATGGAATTCGCAAAATATTCCGAGGTCCCGCAAAACGTTGCGGACTCGGTATTGAAGAAAGCATCGTAAGAGCGGCGTTGGCCGCAATAACTCAAACCCGGGAATAAGGGCAATGTCTAAAGAGAAATTTGAGAGAACGAAGCCGCACGTAAACGTTGGGACGATTGGTCACGTGGATCATGGCAAGACGACGCTGACGGCTGCGCTGACGAAGGTGATGGCGGAGCAGCACGGTGGTGAGGTTCGCGAGTTCGACCAGATCGATAATGCGCCGGAGGAGCGCGAGCGCGGCATTACGATTGCGACGGCGCACGTGGAGTACGAGAGTGAAAACCGTCACTACGCGCACGTGGACTGTCCGGGACACGCGGACTACGTGAAGAACATGATCACGGGTGCGGCGCAGATGGACGGGGCGATCCTGGTGGTGAGTGCGGCGGACGGTCCGATGCCGCAGACGCGCGAGCACATTCTGCTGGCGCGGCAGGTAGGCGTGCCGTACATCGTGGTGTACATGAACAAGGCCGACCAGGTGGACGACGAGGAGCTGCTGGAGCTGGTGGAGATGGAGGTTCGTGACCTGCTGTCGACGTACGAGTTTCCGGGCGATGACACGCCGATCATTACCGGTTCGGCGCTGAAGGCGGCCGAGGGTGACACGTCGGACATTGGTGTGCCGAGCGTATTGAAGCTGGTGGAGGCGATGGACAGCTACATTCCGGAGCCGGAGCGAGCGATTGACGGTGATTTTCTGATGCCGGTTGAGGACGTGTTCTCTATCTCTGGTCGAGGCACTGTTGTGACCGGGCGTATTGAACGTGGTGTTGTTCATGTTGGCGACGAGATCGAGATTGTCGGTATCAAGGAGACGGAAAAGACGACGTGCACGGGTGTCGAGATGTTCAGGAAGCTGCTGGACGAGGGCATGGCCGGCGACAACGTGGGCGTGCTGCTGCGTGGCACCAAGCGTGAAGAGGTGGAGCGTGGTCAGGTACTGGCGAAGCCGGGGTCGATTACGCCGCACACGAAGTTCGAGGCGGAGGTTTACATTCTGACCAAGGACGAGGGTGGCCGTCATACGCCGTTTTTCAAGGGCTATCGTCCGCAGTTTTACTTCCGTACGACGGACGTTACGGGTGCGGTGGAGCTGCCGGA
>JABAOH010014298.1_pt1 | contig 16525 bp, 17 predicted proteins | sample 7062181 | NCBI WGS metagenome assembly JABAOH01 (sample SAMN14538630, study PRJNA623070) | marine sediment metagenome | biome: marine biome [ENVO:00000428]; feature: marine pelagic biome [ENVO:01000023]; material: deep marine sediment [ENVO:00002113]; isolation source: pool of 5 deep marine...
CAGTATGGGGGTCAGATTCCAAGATGCTTCTATCCATAAATGCGCCAGGGTCACCTTCATCTGCATTACAAATAATATATTTTTTATCTCCTCGGGATTTACGACACATCTCCCACTTCAATCCTGTTGGAAATCCAGCGCCTCCTCGTCCCCTTAAACCTGAAGCTTTGATTTCATTAATGATTTCTTCAGGAGTCATATCAGTTAGTGCCCTGGCTAATGCCTCGTAACCACCAAGAGCAATATACTCATCGATTACGTCAGGATCAATACGTCCCCTATTTTTAAGAACAATGAGTCTTTGATGTTTAAAAAATTCAATTTCGCTCATGATGGGAACTATTTCTTTTTCTTTTTGTGGGACATATATAAATTTCTTAATTGGCTGACCTTTAATGAAATGTCCTTCAACAAGATATGGTATATCTTCCAGTTTTAATTTTTGATAAAAAATTCCTTCAGGTTGTACGACAACAATTGGACCCCGCTCACAAAATCCATTGCACCCGGTGGTGACCACTTGAATCTCTTGTTCAAGACCACGTTTTTTCAATTCCATCTGTAATGTCTCTTTTACTTTGAAGGAATGATTCGAAACACAACCTGTACCCGCGCAGACTAATAAATGTGCTCGATAATGTTTCAATTTGATCTCCTTATTTGATTACCATAATTTGAACAACAATCGTCTGCATCCTAGTCTCGTTTCTTCTGACTGGATTAATAAGATTAAAAGGATTAACAGGATTTCTTTTTTTATTCGTAAATCTAAAATGTGCCAATGGCACATCCGCTTTTGGAGTGATCAGTAGGTTCTTTCACTTCCGATAGCTAAAGCATATTTCGTCACAATATTTCCACCTAAAACATGCTCTTCAAAAATCTTTTTTATTTTCTCTCTGGTTAGATCAACATATTTTACTGGCGGTCTTCCTGATAATTCGACTGTTGCCATCGGTTCACGACTGCACAGACCGGCACAACCAGAAGTGGTAACAATGACATCATGCACTTCTTTAGCTTCGATTTCACTCATCAGCGCATCCATAATTTCTCTTGCCCCAGAAGCAATTCCACAGGTTCCCATATGTACTGTTATTTTTGCTTTTCCGACACCTTCTCGAAGCACAACCGTGCCTCGGGCTTTTTCACGAATTTTCTTTAAATCTTCAATTGTGAGTTTGGGCATTTTACGCTCCTTTATGATTAAAAATTTAATATTTTACACTGATTCAAAATAAAAATAAAGCGATTATTTTGCTGTATCACCCTGTTTTTCACTGGTATTATCATATTTAGCAAGTATTGCATTTACTTTTTGAACTTTTGTATTTCCATGATATTCATCATCCACAACAACGATAGGACCAAGCGCACAAGCACCAAGACAATTGACTGTTTTTAAGGTGAATTGCTGATCTTCAGTTGTGTCACCTGGTTCTATTTGCAACTTTCTTTTTGTCTCTTCTAAAACACGAGGTGCTCCGCGTACATGGCATGCAGTTCCCAGACACACTTGGACCAGATGTTTTCCTCTAGGTTTTAGGCTAAATGCATGATAGAAAGATGCAATGCCGTACAAATCAATAAGAGGTATCTCCAATTTTTTAGAAACATAACGAAGCATTTCTTCAGGTAAATAGTTAAAATTAGATTGAATTTCTTGCAAAATAGGAATGATTCCTGTCCGGCTACTACCATTTGCCTTTATTATTTCATCTAATTTTGCAGTATCCATGTAATACCCTTTCAAAATTATGAATTTCGTGGAATATGGATAAGATTATTAGGCAGAGTGGAGAATTAACATATACATTTTTTTTGAAAGATGCAACGATTTTTTGAAGGAATTTTCATTAAATGGAGACATGTTTCAAGCGAATAATTCCATAACTAGCGTTGTGGTTCATAATTGAGGATTGATTTGATTTTTCCTGATTTGTGGTGCCTAGTTAAGCCCTGTTGGACGGAATGGTGATAAGGAGGAAGAATGCGTTTGGGCCCCACCACAATTAATCCAAAGCAAATGGGAGGAATTATGAGAAAGTATATTTTGATTGTTTAAGAATTTAGCCACTTAAATTTTAAGCCAATTTTGTTGAAAATCCTAAAAGTGTCTTAAACAAATCATCCAGATTGATTGGCTTGGGAAATATCTTTGCAACACCATATTCACTTGCTGTATCAAACAAAGTTGTGCTATCAGAAGCGGTAGTTCGAAAGAGGATGGCATGTTGATTTATCTTTCGTAATCTCAGACAAACCTGCAATCCATTCGTATCAGGAAGGTTATAATCACATAATACCATATCGATGGGTTGTTTTTCAGCGATTTCCAATGCTTCATCTCCTTGCATTGCGCCGTTCACGTCATATCCCTCATCAGTTAATAATTCCAGCAGCCCCGAAAGTGTATTGGGATTATCTTCTACAACCAAAAGATTTTTCATGATATTTCTCCCTTGATTTTTTTGGCTATTCGTAAATCAATTTAATACATTTTGAAAATGAATTCAATAACCCAAACGGGTTATTTTTAATCCGATCGTTTTAACTTTTTATAAACCGAACTTTAATTTCATTCGTTGTTTGCTGATTGAAATTTATGTCATGAACGATTATTTTTAGCAAATACTCTCCATCATACAGTTCTCTGACTCTGGAAAAACATCTATTTAGAAATCAGAACAAAAAATCTGCTGTTTCTTGCCCTCAGGATTATCGAAACGAAACATCAAATTGTATCGTCCAGGCGGCAATTCAAAGGTATATTGACTAATACACCTCTAATGAGAAAGAACATATTGCGAAGCTATTTCCAATAATTCTGCCACAGAGTCGCCAGCAATAAAATGATAATATCAAAAACTCTATTCTGCTTACGTATTAAACTCTGACAAGTTTCATCAGAAATGGATTTAAAGTAAAGATCTATTAATAAAACTGAATAATAAAATTCAATTCGTAAAGCCATTGCAGTTTGCCCTTCCTGCCAGCGGTCGGACAATGTCCGTCTACTACGATAAAAATCACTGAAGATTGATTCTGGACCATTTACCATTGAAAAATGTACTTTCGCTGTTTTTACCACAAAAATAAAATATTGATCAGGATGGATGTCTGAATAAAGCCAAATTTCGTATGAATGAATTCTATTATAAATAACGAAACAGCGTCAACATAACATCCCCTCACGTCGAAAGTTGGAACGGACTAACCAGATCATGAATCTGTATGACATCCGGGATCAGATGAAATGGAAAGTGGTTAACCAAAACCTTGCCGATGGCACAGTTAAAATTGAACAAGACCTGGTGTTTGATCTTTCCCATGTTATGGGAAATAATAGCTTTACGGTCGTGGAAACCGTATATGAAAAGGGCAAAAAAGTTAAAAAAAGGCTGTTTGCAACCTATCGAAACGCTGTAGCTGTGATAGCCAAGATAATTGTGAACATGACTGGGAAGTTATCGACCAGGCCGGCGGCGTGGTTGTAAAGAGTCAAAACCAGAAATACTGGGCACACAAAGCATCGTTTGTCGGATTTCCTCAATCCCCTGTTCCTATCAATGCTGTTGCTGTCAGTTACGCTGCTACCAATGACGGACAGACCCTGGTTTCACATCTGAAAAGGCTTGCTAAGCACGTTCCTATTGTAGTAGAAAAAGTGGATCGGATTTTGGCGGATGGCTCTTTTAACACTTCTAACGCCAAAGATTTCGTTGGAGACAAAATCGAAGCTGTTTTGTATACCCAATCAATCCCAAAAACGTCAACGTTCCATCGGCAGACAACATCAAAGGCATTGAGCATTTTACAAAGAACGGTGTCCCTGTTTGCGATGCTGGTTTGCCTTTAGAAATGAAGGATCAGGATCTAACCAGACATCGATATTTACGAGGACATCCAACTATCAACAATAAAAAAAACTATTATTAGCTTGTTGCTATTGTCTTTTGAAAAAGAATTGCTGTCCTCATGGTCAGAAATGTACGCTGCACACCAAGGCCAGCGACCTTCTACAGATAGATTGGGACAATCCCCAACGCGTTGCCCGATGGAAAAAGAAGTACCGTAAATGAACTGCAACTAGCGTATGATTAAAATGATAAAAATCGACTATTGTGTCAAACATTTTAATAAACAGGATAGTCTGAATTTTCAAGGGCATTTGGACAAAGCCATACTTACCCTGCATATTCTGCGATCTTCATCATAATATATATCAATAAGATAATCAATAGCTAAGGAGAAGTGTGTCTAATTATTCCAATTTAGGTTTTTATTACATATTTTCTTTCTAAATTGTAAAATCTTTTCAAAATATTATCAAAATTTTGACCAACAACAACCAGAATTTCAGGATCGTTTTAATTTATGCGTTGGCTCTATAATTACAATTAGAAATTTCCAATACTAATGGGTGAAAAAATTCGCTTCTCAAATAGAAAAGCAATAATTATTAGGTATGATGAGAGGCCCGTATTTACATTGAATCCTGCTGATCTAATTTTTTTAAAGCGTGAGCCAATGAATAAACCACCCTGGTAAAATACCTAAAATTAATCGTATCTATCGCATCGGTGATCTCATGATAGTGTGGATTTCGATAGAATGCTGTATCAGTAATCATAATTGCTGGATATTGATATTTCCAAAATGAAGAATGATCCGATAGGTGGATACCATGGGCTCGAGAAAATGGAATGATTGTTTCGGTCTTTATAAGTGATGTTTTTTTTAAATGTTCAGCGAAATTTATAGTGAGTTGTCGTGAGTCTTCATTTCCAACAACGGCGATGAAATTTCCCTTATTTGAATAATGATCCTTCATATCATACGAAGGATATTTTTGACTTTTCTTTCTCTCAGTATAAAAACCTAACATTTCCAGCGCTACCATACCAACAATATTTTCATTTTTTTCTCGACATGATCTGGCATAGACATGGCTCCCCATTTGCTCAGTCCCGAAAAAAGGAGGCTCCTCTAAAGTAAAGGCTACAAATCTCAAAGTTCTTTGATTGACGTAATTTTGCAACAAACGAATAATTTCCAGTAAAGAAGCGATGCCAGTTGCGTTATCATCAGCGCCGGGTGAATCCATTACTGAGTCATAATGAGCACCAACAATAAGTATTTCCTCTGGAATGCGGTCACCAATTTTTTCGATAACTAAGTTTTGAAACAACTTTTTTTCAAAGCAATATTGTTGAAACGTAAAATTACTATTAAAACTCATCATTTGCTCCACAATATACTGGCGAGCTTTATCTAAGGCTGAATAATGTATTAGATTTCGGGGGCCGATTTCATAGGAAAGGACATTTACATGATGATATAATCTTCTGTGAAGGATTCGCAAATCTCTCCATTTAACTTTAATCTCTGGTGCCCTCCTGAAATTCATTGATTATAGATAGTTCACTTTGTATTTATAATCTGTTGTAAAAATATAACAGTTTCGCCCAATTCTGTTGCAAAAAGTCTACAATTCTGAATAATCATCCTTTATTAATATTAACCTAAAAATAGCAATAACAAATAGATATCTAAATCATATCAAATCAAAAAAAATTGGTACAATAGTTGCGTGTTATCTTCATGAAAGGGGATATTGAGTTATTAACTTTAAATTAAGGGGGAGATATGAAATCCAGCATTCTCTTAACAATCGGATCATGCATTCTTTTATGCATTTTCAGTTTTCTGTTTTCAAACAGTTTTTTTCCTTATTTAAATCAAACATTAATTTCATTAACAAATGGAGAAAAAGGGGGCGGCGATCCAACCCCATTACCTCCTAACCCTCCACCTCCACCACCTGGTGTAAGTATGGTTATACAGTTTGTTTAATTCCATTATCTTTCTTTGTAAAATCCATCTTATTCCAGATGGTATCTGAAATTTATCAGTAAATCTTTTTGAAACAGGACAGCACAGGAAATAAGGTAAATTTTTGTGCTGTCCTTAAAATAAGTTTAGTTGCCCATTTTCCTTCTTAAGGTCTTTTTCCTTTTGTTTTTCTTTAATCTGGGCCTTACGATACTCTTTCAAGGCTTCTTCGATATCACTCAAAAAACGTGATGGAAGATTGCTTTTCCTCTCACCAAATAGAAAACGACTTTTTGCATGAAGCAAAATAAGTCGTTGTTTAGCTCTGGTCATTCCAACATAAAAAAGACGTCTTTCTTCTTCGATGTTTTCAATTGATTGATCTCCTTTTCGATAGGGAATTAATCCTTCTTCACATCCTGAGATGAATACCACAGGAAACTCCAACCCTTTCGCAGCGTGCAAAGTCATCAAGGACACCTTTTCAGTCCCAGGATCATATACATCAGTTTCCTTTTGGAGAGCAATTTGTTCCAGAAATTCACTCACGTTACTATTAAAATTTGAACAATGTTCTAATAATCGTGTCCAATAATATTGTCGTTTTTTGTCTTTTTTATAATATGAAGTTAATCCAAATTCCTTTAGAATTTTTTCAATGAGATCATGTAAAGATAAATCTGTCTGAATCAATTGCATATTTTTGATATTATCGACTAAGTAATTAATTGGTTGTTTTTGTGTTTCACTGAGCAGAGCAATCTGGTGGCTTTTTTGCATCGCCTTCCATAAGGAAAGACGATTCGTATTTTGATAATTTATGAGAATCTTCAACGTTTGATCTCCAATGCCTCTGGGTGGAATATTAAAAATTTTGAGCAAATCCAGATCCGAGTGAGGATTCTGAATTACCTTCAAGAACGAGATAATTTCATTAACTTCTGGTATTTCAAAAAAAGGTAACTCGCCCATGGTTTGATATGGAATCCCAGAGCGGATTAAAGCCTCTTCCAGTGCAGAAACCTGAGCACCTAACCGATATAATATTGCTATATCAGAAAAACTGGAACATGATTCGGCCTCTTCTTCTCCAGCTCGGCCAGAATCTACTGAAAAGAAGCTTGTTGCTCCCATCATTTTTTCAATTTGGTGGACAATGGTTTCGGCCTCTGATTTTTCAGTTGGTACTTGAAATATATCAAGTCTCGTATTACTAACGATGGGAGACCAAATGTTGATTGGCTGATGATCCAGATTTTTGGCAATTACGTGAGAGGAAGCTTCCAAAATTGTAGAAACTGAGCGATAATTTTTCTCCAGTCTGATAATTTTGCTGTCTGGAAAATCCTGTTCAAACTGGAGAAAGAAACGTCTATCGGATCCCCGAAATCCATAGATCGCCTGGTCTGGATCTCCGATAGCACAAAGATTGGTTTCTGGTGTCGTTAACAATCGAAGTAACTGATACTGAGCTAAATTGATGTCTTGATATTCGTCAATTGATATCCAGCGAAACTTTTTCTGATATTTTTTCAGAATTGGAAGATGAGTTTGAAACAATTTTATCGGCTGGAGAATAAGATCATCGAAATCAAAAGCTTGTTGGTCTTTTAAAGCTTGTTGGTATTTTTCATATAATTCGATGAAAGGTTGATCTGTTTCCGTTTTAATATATTCGTCGTTAAATTCTATTATCAGCAATTTATTCTTGATTTCTGAAATTCGATCAGCTAACCCTCGCAATTCTTTCTGTGATAAGAACGGCTCAATTATTTTTAAGAGTTGAAGTTTATCTCCATCTGCATAGATAGAAAAAGAGGCGTGGTAGTCCAATGATTGAGCTTCGTTACGCAAGATAAGTGCACCCAGCGCATGAAAAGTCTTTATAGTTATAAGCCGAGTTTGCTCTTGCCCTAAAAGGCTGATCAATCTCTCCCTCATCTCCTCTGCGGCACGGTTTGTAAATGTAACGGCCAATACTTGTTCAGGTGAAATCTCTCTTTTTTGTATTAGATAAGCGATGCGATAGGTTAGTGTTCGTGTCTTACCTGTTCCAGGACCTGCTACAATAAGTAAAGGAGAGTCAGCATATTCAACAGCCTCTCTCTGTTTTCTATTCAGCCCCCCTTCATCCTCTTCATCGTCAATTCTTTCATCAATACGAACTGCTTCTATTTCCTGTCGTTCTGTTATTTTCTGAGTAGCAAAAGGAACCTCTTGATCTTTTACAAGAAATAGTTGTTCTAATTGCTCAGGCTGTTTTGAAGTTTGAGCGATCTTCTCCTGAAAAAAAAATTTTTGTGAATTAAATTTCTGCCTTTCTTCTTCCGAAAAGAGTTTGATAATACCAAATTCTCCGTCATATCCAGCAGCGATTTTCACCTCCTTATTTCTCATCCGGCGAAAGCCTTCAGCTAACAGTGGACCACCTAAACGTTCGATCTCAGAGAGTGGGGCTTCCATCAGGATCGATATTTCCGAGCCTAAATGATGAAGAAGATTTTCAGATTTTTTAATGACTGTTTTTGTGCCGGGTCCAACATTGAGTATTTCAGCTATCACCTCGGGCAGAGGGATCAAACTGTGATATGGTTTCGCCCGCTCATGTTTGCTCCCATCAGGTCGATCTGCTAATTCTTTTACTCTATAAAGCACTCCAACAGTCACTTTCTTGCCGCAAACAGGACAGAGTCCCTTATTGGCAATGGTTTCCGCTGGTGCCATTCGCATGTTGCATTTGCGATGTCCATCCAGATGATATTTTCCTTCCTCAGGGAAAAATTCGATCGTACCTAAAAACTGTTCTTCATTACCTGATTTCATTGCCTGAAACATGGCTGGTAAAGAAAGTTCACAATGAAATAGATTAGCTTCACGACCTAATTTTGCTGGTGAATGGGCATCAGAATTTGAAACCAGTGTAAAACGGTCCAATTGGGATAACATCCAATTCATCGGTGGATCAGAAGAAAGGCCGGTCTCCACTGCAAATATATGAGGAGTTAAATCTTCGAAACAAGCTTCAATGGAATCAAAACCAGATTTTGAACCAAGGATGGAAAACCATGGTGTCCAGATGTGGGCGGGTATTAGAAAAGATAATTCGTTGGATTCCAGCACCAGCTCAAGTAAATTCCGCGCATCCAATCCTAAAATTGGCCTGCCATCAGATCGAATATTACCGATTTTCTCCAGAGTGGATTGAAATTTCTGAGCAACTTCAATTGAAGGAAAAAATACCACATTGTGGATTTTTCGAACATGATCACCCTTTTTATAAATATTACTTATTTCTCCAGATAGAATAAATCGAACTTCACTTTTACATGCTGCTGGAACTTCAGACTCCATGTGTTTTGCATACTCATTTTTTAGTTGAAAAAGTCCTTCTTCAGCAGGCTCAAGTTTTGTTTTAATTTCCTCCAACCAGCCGGGATGAGTGATGTCGCCCGTCGCAACAACCTGAATGCCTTTGATCTGTGCCCATTTAAATAAATGCTCAAAATTTAATTCCTTGCTGGTTGCGCGGGAATAATAAGAGTGAATATGTAGATCTGCAATGAATTTCATACTTTTTTCGAAAATTAATAATTAATGTTTTGATAGTTAATCAAAATGTTTAATTTATCAAGATCTTTTCTGTTTAAAGTTATACTATAGCTAAATTGAATGAAAAAGTCAAGTGGAATATAGGGAAATTTCTGAATGTTCTTTGTTGAATGGATTGAGATAATCTTAACATAATCCTATTCTGAAGATTCTGAACCTTTGGAAGGTTTATAATTGTGAGACCAGTTCACCTTAAAAAAACTATTATGACAAAACTAATAGAGATGATTTAAGCGATAGTAACATTTGGAATATGTATGTCATGCTCACGCGCGTGGAAAGTGCTTTTCATAACCTCAAGACAAATTTAAAATTAAGACCCAATTTCCATCAGAAAGAAAAACGTGTGGATGGACATGTTTTTATTACGATATTGGCGTATCACCTGCTGAACTCCATTGAGCAAATGTTGCGAGAAAAAAATTGTACCAGTTCGTGGGCAGCAATCAAACAAATTGCTTCCAGTCATACGTATTCAACGATTACTTTGCTGACGACTTGTTGCACGGTGATCCATCTCCACAAACCAGGAAAACCAGAATCCGTTCATGAGGAAATTTATCAAAAATTACAGATTAATTCAAATCATCTGCCAACCCGAATAATACTGCATAGTAAAAAGTGAACTGAGTTGCGTAGTGCCTAACGACTTTTGTATTGCGTCCTTCTTAGATATCAATGATTGTTTTTTCAAATAACGAAAGTTAGGCTAAAACAAAATAAAGAATTAATTTTTAAATTTGAATATGTCTGAAATAAAGAATAAATTTCGATCCTGGTCTTATCATCCAAGGCTTAGGAAAACAGGGAGCTAATTTAGAGCAGGTCTTACGAGATATAATCGGTGTGTACAACTCACACCCTTCGGCGCCACTTTCTTTATATGCGCGGGAGAAATGCTTCGGTGAGCAGGCATTTTACCAGTTGGACGAGAACCAGTTCGCTTTTCGGGTTAAAGCGATAGGAAAATCGATATATTTTTTGACTAGGGAAACAGCTCATTTGGTTTTTCGGTCGACTATTCTTGCGGCTTCGGATCCGTACTGACAGAAACGATACTCACAGGTACCCGAAGAAGATTATAAAAATTGGAAAGAAAAGATATTATAACTTGCTAATAAACCTATGACAGTGACAGAAATAAAAAAAGCAAATAAAGCAAAAATGGCAATTTCAGCGCACGAAACAATACCTATCGGTAACGATTACCTGCTGCTTGACAGCGATTTAAAAGATTTTGAAACGTTTAAAATACCTAATAAGAATAGTCTGAACATTTTACTCAGTGGGACAGCCACACAATGGGATACGTCCCGGATGGTAGGGAGTGTTTTGTCAGTCCCGACATGCAGCAACAAATTTTTGGTAAAATTGGAGCCACAGGTGGAAATGCTTTAGGTGTGCTGTTGGTGAATGGAACAGATCACGGTTCGTGGGATTCTCGATTTAAAGGGAATTAAATGCATGTTAAGTTGAAAATGTTTGAGAAGCCTTCTAGCAAATTGAGTGATGATATTAAAAATCAATTCAATGAAATTATTGTGTTGTTGAAAGCGAAGAGTGTTAAGTTTGATAAAAAATGATTTCACAAAATTTACGCTTGACATTATTGTCAAAAAATTGTAGATTATACTGAAAAAGGTGGTGTAACCAGGGATCGTTCATGACGACCATTCATAATAGTGGTTATAAAAAGCTATTCTAAATAAGGTCATATTCCGCCATCTGATCGAGACCTTTGTTAAAGAGGATTGGATCAAGGATCTGGATTTCGAGAGTTGCGAGACCATTGATAAATCGTTTATTTCCGATCACTACAAAGAGACCAAAAGCGACATCATCTATAAATTAAGCCTCAAAGGTAAAGAAGTCTATATTTTCATTTTAATTTATTACCAATCCAAGGTGGAGCGATTCATGGCGCTGAGAGTTCTGAATTATATCACCAATTTTTATATGGATTACAAGGAATCCAATCCTCAACTTAAAATGCTTCCTGCCATTTTTCCAAATGGCTTGAGATTGCATTTATCTCAAAAATAACAGGACTAAGTGAAGAAAAAATCTTAAGGCTCAAATCTGAATTATAAGAAAATGACCTTTGTTTCCATTGTCATCAAAATAAAAGAGAATCTTTTTCACTTTTCACCATTTAAGCAATTATTAAGATCTAATTACTTCAAAGGAGGATTTCGGAATTTGTTTTAAGAAATAACTTTTCTAAGATCCGAAATCGAAATAGAATCATACCAAAAAGATTTAACACTTCATGATGAAATCCTACCCGTAAACAAACAGCTCACTATAATTAAATACCAAACCAGAATTCAGAGCGAGAGAGTAAAAAATGTTGAGATCCAAAATAATTCCTATTTCATTTATAATCCTACTTTTCTTTCTTTTTGCATACCAAAATTTGATGGGCGAAACCAAAGGAGTTGAAAACGGACAACGATATGATCGGCTGATAATCCGAAACGTTATTGTCATCGATGGAAATGGCACGCCTGCCAGTGGTCCGACGGATATGATCGTTGAGGGGAATAAAATTTCTGCTATTCGTTCCGCTAGGGATGAAAATGCGTATAAAGACGAGAGTCACATCATTGATGGGACAGGTATGTACCTACTTCCTGGTTTAATTAACATCCATGCTCATATCCACGACAGGCGAGGTAAACATCCGCTGCCTTTTGAATATATCTACAAACTGTGGCTCAGTTGCGGCATCACTTCGGTTCGAGATATGGGAAGCAACTACAAAAAAACAATTGAAGAGAGCACCAAAAGTCAGACTGGCGAAATAACTGCGCCTCGGATTTTTCTTTACATGACTGCCTTTGGCAACACTCCCGAAGAAATTAGAAAACGAATTCAGGATATCAAAAAGGTCGGCGGCGATGGTGTCAAGATTTTCGGCATGGATCGGGATATTATGAAAGCTGCACTAGATGAAGCCCATAAATTAGGACTGCGAGTGGCTCACCATGTTGGAGTGGAAGAAACTGATGCCTGGGACGATGTCAAATTTGGAACAACAACGATTGAACACTGGTACGGCATTCCCGATGCGGCGCTGAATGGCTCTCAGAATTTTCCACCGTGGTTCAATTACAGCAATGAAAACGACCGCTTCCGCTACGCAGGTCGCATATGGAGGGAAGTTGATACCAAGAAGCTGGAAAAAGTACTGCAAACGATGGTTAAAAAAGAAGTGGCCTGGTGCCCGACTTTTGCGATTTATGAAGCCTGTCGAGATTTATTGCGGGCACAAAATAAGCCCTGGTTCAAAGAGTATCTCAACCCTGCTGTAGAAGAATTTTTCATTCTCAATCCCTCACATCATGGCTCTTTTCAGTGGAATTGGACGACTACTGATGAAGTTTTCTGGCGAGAAAATTATCAGATCTGGATGAAAGCAGTTCGAGATTTTGCTGATATGGGAGGGATTGTCGGGATTGGTGAGGATGCGGGTTATATCTATGTCCTTTATGGTTTTGGGCTGATTCGAGAATTAGAGCTCCACCAGGAAGCAGGATTTCATCCTATTGATGTGATCCAACATGCCACGGGAAATAATGCTAGAATTCTGGGCATGGAAGATAAATTGGGTCGAATCCGTGTCGGTTATCTTGCTGATCTTATCCTTGTCGATGGAAATCCATTGGAAAATTTGAAATTTCTTTATCCAACTGGCGTCATGGATTTGAAAGATGGGGAGATCGTGTATTGTGGCGGTGTGCAATGGACAATCAAAGATGGGTTTGTTTATCATACCCCGACGATGCTGGATGATGTGAAGAAGATTGTTGTCCAAGCAAAGGAAGAAATGAGATTAGGAGAGTAGATGAATCACTGCAAATGGATTATTAGGGCAGTGAATTTTCGGAGCAATGATTTCCTAAGAATCAATTTGGATCAGTTAGAAGGCCCTTTCGAAGGTACAGGACCTGCGAGAAGGTTTTTTATAAAAGATACAAATAACAATCTTTGTACTTGCTTTTTATTTTTGATAATATTATAATTATTACAATAAGTTATTATTCATTCCCATTTCAGCAAGGAGTGATACATCAATAATAATTTACTATGACTTCTGTATTTAATTCTGGCGAAAGTAAACCGAAAACTGAAAAGATAAGCAAATCAACTGAAAGGAACAAGATGGATATTTTCGACAAGTGCTACACAGACGGTGGATATTTCGGACAGTTCAGAGTCAGAAACGATCGTTTTTTCACCATGCCAATTCTAGAACCGACTCCTGGAAGACACATGGTTTTTCATGGAAAAAAGGTTATCCAATGGTCAATCAATAATTATTTAGGTCTTGCTGAAAACGAAGGGATCAAGGCCTTTGCAGTTGAAATGGCGAAGAAATACGGCACTAGTGCGCCGATGGGAGCCCGCATGATGACGGGCAATACGCAACGGCATATCGAACTTGAGAATGCATTAGCTGATTATCTGGACAAAGAGGCTGCGATCTTGTTTAATTATGGTTACTTAGGCGTTCTGGGTACTATTGCATCGCTGACAGACAAAAAGGACATCATTTTAATCGATAAACTTTCCCATGCCTCAATGGTCGATGGCGTGTTGATGGCTCCAGCTCAATTTCGAGTGTATAAACACAATGATATGGATCACCTGGAAAAGCATCTCAAGCGGGCGAATCGAGATCGGAAGGGCGGTATTCTGATCGTTACCGAAGGCGTTTTTGGGATGCGTGGCGATTTGGCTTATCTCCCAGGCATTTGCGAACTTAAAGAAAAATATGGTGCCAGACTTTACGTCGACGATGCCCATGGATTCGGCGTGATGGGAGAAAATGGGCAGGGAACTGGATCATATTTCGGAGTTCATGATAAATTGGACCTTTATTTTGGAACATTTGCCAAAGCATTTGCTGCTATTGGTGGTGTCACAGCGACAGATAAAGCCGTTGTCGACTGGATTCGCTACAATGCCCGTACACAGGTGTTTGCTAAAAGTCTCCCTATGATCTATGTCGAAGTCCTGTTTAAGACATTGGAAATCATTAAAAATGATAAAGAAAGACGGAAGAGGATGTGGGATGTCTCTAATAAATTAAAAACCAAGCTTCGGAATTTAGGATATGAAGTTGGGGATGTTCCATCGCCAATCACACCTGTTTACGCCCCTGCAGGAGATATGTATGTTGGAATGGAGATCGTTCAACGATTACGGGCAATGGGGGTCTTTATAACAGGTGTTATGTATCCAGTAGTTCCCAAAGGGATTATCTTGTTCAGAATGATCCCGACTGCTTCACACACGAATGAGGATATTAATATGACAGTCGATGCATTCCGTAAGGTCAGAGATGATATGAACCTTAACGTGGATGAAATTAAATCTGCAGCGGCTTAAATTTTAACATTAACTAACATTATTAACCAGATATTATTTAAGCGTAACTAAAAATTCAAAATTTGTTTGGAGTGATGGAGTATTGGATTGTTGAAAAGCAAACTCCATTAATCCAGTTCCATTACTCCTTTTTGTATTTGACTTTTTAAAAGATTAATTTATCAATTATTACATTATCCATGAAAGGCCAAAAAGTCCTCATTACTGGCGCCTCAAAAGGCATTGGAAAAGCCATCGCTATCTCTTTACAAAATCTCGGCTACAATGTGATTGGCACCTCTCGAAACCCTGATATCATCGCTGAAAAAATTGACGGCATCAAATACGTCAAACTGGACCTTCTGGATGAAAAATCAATTAATGAATGCATAAATCAAGTTGAAAGTGTAGATATTTTAATAAACAACGCTGGACAGAGTCAGATCGGACCAGTTGAAGATATGCCTCTCGAAAAGATCAAAGATTTGTTCCAAATTAATCTTTTCGGTATTATTCAGCTAACTCAGGGTTTCCTTCCAACCATGATTCAAAATCAAAATGGATTTATCATAAACGTCGGCTCGATGGCGGGAAGGTTTGCAGTCCCCTTTCAATCGAGTTATGTGTCAGCAAAATTTGCATTGAATGGATTTACATGGACTTTAAGAAATGAGATCATGAAGTATGGGATTAAAGTTGTCGTGATCGAACCGAATGACATCAATACAACAATTCAGCCTGAGATATTTTTACCAGAAAAATCCAGATATAAAAATGAAATGACAAAAATGATGGCTGCAAGAAAGAAAAGTATGACAAATGCTTCAAACCCAGAAGTGGTTTCAAAGAAGGTTTTAAAAATTTTAAAAAAGAAAAATCCAAAGCCATTTTATATTGTTGGAGGAACAGGACCTTTTATGGTTTTTCTAAAACGGTTTTTACCAGATGACACGGTAGAAACACTGGTTAAAAAGAATTATGATCTGTAGTATTTTTGTGTTCTCACAAAGATCATGAAGTTTATTGTCCTAACGGATAGATGAACCTAACTGATATATAAATATTTTTATCTGGTGGATTATTTCTATCAGTTGATGATGATTTATTAAAACTTGAATGTGAAACAGTTTTCAACTCAAGAATTTTAAGATATGACTATCGAAATCAAAGAAGTTCAAAATTTCAAAGATCTCAAAAAATTTGCTCTCTTTCCATACTCCCTTTATAAAAATAACATGCATTGGGTCCCTCCTGTGATTAAGAACGAAATCGAAACTTTAAGATCTGATAAAAATCCCGCTTTTAACTATTGTGAAGCGAAATATTGGCTTGCCTATAAGGACACAAAATTAGTCGGACGAATTGCTAGTATTATCAATCATAAATATATCGAAAAGTGGAAAAACAACTATGCTTTTTTCAGTAGATTGGATTTTGTCGATGATGAGGAAGTTTCCAAAACGTTACTACAAAAAGCCGAGAGTTGGGCAAAGTCCAAAGGCATGGAAGGTAATCTGGGACCTATGGGGTACACTAATTTCGATCATCAGGGTATGTTGGTTAAAGGATTTGAAGAGCTGCCGACTACGGCTTCGACATACAATTTTGATTATTATCCAGAACATCTCGAAAAATTTGGCTATAGAAAGAAAATCGATTATCTCGAATTTGAGGTCAAAGTTCCAGATGAAATTCCTGAGAAAGCTGT